>Ga0299906_10002293_pt1 | contig 15969 bp, 25 predicted proteins | sample RVTome_14_FD_200259 | JGI IMG/M metagenome (GOLD analysis project Ga0299906, IMG submission 200259) | Soil microbial communities from uranium-contaminated site in the Upper Colorado River Basin, Wyoming, United States - RVT145D125 (version 2) ... | reverse complement strand
CGGATGTCCAGGGTGGCCTGGAAGGCCGGGATCACCGGTGAATGGTCATCATGAGCGATGCTGCCAAAGCCCCCCAGGTAGAGGTCCATGCCGGCGCGCCGAGAGGTACGCAAACGGCCAGCCATGACCGTGTGACTTAGAATCTCAGCCAGGCTAGCGTCAGGCAACCGGTCCCGGGGAATCTCCAGGCGGTCGGCCAATGCGTCACGCTGGGCGACCCCCATCCGGGCCAGCGGGTCAGACCCCAGGTCCACAAAATCGACTGTTGGTGGAACTACGTACGTGAACAGCCCGAAGCCCTGAGGAGTCCCGCCCTGGAGGGACATCTGAGGCAGGGAGCGCAGGTCGAGGACGCCCAGGGCGTTGCCGCCGGGAGCGCGCCACCAGCTCGAACCAGGCACATCGGTGTGCCACTGCCAGGGGGAGAGATAGACGTGAGGCATTAGGTCTTCCTCCCCCGCAAGGAAATTGTCACTCTCTGGACCGTGGTGATTGAGTCCACGTTAAAGGCCAGGATGTCACCGGCGGCCACCGCCGTGGTCCAGGTAGTGAGCGTCAAGTCCTGGTTCTTCTGCACGCTCGCCAGGGTGGGCAACTCCGTTCCGGCGATGGTGTCGGCGACGGTGGGCGGGAAATTGGCGTAGGTGTCCTTCCAAACATCGACCACGATGCTGCCGCTCTGGTCGGCCAGGATGGTCCAGCCAGTGATGGTCATGGCGAAGGGGATTTCCAGGTGGCCCTTCTCGCCGGTGGTGATGGCGGACCCGCCGCCGTCGATGATGAAGTTGATAACCACCGAGTCATCTTCGAAGGCCACCCCGCCGGCGCCGTCGGCCTTGGCTACCTGGCCGTCGGTAGCGGCATCGCTGGCCAGGTCCTGGACGGCCAGCTCGTCGGCGCCGCCGTCGGCGTGACGGGCGGCGTGGTCCTCGTCGTGCCCGCCTTCGGTGGTCGTGAAGGTAATGGGGGAAATGGAGGTGCAGCGCTTCAGCAGGCTGGCGGTGGTGTCGGACCAGAGATCTCCGACCTGGAGGCGGCTGTCGGCGTTGTCCGGGGCCGTGGCCTGGCGGTAGTAATGGTGTTCCTCGGGCGGCACGTGGGCCGGGGTGTGGTGGTGGATGGTCAAGCTACCTCCGCTTGGAGGCAGCCATTAACGCGCCGTGGATCAGGCCGAACAGGCGGCGTTTCCGTTGGGAGAATTTCACGTCGAAGTCGGCCCCGCAGCTGGCGCACTTGATGGTGAACACCTTGCCGGGGGCGGGCCGGTCCCGGGGGTCGGTGAACAGGTTGGGAGTGGGGTATCTGGTTCCACAGTGGGGGCATTCGGCGTAGATCATCACTTGAGCTTCCAGGCCACCAGGTAGCTGTTGGCCAGGACCTTGGTGTCGCTCACCTCGGCGGTGTTCTGGGCGAACTGCAGCTGCACCGTGCCGGGGGTAGAGCTGGCGACGATGAGGCCGTCTATCGCGAGGTGCTGGTTCACGCCGGCCCCTGGATGGGTGTAGGTTAGAAGTTCGCTTAGCAGGGTGCCGGGGCTGGCGTGGTTCAAGTCGGTCCACTTCATGGTGCAGCTGTCGGGCACGGTCCAGCCGAACTTGATGTCGGGGGTGGCTCCGCTGATCTGGAGGATGAAGAGGAAGAATCCCCAGACCTCATTGGCCCCCACCTCCAGCTTCAGGTCGTCGCAGTCCTCCAGGACGTCGCTGTTGTTGACCGTCTGGTCGGCAGCCTTGAGGGCGACGCGGGTCTCGTCGGCTGGGTGCTCGTGTTTAAGGCTCATGCCTTCACCGCGTAGAAGTCCACGCCCTCGGCGTCGGTGTCCACATCTAGGTAGACATCGGCCAGGTCCAGGGCGTTGCGGGCCTGGATGGTTATCGACTCCCCGGCGTCCAGGCCGTCGTTGGTGTCGCTGTCCACGTCGGAGCCGCCGACGTAGACCTGGCCGGTGTTGGCCTGCTTGGCGATGATCAGCACGGAGTAGACCCTCTGGCTGGCGGCCAGGGCCTCGGCGGTTCCGGCCGTGGTGACCGTCTTCTCTCCGGAGAGCAGGACTGGGCTGTTGGAGTTGGCCAAATTGACCCCCCTCTAGCTCCCCCCTTGGCAAGGGGGGAGGAGGTAGCTTATCTAGCTCCCCCCTTGGCAAGGGGGGAGGAGAAACTTAGGCGTCCTCCAGGGGCACGCAGTGCACCAGGACCACGCCGACGTAAGCGGCGGCGGCGGCGGCCAGAATCTTGCCGGTGAGGAAGTCGTTGGTCCCGCCGGCCTTGTTCCAGACCTTGGGCTTCTCGTCGCCGTTGGTTCCGCTGTCGGCGAGGATCTGGGAGCTGACAATGGCCCCTTCGGTGGCGCCGGAGCCGATGGCGATCCCGTCGAAAATGGTGTCGCCGGTGGCGGTGGCGGAGCTGCCGACGTCGATGTCCAGGACCGCGCTGGCGGTGGCGCCCTTGGTCTTCAGGTAGTGCACCGCCTCGACGATGGCCAGGTCCTTGCCGGTGGGGTTCTCGACGGCGAAGGCGAAGGCGTTCTGGGCGCCGCCCTCTCCCTCGATGCGGAACCAGAAATCGGGCACCTGCTTGGCGTCGGTGGGGGCCGGGCTGGACATGCGCTGGACGTTTTCGGCGACGGACTCGCCAGCCTTGATCTCGAAAAACAGGTCGGGCATTGGGGTACTCCTTCGGCTGGACTAGACGATGGCCTAGACGCCGGTGATGTTGTACTGCAGGGCGGTGTGAGTCGCGGTGGATCGGCTGCCGGTGCGCTCGTCGAAGGCCATGCGGAAGCTGATGACCATGATGTTCTGGCGCTTCTGGACGTCCCGGACGGTCTCGATGGTCATCTCGCGCCGGAACGCCTTGCGCCACTGGGTATGGTTGACCAGCAGGAGGCCGCCCACGGTGCCGGCCGTCCCGTCGGTGACCTTCCCGTCGCTGGCGGTCAGCAGCATCTTTTCCGAGACCAGCAGGGGGATGCCCTCGACGCTGGCCAGCTCGCCGGTGCGGATGGTGGCCTGGGGGCCGTACTTGTCCAGGGTCCGGAGCTCGGTGATGGTCTGGGATTTCAGGAAGGTGTTGATGTCGGTGATGAAGGCCAGTTCCGAGGGCCGGACGCCGTACTTGCCCAGCAGGCCCCGAACCTCGTTGAACATGTCGTCGGAGACCGCGCCGTTGTGGTCGTTGCCCTGGCCGGTGTTGTCCACCAGGGGCAGGTGGCGGAGCCCGTCGAAGCCCAGGAGCCACTGGGCCTTGCCAACGTCGGTGGCGGCGATGGTGGCGCCGTCGGCGTTGATGTTGTTGGTCAGGGTGGTGTCGGCGTTGAGGACCACGTCGTCCATGACCTCCCGGCCGTTGCGGGTCAGGGACCGCCGGACCTCTTCCATCATGGCGATGACGGCGTCCTCCTCCAGGGTCAGGCTCCAGGGGACCTCGGCGACGAGCTCGTAGGCGGTGAGGGTCTGCTTGGCGGTGGCCAGGGAGGTGGACTTGGTCGCCACATTCTCCGTGCCTGGATACCAGTTCACATCGCCGAGCTGGAGGGGGATGTCGAAGGGGTTGGAGGGCATGTTGATCATGGGGAAGAGGCTGGCGACCACGGTCTCGAGGTTAACGTCCATCCAGAGCTGGCGGGCCTCTTCGGTGGGGACCAGCTCGTCGCCAGCGCCCGCGGTGGTGGAGTCGAGGGCGGCGGTGAGGCGTTCCTGCCACCGCTCCAGGTTCTGGTAATTGAGGCCCTGGGGCGTGCGCATCTGGGCGTTGACCAGGCTCCTGACCATGGCCAGGTCCAGGGCGTCCATCCCCTGGTAGGGTCCGGAGATAACCCGGAGCCGGTCGTTGCTGGGGTGGTATAGACTGGCGCGGCGCAGGTCCCGGGAAGCGGCCAGCACCTCGCGGACGTCCTGGGCCATGCGGGTGTACTCCTCCTGCAGTGGCTGGATGCCGGCCTGGACCTTGGCCTGGATGGTCTCCTGGATCTGGGCGACGACCTGGTTGATGTCTTGCTGGGTCTCGATGGCGCCTGCTGGCATGGCTAAGTGCTCCTCAGAAGCTGATGGATGTTGGTGAGTTGGCGGATAAGCTGCCCCTTCGGCAAGCTCAGGGGGGAGTGGGACAGAGCCTGCCCTGACCCTTCGGCGTTGCTCAGGGCATGGCTTGCCGAAGGGTGGGCCTGGTAGCCGGTGGCGGCGACCAGGTGGGAAAGCTGCTGGGTCATGGCGTAGCCGGGTAGAGCCGACGTGGGCTTCAGGGCGCCGGGGTCGGCGGGGATCGGGACTATCGAGACCTCCACCAGCTCCTGTTTCCGGGAGTGGATGCCGGTGGGGAAGAAATGTCCTTCCTCGAAGAGAAAGTCGAAGTCCAGGGTGAGGAAGCCGACGCTGGTGGCGATCAAAAAGCCGTCCTGGACCAGGCGGTCGATGTCGCGGGCGCGCTCGTGGCTGGCGAACTCGACGTCGCCCAGCATCTGGTCATTGACGATGCCGATGGTGTGGGCCCTGCCGACGGGGAGCTGGCGGTCCTGGTGGGCGAAGAGGATGACCGGGTTGGCGCGGAAGTTGGTCAGGTCCCAGCCGTCCATGTCGGTGGTGAAGCCGTTGCGGTCGGGTCCTGGCCCGGATCGGAACACCATTCTGGTGAGGTCGCCCATGGGGTTAATGATAGGGCGCTGTCCCCGGTTCCGGTTAGGGTGCTGGCGCCTTAGAGTGTTTGCTTCCCAAGCAAAAAGTCGTGGGTTCGAATCCCATCGCCCGCTCCGGTTAGGGCGTTTGTCAGCTATGCGGCCGTAGCTGCTGGCTGGTATAATGCAAGGGTGGGCCCGGCGGTTCGCCGTCGGTTGCCACGGGGACTTAGACACCTCCATGTGCCTCTGACCCCCGCCGGGCCTCTCCTTTTTCCGCCTCCCGCTCCTTTTTGACCCCTTAACCATTAGTCAAGAACTCATTTTGGGGGCAATTTCCCGCTGATTTGCCGAATTGGGGGTAGAGCCGCTTGACAGAGGTTTTTCTCGTGGTTTAGACTCGTGTCGTCTAAGTCCACGTGGAGGAAAACCGAAATGGCGGGAAAAGCCCGAATTCCCCGTCGCAGGCGACGTTTGCCTGCGCTAGAGCCTTTTACCCCCTCCCCCCCGACGCCCCCCCTCCCCCTTGGTGGTGTTGGTTGTGGTGGTGATGTGTGTGATTTAAACCACACACACTCAACCATCAACACAGCCACAACCACAACGGACTCCCCATGCGATTTTCGAGGCATGGAGCGGTTCACGGTCAACGGGCCGCTGCTCTGCTGCCTGAGCGACACCGATCACCTGCTGACGCCCGAGCATATCGCCGGACTGGCCGACTATTTGCTGCGGTCCTGGGGTCTGGTGGGCGCGCGGCGTCTGATCGCTCGCTATGGGGTGGAGGATGTGGCGGCCCTGGTGTTGGAGATCGACGAGGGCCTGAAGTCCGACGGCCAGGTGATCCGGAACCCGGCTGGCCTGCTGGTGTGGTCGCTGAGGGCCCTGGATGAAAGCCGGATGAGGTGAGTCAGATGGTCAGGTGCGGCATCTGCTGGGAAATGTTCTGTGGGCGTGATTTGTCGGATGACGGGTTGTGCGTGACGTGCTACGACGCTCAGGTTGACCTGGAGGAAAACCGGGGCAAGCGGGTGTGGCGGTTAGCCCGGAGCCGGGAGTACCGGCAGGCCAAGAAGGAGCGGCTGGCGGCCCTGCATGAAAGCCGGCAGATGTGAGAGTTTTGTCCGTTCCTGGAGAGGTGATTGAGAGGTTGGGGGAGTAGGGTGGTGATGGACGGTGGCTATGCGAACTTCCGAAGCAGTAAACCGGTACCTGGGGGAGTGTGCGGCCCGGGGGCTGGCCCGTAGCACGGTGGCCCAGTACTCCTGGGCGCTGCGCCGTTTGAACGCCCAGTGCGCCCGGCTGCCGAAGCGGGGGCGCGATCTGCTGCCGGTGATGGCGGACCTGGCGCTGAGCCTGGAGAGCCGGAGGGACCTGCTGAAATGCCTGCGGGCGTTCTTCGGGTGGTGCGGTCGGCGGTACCGGTGGCCGGACCCGGTGGGGGAGCTGGACCCGCTGCCGAAGCGGAAGCGGCTGCCCCGGGTGTTGACGGAGCTGGAGGTGGACCAGGTGCTGGGGGCTGCCCTGAACCGGCGGGACCGCGCGCTGGTTTTACTGGTGCTGGACACCGGGATCCGGGTCGGGGAGTTGGCTGGTCTTCGGTGGGGGGACGTGGGGCCCGACTACCTGGTAGTGAGGGGAAAGACTGGGGACCGGCGGGTGCCGTTGAGCGCCGAGGTAAAGCGGGAGATCCTGGGCCTGGGGGAGGGGGCGCACGTGTGGACCGGGAGGCGGGGACCGCTGACCCGGAGCGGGGTGATGCTGGCCTACCGGCGGCTGTTTGCGCGGGCCGGGCTGAGCGGGACCAAGCTGGGGCCGCACCTGCTGCGGCACACCTTCGCGACCTGGTACATTCGGGGTGGCGGGGGCCTGGCGCAGCTGCAGGGGATACTGGGGCACGCCTCGGTGGCCACCACCATGATCTACGTGACGCTGGCCGGCCGGGACCTGGCGGCGGACCACGCCCGGTATTCCCCGGTGCGTACGTTGGGCCTGATTAGTTCAGGTTGAGGAGGTTGGTATGTTTGATCCGGGTGAAGCGCCACAGAGCTGGTTTGTTGATGGGTTGCTGGACCGTCCGTTGTTTTTGGCTACGTCGGTGATTGGCGCGCTGACGCTGCACGCGTGTTTGGATCTGGTGGCCAAGGATCCTGGTCTGACGGGCCAGATGGCGGGGATATTGCATGGGTTTATGGGAGCTATGGAGGCGAAATTCGAGGCGATGGGCCTGGAGCCTCCGCCGGGTGGTTGGCGCCGTGCGAGAGATTTTGAGGAGGGTCGGTGGTGAAGCTGGTGTTGAAGGTGTACGACCGGATCAACCGGCATAAGGACCTGAGGCTGGTCCGGTGGTCCGTGCTGGGGGAGTTTCACCTGGTCCGGGTTAGGCTGGCGCCGGATGCGATTTGTGGCGTCAAGCCTGGGCGGATTCCCCACCGGTACATCCGTGGCGAGGACGGTCCGGCGGAGGTGTGCGAAGCGTGCTGGGTTGGCTTTACGGCAGGTGGCCCGGTGGAACAGAGGGAGTTGAGGTGATGTGGTGGAAACGGGAGTAGGTTTTCTGTGCGGCTCCGGGGGTTGCGAGTTAGTCCAGATCCCGTTGCTGGACCGGGAGAAGGAGCGGCGTCTGGCGGCGGCGTTCCAGCGGTGTCTCCGGGAAGGGTCGGATATGGAGCGGGACCCGGAGATCTGGGAGTTGCTGGGCTGGGAAGGACAGTTGAGGTTGATGTAATGCTGGGTGAGGACTGGCGACACCTGGTGATAGTGTCCCCGCGGGGGAAGGTGGTCCATCTGGTTGACCTGTGGGGGGACCGGGGTATGACGCTTTGCGGCCGGCGTTGGAAGCTGGCTTCCGGGGGTTTCGTGGGGTCGCGGTTGTGCCTGGCGTGTGCGGGGGTGGTGTTGGGCCGTGGCTTTAAGATGGAATGCACGGTGGCCCTGGTGCTGTGGGCGGACCGTGAGCTGAGTGAGGTTGTAGGGGATGCAGTGGTGTGAGGGTTATCGATGCACGGAGAGGGCGAGTCATCAGGGCGTGGCGTTTGTGGGCGGGGGTGTGGGCGCCTTTGTCGTCAGGTACGTGTGTGCTCGGTGTATGCGGGTTATGCGTGGTCGTGGGATTTCTTTCTGTCGGCTTGACCTGGTGCGTGGAGCAAAAAAAGGGCCAGGGCCTCCTCCTGAGCCTCTGGCGAAGATCAGGTGAAGCCCTGGCCCTGGTTAGTTTAGCTGTTCAGGTTACTTGCCTCCTTTCTTGGCTGACGAAGCCTATTGCTGGGGTGTCCGTTCCCTCTCTGACCCATACGAATGCTTCCACCAGGTTCTGCGCTCTGTCGGGTAGTAGGTCTCTCTGCTGGCAGATGAATAGGTAGCTGTCCTCCTCCCGGAGGAAGGCGGCGACAATCACCTGGTCCCTGTGGTTGAAGACGAGGTTGGTTAGTCCCATCTCTTGAAGGGCTTCTAGTATCTCTGTGATGTACTTCATGGTTACTTGCCTCCCTTCTTAGCTTTGGGCCTCCCGTAAGTCCAATTGCAGAACACCTCCGCTGCCTCATCGTAGGTGGGGCAGAAGAGACCGCCGTACCTGGAAGGTTGGGCGTCGTGGTGGACCGGGCAGCGTGGCTCGTCGGCCTCCCCCAGAGCCTGCCCTGAGCTTGCCGAAGGGACCGGGCTGGGGGGTGGGGGTGTGGTGGGGGCCTGGGCCTGGCCGTTGCCGTTGGGCTTGTAGGGGATGCCCATCTGCCTGGCGACCCGTTCCCAGGCGATGCGGAGCGCCTCCCAGGGCTGGAGGTGGCTGGCGGTGGCCTGGTAGACGTGTTCCTGGTCGTCCAGGAGGATTACGATGGTGTACTTGGTCCGGTCGTTAACTGCCATGATGCTCTACTCCTTTACCGCAATTTTGTTATAATCGGTGGGAGCGCTGAATGATGCCAGCGCTCCCTGGTCTCTTGGGCCGCTTAACTCTGGAGAGGGTTGCTCGGCCCATCCTTTTGGGTCGAGAGCTGGCCCGCCAGCCGCATGATCCGGTCGATCGACGCCTCCAGGCCGGGCAGCGTAGCGTAGGTCGCCATGCTGGCCCGGTACCGCTCTTGCTCCTGGTCCAGGTACTGCTGGTACTGCCAGGCGGCTAACCTGTGTTTGCACCAGCCGAAGGGCGCCGCTTGCGCGTCCGGACAGGTGCAGCCCTTTTGCAAGTCCACGATGTAGCGGATGCTGGGGTCCGACTGGCTGGTCACCTGGTAGTCGTGCCCCCGGCTCACTACGTGGCACTCCGAGAGCTGACAGGCCCGGTCCCAGCGCCGCATCAAGGCCGCGGTGGTCTCGGCGTCGAGTATCGAGACCCACCGATTCTCGTTGGCGAAATGCTGCAGGCTGAGGTGGCCGTTGGCCCAGCTGGTGTTGTCGTAGGCTTCCATGGTGTGGTTCCTCCTCATCTGACTGATTTGCCCGGTTAATTCTTCTTCGATGTTGCCCATTTCTGTACCTCCTCCTTTTCCTGGGTAGCCTGGCGGGCTAGCCGCCAGGCCCCCTGTGCCTGAAGCTTTTTGACCAGGCAGGCCGGCAGGTGCTGCTGACGCGGCGCCCACCGGCACTGACCGCAGGGACACATTGCTAGGCCGCCTTGGCCGGGCGTAAGATGGTCACCCACCTCTGACACCGTTGGCAGATTACCTCCAGCAATCTGCCGTACTGGTTTTGGGCCTGTGACACCACCTCCCCGGCCCCCCCGCATTTTGAACATCTCACTTTTTGCATGACCTACCTCCTTCTCGTCCTTCCCGTCCCCCTGGGGGGAACCAAACCCCCCGCCGCGCGGGGGGGCCAGCTTCCCCCCCGCGCGACGGCGCGTGCGGGGCCAGGGCGCTGCCGCTCGTGGCGCACCACGGGCAGCGGGCTTTAGCCTTTACCCTGGCGCCGTGCGGGACGGCGTGCGACGTTGACGCATGGCCCCCCCGCGCGGGGGGTGAGGTGGGGGCTTAAATGGGGTTCCATCGTGGGTTGGGGGGCTGGTTGGGTTAGAAATTCGACAAATTCGACAGATGCGGCAGCCGGGGGGAGTGGGGCTGGGGGTGTTGCTGGCGCCAGAGGACCAGGGCGACGCGGAGCTGGGCGCCCTGGTCGACGAGTTGGCGGACGCACGCGAGTTCCTGGGTCAGGTAGTTGAGGTAATTCTCGACCGTCTTGACGCTGATGTTGAGCCGGTCAGCGATGGCCGGGTTGCTCCGGCCCTGGGCCATCAGGTCCAGGACGGCGAGGCTCCTGGGGAAGAGCTGGTGGGTCTGGCCGCAAAGGGTGCATTTCAGGTCCATAGCTTGAACTCAGTCTTGCTTTCTACCGAGTGTAGCACGTAGCGGGTGGCGTCCATCAAATCGTCATCGATCTTCTTGGGCTTGTCGATGAACACCCCGGCCTGGTCGTCCCACACATAGCCCTCGACCTCCTCCTGCCAGAATACGCAGTCCTTGAACACCTTCAGGCGATGCTGGGCCATCAGGCTGTTCACCGTGCTGATGCCGTTGAGGACATCGTTGTTGGCCAGGGCGGTGGTCAGGCCCAGCCTGGCCAGGGTGGCGGCCTCATCCTTGCCGGCCGGGTCGCGGTAGATAATGTCGGGCTTCCGGCTGCCGGTGAAGCGTTTGGTCAGCTCCTGGTAGTGGCGGGGAACCTCCGTCTTGCTGCGCCGGTACTCGTCGTACAGATAGTAGGTCCCGTCGTCGTCTTTGGCGACGCCAACGGCGGCGAAGGGGTGGTTCCAGCCGAAGTCCAGGCCCATATATTTAGTCCAGGACTCTGGGATGTCGAAAGGTTCGACCAGGTCGGCGTCGTCCCACCTCTCGAAGATCATACCCTCGGGCCGCTCAAAGCCGCCTTCGTGCATCATGCGGAAGCGCTCCGGCGTCATGTTGCGCCGGTTGCGCTCGTAGACCTCACGAGGGTACTTGGGGTTGGCCAGGGAGCTGCACCGGGAGACGAAGTAGTCGGGGTCGCCGTTCATGGCCCGTTTATAAACGTCCTGGTAGAGCCAGCCCCGGTTGTAAGGGGTGGTGGTGCCGAACACCTGGCCGCCCTTGTAGGACACCCGTCGGCAGATGGTCTCGAAGGCGAGGCGGCTATACAGGCCGATCTCGTCGGGCCACGCTCCGGCGACGTGCGCGCCTTCCATGCTCTCCGGGTGGCTGGCGCTGCCCAGGAGTATTGTGCCCAGGTCGGTGTAGATAGCGGAGTCGGACTTGACGTAGATTGCTCCGGGATCGAAGGCCCGGAGGATCTGGAGCAAGGAAGGGCGGCCTTCGCTGGGCCGCATCAAGATGCGGTCGACCATCTGCCAGGTGGGTTCGGTGACCAGCCAGAGTTCGCCGGGCCTGGCCGCCATCTGAAGGGCGGTCCTGACCATGCCCAGGACCGTCTTACCGGCGCCGGTGCCCCAGATGGCGAAGCAGAACGGGGCCTGGGCCTGAATCATTTCGTACTGAAACTGGTGAGGGCGCAGGGTCAGCCTACCCGAGCGTGATGAAGTCGTGGTTGTCATCGGAAGCTCCATACTTTGATATTTCTGTACTTCCATGATAAACCGAGGTTCCCCTGCCTAACCCCGGCGCCCCAGCCCAACCCCCCCGTGTGCTCAGTGCGGGGAGGGGGGTTAAAAAAGAGGGGAGGGGGTCGCACTGTGTGGCACATCGGGTGGGGGTGGCGGCGGGTTCAGCGCCGCTTGCGGCGCGGGGGGGCGGGGTAGGGAGCCCTGGCCTGGTGCAGGACGTGCTGGCCCTGGTGAGGGGGCAGGGTTAGCTTATCCGAAGGTAATGAAGTCGTGGTTGTCATCAGATTCTCCCTCTCCTGGGAACAAGATCTCGATTTCTCGGATGGGCTGCTGTTCGTGGTGGGCGTCCGGTTCGTAGCGGTCGATGAGGAACTTCAGCATCCCCTTGTCTCCTTCCAGAGCGATGTCAAAGGCGGTGTCTTTGAGCTGGGGTAGGCGCCGGTCCCGGGCCTTCTGCCAGCGCTCCTGGAACTTCTCATCTTCCTGCTCCCACACATAGGGTGTGGTGCGGTCCACGCCGGCATGTTCGGCGGCGGTGGTGACGGTCAGTCCCCGCTCGATGGCCTCCAGGAAGAGCTGCTTCTTGGTGGGTGTCTGGCGTTTGGGCATCGATCATTTCAGCAGGTGGGCGATCAGCTCCAGGTCGTCCTGGTCAGAATGCCCGTTCAGGGCTGCTGTAGCGCTTCTCTGGGCGGGTTGGGCTGCAGGGTCGGGGGGAAATCCACCTGACTGGCGGAAATGCGGCTCGTTGCCCCAGGCCACGTCGGGCAAGCCCCGGTCCCGGCGCACCTCATTGATGGTGAGCACACCCCGGTCCAGGTAGTCATCCTCACGTCTGATGCGGACCGACTCATCCTCCCCCAGGGCTTGAATGTCGCTGAAGTCGAAGGCTACCTCCAGGCCGGGGTAACCCAGCTTGGGCAGCAGGCTGCGGTTCATTCGGTCCGACACCCGCCGGGTCTGGGGCATGATGGTGTTGCGCCAGTACTGGCGCTCCAGGGCCTCCATGTTGGCCAGGGTGGCGAACTGGAGATCCGCCATCATGGTTAATGGGACGCCGGTGACCCGGCTGGCGTCGGCCAGGGTCCACTTGAGGGAGTCCAGGTACTCCAGGTCCCGGTTGGAGAAGGCCAGGCTTTTGACGTCTTTGATGGCGGTGGCGATGGCCGGGCGGTGGGCGTTGTCGGGGCCGGAGAAACGCTTCTCCCACCTCTGGTAGAACTCCTCCACCTGCTGCTGGGTCAGGTCCTGCTCGCCGATCATCAAATAGTCCGGGATGGCGCCGTTGCGGAAGGTGTTGCGGTTGTACCGGGTGGCGTCGAGGGACAGGTCGAGGGACAGGCGCAGCGGGGCGATGGGCGCCAGGCCGGAGCGCTCCTCCAGGGGGTTGAACATCCGGAAATACTCCACCTCCTGGGGTAGGTAGGCGACGCGCCCTTGGGGGCCGTCGTAGACGTACCCGCGGATGTAGGGACCGTTGCGTCCCTGGCCTGGGATAACCCACATCCGGTCGGGCCTGGCCCACCACAATTCCCGGCGCTGGCCGTCCTCGGACGTCTCAAGGGTCCAGAACGCCTTGCCCCAGAGCAGCAGCGATGTTTCGGTGGCGTAGCGGAGCTCCGAGGCGGTAAACCAGGGGTTGGGCTGCTCCAGCATCAGGCGCAGCGGATGGGTGGGCTCCAGCTCCTGGCGGTCGCCGGAGCGCTGAGTGCGGTAGGCGCGCCAGGGGACCTGGGACATGGAGGTGGCCCGGATATTGATGGCCGTGTAGGCCGGGACCGACTTGGCCAGGTAGTCGCCGTAGTTGGCAGGGGTCCACTCCTGGCCGATGCCCTGGGTCTCGTGATGGGGGTAGACATGAGTCTGGGCGGCGCGGGAGCTGGCGGTGAGCCAGCGCCAGCCACGGGCCAGGAATTTGCCGAGAAGATGGATTCCGGCTTGCGCCGGAATGACGGTCAGTTTCATGGTTTACACCTTCCGGAAGGGTTCCAGCAGCAGGCGGACGTCGGTGTCCACGTCGGCGTCCACATAGAAGGGCTCATAGGCTGGGGCGCGGGACCAGACGCGGGCGGCGGTGATCAGGGCGGCGCGCTCCACGGCTGCGGGTATTCTGAGGATGTAGACCTGGGTGTCGTCGGCGTGGGTGGCGGCGGTGGTGCCGTTCAGCCCCCGGACTACGGTCAAGGTGTTGCTGCTGATGTCGGTGATCAGCATTTGCTCGTCTTCTTGCATGATGGTTTGGCCGATGGCGAAGTCGGTGCCGTCATCAACGTCCAGGCCGGTCTCGGTGGCGTCCATGGCTTCGGCGGCCAGTGAGCCGCTGAGCTCCTTGAATTCCCGGTAGCCCCAGACCCCGGCGATCTCCAGGACGCGCTGGCCGGGCGGAAACCCTTTCTGCTTGTCGCCGTCGCTCAGCTGGCTGGCGCGGACGCTGGTGTAGGGCTGGCCCCAATGCTGGGTGGGCGCGGCGTTGTGGGGCAGCAGCTGGTAGTCGGCGCTGGCCCAGGTGTTTTCGAACGCAGCGTCCTGGTTCTCATCGTCCTTCAGGGTAGTGACGCTGACCAGGTCGGGCACGAGGATTTGCTGCTCGCCCTGGGCCAGGTCGAAATAGAGGGTGGCCGTCCGGGGGTAGAAATGCCGGTCGCAGTAGCCGTCGATCCAGTCGGAGACGCTGGCCAGCAGCTCCCACAGCTCGTCGTCCAGGCTGTCGTCGCCGGCCGGGTCGTTGAGGCTGGCGCGGTCTTTCAGCTTGGTCAGGTCTCCGTAGAGGGTTCTATATGCTTCGCGGGTCATCAATTCTCCTCGGTGAACTCGATGATGAAGATGTAGCTGGCGCTGGGGGCGGCGCGCCAGCGACCGTAGAGTGCTTCGTCCAGGCGACCGCGGGGGCCGGCGCTTTTGGCCCAGGTCCTAGTGGCGTCCTCGCCGCTGATGGGGATGTGCAGGATGTCAATCAGCTTGGTGGCGTCGGCCCGCTCGGTGTGCTGAGCGGGGTTCAGGATCTGCATCTCGATGGCGCTGATGTCCAGGCTGCGGCCGGATGAGGCTCCCAGGTGTGGGTCGATGGTGATGCGCAGGTCGGCGTAGTCGTCGATGCCGGCGGCTTCAGCAGAGGTAAGGTCCCAGGTAATGGTGGCCCACTCGTCCAGGTCGGACATGGTGATCTGTTTTGAGGCGATGGTGGCCCCGGTGGAATCCTTCTTCAGGACTATGGTGAACTCCGGCGCCGAGAAGCTGTCGGTGATCTGGGCTCGGACTCGGATAGTGTGCCCGGTGTCGTGGCCCGGGTCGGTGATGTTCTCTATTCCCAGCTCCAGGTCGCCGGAGGCGCTGCTAGCGGCGCTCCAGTAAGTAGCGGCGTCGTCGGGTCCGTCGCCATCGCCCCGGTTGGCGCCGAAGCCCTCGTCCAGCTCGTCGTGGGCGTCGGCGTCGGCGTCTCCCGCGCCCTCGGTCCAGGTCCCCTTGGCGACGGTGGAGTTGGGCAGGGAATACTGAACGCTGGTGGTCACCCCGGGATTGGGCGGGGTCTGCCCGTAAAACACCTCCAGGAAGGCCGCGGCGGCGGCCCCGTCTTCGTCCAGGGCTTTGAGCCGGATCAGGCGCAGGCGGCGCCGGGTGCTGGGCTCCAGAATGGCGAAAGGGTTGGCGTTGGCGCCGGGGTCAGTGGAGAAGACGATGAACGTCTCGGAGGGCGCCGGGCTGTTGGGTGACACTGGCGTGGTGGCCTCGTCCGGCGGAACGGCGCGGGGGCGCACGCCGGGGACGTAGTCGATGCGGATGCGGCGTTCGGGACGTCGGGGCATTACCAGCCTCCCTTGCAGGTGTCCACCACTACCCGGAAGGTGGGAAAGAAATAAAAGAGGGTCTGGAGCGCGACTATCAGGAAGGCCGCGGCGACGGCCAGCCAGCTTTTCCTGGGCTTGATGCTGGGGGCCTGCCGGATGCGTATCCTCATGAGATGATTACCCCCTGGGAGTGAACGAAGCCCGCCGGAGGAGCGCCCAGGTCCGCCGCCTCAAAGTCGTCGATCGCCATGCCGGTGTCGTTGGACACCAGACCGGCTTGCAGATTGCCGGTTATAGCGGTGTCCGTGCGGACCGCCACCTGGGAGCCGTTTTTCCAGAACTCAATACTGGAGCCGTCGCAGCGGACCTCGTAGACCTCGCCGGAGACGAAGGAGTCGGTGATGTTGGCCCCCAACTGGGTGTAGGAACCGGCGACCCGCTTGAAAAGCTGCACCGGCCCGCCGGCCCCGGTTTGTTTAAGAGCGGCGTAGTAAGTCAGCGTGCCGCTAGCCACCTTCCTGGCCATCGGCCCGGTCCAGTTGCCGGGAGTGTTGATAATTGCCGCCTTGGAATAGTGGTCATCGCCGGACAGGCTGGTCCCGGAGTAGCGACTGACTGCCTCGCTAGTGGTCACATCCCACATATTCGTGAGGATGTCGGCGTCGCCGTTATCGTCGGTCCAGTTGGCCCCCAGCTCGCCGTCGGCCCGGTTGAAGTTGTCGGTGAGGGTAGTGCTGGGGGGCCGCGCCCCGTCCTGCCGGTGCTCCGTTGGGACCAGCTTATCCAGGTCAGCAGCCGTGGGCAGCCGACCGAACAGCTTCAGGGAGTCGTAGCCGGTCCAACGCTGCAACACCTCCAGGGATGCCCCAGCCGCTTTCTGCCGCCGGTAGTCGGCCCAGCGCACGTCCAGGGTGGCCTGGAAGGCCGGGATCACCGGCGAATGGTCATCATGAGCGATGCTGCCAAAGCCCCCCAGGTAGAGGTCCATGCCGGCGCGCCGAGAGGTACGCAAACGGCCAGCCATGACCGTGTGACTTAGAATCTCAG
>Ga0299906_10002292_pt1 | contig 15977 bp, 12 predicted proteins | sample RVTome_14_FD_200259 | JGI IMG/M metagenome (GOLD analysis project Ga0299906, IMG submission 200259) | Soil microbial communities from uranium-contaminated site in the Upper Colorado River Basin, Wyoming, United States - RVT145D125 (version 2) ... | reverse complement strand
GGTCAACGGCGGGCTCACGATCGAGCAGCATCTCACCGAGATCAACCTGTCCGCCGGAATCTATCAGAACACGATGATCGACCATTTCCTCATCGAGGCCGGCGACGTCACGGGGCCGATCGGCTTCCAGGTCGACTTCGACGATTCGACGAACACGATCACATCGTCGTTCACGCTCGATGGCGGTGCCACCTGGTTGTCGCCGTTCCCGTCGGGCCGGATTTTCGTCGGCCGCACGACGGCGCAGTTCCTGCTCAGCTCCGACCCGGAGCCGGGGGCGGCGGGGAGCACCACGACGACCACGCCGGGCAGCTCGACGACCACCACGACGATTCCGGGTACGTGCGGCGCCGTAGGCTGCAAGCGCGGGGCGGTGCAGTTCAAGGGCCGCCTCGGCATCAAGAACAAGGACACCGACAAGGGCGACTCGCTCACCTGGAAGCTCAGGAAAGGCGAGGCGACGACGGTCGCCGACTTCGGCGATCCGCTCGCGGGCACTGCCTACGAGGTGTGCATGCGAAACGAGAACACCGGCGCCACCATCTTCCAGGCCGGCGTCCCGGCCGGAGGTACCTGTGGCGGGGCGCCGTGTTGGAAGGCGCTCGGCAGCAACGGCTATCGCTACAAGGACTCCGTAGGGACGGCCGGCGGCGTGCGGGTGCTGGTCCTCAGGGCGGGCGACGAAGGCAAGACGTCGGTGACGGTGAAGGGGAAGGGCCAGACCCTGCTGCTCCCGCCGCTGCCGTTGCCCGTGCCGGTCACGATGCGGGTGCGCGCCAGTACTGGTGAATGCTGGGCGGATACGTTCACGGTGTCCGGAGTGATCAAAAACACGGCCGCGCAGTTCAGCGGCAAGGCGGGCTCACCGAGTGGGGCCTTCCTCGACGAACCAAGGTGACCGACGACTCATGAACGACATCATCGCTGGCATCGTCTTGATGGCTCTGGGGGTCGTGTGGGCGGCAACGCACGCGACCGGGACCGGCAACCGCATGAGCATTCCGGCCCTCCTGATCTTCCTCGGTGGCGGGTTTCTTCTCTACAACGGGGCGCGAGGGTACCCGACGTACCTGCCGTACGTGCCCTGGGCCGACCGTTTCGTCGACCTGCTGCGCTTCTGACGCGCCCCGTTCAGATCGACCGCTGTCTGCCCTCCCAGTACGGGTCGCGCAGCTTGCGCTTGTAGAGCTTGCCGTTCGGATCCCGCGGCATCTCGGCGATGAAGTCGACCGACTTCGGGCACTTGTACTTGGCGAGGTGCTCCCGACAGAAGGCGATCAGCTCGTCGGCCAGTGCCGGGCCGGCCGCGACTCCGTCGGCGGGCTCCACGACGGCCTTGACCTGCTCGCCCCAGTCGTCGTCGGGAATGCCGAACACCGCGGCGTCGCCCACCTTCGGATGCGCGAGCAGCACCGACTCGATCTCGGCCGGGTAGATGTTGGCGCCCCCGGAGATGATCATGTCGATCTTGCGGTCCCGCAGGAACAGGAAGCCGTCCGTGTCCAGGTAGCCGACGTCGCCGACCGTGAAGAAGCCGTCGCGCCGGTTCTCCCGCGTCTTCTGCTCGTCGCCGTGGTACTCGAAGTCCTGTCCGCCGCCGAGCTTCATGTAGACGGTGCCGATCTCGCTCGGCGGGAGCGCGCGCCCCTCCTCATCGAGGATGCGGATCTCGGAGGTCGGCCAGGCCTTGCCGACGGTCCCGGGCTTCTCGAGCCATTCCTGCGGGCTCACCACCGTCCCTCCGCCTTCGCTGGCCGCGTAGTACTCCCAGACGACCGGTCCCCACCAGGCGAGCATGCGGCGCTTGGCGTCGATCGGGCAGGGCGCGGCGGCATGCACCATGGCGCGCAGGGACGACAGGTCGTAGCGGCCGCGCACCGCCTCGGGCAGCCCCAGCAGCCGGTGAAACTGCGTCGGCACCATGTGGCTGGTCGTGACGCGATGGCGCTCGATGAGCTCCAGCATCGGCTCCGGGCCCCATTTGTCCATGACCACCACCGTGTGTCCGAAGTGGAGGGAGGAGCCGGCGAACACCAGGACGGCGGTGTGATACAGCGGCGAGCCGCACAGGTGGACGTTCTCGTTGCCGGGCTGGATGCCGAAGAGCATGAGATACAGGCCGAACAGTGACATGACCTCGTCCGGATCGGCGTCGATCAGTTTGCGGCGCACGCCCTTCGGCCGTCCGGTCGTGCCGGAGGTGTAGTTCATGACCTGGCCGGCCGTACGCTCAGCCGGCTGGGCAGCGGAGTGGCCGGCCGTCAGCTCGGCGTAGGGCCGGAATCCGGCGACGGCGCCGATGGAGAACCGCGCGGCAGCGGGGTACGCCAACTCGTCGGCCGCCGCCACGCTCGCCTCGGCGAAGCGCTCGTGGACGACGAGCGCCTTGGCCGCGGCATCGCGGACGACGTACGCCGTCTCCGTGCCGGTGAGGTGATGGTTGATCGGGACCAGGTACCAGCCGGCCTGGAGGGCGGCCAGGTAGAGCTCGAGTGCCGCCGCGCCGTTGGGGAGTACGGTCGCGACGCTGTCGCCGCGGGTGAGCCCGAGGTCACGCAAGCCGTGCACGAGGCGGTTGCTGCGCGCCAGCAGCTCGCCGGCCGCGATCGGAGTGCCGTCGGGCTCGACCAGAGCGACGTGATCGGGGTGCCGGGTCGCGAGGTTCCAGAAGCCGTGCTCCGCCATGGCCGCTGCCGTTAGCATACGGCGGCCGGGGAGGCACCCGCCGCCGATTGTCCCGGCCCCGCCGTTGGTCTAGGTGCACCTACGCAGGAGGGTGGCATGCGTCGACGTGGTGGGACGGGGAGAGGGACGCTCGCGGTGCTCGGGCTGCTGGCGGCATGCGCGGGGCCGGAACTCGCGGTGGACGTCAGCCAACATCCCGGCGGCTTCGGCCGGCATGCCACGTACCGATGGCATCGTCCGCCGGTGGAATCGGTTCCTGGGCGGCCGGGATCCCTGGCGCTTCGTACGGACTGGGCCGTGCGCCGGGCGGTGCAGCAGCGGCTCGCCGAGAAGGGGTGGCGGGGCCCGGAAGTCGGGGCGGCCGATGTGGTGCTCGCGTACGACATCCGCCTGCGCACGAAGACGACGGACAGCTTCACCGAGTTCCTCGACTACAAGCGATCTGGGGGTGCCAAGGACTTCGGGCAGGCCTACATCGACGGCTTCGAGGAGGCGACCTTGACGCTGCAGGCCGTCGATGGTGCCGACGATCGGGTCGTCTGGCACGGCGAGGTCACCGGGGTCGCCGATCCGACGCGCAGCGGGAAGAAGATCCCGCAGGCCGTCGACGCGCTCCTCGCTCGCTTCCCGGACGGGGGCTGACGGCGCGCTGCTCAGCCGGCGCGCACCAGGCGCTGGTAGATCTTCGGCAGTTCGCGCGGCAGGTCGGCCACGTTCTCGATCACGAGGTACGCGTTCGGGTCGCACATGTCGCGCAGGTAGTCGTGACCCGCCAGGTCCACGGTGATGCAGTACGGCCGCACGCCGACGGCCTGCGCCTCCCGGAGGGCCGTGGCGGTGTCGCGAATGCCGTAGACGTGGCTCTGGCGGTCGTCGCCGTAGTCGAGGTCCTGCGGGAAGCCGTCCGAGAGCAGCAGCAGGTGCCGACTCGGCGCCGTCACGCCGCGCATCTTGGTGATGGCGTGGCGGATGGCGGTGCCCATGCGCGTGCTCCCGTGCGGCTCCATGCCGCCGATGCGGCCCTTCACCGCCGGCGAGAGCCGCTCGTCGAAGTCCTTCACGCCGAAGAACTCGACGTGGTCGCGTCCCTGGCCCGAGAAGCCGTAGATGGCGTACGCGTCGCCGATCTCTTCGAGGGCCGCGGCCATGAGCACGAGGGCTTCGCGCGTCACGTCGATGATGCGCTGGCCGTCCGGCGTGCCGGCCGCCTCCTCGTCCGTCGACGCGCTCAGATCGACGAGGAACAACGTGGCCACGTCGCGCTCCTGGCGGACCCGCGAGGTGTAGAGCTTCGGGGACGGGGTGCGCCGGGCCCGGATCTGCGCCCGCGCGTCCACGGCGGCCCCGAGGTCGAAGTCGTCGCCGTCCTCGAGGCCGCGCAGGACACGGTACATCTCCGGACGCAGGCGCTGAAAGTGCCGGCGCAGCTCGGGCACGAGTGCGGCGTGGCGGGCGAGCGTCTGCTCGTAGAAGACCCCGGCGTCCTCCGTCACGGCGGTCTCGACCAGGCGACACCAGGCGGGCCGGTAGTCGCCGATGACGTGGTCCCACTCGTCGTAGCGAAACACGAGCCCGTCGGCCTCGCGCCGGCGCGGCAGCAGCGCCCGGCCGCCGCCTAGGGTGTCGGCCTCGCCGGGCGGCCGGGCAACCACCTTGCCGAGGTGCTTGCCGAGGAGTTGCGTGACGAACAGCCCGAGTTGCTCGACGTTCGTGGCCCGGCTCTGCGCGAGCGACGTGCCGAGGGCCGCTTCGAGCAGGCGCAGCAGCTCCTCGGGGCTGAGGGCATGTGGCGTCCCTGTTTCGTCGCCGAGCAGCTCGCCGAGCTGCAGCGCGAGGTCGTCCGGTACGTCGACGAGATCGGGGGCGTCGGTGTCCGGGGCGCCCGTCGGATCCGCCGCCCCGGCCACGGGCTCGCCGTCGCCGGGCTCGTCGAGCAGGAGTGGTAGGAGGTCGGAGAGGACGCCGGCCGCCGCCTCCGGGTCGGGCATGGGTTCGAAGAACGGGGCCAGGGCGCGGGCGGCGGCGATGGCGTCCTCGATGGTCGTCTCGGGCGTGGCCAGCGGCGCGAGCGCCGGCAGCGCGGGTGCCGCCGCGAGCGCCAGCCAGGCGGGGACGCGCTCGCGGGCGGCATCGGGATGCAGCGCCAGCGCCAGCACGGCGTCGAGCATGGCGGGCAGCGACGCCCCCCGGCGCGTGCGCGCGCGGGCGAGGAGTGCGCCGCACGCCCAGGTCAGGTCGGCCGCCAGGCCCGGGTAGCGGCGGCGCAGCGCGGCGGCCACGCGGTAGCCGTCGGTCAGCCGCACCAGCTCGTCGAGATGCGGGGGCTCGCCGTCGGCCCGCAGGCGCTCGGCGACGGCCGGGTCGGCATAGGTGCCGGTCTCGCGGCGCCCGGCCAGCAATGCGGCGAGGAGCCGCAGCAGCCGCGCGTTGTCCTCGTAAGTGTCCAGCGTGTCGACGACGTCGGGCAGGCTGAGTCCCCCCGCGGTCGGGCTGGCTTCGAACGCCGGGCGCAAGGCGAAGGGGCCCGTCCCGTGCGGGACCGCGGGTTGCCCGGAGAGCATCTGGACGAATTTGCGGATCTCCCCCTGTACTTCGGCCAGGAAGACGGCGGTGCCGGAGGCGTGCAGCACGCGCTGACTGGTGCGCGATTCGAGCGCGAAGAAGGCGACGCCCGCGGCGGGGTTCTCCGCCGCGATGGTCAGCCCGCGGGCGAGCCAGCGGCGCAGCCGCTCGGGGTCTCGTGACTCCAGCAGCGGGCCCAGCGACGGCAGCAGACGCGGCAGGGCGTGCGGGGCCCCGGTGCCGACCTCGCGCAGCAGCTCGGCCGCCAGGGCGTGCGACTCCGGGCGCAGCTCGGCGAGCAGCGCGCCCATGACGGGCAGGACCCGCTCGAGTCGCGTCACGTCGAGGTGGGGGACGGCCGCCGCGGTGGCGTCGAGGACGGCCGCCCGCAGCCCGGCCGTGACGCCGCCGAGAGATCCGGGCCAGGTTCGGTAGAGCGCGGCGGCGGTGAGCGGCGCGCGCACCGCGCAGGCGGCGACGGCGCCGAGCCAGGCCGCCTGTTCCTGCACGTCCCAGCCGGCCACGGCCGGGTCGACGAGGTCGAAGAAGCGGGCGTCGTCGATCGCCTTGCCGAAGCGGGGCGCGAGCGCACACCACCGCTCCAGCACCGCCGGAGCGATACGGTCGAGGCCGGCGGCCGCGCGGAGGAAGGCGTGCGCGCGTCGCTCGCCGCGCCAGCCCTCCGCCATCGCCAGGCCCGCCGTGGCCCAGCGCTCCAGGTGTGCCGCCTCGACCCGTCCCACCCGCGACACCGAGGTGTCGACGAAGGGCTCGAGGAGGCGGGGCGCGTCCGTCGCGACCCGGCGTGCCAGCGTGGTCCAGGCCGACAGCGCCGGCGCTGCGATCGTCCGGGTCTGCCGCTCGGTCCGGAGCGCCGACCCCGCCGGGGGGACGTCGCGCTCCAGCGCGGTCACCAACGCGTCAGCCGAAGATCGCTCCGACGACGTCATCGATGGCTCGCTGGCTCTCTGCGTCGTCCGTGAGGGCATGGCTGACGGCGACCGTGCAGGCGCGCCGCGGGGCGATGCCCTGGCGCATGAGCTGGCCGGCGTAGATGAGCAGGCGCGTGCTCACCCCCTCGCCGAGGCCGTTGGAGGCGAGGTGCCGCACCTTCTCGCCCAGCGTGGCCAGGCGCAGCGCTTCGCCACCGTCCAACCCGCTCTCGTGGGCGATCACCTGGGCCTCCAGGTCGCGCGGCGGATAGGCGAAGTCGATGGCCACGAAGCGCTGGCGGGTCGAGTGCTTCAGGTCCTTCAGGACGCTCTGGTAGCCGGGGTTGAAGGAGAGCACGAGCAGGAAGTCCGGATGCGCCTCGAGGAGCTCGCCCGTCTTGTCGATGGGCAGCAGGCGGCGATGGTCGGTGAGCGGATGGATCAGGACGACCGTGTCCTTTCGCGCCTCGACGATCTCGTCCAGGTAGCAGAGCGCGCCCCGGCGCACGGCGCGGGTGAGCGGCCCGTCGATCCACACCGTCTCGTCGCCCTTGATGAGGTAGCGGCCCACCAGGTCGCTGCCGGTGAGGTCCTCGTGACACGCCACCGTGACGAGTGGCTCGGCGCCGTTGCGGTCGCGGCGGGGGAGGGTGCGCGCCATGTACTCGACGAAGCGGGTCTTGCCGCAGCCCGTGGGCCCCTTGAGCAGGACGGGCAGGCGCGCTTCCCACGCGGCGCGGAACACGGCCTCTTCGTCGCCGAGCGGCAGGTAGAACGGGACGTCCACGCGCGCGAGTCTAGGGGCGCCCCCGTGGCGACGCAATTGGACGCGCTCCGCGGCGGTTGCTAGAGGGCCGCATGCGTCCGATCCGGTGGCTTGCCGCGCTGCTCGGCCTCGTCGTGCTCGCCGCGGCGGCCGGTCTCGGGTGGGCCCACTGGGCGATTCGCAGTGTCCGCCCGCCGCTGCCGACCGACGAGGCGATCCTGTCGCTGGCCGACGCCGCCGACCGGCCCGTCAGGCTGCGCTGGGTGAACGCGGCCAGCCAGCGCGTGCCGCATGCCGCCGGCTTCGCGGCGTCCATTCCGGGTCGGCGCGATCCCTGGCAACGCATGGCGTACCCGGTGTTCGTGCTGGAGTGGGCGGACGGCCGGCTGCTGCTCGTCGACGCCGGCATGGACCGCGCGAGCGCGCTCGACTTCGGCCGCGTGATCGAATGGCTGGGCGGCGAGCCGATCGAGCCGGACGTCGTGATCGGCGCCGCGCTCGGCGCGGCGCGGTCGCGGGCGGCCGGGCTCGTCTTCACGCATCTGCACGTGGACCACACGCAGGGCGTGGCCTCGCTCTGTCCCAGCGGCGCCGCGCTCTTGCCGGTCTTTCTCTCCAGCGCCCAGGTCGAGCAGGCGAACCACACGACCCGCGGCGGGTTGGCCCAGATCCGCGAGGCGACCTGCCTGCAGCCCCACGTGATCGAGGGCAGTGGCGCGGTGGCGCTGCCGGGCTTCCCCGGCGTGGCGGTCGTGCCGGTGGCGGGCCACACGCCGGGCAGCCAGATGATCGTGGCGTGGGTGGGGGCCGAGCGGCCGCGCGGCATCCTGCTCATCGGGGACGTGGTGAACGCCATCGACGGCGTGCGCCACGACGTGGCCAAGCCGGCGGTGTACCGGTGGCTGATCGTGCCCGAGGACGACGAGCGCCTCGGGGACGCGCGCCGGTGGCTGGCACGCCTCGGACGCGAGCACGACCTCCTGATCGTGCCGTCGCACGATCAGGAACACCTCGAGGCCCTCGGCCTCGAGCGAGCGACCACCCTCGACGGGTGAAGGAGACGCGCAGGTGACGACGAGAACGGGATCCCTCGACGGCATGGCGGCTTTGGTGACGGGTGGGGGCAGCGGCCTCGGCTTGGCGTGCGCGCGACACCTGGCGCGCGACGGGGCGGTCGTCACCATCGCCGGGCGCACCGAGGAACGACTGCGCCGGGCCGCCGCGGAGCTGACCCAGGACGCCGGCGCGCCCGTGCACTGGGTCGTCTGTGACGTCACCGACGAGGCCGCCGTGGAAGCCGCGGTCGCCAGGGCGGCCGAGCCGGTCGGGGGGCTGCACATCGCGGTGGCGAACGCGGGCGGGGGGATGGGCGGCTCCCTCTTCTCGATGCCGCTCGAGATGTGGCGCTACGTGATGGAGGTGAACGTCACCGGGCCGTTTCTCACCATCAAGCACGCGGGGCAGGCCATGGTGAAGAGCGGCGGCGGGGCGATCGTGGCGACGTCGTCGATCGCGGCCGTTCTCACGCACCGCTTCATGGCGCCGTACTGCGCCAGCAAGGCGGCGCTCGAGATGCTCGTCAAGTGCGCGGCGGACGAACTCGGTCAGCTCGGCGTGCGGGTCAACGCCGTGCGACCCGGCCTGGTACCCACCGAACTGGCGTCGGTGCTCGCCGACGACCCGGTGGTCGTGGACGACTACCTCGACCAGATCCCGCTCGGGCGGCTCGGCACCGGCGACGACGTGGCCGCCGCGATCCGCTATCTCGTCGGACCGGAGTCCGACTGGGTCACCGGGCAGTGCTTCGCCGTGGACGGTGGGCACACGATGCGCCGGGGGCCGCGCGTCGAGAGCATGATCGAGCGCCTGATGGGTCGCGAGGCCATCTCGGGCCTCGCGACCCCCAAGTCGGACCGGCAGGACTCGTAGCGGCCCGCTCGGCGCAGCTTCGCGTCAGCGCAGCTTGGCGATCACCCGCTCTCCGAAGGTACGCACCTGCTCGGCGTTCGCGAAGTTCACGGCCAGCACCGAGAGCCCGTGCGTCTCCTCGCGGCGGCGCAATTCGTCGCACATCTCCTCCGGCGTCCCCATCAGACTGACGGGGTGGCGCACCAACTCGTCGGCGGACACTCCGAAGACGCCCGAGAGTCCCTCGGCGGCCTGCCGGGTTTCGGCCGGCGAGGCGGTCGGGACGTAGTTGAAGACCGTCGACGCGAAGCGCACGCTGCCGGCGGGGCGCCCGGCCGCCGCCTCGGCGGCCCGCACGCGGGCGAGCTTGGCTGGGATCGCTCCGTCGGAGAATTTCCGGATCTCCTCGATCGTGGTCGTCCCGGCCTTGCCGAGCGCCGGAATCATGTGGATCAGGTCGGCCCACTCGCCGGCGCGACGGAGGATGCCGTTGCCGCTGCCGCCCAGCATGAGCGGCGGGCCCCCGGCCTGTGCGGGCTTGGGCAGGCAGACCGCGTCGCGCACGGTGAAGTGCTCACCCGTGTGGCTGAAGCGCGTCTCGCGCCAGAGTCCCCGCATCACGTGCACGGCCTCGTCCATGATCCGGAGCCGCTCGGAGATGTCGGGGAACGGAAGGCCCATCATCTCGAACTCGGTCCGGGTCCAGCCCGCCCCGACGCCCGCGATGACGCGCCCGCCACTGGCTTCGTCGATCTGCGCGAAGAGGCGCGCGTGCAGGGCGGGATGCCGGAAGAGCAGGCAGGCCACGTGGCTGCCGATGCGGATGCGCGCCGTGCGCTGCGCCAGCGTCGCCATCACGAAGAATCATCTCGTAGGCCGGCGTCTCGAGCTGAAGCTGCCCCAGCGCCTCGTAGTGTCGTCCATGGAATTCGCGATCCAGGTTGGTGGCGGACAGGTCCGAGACGTAGTGGTCCGGCACGAAGACCACGTCGAACCCCACGGACTCCGGGCGCGACAAGACGGGCATCGAGGCGATCGTCGAGGTGACGTTGCTGGACGTAGCGCGTCGCCGCGCTCGAACCAATCCCAGCCCCACCTCACCGACCGCCACACCTAGGGCGCCGCCGCGTCGGTGGCCTGCATGCGCGGCCGAGCGCGGCCCCGGGGGAGGGCCTTGGGCTCATGGTCCTCGCACGCCCCCACCCCCCACCCCGACCCGCGTGCTGCGGAAATCGCCTGCGACCCTCCCCCGGCGCCGCGCCCGGCCTGGCGGTACCGACGCGGCGGCGCCCTAGGTGTGGCGGTCGGCGAGGAAATAGATGAGGGCCTGGTTCAGTACGTCGGCGCGCTCCCATTGGAGGAAGTGGCCGGCGCCAGGGACCACGAAGGGGCCGATGCGCTCGGGAAAGGCGACCTCGGCCCGGCGCATGAAGGCGGGACCCAGGACGTGGTCCTCGGGGCCGTAGAGGACCAGGGTCGGCGTCGGGTTGGGCTCGAAGAAGCGGATGGGCTCGGAGAGGGGGCGTGTGCCGAAGGCGATCTCGTAGTTGGCGAAGCCGGCGCGCAGCTTGGCGGCGTCCGCGAAGGGCTCGGTCATGAAGTCGACGTCGGCCGCGGTGAACGTGCCCGGCGCCGCCCACAGCCGGTGGCCGTAGAAGTCTGCGATGTAGCGCCGGCGCTTCCCGGGCGTATCGAGCTCGGCCGCGAGCCCGTCGGCATCGGTGCCCTGGCGCACGAAGTAGTCGGACTGCGGGCGGCGGTCGCGGGGCGGGTCGGGCGGAATGCCGGCGGCTGCGTAGGCGTCGTCCAGGTAGGGCACGAGGGTGTTGAAGAGGCATTGGCGCTGCACGAAGCCGGGGAAGCGCAGCGCCAGGTCCTGGACCACGACGCCCCCCAGATCACCCCCGACCGCCGCGCAGTGCGGCATGCCGAGCAGGTCGTGGACCAGGGCGTACAGGTCTCGAGCGTGGACGGCCGGGTCGTAGAAGCCGTCGGGTGCCAGGCCCGAGTCGCCGAAGCCGCGCAGGTCGGGGGCGATCACGTCGAAGCCAGCCGCCGCGAGCGGTTCGAGGTTGCGCCACCAGATTCGCTTCGTCTCCGGCCAGCCGTGGACCAGGAGCAGAGGCCGGCCGCCGGCGCCCTGCCGGACGTAGGCCAGCTCGAGGCCGTCTCGAACGCGGGCTCGCCGCACCTGCATCGGGTCCCGCTACCATAGGCGAGCCCCCGGTCAATCTACCTGGGCGGCACGGGGTGCACTCTCCCGGCCGAGTGGTCGGGCTTCCCGGCGCCGATCCGTGACGCGTCGTCGGTCCCGTTCGTGTGCACTTTGTTCTGGAATCCGCTATTCACGCCGCGTGCTCGATGGCCTCGCAATGCTTGCTGCCGTCGCGTGTGGTGGTGGTGTCCTGATGGCTTGGCTCCGGGTGGTGCCGGCCATGATCGGGTTCGGGCTCTTTGCCCTGGGTGGCGTGCTGTCGTTGGTGGCCGCCCTCGGGACTTTCTTCGCCCGCCTGCGGGGCCATCCGCTGACGATCCCTCGTGCGCTCTCGTTGGGGGTGAGCATCGTCTTCGTGACGATCGCGGCCCGCGGATCCAACGACCCGGCCATCAACGACTTCACCACCGACCCCGACGACCCACCTGCCTTCGTGCATGCGGGCTCGTTTCCCGCCAACGCAGGTCGCGACCTCGGGTATCCGGTCGAGTTCGCGTCGATCCAGCACGAGTGCTGTGCCGACTTGCGGGGCAGCCTCTTCGACGCCCCGCCTGCCGGCGCCTTCCCGCGCGTGCTGGCCGTCGCCCGATCCATGCCGACGTGGGAGATCACCTTCACCGACCCGGCGGCGGGCGTGATCGAAGCGGTCGCCACCACGCTGGTGTTCGGGTTCCAGGACGACATCGCCATTCGGGTGCGTCCCGTGCCCCAGGGTGGCTCGCGGGTCGATCTGCGCTCCAAGTCCCGGGACGGTCGAGGTGACATCGGGGCCAACGCCGCCCGTATCCGGGCGTTCGTTCACGAGCTGGAAAAGCGAGGCTGACGTGCGCCGACTCTTCCGGTCCATGGTGTGGTTGCTGGTGCTGGCGTTCGTGGCCGGCTGTCTCACGTGGGCCGTCCTGGGTGGGGGCATGCGGCTCGACGACCGCACCACCGCCCCGCGTCTGAAGAGTAGCGTGCTCGAGAAGGTCGCCGATCTGCCGTACCCCCCGGGCAACATCGCCGTCTCGCGCGACGGCCGGGTGTTCTTCACCTACCATCCGGACGGCCAGCCACCGTCGCAGGTGATGGAGCTGAAGGACGGCGAGGCGGTGCCGTATCCGAACCCCGGCTTCCCGCTCTACCAGACCGTCCTGGCGCTACGCATCGACCAGCAAGGAAGGCTCTGGGCCCTCGACCACGCGCACTTCGGCCGCGGCCGGCCCCGCATCATGGCCTTCGACCTGTCCACGAACGACCTCGACCATCGCTACGACTTCCCACGCGACATCGCGCCGTGGCTGTCGATGCTGAACGACTTCCAGGTCTCGCCCGACGGCCGCCACCTCTACATCGCCGACGCCAGTCCGATTCGGCAGACGCCCGCCCTGGTCCTCTACGACACGGTCGAGAAGCAGAGCCGCCGCGTCCTGCAGGGGGCACGGTCCGTCCGTCCGGTCGACTTCGTGATTCACGCGCCCGGCCGCGAAATGACGCTCTTCGGGTTGATCACCCTGCGGATCGGCGTCGACTCCATCGCCCTCGACCGGGCCGGCGAGTGGCTCTACTACGGCCCGGTGAACGGCGATCGCCTCTACCGCATCGCCACGGAACGTCTCCGTGACCAGTCGATGTCTCCTGGTGCGCTCAACGCCACCGTCGAGGACTTCGCTCCCAAGCCGATCAGCGACGGGCTCAGCACCGATGCGGCGGGCAACGTGTACATCACCGACCCGGAACACAATGCCATCCACGTCCTGCAGCCGGACGGCACGCTCGAGACGCTCGTGCAGGATGCCCGCCTCCGCTGGCCGGACGGGCTCAGCTTCGGGCCCGACGGGTGGTTGTACGTGACCTGCAGCGCCCTGCATCAGGTGATCATGCGTCCGCCCTCGGCGGTGCAGGAGCACGCACCCTACCAGATCTATCGCGTGCCGACCGGTGCGCAGGCCACGCCTGGCCACTGAGCGGCGCCGCCGGGACTGCGTCGGGGTGCCTTCCCAGCGAGCTGCGTCCGGATGACGACCAGGCGCAAGGTGGTGGTGGCGGCGGCCGGCGTGGCCCTCGCCGTGGTGGGGGTGTCGGCGGTCGTGCTGCGCAACGCGAGCGGGTACCTGCGCGAGCATCGCGACTGGGTGAGCGTGCAAGCCTCGAACGCGCTCGGTCGTCCCGTGACGTTCGGGAACGTGGGCGTCTCGGTGTGGGGCGGGCTCGGCGCCCGGATCACCGATCTGCGCATCGGCGAAGCGCCCGCGTTCGCGTCGCAGAACGACGACTTCGTCCGGGTCGACTCGGTCCGGGTGGTGGTGCGTCTCCTGCCCGCGCTGTTTGGACGCTACGAGGTGCGGCGCCTGGTGCTCGAGCAGCCGCGGGTGCATCTGGTCTGGACGAAGGCCGGGCTGAACGCCGCCAGCCGCGGTGGCGGCGGCGACGCGCGGGGCGGTGGGGGTCCCGAACCGGGACGCCCGCCCCGGGAGGCCGGGGGGAGCGGGGGCGGCGTGCCGGCTCTGGCGGTGGGGTTGCTGACGATTCGTGACGGGACGTTCCGTCTCGTCGATCACCGAGGTCTCGCGCCGGCCGAGCTCACCGCCGAACACGTCGACCTGACGGTGTCGGACTTCGGCGCCGGCCGCCGCTCCCGGATCGAGCTGTCTGCGGCTGTCCTCGGCGCCGAGCGACCGAACGTCGGCGTCGAGGGGTCGGTCGGCCCGCTGGCCATCGACGCCACCCCGGCGGACGCACCCTTCGACGTCCGGATCGACGTGAAGGAAGTCGACCTGGACGCCCTGGGGCGCGACCTCCCGCTCGTGCGCGACCTGCTGCCGGCCCCGCTCGCCGTCGGGGGCGCGGTGCGCGGCGAAGGGCGGGTGACGCGCGACGAGGGCGCGGCGCGCTTCGAGATGAACGTCGACGCGACGGGTGCGCGGCTCGACTGGGGGGATCTGCTCGCCAAGCCCGCCGGCCTGCGACTCGAGGTGACCGGGCAGGGGAGGCAGGAGGGGGCGACGCTGCGCTTCGACTCGCTGCGCACGCGCCTGGCCGACCTCGTCGTGACCGGCGACGGCTCGCTGGGCGAGGCGCTGGCCATGCAGGTGCGGGCCGAGCCGGCATCGCTCGAATGGACGCGGGTCCTGCGTGCGGCCCACGGGGTCGACCTCGCCGGCGCCCTCGGCTTCGACCTCAGCGTGCGCGGCCGGCTCGACGCCCCGACGGTGTCCGGCAGCGTGGCCGTCCGAGACGTCGTGGCGTCGCGGCCCGGTGGACCGCGCGTGGAGGGGGTCTCGACGACCCTCACGCTGGCGGACGGCGGCGTCACGATGCCGGCGACGACGATGCGTGTCGACGGGTTGCCCGTCGAAGTCGCGCTCCGGATACCGAAGCTGCTCGCTGCGCAGGCGACTGGGACGGTGCGGTCGCCTGGCGGCACCGTGCACGGCGTCACGATCGGGCAGCTCGAGGCGAGCTGGTCGGCGAGGCCGACCGCGGTGGACGTCCGCGACATCGTGTTGCAGGCATGGGGCGGTCGCTACGACGGCCGCGTGGCCGTCGACTGGCGCGATCCGGCCGCGCCCGCGGTGGAGAGCACGTCGCGGGTGCGGGGTATGAACGTGAACGAGGTGCTGGCCGTCGTCGCCCCGCAGGCCGAGCGCCACGTCGCCGGCCGCGTGGACGGGCAGCTCGGCGTCACGGGGACCGGGGCGACGCCCGAGGCGCTGGCCCGGTCGCTGCACGGCCAGGGAGTGTTCTCGGTCGCCGGCGGCGCTCTGCGCGGCGTCAATCTGGCGGAGCGCGTGCTGGGCGGAGTCACCGGGGTGCCGGGGCTGGCGTCGCTCGTCCCCCCCGCCGTGCGCACGAAGTATCCGGATCTCTTCGCTGGCGCCGATACCCGCTTCGACGAGCTGCGGGCCGATCTGCGGCTCGCGGACGGAACCGGTCACTTCGAGCGGGTCGTGCTTTCGGCTCGCGACTACCGGATCGACGGCGACGGCCGCGTGGTGCTCGCCAGCGGGGCGCTCGACGCGAAGGGCGTGCTCACCGCCTCCGCAGCGCTGACTCGGGACATGCTGACGAGCGTCAAGGAGGTGTCGGTGCTCGCGAATCGCGAGAACCGCCTGGAGGTGCCGTTTGCGGTCAGTGGCACCTGGCCCACGGTGTCCGTTCGGCCCGACTCGAGTGGACTCCTCCGCACGCTGCAGCGCGGGCTGGTCGAGCAGGGGATCGGGGAGCTGCTCGGCGGGAAGAAGAAGCGCGGCGCGAAGGGGAAGGACGCTGAGCCGGCGCCGGCCGACGAGCTGATCCGCAAGGGGCTCGACAAGCTCTTCGGCCGTTGATCAGCGGGTGCGGCCGCGCTGCGCCTGCAGTCCGAGATTCAGGATGCGCTGCAGGAGCTGCTCGTACGAGATGCCGGCCCGTTCGGCCGACTCGGCAAAGTCCTCGCCGTAGGCGAGCTGCGGGTTCGGATTCGCCTCGAGGACGTAGGCACGGCCGTCGGGGGAGTACCGCAGGTCGATGCGGGCGTAGCCGCTGAGTTCGAGCGTGCGGTAGATGCGCTTGCAGACCCGTCGGATCTGGCTGAGCTGCGCGTCGCTGAGATCCTTGGCCAGCCCCGTGCGGACGCCGACCTTCTTCTGATACGCGCGATCCCATTTGATCTTCTCGGTGGCGATGCGCGGCGACTCCTCGGGGAGCTTCGTGAACGACAGCTCCCAGACCGGGAGGACCTCGAGACGCTGGTTCCCGAGCACGCCGACGTAGAGCTCCCGACCCTCGATGTAGCGCTCGACGATCGCGTCGGCCCCGAGACGCTCGTGCACGAAGGCCACGCGCTCGGCGAGCTTCTCGTCGCTGTCGACGATCGAGGCGTGGGCGATGCCCGCCGAACCCTCGTGGGTGAGCGACTTCACGAAGAGCGGAAACTCGAGGCGTTTCG
>Ga0299906_10002290_pt1 | contig 15978 bp, 13 predicted proteins | sample RVTome_14_FD_200259 | JGI IMG/M metagenome (GOLD analysis project Ga0299906, IMG submission 200259) | Soil microbial communities from uranium-contaminated site in the Upper Colorado River Basin, Wyoming, United States - RVT145D125 (version 2) ... | reverse complement strand
TCCAGAGCGTTTTTTGGACTATCGCGTGTCGCGCCGCATCGAGGGCTCGCGACAGATCCACACAACCGAGCCCGCATTCCCCGCGGAGGCGAGGCACGACACCTCTGGAGCGAACCGTTCTTACGCGATAGTTTCGCGAAGCGAGACGGATCGCTCCCCTGCTGTCGCCCCGAGCCGTGAATCGAGCGGAGCCGGTTCGCGAAAGAGGTGTCGTGTCTCGCCTCCGCGGGCCACAGTAGAATCGGAAGGTATGCCTGCGACGCCCGACCGCGACGCCGTGCTGGCCGCCCTTCGCGCCGTCGAGGACCCCGATCTGCACAAGGACATCGTCACGCTGGGATTCGTCAAGGACGTGTCGGCCGCCGGTGGGCGCGTGGCCTTCACCATCGAGCTGACTACCCCAGCCTGTCCCGCCAGGGATCGGATTCGCGAACAGGCCGAGACGGCTGTGCGGGCGCTGGTCGGCGTCGAGCAGGTCGAGGTGCGGCTCACGGCGAACGTGCGCTCGGCGTCGGTGCCGGAGACGGGGCGGCCGCCCCTGCCCGGCGTGAAGAACGTCATTGCCGTGGGTGCGGGCAAGGGTGGGGTCGGGAAGACCACCGTGGCGGTCAACATGGCGATGGCGCTCGCGCGCTGCGGCAGCCGCGTGGGGATTCTCGACGGCGACGTCTACGGGCCCAACGTCCCGATCATGCTCGGCCTGAGCACGAAGCTCACGACTGACGGCCAGCGCATCGTGCCGGCCGAGACGCACGGCGTGCAGGTGGTCTCGATCGGCTTCATGACCGGCGACGACGCGCCCGTCATCTGGCGGGGGCCGATGCTGCACCAGGCCGTCCAGCAGTTCTTCCGCGAGGTGGCGTGGACCGATCTGGACTACCTGATCGTCGACATGCCGCCGGGGACGGGCGACGTGGCGCTGAGCCTCAGCCAGACCGTGCCGGTCGTGGGGGCGGTGGTCGTGACGACGCCGCAGCGGGTTTCGTTGTCCGACAGCCGCCGGGCGATCCGGATGTACCAGAAGCTGAACATCCCGCCGCTCGGCGTCGTGGAGAACATGAGCTACTACGCCTGCCCGAGCTGCCACCAGGAGACGGACCTGTTCGGACACGGCGGCGGCGAGGCCCTCGCAGAGGAGATGGGGGTGCCGTTTCTGGGCCGACTACCGGTGGAGCAGGCCGTTCGGGAGGGGGGCGACACGGGGGTGCCGCTCGTCGTCGGCGAGCCCGGGTCGGCGGCGGGACGGGCGTTCATGTCCCTGGCCGAGCGCACCGCCGCCCAGGTATCGATCGCCGCACACCGCACGGCGGAGGCCAACCGCGGCAAGATCCCGCTCATCCCGGTGCGCTGACGACGTGGGCGATCGCACGCCGGAGATTCCGCACCGCAAGCGCACGCTGGCCAACGGCCTCGACGTGATCGTGCACGAGGACCACCACGTGCCGATCGTGGCGGTCAACGTCTGGTACCACGTGGGCTCGAAGAACGAGCGACCCGGGGCCACGGGCTTCGCCCACCTGTTCGAGCACCTGATGTTCGAGGGCTCGGCGCACCACGACAGCGGATACTTTCCGCCGCTGCAGCAGGCCGGGGCGCAGCTCAACGGGTCGACCAACACGGACCGGACCAACTACTGGGAGGTGGTCCCGACGAGCGCGCTCGACCGGGCGCTCTGGCTGGAATCGGATCGGATGGGCTTCCTGCTGCCGGCGCTGACCCGCGAGCGGCTCGAGACGCAGCGCGACGTCGTCCTCAACGAGCGGCGCCAGAGCTACGAGAACCGCCCGTACGGGCTGTCGATGATGGCGCTGATGGCCGCGCTCTACCCGCCCGATCATCCCTACCACTGGATGACGATCGGCTCGGCCGAGGACATCCGCGCCATGCAGATCGAGGACGTGCAGGCCTTCTTCCGCGCCTACTACCATCCGTCGAACGCCTCCCTCGTGCTGGCCGGTGATCTCGAGACGTCCCGCGGGTTCGAGCTGGCCGAGGCCTATTTCGGCGATATCCCCGCCGGCGAGCGCCCGGGAGCGGTGTCTGTGCCGGCAGCGCCGCTGTCGGAGCAGCGGCTCGTGCTCGAGGATCGCGTGGAGCTGCCGCGCCTGTACCTCGCCTGGCGCGCACCGGCGATGTTCGCGGCCGGCGATGCCGAGCTGGACCTGGTCGGGGACCTGCTCGCCAACGGCAAGACGGCCCGGCTCTATCGCACGCTCGTGTACGAGCGCCGGATGGCGGTCGATGTGGCCGCCGGGCAGGGCTCGCGCGAGCTCGAGAGCTTCTTCCTGATCGTGGCCACGGGGGCGCCCGGTCACGGGCTGGGCGGGATCCTCGAGGAGATCGATCGCGAGCTGGGGCGCGTGCACGCCGATGGGCCGACGCCGGACGAGATGGAGCGTGCCGTCGCCCAGGCCGAGGCGCACTTCATGTACCGGCTCCAGACCGTAGGTGGCTTCGGGGGCAAGTCCGACCAGCTCAACGCCTACAACGTGCTCTGTGGCATGCCGGGCTACTTCGCCGAAGACCTGGCGCGGTACCGCAGTGCGACCGCCGACGCGCTCTGCGAGGCGGCACGGCGGCATCTCGTCCCGGATCGCCGTGTCGCGCTGAGCGTCGTGCCCCGCGGCCGGCTCGACCTGGCGCTCGAGGGATCCCGGGCCGTGGTCGTCTCGTGATGCCGGTCGATCGCTCGCGCCTGCCCGGCGTGGGAGCCGATCCGGCGTTCGCGCTGCCCACCGTGACGCGGCACATCCTGTCGAACGGGTTGCATCTCCGCACGGTGGAGCACTGGAGCGTCCCGGTCGTGACCTTCGCGCTCCAGATCGACGGCGGCTCCGGGGCGGACCCCGACGGGCTCGACGGCCTGGCAGCCCTTGCCGCCGACATGGCCGACGAGGGGACGGGCGCGCTCGACGCAATCGCCGTGTCGGATGCGCTCGCCAGGATCGGCGGTGACTACGACGTGGACGTGGGCGCCGACGCGAGCGTGTTCTCGCTGACGACGCTGGCACGCTTCGCCGGCCGCGGCGCGGCGCTGCTGGCCGACATGGTGACGCGGCCGAGCCTCCGGCCGGCCGACTTCGACCGCGTCCGTCAGCTTCGCCTCGATCGGTTGCGGCAGCTCAAGGATCTGCCGGCGGCTGTCGCCGAGCGCACGCTGCTGCACCTGCTCTACGGACGGCATCCCTACGGTCACCTCTCGATCGGCAGTCAGCCGGCGCTGGAGCGCGTGACGCTCGGCGACGTCGAGGCGTTCCTCGCCCGGACGAGCCGGCCGTCGGCCGCCACGCTCGTGGCCTGCGGCGCCATGACCCACGCGGAGCTGCGCGACCACGTGGAGGCTGCGTTCGGCGGCTGGGCCGGCTCGGGCGAGGCGCCGGCCGGGCCGCCCGCCGCCCGTCTCCGGCCGGAGGAGGCGTCCCGGGCGCGGCTCGCGGTCGTGCCCCGCGAGGGCGCGCCGCAGTCCGAGCTGCGCATCGGTCGCCTCACCACCGAGCGCGCGACCCCGGACCATGCGTCGCTTCTGGTGATGAACGCGATCGTGGGCGGGCAGTTCGTCAGCCGCATCAACCTCAAGCTGCGAGAGGAGAAGGGCTACACTTACGGCGCGCGCACCAGCTTCGACTGGCGGCGCGGAATCTCCCCGTTCGTGCTGCAGACGAGCGTGGACACGCCCTCGACCGCTGATGCGATCGCCTGCGCTCTGACCGAGCTTGCCGACGTGGGAGGGCCGCGCCCGCCGGCAACGGCCGAGCTGGCGTCGGCCAAGGCCTCCCTCACACGCGGGTTCCCGCGCGGATTCGAGACGGCACAGCAGGTCACGCGTGCCGTGGCACAGCTGGCGCTCTACAACCTGCCCGACTCGTACTTCAGCGACTTCGTACCGGCTGTCAACGCCGTGACCGTCGAGGACGTCGTACGTGGAGCTCGACAGTATCTCGATCCCGGCGCCTTCACGACGCTCGTCGTGGGCGATCGTGCCGCCATCGGCGATTCGCTCGCGGCCCTCTCGCTCGGCGATCCCGAGATCCTGCCTGCTTGACGGCCTTCTGGTCGCATCGTGCGGCGACGGTGCCGTGCTACGCTGAGGTGCCCCGGCCTCGGTTCGCCCGGTGGGTCCTAGCGTGGCTGTCGATCAAATGACGCGTGATGGCGAGCCCGAGCCCGACCTCGGATTCGATCGGAGCACGGGTGTGGCCGTGCTCATCGGTGCGACGGCAGCCGTGATCGCCGGAGCGGCCATCTGGCTCGTCCTGACCGATCCGGTCACGGTGGCCAACTCGCTCGACAGCGGTGAGGTGACGCCGCTCGTCCGTCGACTGGCCGAGGTGCTGTACCAGGCGCTGGCCGGCCTGCTGGACTATCTTTGAGCGCTCGCGGCCCGGCCGGAAGGAGTGTCGCGCGAACGGCGCGCCCGCGCCCGGTCGTGTGACCGGGCGCGGGCTGCCTCCTAGAAGTCGATCTGTCCGCTGATCTTGAAGAACCGCGCGGACATGATCGCCAGCGGGTTGAGGTAGGCCGGCGACACGTTCTGCTGATACACCTCGGTCGTGTTCGCGTTGAACAGGTTGTACACGTCGAGGTTCACCTGCACGCGGCTCGTGCCGTAGCGGAGGATCTTCCCCAGACGGATGTCCACCGAATTCAGACGGTCGCCGTACTGCGTGCCCGGCTCCACGATGTTCAGGAACTGCACGGGGTTTCCGCTCCCGAACCCCCGATTCAGAGACGTGTCGTTCAGGCCGAAGGCCGGAATATTGAACACGAGTGCTTCACCCGTCAGACTCTGGCTCGTCACCGACGGGAACTCGTTGCCGGGATGCGGCAGGCTGCGGAACGTCCCGCTGATGAGCACGTCGACGGTCGGAATCGTGTACGTCGCGAGCCCCTTGACGTTCGTCTGCCAGCCCGACTCGCGGTGGCAGAACTCCTGCGGCACCTGCGCGAGTCCGCGGAAGAACGTGTCGGTGAAGCCCTTCGTGCCGCCCCAGGGCCCGAAGATGTAGTACTCGGGGTGCTGCTGGACTACGCCGCACGAGTCCTCGACGACGTTGCCGCTGCTCGTGCCACCCTGGAGCGTGACGTCGCGCAGGCGCGCGTTCACGCTCACGTCCACGCCGTTGAAGGTGTTGTCGGCGCCGCCGACGCTGTCGGCGAACGTCAGGTAGTTGTCCTGGAGCTGGAACTTGTCGGGCTGGATGTCACGGAACGTCAGCGTGTACCCGCCGCCGCCCGGCAGGCCCGCGTTCTGCGGCGCGGTGTAGGTGAACGTGTCGAAGTCGGCCGGCGTCCAGGCCCGGTTGATCGTGGCCAGCAGGTTCCCCCAGCTCCGCCGGATGTAGTTCACCTCGAGCGAGACGCGCGGGTGGAGCTGCTGCGTGATACCCGCCGTCAGGTCCCAGGAGTACTCGCGGGTGTTCCAGCCGTCGGTGGTGGCCGGGTCGACCGTCAGGGCGTCGACGGACTTCAGGAAGTTGGGGTTTCCTGGACCGCACTCGCCGTTGGCCGCCGGGTTCAGGAAGTTGCATTCGGCGACGAAGTCACCGTCGTCGGTCCAGCCACGGTCGTCCTGCGTCACGAAATGCCCGAGCCCCATCGGGCTGTAATTCGCCCACTCGTCCACCGTGTTGAACGTCGTCACGTACCGGCCGAGGAAGACCTTGGCCGCCGTCCGGCCGTCGCCGAACACGTCGTAGGACGCCCCGAACCGCGGCATGATGTCCTTCTGGCTGAGCGGACCGTCCTCCGCCGGGAACACGATCGCCTGGGGCAGGAAGCGGTTCGGCCCCATCCGCTGATCCCCGAAGGCGTCGCTGAGGTGCTCGAAGCGGACGCCACCCTGCAGCGACAGGTTGCCGACCGACCACCGATCCTGCGCGTAGAACGCCATCATCGTCTGGAGCTGTTCGTGGGAGGCGTTCTGGTCGCCGTACGCCCGGACCTGGCTGGGCACGCCGCCCGTGAGCGTGTACCGCAACTGCTGGTCGTTGTAGAAGTTGGCGGGGAAGGTCGACTTGTTGTGGTGATACCGGAAGCCGAACTTCGACGAGTGCGACCCGGTGATGTACGACAGCGACCCCTGGCCGATGTTCGTGAAGGCCTGGTGGTCGGACCAGTTGCTCGCGCGGTAGTTCAGGTTGGGAATCGCACCGGCCGTCTCCAGCACCGGAATCATCGTGGTGTCGTAGGAGTTCTTCTGACGGCTGCCCCACCAGAACCACGGACCGAGCTGCGCGTTGGCCTCGAGGAGCAGACGATTGGTGACCGGCGACTGCCAGCTCACCTGCGTCATGACGCTCGGGTGGTTCTCGTTGGTGGCGTAGGCCTCGGGCGCCCGGATCGAGGCGCCGAACCCGAGGCCGGTCGAGTCGCCGCCCCCCTCGCAGGCGATGCAGTGGTACTGCACGCTCTGCCAGAAGTCGATCTTGTTGCGCTGCGTCGCCTGGAAGGTCAGGCGGTAGTTGGCCTGATTCCACACGCCGTCGTTGAGCGCCTGGTCCAGCGGTCGGCCGTTCTGGCCGTCGGCCGGGCTGTACTCCCACGAGCTCGGGTCGCCGGCGTTGAGGTTGGCCCACATGCTGGCGACGTTCTGTCGGCTGAGCTGATTGCGGTACGTGCCGAAGAACCACAGCCGGTCGCGGACGATCGGACCGCCGAATGACGGATTGACCTCCCACAGCTTCTGGATCGAGCCGGTCGCCGTGAGCCCGGTACCCTCGATGTTCTCGCCCTGGAACGCGCTGCCCGTGCCGCTCAGGAAGAAGCCGCCCGAAAACTGATTGCCGCCCGTCTTGGTGATGATGTTCATCTGCGGGCCGCCGGTGGTCGCCTCGCCGAGGCCGCCGGCCAGGCTGACGACTACTTCCTCGGCGTTTCCGATCTCGGGGACGTAGCCCGACACGCCCATGCCCTGGTAGCCGCCGTTCATGCCGTCGACGAGCACCTGCCCCTCGTTCCGGCGTCCGCCGTGAATCTGGAACACGCTGTAGAGCGCGGGGTTGCTGCCCTCGAAGTCGTTCTGCTGCACGTTGAGCGCCGGCACCAGATGGGTGAATGCCGAGTAGTTCCGCGACGAGGGAATCTGGGCCACCGTCTCGCCGGTGATCACCTGCTGGCTGCGCGAGCTCGCGACGTCGACGATGGGCGATTCGCCGGAGACGGTGATCGTTTCCTGAACACCTCCGACCGCCATGTCGGCGTCGACTGTCGCGACGAACTCGCCGGACAGCACGATGCCCTCACGCACGACGGTGCGGAAGCCCGGCAGCGTGAACGTGACCGTGTAGGTGCCCGGTCGCAACTGTTCGACCGCGTACTGGCCGGTGCCGTCGGTGACGACGGTTCGGACCTTCTCGATGAGCACCGGACTCGACGCCTCGACCGTCACGCCGGGCAGCACTCCGCCCGACGGGTCCTTGACCTCGCCCACGATGGACGCCTGGGCATACGCGGCCGTGGGAATACCCACGAGTGCCGCCAGGACCACCAACGCCTTTACGGCTCTGGACATGCTGAACTCCTCAGTACAGGGCCGCCTCGGCACCGGCCGGGGGCAGCCAGACGAAACGCCAGATACTGCAAATCTGTCGCCCGATGTTACGCGCGGGCATGGCCCTGGCACCCCCACAGAATCAAGTACTTACGGGAGTCTCGCTCAACGGTGTATCCAACGTTCCGGATCGATCCCGGATTCTTGGATCCATCGAAATGCTAGAGGCTTTGCCGCAGGAACTTCGTGAGGACGTATCCGTCGAGGAACTTGAAGGGCGCCGAACCGGTGGAATAGTGCCCGCACGGGAGAGCGAAGACGCGATGCGGCAGCTTCCGGCGTGCGAACTCGTCGATGAGCACCCGTGAGAGATCCACGGGGAAGGTCAGGTCGTACCGCGCGTAGACGAGCAGGCTCTGCTGGTCGCGCACGCGGTCCAGGAACTCGATGGGGCTGATCGGCCGCCACAGCGACCGCAGGCGATCGAGGTCGATGCGCCCGTCGAGTCCGGCCCGCACGTGGCGGGTGGACAGGCCCCGCCAGACCACGTCGGCAAACCACGGGGACACGTGGTTGAGCGCCTGCGCGCGGATGCGGGGCTCGTGCGCGGCCGTCAGCAGGGCCAGGCAGGATCCGAGGCTCGTGCCGAGGATGCCGATGCGCTCGAAGCCCTGGGTGGCCAGCCAGTCGACTGCGCGCCTGGCGTCGAGCACCGCCTGCCGGCAGACCTGCACGGTCCGCGCGACGTTCGAGCTGACGATGTAGTCGGCTCGGGTGAGCTCGGGGGGCATGCGACGGTCGTGATAGGGCAGGCTCAGTCGCAGTGCCGACACGCCGAACCGTGCCAGCAGCTTCGCCAGTCCCACGTGTCCCTCGGCGTCGGCGTTCCATTGCGGCAGCACGACCACGGCACGTCCGCGCGCGCTGTCCGCTCTCACGGGGCGGGCACACGGCGGCGCCTCGCTGGGGGCCGGAAACCAGCGTGCGACCACGACGTTGTTGTCCGGGTGCGGCGTGACCATCGGACTGGGGAAGCGCAACGTCCCCGCCTCGCCTCGGCCCCGCAGCTCCTCGGGCGCCTGGGTGAACTCGAAGTCCGATGTCGGCCCGACGTGGTAGAACGCATCGGTGTCGCGCATCACCTCGTCCACCCAGCGCCCGATCAGCGCGTCCGGGTCGCCCGGGGCTCCGCCGTTGGGGGCAATCCAGTCGAGCCCCCACTCGAAGGGGCGTACGACGCGATCCTTGGAGACCGAGACCAGGTGCCGCTCCCACGCGTGAAAGAGCGGCGCTAGCATGCCGTCGCGAGGACCTGTTCCGCGGCGCGGGCGACCTGGAGCAAGTGGGCCGACCCGGCGTAGCGGGCCCCGACGAGCTGGGCCCCGATGGGCAGTCCCGCCTGCGTGCGTCCGCATGGGATCGTCACGGCCGGATGACCGGTGATGTCGAAGAGCTGCGTGAGACGCAGCGTCGCGTTGCGTACCGGCTCGTCCACCTCGCCGAGGCGGACGGTGGCCTCTCCGATCCGCGTGGCGGCGACGGGCAGGGTGGGCAGCAGCAGCGCGTCCCGCCCGGCGAGCGCGGCGTCGACCTCGCGCGTGAGCACCTCGCGTCCGCGCATGGCGCGGAGGTAGTCCTCGGCGAGCACGTAGCGTCCCATCTCGAGCCGGATGCGCACGTTCGGCGTGTAGTCGTCAGGGCGGGACTCGAGCGTTGCCGCGTGGCACGCCGCGGCCTCGGCGAGGACGATGTGCAGGTAGACGGGCGCGATGTCGCCGGCATGGGGGATGGCCGTGTCCTCCAGGATGGCGCCGGCCTGCGCGAGCTGCGCGCACGCGTCCTCGAACTGTGTGGCGACCTCGGTGTCGAGCCGGTCGAGGAAGTACGGGCGCGGCACGGCCAGACGAAGCCCTTTGACGCCTCGCGACGCCAGAGGGGCCGGCTCGAACTCGCACCGCATGGCGTTGTACACGAGCCACGCGTCCTCGACGCACAGGCAGAGTGGCCCAACGTGATCCATCGTGGCGCTGAGGGGCACGACACCCGCCGTCGGGATCTCGCCCAGCGCGGGCTTGAGCCCCACGAGCCCGCAGGCCGACGCGGGGATGCGCACCGATCCGCCGGTATCGGTGCCGATCGACGCCCAGGCCATGCCGTCGAGCACCGAGGCGGCCGAGCCGCCCGACGAGCCGCCGGGCGAGTAGTCCGGATCGAAGGGGTGACGGGCCGGGCCGTACGCCGAGTCCTCGTTGGTCGTGCCGAAGGCGAACTCGTGCAGGTTGGTCTTGCCCAGGAAGACGGCGCCCGCCGCGCGCAGCCGCGCCACAACCGGGGCGTCGTCCTGTGCCACGTGTCCGGCCCGCACGCGCGACGCGGCCGTCGTGGGCACGGCCCGCTGGTCGATGAGGTCCTTCAGCGACAGAGGGACCCCGTGCAGCGCGCCACGGTAGCGCCCGGCTGCCAGTTCGCGGTCGGCAACCTGCGCCTCGGCGCGGGCCGTGTCGGCGAGCACGGTGATGTACGCGTTGAGCGACGCGTTGCGATCGGCGATCCGCGCCAGGCACCGCTCGGTGACCTCGGCCGACGTGGTGCGTCCGTCGCGCAGCCGGCCGGAGAGCTCGACGAGGGTTCTGGCCTCAGCGGGCATCGACCGCGGGCGCGCCGGTGTCGCCAGTGGCGTCGAGCGCCACGTTCCAGTCCGCCGCGCGAAGCGCCGTCGTGGCCCGCGCCAGGGCCTCGAGGAGAGGGCGCAGGCCCGGCAATCCGCGGCGATCCGCGTCCCGGAGGGCGGCCTCGAGCCAGGAGTCCACCTGCATACGGGCCCTAGAGTACTTCGAACAGCGCGTACGTCGAACAGCGCGTACTTCGAATGGCGCGTAGTTCGAGCGGTCCGCAAGTCGGGTCACACGCCCCCCGAATCCCGCGTACCCTAGCCACGTGACCCGCAGGACCAAGATCATCGCCACGCTCGGCCCGGCCTCGAGCACCGACGGGGTGATCGACGAGCTCGTGGCCCGCGGCGTCGACGTGTTCCGGCTCAACTTTTCCCACGGGACGCACGACGGGCATGCGGCGGCGATCGAGCGCGTGCGCGCCGCCGCCGACCGCGCCGGGCGCGTGGTCGCCATCCTGCAGGACCTGAGCGGCCCCAAGATCCGGACCGGGCCGCTGCGCGGGGGTACACCGCTCCGGCTCGAGCCGGGGGCCCGGCTCCGGATCGTCGTGGGGGATCGGGAGGGCGAGGCGGGCGTCGTGTCCACCAGCTACGCCGACCTGCCGCGCGCCGTGCACGCCGGCAACGCGCTCCTGCTCGACGACGGGCGCATCGAGCTAAGGGTGGAGGAGGCGACGCCGGACGAGATCAGGACGGTGGTCGTCACCGGGGGTGACCTCGGCGAGCACAAGGGCATCAACCTGCCGGGTGTGGAGCTGCCCGCCACGGGGCTCACGCCGAAGGACGTGGCGGATCTGCGCTTCGGCCTGGCCTCGGGAGTCGATTTCGTGGCGCTCAGCTTCGTGCAGGGTGCCGCGGTGCTGCGTCAGGCGCGGGCCGAGGCCCGCCGCGCCGGCGTGGCCGACGTCCCGCTCGTCGCGAAGCTGGAGCGGCCCGAGGCCATTACCCGCCTCGAGGAGATCCTGGCCGAGAGCGACGCCGTCATGGTGGCGCGCGGAGACCTGGGCCTCGAGCTGCCCCTCGAGCGGGTGCCCCGCATTCAGAAGGAAGTGACGCGCTGGGCCAGGACGCAGGAGGTCCCCGTGATCGTGGCCACGCAGGTCCTCGACTCGATGCGGACGCAGCCCCGGCCGACCCGGGCCGAGGTGAGCGACGCGGCCAACGCCGTCGGCGACGGTGTGGACGCCATCATGCTGGCCGGCGAGACGGCGGCCGGCAGCTATCCCGTCCAGGCCGTCCAGATGCTCGACGCGGTGATCCGCGAGGCCGAGTCGATTCCCTCCGCGCGGGTCGATCCGCTGCGCTCGCGGCTGCGCGGCGGCCACGGGCACGCCGTGTGCGAGGCCGCGGTGACCCTGGCCGCGCGCGGCGCCGCGCAGGCCATCGTGGCCGTGACGCGCGGCGGGACGACTGCCCGGATGCTGGCCGCGTTCCGGCCCTCGGTCCCGATTCTGGCCGCGACCGATCGCCCCGAGGTCGCGCGCCGGCTCGCGCTGCTCTGGGGCGTGGTGCCGGTGCTCACCGGCATCGACGGCAGACCTGCCGCCACCGCCGAGCGAATCGGCGAGACGCTCGTCGCCGGCGGTGCGCTGGCCGCCGGCGCGGTCGTCGTGCTCGTGCGCGTGAGCCAGGACCTGGGCGAGGGCACGTCGAACTTCCTCAAGCTGCACCGGGTGTGATGGTCCGAGGCCGACGGTTGGCCGGCCTCGGACCGGGCTACGGGCTTCAGGCTACGGGCTCCAGGCCTGGGGCGAGGGCCCCTTACGGGGCCTCAGGTCCGGAATCGTTCTTCCAGCCGCTCTCGACGTGCGTCTTGAGCGCTTCCAGCGCACTCGTGAGGCCGGGGCTGATGACGTCATAGTAGCGGGTCCAGCGTGCGCTGTTCTCCCAGCCCGACTGCCGGACGTGCAGGATCGTGCCGTTGCCCTGCCGGGTGCACGTGAGCTCGAAGGCCATCGGACCTATCGGGTCGCCCTCTGGCGGCAGCCAGTGCGCATCAGCGACAAAGAGCTCCTTGCCGGGTGTGTAGTCCACGACGGTGCCGCGAAACGTGCCGCCGAGGCGGCCGAGGATCTCGTCGACGAACTCCGTGGGCTCCCACTCGACGGCGTACACGCCGAGCGGACGCGCCACGCACACCGATCGCGCCACGTGCCACCAGGCGGCCAGAGCGTCAGGATCGAAGAAGGCATCGAGCACGGCGCCAGGTGGCGCCTCGATGACGAGGCTGTGCGTGAACTCGCGCATCCGCCGTTCAGTCTATCCTTCCCGTAGCCCGTAGCCCGTAGCCCGTAGCCCGTAGCCCGTAGCCCGTAGCCCGGAGCCTGGAGCCTGATGGATCCCCAACTGCTCGCCTACAAGAACGTGGACTTTCTCGAGAGCGAGGACGGGCGCGCGCTGCGAATCCTCGCCGAGTACCTGGAGCCGCTGCGCCGGCTCAAGGCACAGCGGATCCAGGACACGGTGGTCTTCTTCGGGTCGGCCCGGGTTCACAGCGCCGAGCGGGCCCGGGCGGCGCTCGACCGGCTCGAGCGCCGCTTCGAGCCGCGCGAGGGGGCGGCCGTGCACCCGCGCGTCGAGCAGGGGCGGCGGGCGGTGGAATGGTCGCAGTACTACGAGGACGCTGACCGAGTGGTCCCTCACGCTGGAGTCGCCGCACCACCGCTTCGTCGTGACCTCGGGCGGCGGCCCCGGCATCATGGAGGCGGCCAATCGCGGCGCCACCGAAGCCGGCGGCAAGACGATCGGCCTCAACATCCGCCTGCCGTTCGAACAGGAGGCCAACCCGTTCATCACCGAGGATCTCAGCTTCCAGTTCCACTACTTCTTCATGCGCAAGTTCTGGTTCGCCTATATGGCCAAGGCGCTCGTCGTCTTTCCGGGCGGGTTCGGCACGCTCGACGAGATGTTCGAGATCCTCACGCTGATGCAGACCGAGAAGCTGGCCAAGCAGATCCAGATCATCCTGTACGGCTCGGACTACTGGGACGCGATCCTCAACCTGGACCCGATGGCGGACTGGGGAGCCGTCGCCGAGGGGGACGTCGATCTCATCCAGCGGGTCGACACGCCCCGGCAGGCGTTCGATCTGCTGCGCGGCCACCTGACGGACCACCACCTCGAGGCACCACTCGACCAGGAGCGTCAGGCGCCCGGCATCGCGAAGACGCGCTCGCGCGGCGCCGGGCCGGAGTGACCCGGGCTGTCGAGAGGCCGCAGGCGGAACGGCAGGCCGTAGCCTGAAGCCCGGAGCCTGTAGCCCTAGTACAACAGGAACTCCGCCCTTTCCGCTCTGAAGCGCTCCTCGTCCTCTTGCCAGGACGCGGCGATCCTGGCCGCCGGCGTGCCCTCCTCGAGCTGCCGGCGCAGCGTGTCCGAGCCCGCGAGGATGTCGATCGGCATCAGGTCGTGCTCGTACTCGTAGGGCGGTGGCCGCCACGCGAACCGCGCCGGATCGGCCTCGCGGAACGCCGCCGCCAGCGCCACGCCGGTCAGGACGGGGCGGAACGCCCGGCGGTCCGTCACGTGGATCTGGCAGCCGCCGCAGCGCTCCCCGGCGTGCTTCTGAAACGTCGGCTCGAAGACGGCGGGGCGGAAGTAGACGCCCGGCAGGTCCAGGTCGTTCATGCCGGCGGCGAAACGCTCGGCGTCGATCCACGGCGCGCCCGTGAGCTCGAAGGGGCGCGTGGTACCGCGGCCCTCGGACACGAGGATGCCCTCGAAGAGCACCGTGCCGGGGTAGACGATGGCGGTATCGAGGGTCGGCATGTTCGGAGACGGCATCACCCACGGCAGCTCCGTGGCATCGGCGTGCATGTCCCGTGTCCACCCCTCCATGGCCACGACCTCGAGCGTCGCGCCGCACCCGAAGCGGTCGTTGAAGAGCCGCGCGAGCTCGCCGATCGTCATCCCGTGCCGCACCGGAATCGGGTACTGCCCGACGAAGGACTCGAATCCCGGCCGGAGCAGCGCGCCCTCGACGGCCGTGCCGCCGATGGGGTTCGGCCGGTCGCAGACGACCACCGGTACGCCGTGCCGCGCGCACGCCCGCAGGCAGTTGGCCATCGTGTAGATGTAGGTGTAGATGCGCGCGCCGACGTCCTGCAGGTCGATCACCAGGACGTCGAGCCCTCGCAGCATCTCCCCGGTCGGCTCCCGCGTCTCGCTGTAGAGCGAGTACACCGGCACGCGCCTGGCCGCGTCCTCGGCGTGGGCCGTTTCGATCATGTTGTCCTGGACGTCGGACCGGAAGCCGTGCTGGGGGCCGAAGACGGCGGCCAGCGTGCAACGCCCCTCGGCGGCGAGCCGATCGACCACGTGACGGAAACCGCGATCGAGGGAGGCATGGTTGCAGACCACGCCGACGCGCAGGCCGTCGAGGCGGTGCGAGGCGATCAGGAGGTCGGAGCCCAGGCGGACCATGACGGGATTATCGGCGCATGGGCGCGCGGGGCGCGCTGTGGGCACGAAAAAGGGCGAGCCCGGCGCCCTGGCCCCCGGGCTCTTTCCCGATTCGGCGAACTGGTGTGTAATGGGCCCTGAAGGAGGGCTGTAATGATCAGATTTCGCGGCGCAATCATCTTTTCGGCCTGTGCGGCCTGGCTGCTGGTCCCGGCGGCCACGGTCCAGGCCCAGCAGCAGTTTCAGTTCATCATTGCGGCGTCCGACGCCCAGGGCAACCCGGTGTCCGACCTGACGACCGACGACATCCTGATGTCCGAGAACGGCATGCCCAACACGATCGTCAAGGTGGAGCCGTTCCGCAGGCCGGTGCAGGTGACGGTCGCCGTGGACAACGGGGTCGCCAGCCGGGAGATGCTCTCGCACTACCGGACCGGACTCGAGGGGCTGGTCAAGGCACTGCCCGAGGACGTCGAGGTGACGCTCATCACGATCGCGCCGCAGCCGCGTCGCGTGGTGTCGGCCACCACCAACCGGGAGGAGCTCCTCAGGGGCATCAACCAGTTCGGTCCCGAGAACGCCGCCCCGAAGTTCAGTGACGCGCTCGTCGAGTTCGCCAAGCGCTACGAGGACGAGTTCGAAGAGAAGCAGGTGATGGATTCGATCCCCGTCCTCGTGATGGTGTCGACGACGGCCAACGAGTCCCAGAGCTACCAGCCGGAGGAGATCAACAGAGCGCTCCTGTTCCTGCGCGGGCGGCGGGCGTTGATCGACGTCGCAGTGATCTCGACCCGCGGGGACGTGACGTCCGTTTCGCAGATCAACGAGAACATGCAGGCGCTCATCGCCATTCCGGCCGTGAAGAACACCGGCGGACACTACGAAGCACTGGCGATTTCGACCCGGATCGCGACGCTCCTCCCGGAGTGGGGAGCGGAGATTGCCGCCCTGCACACCAAGTTCAACAACCAGTGGCTCGTGACCGTGCAACGCGCCGAGGGACTGACCGGGGGCCTGCAGAACCCGCAGGTCGGGCTGACTCGCGACGGGCTGGACGGCGAGGTGTCGCTCGACGGAATGCCGGCACTGACACCGGTCGAGAACTAGCACGAGGCTCCGGGGCCTCGGTCGGCCCTCGCTCGCCGGCGGCGCCTACTGCGCCGGCGGCTCGGCCGCGCCCTCGGGCGGCGCGGCGGCGCCCTGGCAGAGCGGCACGACGCAGATCGACTGCAGGGACCGATCGGGGTCTGGAGCCTCCAGGCCCCGATCCTCCATCATCCGTCGGAGCAGGGCCCCGGCCTCCGGGCGCTCCACCGCCGACTGCACGCCCACGCGCACCAGACCGTCGGCATAGTCGACCGCCTGGAACGTGACGCCGGCAATCGTCGCGCCCGGAATGTGCGTGTCCCTGCTG
>Ga0299906_10002289_pt1 | contig 15984 bp, 12 predicted proteins | sample RVTome_14_FD_200259 | JGI IMG/M metagenome (GOLD analysis project Ga0299906, IMG submission 200259) | Soil microbial communities from uranium-contaminated site in the Upper Colorado River Basin, Wyoming, United States - RVT145D125 (version 2) ... | reverse complement strand
AAGGGCCGCCGCCGCGAAGACGATGAGCACGCCCAGACCCACATTGAGCGCCTCGACCGGCCAGTAGACGTGACCGAAGCCGCGGTACAGCAGCGAATAGAGGAACGAGGTTCCCGGCGGCCAATGCGAAGACGGGGCGCTTACGTGCGGCCCGTAAACGTTTTCGTTTGCCAGCGTCAGCGCCATTATGTCATAGGCAAGGCCATCCGAGCTGGGGACGACCGGCACCCAGATCGCCCATAAAAGGCGCAGCACGGCTGCAAGAACCAAGGCACAGCGAATCCCCGGATCGCTGAACGAGCGAACGAGCCACCCCTGACGACGTGCATCATTGTCCATTGTGATCAGCTGTTCATCGAATGAGGGCTAGCGAGGCTATCGGCACTTGTCTGCGCGTATCGCGGGCCGTTCGGGCGCGGCGCGGCGATATGGGAGATGCAGCGAGACTATACGCGACAATTGCGGTGGAGTCGGCTTGAGATGCGTCATCCGGGACAGGATCGCGAGACGCAAGCGACCGTGTCGGGCCGGCTGTCCGTGCGGACGGAGCTGATCCTCAGCCTGGCGCTACTGGCGGCGGGCCTCGGCTACCTCGCGTTCCATCTGATCGCCCGCTACGGCAGCACGGCGGTCGACCTTCAGTATATCTGGGTCTCGGGCAGCTTGTGGCGAGAAGGCAGCAACGCGTACGGCGCGCCCTTCGCAGAACGAGCGCATGCGCTCTTCGACAACGGGCATGTCCCGGAGTTTTTCACCTACCCCTTGAACTGGTCTGCGCCGGCGATGCTCCTGGCCGCCCTGAAGCTCGAGACGGCCACGCTGGTGTGGCGACTTCTCTGCGCCGGCGGGCTGCTGGTTAGCGCGCTCGTCATTGCGAAGGCCTTTCGAGCGGCGCGGCAGCCCGTTCCGATACAGGCGACATTCCTCTGCATGGCGTTTCTGTGCCTGATGCAGGCGATGCCGATTGTCCTGGCGCTCGGTCAAACGTCCGTCCTGATCCTTCTGGGCGTCAGCCTGGTCCTCTACGGCGCGGCCGCTCGCGATGCGGTCTGGCTGACCGTCGGGATGATCCTCGTCATGCTGAAGCCGCAGATCGGCCTGCCGATTGTGGTGGCCCTTGTGCCGTTTCCCCGGCTGTGGCCGAGCATTGCGGCCGCCGCCGTGGCGTCGATTCTTCTCGCGGTGCCGGCGCTCGTCGCCGGCGGCCTGATCGACACGATCGCGGACTACGCCGCGAATGTCGGCCGGCACAACGCGCTGCTCCCCAACAATACGGCGAGCACGACCGGCCTGCGCAACCTCATCGACTTGCTTTTCGGCATCAAGATCAGCGTGATCGCGGTCCTGGCCGCGGCGGTGGCCGCCGCGGCCGCCCTGACGCTTGTCCTGAAGCGCGTGCGTCCCGGGGACCCGCTGAACCCGGCGCGCGCCGTCCTTGCGGCGCTGGCCATGACGCTGGCGGTCGTGCCCCTGCATACCTACGACTTCGTTCTCGCCGCGCCGCTCCTGATGCTTGCCTTGGTGTGCCACCACCCTGCCCGGTGGATCCTCGCGCTCGGGCTGGTCATCGTTTTCCGGTCCGACAATCTGGGGAAGTGGACGGGGCTCTATGGCGCGGAAACGGTTTATTTTCCCGGCAGTCTGCTCACCACGCTTGCCGCCCTGCCGGTGCTGGCGGCGACTATTTGGCTAGCCGTGCGTGGCCCGATTCATGGCGACACGCCGAGCGCCAGATAGGCTGGATGACGACCGGGCGCTCAGGGCAACGCACTTGTTGAAGGTTGTAAAAGATGATACGGACACCACTTCAGAAGCCTTTGTTCCTTGCGCCCTGGCTTGCCAGGGCGTTTCTTTGCGAGCGCATCGTTATAAGGAATCGCCTGATCGCTCGGGCCGCTAACGCGATGGTGCGTTGATCGCAGGGAACGAGGGCCGCAATAATCGATCCGGCACAGATTTCAATCGGCAGGGAGAGGAGGGCGGGGCGCAATGCCCAGTCTGCGCGACGGAGGGATGGCGGCTGCGGCGGCGGTGCTTTTCGCCGGCGGCTTCGCTTTCGCCGGCAGCCCGCCCGCGGCCGGAACCCGCCCCGCCCCGCAAGAAATCGAAGCGCCCAACGTATTTCAGAAATTCGCGGCGGCCTCAACCGAGCGGGTGTTCATCGTTCCCGTCATCCAGATGTTTCGGGAGCAGCGCTATGCGGACGCCGAAACGCTCCTGCGCCGGCTGGCGGAGAAATTTCCGCAATCCGCGCTCTACCACTACAACCTTGCCGCGGCGCTGTCCCGCCAGGCCAAGGCGGATGCGGCGCTCGACAGCCTGGCGAACGCCGTCCGGTTCGGGTTCACGGACAAGTCGATCGCCGAGCGGGACGCGGATCTCGACGCGTTGCGCGGCCATGCGCGGTACAAGAGCCTGATCGCGGCGATGGACGCCGCCCGCGCCGGCCGGCCGGCCGCCGTTCGGATCGCTCCGGCCAAGATCACCCAAGGCCGCGCCGTCGTCGATGAATCGAATGTGAGCTGGGAGCCGCGCAACAACCTTCTCTTCAGCCTGTTCGCGTTCGAGCCCCGGCTGCCGAACGGCACCGCGCGCGGCGGCGAAGGCGCGGTCGCGGAACGGCTGAACGAATGGTTTGCGAAAGGGGAGGCGGCCGGAAACCACGGCGACCTGTACGACAACCGCGACCGCGGCCACTCCCGGCTGTCCGCGTCGCTGCTGCCGCAGGTCGCGCACATCGAGTATGGCCGGGCGGCGCGCGATGCCGGCGTCGACTACGGCGTCAACCCGGGCATCCTGTTCAACGCGGTCACGTTCGGCAATTCGTCGACGGCGCTGACCAGCAGCTTTGCCTGGCGCAGCCAGGCGCGGCTCGTGCTGACCGATGCCAATCTCGTCGCGAGAGCCTATCTGCACTATGCCAACAACCACCTGTATGTGTATCCGGAGCACCGCGATCACGACCGCGGCCAGGGCGACCTGATCCCGGCCAACACGCCCTACATGGTCATATCCCAGGGGTCCTCTGGCTCCGACAAGCCGTTCCTCAACGCCGTCGGCGCAATCCTCGCGGCGTTCCGGCCCGAGGTGAAGTCGTTTCTCCGCGACCGGAAGCTGGTCATGCCGACCGTCCAGATGATCCTGCGGAAAGGTCAGAAGAGCGTCCGGACCGATGCGGATTACCGAAGCGGGAAGGCGCACCCGACGGCTTTCTCGGCGGAAGAGATCGATCTGTCCCGGATGATCGCGCTTGCCAACGGCCTGCGGGCGGACGGGATTCCGCCGGTGGTGACGCTGGCCGTCGCGGAGGAGGACAAGGCCAGCCCCGGCATCGATTATTTTGCGCCCGCGACGGTGGGCGAAGGCCTGTTCGATACGCCGAGCGCCATCGCGCGCGTCGTGCGGTCGACGCGCTACGAACAGCGGATCGTCGTGACGGCGGGCGCGACCAAGGACCCCAACGGGCATCCGCTCACGTTCCACTGGGCGGCTTTGCGCGGCGACGGCATCGAGATCAAGCCGCTCGACGAAAAGAGGCAGAAAGTCGAGATACGGATTCCCTGGCACGAGCGCCGCGCCGTTCCGTCTTCGCCGGAGGTCACGACCGACCGGGTCGACATCGGCGTGTTTGCCGACAATGGCAGGACGCATTCGGCCCCGGCGTTCGTCACCTACTTCTATCCCGGCGACCAGAAGCGCAGCTACGAGCCGGATGGGCGCGTGCGCTGCGTCGACTACGACGATCCGGCGTACCGCAAGCGCTATGTCGACCCGCTGCTGTTCCCGGCGCGGAATTGGCGCGACTGTTACGAGTATGACGATTCGGGCGCGCTGCTCGGCTGGAACCGCGTCGGCGAGGGCTCGCTGCAACGCTTCACGCGCGATGGCCATAAGGTCGTCGAAACCGATGCGTACGGACGCCCGGCCGTGGCGGAAGGCGTGCGCTACGAGATCGAGCCGGTGAAGTCCGGAAGACCGCGGATCGTCCAGGTCTCGACCGGAGAGCTGTTCGCCTATCGCTACCGGAATGCCAAAGACCGTCTCGGCACGCCGAGCCGCCAGGAGCGAAAGTAGGGACGCCCGGTTCTTCACCGCTCGTTCGTCAGCCAGCTGTCTTCTTCCTTCGGCAGGTCGCTGCTGCGCCAGGAGAAGAACAGCAGCACGCGGTACTCGCGCTTGTGCGAATAGCCGAAGGTGGCGTCGGACGAATCGATCAGCCGGCCGTCCGCGACGCGGTAGCTGGTGGCCGCGATCTTGGCGACGCCCTTGCGCTCGGTCTTCTTGTAGAGCGCGAGCTCGCCGGTCCGGATGTCATCTGCCGTCCCGCTTCGCCGCCTGCACCATCGCTTCCAGCGCGTCGAGGAAGCGCGAGCGGTCCTGCTTCGCGAAGGGCGGCGGGCCGCCGGTGATCTCGCCGGTATCGCGGAGGTGGCTCATCAGGTCGCGCGTGGCGAGCGCCGCGCCGATCGACTGTTCGTCGAAGGGCCGGCCGTTGAAGCGCAGCACGCGGGCGCCCTTGGCGATGCAGCGCGCCGCCAGCGGCGTGTCGGCGGTGATCGCGATGTCGCCTGTGCCGATATGCTCGGCGATCCAGTCATCGGCCGCGTCCATGCCGGGGGCGACGACGACGAGCTCGACCAGCGGGCTGCGCGGCGGCCGCACGCCGCCGTCGCTCACCATGTAGGTCTTGAGCCCGTGGCGCTCGGCGACGCGCAGCACCTCGGCCTTGACCGGGCAGGCGTCGGCATCGACGTAGATCTCAGGCACGCAGGCTCTTCCCTTCCATTCCCGACGCGGTCAGGTGCTCGATCAGCCGCTGCGCATGCACCGGCAGGTCGTCGAAGCGGCGGCAGCAGACGATGAGCCGGCGCAGCGCCCAGCGGTCCGTCAGCCGGCGGACGGCGAGATCCATCGACGTCCGGCAGCGCAGCGCCGCCGATTCCGGAATGATGCCGACGCCGACGCCCTGTTCGACCATGCGGCCGAGCGCCTCGAAGCTGTTGACGCGCACGCGCAGCTTGGGGCGGCGTCCGAGCTTGGCGGCCTGGTGGCCGAGATACTGCTGCAGCGCGCTGCTGTAGGACATCCCGACCAGCGGCTCGTCCAGCACCTCGTGAAAGCCGAACCGGCGCCGCGCCGCCAGGGGATGGCCGCGCGGCAGGATCAGCACGAGCCGGTCGGTGCCGAAGGGAAAGGTCTCCAGGTCGCCGGAGTCAACGGCATCCGAGCAGATGCCGGCGTCGGCAAGCCCTTGCGAGATCGCGTCGACCATCTCGTAGCTCGGCTGCTCCTCGATATCGATATCGATGTTGGGATAGGCGGTGAGGAAGTCCGCGAGCGTTTCCGGCAGGAACTCCGACAGCGCGCTGGTGTTGGTGAGCAGGCGCACGTGACCCTTGAGACCCTGCGCGTAGTCGCCGAGCTCGCCCCGCATCCGCTCCGCCTGCTGCAGGATGACGCGTGCATGGTGCAGCAGCGCGCGCCCGGCCGGGGTAAGCCGGACGCCACGCCGGCCGCGTTCCAGCAGCGGCACGCCGAGCGTGTCCTCCATGCCGCGGACGCGCGCGCTGGCCGAGGCGAGCGCCATGTTCGCCCGGCCGGCGCCATGGGTGATGCTGGCGCAGTCGGCGACATGGACGAACAGCCGCAGGTCGGTCAGGTCGAAGCGCATGGGAAGCCTGCTCTTGGTGTGGCCGTACAGCCTTCGTCTTAGACGAAGGCTGTCTCCATATCTTCCAAATTGTCGGCGAAACCGGCCGCTGTCAACGTCCAGCCATGGTCGAAGAACACGTTATCGCCGTCACGGCGGCCTTTCTAATAGCCGGATTTGTAAAGGGAACGACGGGGCTGGGCCTGCCGGCGACGGCGATCGGCCTGCTCGGCCTCGTGATCGCGCCGGCGCAGGCCATCGCGCTCACGATCGTGCCTTCGTTTGCGACGAATGTCTGGCAGGCGTTCGCCGGCCGGCATCTGCGGGAAATGCTCGGCCGCTTCTGGACCATGGTGGCCGGCGTCTGCTTCGGCATCTGGCTCGGCGCCGGCCTGCTGGCCAGGGACGGCAGCGGCCGCGCCGCGATCGTGCTCGGCGTCGTCCTCGCGATCTATGCCGCGCTGAGCCTCGGCCGGGTCCGGTTCTCGGTGCCCGCCGCGGCGGAGCGCTGGCTGTCGCCGGCAGCCGGCGCCGCGACCGGGCTGCTGGCGTCGGTGACCGGGCTCAACCTCGTGCCGGCCATGCCCTACCTTCAGGCGACCGGGCTCGAGCGCGACCGCCTGGTGCAGTCGATCGGCCTGTTCCTCACCGCATCGACCCTGGCGATGGGCGTCAACCTGGCGCATGCCGGGATTTTCGGGCCGCTTGCCTGGATGTCGGCTGCGTCGCTGCTGCCCGCCGCGGCGGGAATGATACTTGGCCAATTTCTGCGCCGCCGCGTCCCGGAGGAGGGCTTCCGGCGGCTTTTCCTGGTTGGGCTGCTGATCCTGGGGGCCTATCTGGCGCTTCGCACCGCCTTCTGAACCATGGCAATTTGCCGCTCCGGCCGGGCAGGCTTAGCGGTTGCCGGCAGTGCCGGCCCGTCGTACGGTACCGTGCTTGAAGGCGAGGGCGAACCCGGCCTCGCCCTTTGGCGCATAGGCGAGGGGGCCCATCAATGCCAGATACCGGCGCAGAGCCAGCGCGAATTCCTGCCGGCGCGCGAAACCGTGACCTGCGGAAGACTGCGCTCGACCCGAACTTCTGGTACCCGGTCGCCCGGTCGAAGGCGCTGAAGCGCGGCAAGGCCATCGGCGTGACCTTCGCGGGCGAGCCGATCGTGCTCGTCCGTCCCATGGAAGGCGCGGTCTATGCGCTCGAGGACCGCTGCGCCCATCGGCAAGTCCCGCTGCGCGCCGGCGTGGTGTGCCCGCAGGGCCTGCAATGCGGCTACCACGGCTGGACCTACGATGCGACGGGCCGCTGCGTCAGCGTGCCCTATCTCGGCAAGGATAAGACGAAGCCGAACGGCGTGCGCTGCTATCCCTGCCGCGAAGCCTACGACCTGATCTTCGTCTTTCCCGGCGATATCGCGTTGGCGGACACGGTGCCGTTTCCCGACGTGCCGACCTTCGCCGATCCGCGCTACAAGACGCGATTCCTCGACCGCCGCGTCGCCTGCCACTACTCCTTCATGCACGAGAACCTGATCGACATGAACCATCAGTTCCTGCACCGCCGGCTGATGGGCAGCATCAAGACGCGGTTCCTCGCGCTGCGCCCCGAGCCCGATCGCGTCGAGGTGGACTACACCTTCAGCCGGGTCGGCGGCGGCCAGAGCTTCGGCGAGAAGTTCATGCTGGGCAAGCGCCCGAAGCCGACCGAGGAGCGCAGCCAGGACCTGATGACGATCGCGACGGAGTATCCGTACCAGACCCTCAAGTTCTGGACCGCGGGCAGCAAAGACCCGGCGCTCGACTTGTGGAACTGCTACATCCCGATCGACAGCGCGCAGCGCGTCAACCACACCTACGGGCTGATGATGATCCGCCGGCCGCCGGTGCCGGGGCTGATCAACCTGCTCTGGCCGTTCATCGCCTGGTTCACCGACGGCATTTTCCGGGAAGACCGCTGGATCGTCGAGCACGAGCAGAAGGCGTTCGACCGGCAGGGCGAAGACATGAATCAGGAGATCTTCCCGGTGGTGAATGCCTTGCGCGCGCTGCTGATCGACCGCGGCGTGCCGATCCCCGAAGACGTCATCCGCGCGGCCATCAACGGCCGGCCGTACTGACCCTCGCTGGCCTTCGACGGCCGTTTGCGCGAGACTGTCCCGTCGGCAACGCTCGTGCGGGAGGACGGTCATGGCGCTCGATCTCTTGATCCGGAACGGTTCCGTGGTGGACGGGACGGGCGGGCCGCGCTTTGCGGCCGACGTCGGCGTGCGTGACGGCCGCATCGTCGAGATCGGCCGCATCGGCGGGACGGCGCGCCGCACCATAGACGCCGACGGGCAGATCGTCGCTCCGGGCTTCATCGACGGCCACACCCACATGGACGCGCAGGTCGCCTGGGACGCGCTCGGAAGCTGTTCCTGCTGGCACGGCGTCACCAGCGTCGTGATGGGCAACTGCGGCTTCGCGCTGGCGCCGTGCAAGCCGGACGCGCGCGAGTGGTACGCCCGCTGCCTGGAAGCGGTGGAGGACATCCCGACCGAGGCGATGCTGGCCGGCATCGACTGGACCTGGGAAACCTTCCCGGAGTACCTGGCGACCGTGGAGCGGCTGCCCAAGGGCATCAACTACGGCGCCTATCTCGGCCATTCGGCGCTGCGCATGTATGTCATGGGCGAGCGGGCGCTGTCCGAAGCCGCGACCGAGGACGACATCCGGGCGATGGAGGCGGCGGTCAGGGAGGCGCTGAAGGCCGGCGCCATGGGCTTCTCCACCTCGCGCGCCTCGACGCACACGACGCCGGACGGCAGCCCGGTGGCGAGCCGCATCGCCGAGTGGCAGGAGATCGACCGGCTGGTCGGAGCGATGGGCGCGCTGGGCGCCGGTATCTTCCAGGTCGGCCCCGACGTCTCCGGCGGCGCGGCGCAGCGCGCCTTCCTCGACCGCCTGCGTCAGGTGGCGCTCGAGAGCGGCCGCCCGGTGATGTTCGGCCTCATCTCGACCCGCCAGGGCGACAAGCCCAACCCGTGGCAGTACCAGACCGAATTTCTCGATCGGAGCTGCGCGATGGGCGCGGTGATGTGGGGGCAGGCGACGACCAAGTCGATCAACGCCGTCTTCTCGCTGAAATCCTACCTCCCCTTCGACGTGCTGCCGGCGTGGCGCGAAGTGCGCAGCCTGCCGCTCGAGGAGCAGCGGCGCCGGCTCGCCGACCCGGCGGTGCGCGCCCGGCTGATCGCCGACGAAGGCACCATGAAGCCGCGCGACAACGTCTTCCAGGGCGGCGCCGGGGCCACGACCGACCCGCGCAAGCCGGACTACGGCAATCTTTTTGCGATGAAGGGTGTCGGCTGGGATGACGATCCGACCGTCGAGACGCTGTCGCGCGAGCGCCGCAAGCACCCGGTCGAGGTCATGCTCGACCTCAGCGTCGAGAATCCCGATCAGCTCTACGTGCAGCCGCTGGTCAACGAATCGCCGGATGCGGTGCAGGGCATCCTGAGCCATCCGCGCACGCTCGCGACCTTCTCCGATTCCGGCGCGCATGTCTGCCAGGAGATGGGCTCGTCGCTGCAGACGCACATGCTGAGCTACTGGGTGCGCAAGCGCCGGGCCTTCACGCTCGAACAGGCGGTGAAGATGCTGACAGCCGACAATGCCGACGCGTGGGGTATGGCCGATCGCGGCCGGCTCAAGGAAGGCATGGCCGCCGACATCGTGGTCTTCGACGAGGACCGGGTCGCTCCGTGCATGCCGACCGTTGAGGCGGACCTGCCCGGCGGTGCGCGCCGCCTGGTGCAGAAGGCCGAGGGTATCGCTGCTACCGTCGTCAATGGCGTGCCGACCTTCGAGAACGGCAGGGCCACGGGCGAACGGCCCGGCAAAGTGATCAAGGGACCGCTCGCGAAGGGCGCCTGACGGGAACCGGCGGAGGAGGGAGAGCGGCCGCATGCTGGATTTCACGGGAAAGACGGCGCTGATCACCGGCGCCGCCGGCAATCTCGGGCGCGCGGTCGCCGGCGCCTTCGCGGCGCGCGGCGCCCGGCTCGTGCTGCTCGACGTCGACGGCAAGCGGCTCGACGCCGCCTATCCGGGGGAGCGGGACGACCGGATGAAATGCGCCGTCGACCTGCTGCGGCCGGAAGCCGTCGCCAAGGCGATCGCCCAGGCGCACAAGCGCTTCGGGACGCTCGACGTGCTGGCGGCGATCGCCGGCGGCTTTCACATGGGCGACCCGGTGCACAAGCTGCCGCCGGCGGCCTGGGACCGCATGTTCGACCTCAATGCACGCACGCTGCTCAACACCGTATCCGCGGTGGTGCCGGTCATGCTGGAGCAAGGCAGGGGCAGGATCGTCACCGTCGGCGCCAACGCAGCGCGCCAGGGCATGGCGGAGATGAGCGCCTACATCGCGGCCAAGAGCGCAGTCATCCGGCTCACCGAAAGCCTGTCGGCGGAGCTGCGCGGCCGCGGCATCAACGTCAACTGCGTGATGCCCAGCATCATCGACACGCCCGAGAACCGCAGCGCGATGCCCGGCGCCGATCCTGGCAACTGGGTCGCGCCGGAGAAGCTCGCCAGCGTCATCCTGTTTCTCGCCTCTGACGAGGCGAGCGCCGTCCATGGCGCCGCGCTGCCGGTGGTCGGCCTGTCCTGATTCACGGCTGTCCGGTTAAGCTCAATCGACGCCGCGATGAGTAGAATCGTGGATGCGCGTGTCAAGCACGCGCATGAGGGTTTTATTTTGAAATCAATATATTGCCGTCGTGCGCGGACTTGATCTGCGCACCCACGAATTGCCGGAACCCGTTGAGTAGGTTTCCCTGTCTCAAGCCGCCACGCTCCGACGCGATGTCCGGAAATCTGCGGCCGTCGCGCCGGTGGACGCAGCCTCAACTGGACAGCGGTGGCCCTGCTCCGAATGTGCTCAAGCGCCGACCCAACGAAAAATTAAATTTTAATACAACCTAGCGGTTGTCGAGCACGGTCCCAGCGAGGCCGAAATACCTTCAGTCGGCTGGACAGCGTTATGCATCAAGGGGATGCCAGCGCATCGCGAGGCACCGAGAGCGGACGGCCTGCGCGTTTAAGTGTTGGTTAATGAAGATGCGGTAAATCGAGATTGCGAAGTAATGACAATGAAACAACCATAGGCGGCTTCCAGCGCGCGGGACGGCGGGCAAAGGCGGCCGCATCGTAAGCGGGGATTGCTTTACATGTCGTTTCGACCAGCGTTGCGACGGGCGCTGCTGAGCCTGCTCGTCCTTGGCTTCGCCTGCGGAAGCGCGCTCGCCGCCGTCACCGAGGCCGATCTCGATCTGCTGCGCAAGGAACTGATGGCGCAGATCGCGGAAAAGCAGACCAATCTCAACCACGTCTGGACCATGGTGGCGGCCTGCCTCGTTTTCCTGATGCAGGGCGGGTTCCTGTTCCTCGAAGCGGGGCTGGTGCGGTCGAAGAACTCGATCAATGTCGCCCAGAAGAACATCGTCGACTTCGTCGTCGCGACCTGCTGCTTCTACGTGATCGGCTTCAGCCTGATGTTCGGCCCGTCGCTTGGCGGCTGGATCGGCCTTGACGAGCTGGTCTTCAACGAGCGGCCGGACTGGGACTACACCTTCTTCATCTTTCAGCTCGTCTTCTGCGGCACGGCTGCGACCATTCTCTCGGGCGCAGTGGCGGAGCGGATGAAGTTCGGCGGCTACCTGATCGCAACCGTGCTGATTGCGGCGTTGATCTATCCCGTGTTCGGCCATTGGGCGTGGGGCAACCTGCTCGTCAGCGACAACGAGCCCTGGCTCGCCGGCCTCGGTTTCATCGATTTCGCCGGCTCCACCGTGGTGCATTCGGTTGGTGGCTGGGTCGCGCTGGCCGCCGTCATCGTCATCGGCCCGCGCATCGGCCGCTTCGACGAGAACGGCAGGGCGCTGCCGATCAACGGGCACAGCGCGGTGCTGGCGACCATGGGTGCAATCCTGCTCTGGATCGGCTGGATCGGCTTCAACGGCGGCTCGACCACGGCCGGCACGCCGGCTTTCGCGCACATCGTCGCAAATACCATCATCGCCGGCGGCTTCGGCGGCGTCGTCGCCATGTTCCTCGGCCGTTTCCATGACGGGCTCTACCGGCCGGTCTGGCCGATCAACGGCATCCTTGCGGGGCTGGTCGGGATCACGGCCGGCTGCGACGCCGTCGATATCCACGGCGCCGCCATCGTCGGCCTGACGAGCGGCGTCGTCGTTGTCTATGCCAGCATGATGCTGGAGAACGTATTCAAGCTGGACGACGCTGTCGGCGCGATACCGGTGCACGGCATCTGCGGCGCCTGGGGAACCATACTCGCCGGCGTGCTGGCGACGCCCGACAAGCTGGCGGCCGGCAGCCGCCTGAGCCAGGTCATGGTGCAGTGCCTCGGCGTCGGCACGGCCTTCCTGTGGGCCTTCGGCCTTTCCTTCGTTTTCTTCAAGATCATGCACGCGACCTCCGGTCTCCGCGTCTCCGCCGAGCATGAGCTCGAGGGCCTGAACTCGGCCGAGCACGGCACGACGCTCGGCACCGGCATGCTGCAGCAGGCGCTGCAGGAGCTGGCGTTGGGCGACGGCGACATCGACCGCCGTCTCGACCATTCGACAGGGGACGAGGCCGGCGAGCTGGCGCTCTCCTTCAACATGCTGATGGACCGGCTGCAGAAGCTGGTCTCCGGCGTGGCGGACAATGCGGGCCGTCTGGTGCAGGCATCGCGCGAGCTCGGCGGGGTTTCGAACGAGCTGACCGACTACTCCAGCGCGGTGAAGGGCCGGGCGGAGACGGTGACTCAGACCACCGCGTCGGTCCGCAACAGCGTCAACGCGATGGCCGGCTCGGTCTCCGGCGTCAACAACAGCGTCCAGGTGATCGCCCAGGGCGCGAGCGCGGTCTCGACCAACGTCCAGGGCGTGACCCAGGAAATCGCGCGCATGAGCGACTCGATGAACGAGATCGTGACCAGCGCGCGCCGCGCGGCGGAAGTCTCCGAGGAAGCGAAAGTGCGCGTCGGATCGGCTACGACGACCGTCAACGCGCTCGGCGAAGCGTCGCAGCGTATCGGCGAGGTGCTTGAAGTCATCCGCAAGATTGCCGGCCAGACCCGCATGCTGGCGCTGAACGCGACGATCGAGGCCGCCCGCGCCGGCGTGGCCGGCAAGGGCTTCGCGGTCGTGGCGGCGGAGGTCAAGCGCCTTGCCGACGACACGGCGGACGCGACCCTCAGCATCGAGCAGCGCATCACCGAGATCCGCGGCGGCAGTGACGACGCCGTTGCGGTCATCACCGACATTGCCGACGTGATCAATTCGATGAACCAGACCGTGGCGGATATCAGCCAGCGGGTCGATCAGCAGATCGGCCTCGCCCGCGAGATCTCCGCGCGTATGAGCGACACGCATGCGCGCAGCGACGCGATGGCGGAGCAGATTGCCGCGGTGGCCGGCAGCGCCGTCTCCGCGGCCGAGGAAGCCCGGCTCGCGGCGGACGGAACGAGCGACGTCTATTCCAGCATCTCGCAGGTCAGCGACGCCGCGGCGCGCACCAGCGGCAGCGTCGCCACGGTGCGCCGGACCAGCGACGAGGTCGGCCGCATCGCCGCCGAGCTGGAAGGCGCCATCGGCCGCCTCGGCCACAAGCAGGCGAGCGGGCGCTGAGGCGTCCCTAGAACTGCCGTCCTTCTCATCGGCAGGGCGGCGGATGTATGCTCCGCCGCCTTTCCGCACGCCCTGCCGGCGGAAGGCTGTCGCACGGCAGGGCTTCGGGGAATGCGAATGGCCCACCTCTCGCCCATTATCCTGTTGTCGCTCTCCAACATGTTCATGACTTTGGCTTGGTACGGCCATCTCAAGTTCAAGGCGGCGCCGCTGTGGGCCGCGGTGATGGTGAGCTGGCTGATCGCGCTCGCCGAATACTGGCTGGCCGTGCCGGCCAACCGGATCGGCATCGCCGTCTACACCCCGTCCCAGCTCAAGACGATCCAGGAGATCATCACGCTGACCGTCTTCGTCGGCTTCGCCTATTTCTGGCTCGGCGAGGTCCCAACGCTGAAGACGCTGGCGGGCTTTGCGCTGATCGGCGCCGGCGCCTTCCTGGTCTTCAACCGCTGAGCCCGGGTCACAGCGACTTCTTGCTGAGCTGCCCGCCGATGCAACTGCCGTTGACGACCGCTCCGGCCGGCGCCTGCGGCGGCTTGAAGCTCGGCACCGGTCCGGATCCCAGGACGTTCATGATCAGCGCCTGCCCCAGAAAGACGGAAAAGCGCTTCGACATGTCGGACGCGAACGCCTTGACGGCGTTCTTCGCAGCGCTGCTTTGCCCATGGCCGCCGAGCCGGTTCGTGATCGATTGCGTCAGCCCTGCTTCCTTCATGGCCGAACGCCCGGACGAGGACAGCTTGTCGAGCGGCGTCGGAACGTTCGGCGTCGGCGGCGCCTGAGGGCCGGGAAAGGCCGCGAAGGCGGGATACCAGGGCAGGTTCGGAATCGTGACGTTGCTCTCCCACGTGCGCCACGCCTCGTTGAACGCCTGGCTCCACGCGGCGGCGACGGGGGCGGGCGCTTTGAGCGACAGCAGCTTGTCGCGGATGACGCCGCCGAACTGGTATCCGCTCTTCAGGACGCCCTGCGTGCCCATCGCCATGACGGCGTTTACCTTGCATCGCGCCGGGTCGATCCTCGCCGTGGCCGCCCAAAGCGTCACCTCGTGGCGCGCCGCGTCGACGGCGGCTTGCGACCACTTGTTCCAATCCGCCGCGCTGGGCGTATCGGCGTGGGCCGGTGAAATTGCCGCGAGCATCGACAATGCGGCGAAGGCGACTTTTGCGCTCGATCCCATCATGTTCATCTCCCCGTCGACGTTTTTTTGTTGCTTGCCTGAGCGACCCAAAGGGGAGGCTCGGATTTTATCGATGATAGTGCCAGTCAACGCGAAGCTGAAGGCTCTATCGTAACGCCTTGATCTGCCTCAAGGCGCCGGCGGCGCGGCTGGCCAAGAGTCAGCATTCCCACGACAGGAGGCTTGGTAGCGCCGTGACTTTCCCCATAAAGATCGCCTTTCACGACATCGACCCTTCACCCGCGGTCGAAGCCGACATCCGCAAGCATGCGGAAAAGCTCCAAGAATTCGACTCGCGTATCCACTGGTGCAACGTGAGCGTGGAAGTCGACGGCAAGCATCGCCACAAGGGCCGGATCTACAAGATCGCCATCAACCTCGGCCTTCCCGGCAAGACGATCACCGCCAACCGGGCGGGGCCGCACGACCCGTCGCATACGGACATCTACGTCGCGATCCGCGATTCCTTTAACGCGCTGGCCCGGCAGGTCGAGGATTACGCACGCGTCCGGCGCTAGAAACGCGCCTTCGGCATGGCAGGCGCGGCGGGCTTCGCTTATCTCTAGGGTGAGAGCCGGCGAAACCCAGCGGGAAGGAGTCCCTGCCCATGCGAACGGAGACGGACAGCCTCGGCGAGGTCCAGGTTCCGGACGACCGCTATTGGGGCGCGCAGACGCAGCGGGCCATCGAGTATTTCTCGATCGGCACCGACCTCATGCCGATCGAGCTGATCCACGCCTACGGCGTCCTGAAGAAGGCGGCGGCGCTGACCAACCGCGACCTCGGCCTGCTGCCGGCGGACAAATGCGACCTGATCGTCCGCGCCGCGGAGGAGGTGGCCCAGGGCAAGCTCGACGGCCATTTCCCGCTTCACGTCTGGATGACGGGCAGCGGCACCCAGACCAACATGAACGTCAACGAGGTGATCGCCAACCGTGCGATCGAGCTCGCGGGCGGCGTGCTCGGCAGTAAGAAGCCGATACATCCCAACGACGACGCCAACATGTCGCAGTCGTCGAACGATACCTTCCCGGCGGCGATGAACATGGCGGCGGCGATCCTGACGGCGGAGCGGCTGGCGCCGTCGGTGGCGGCGCTGCGCGACGCGCTCGCCGCAAAATCGGAGGCCTGGGCGGATATCGTCAAGATCGGCCGTACCCATCTGCAGGACGCAGTGCCGCTGACGCTGGGGCAGGAGTTCTCCGCCTATGCCGCGATGCTCGACGATAACGTGGCGCGTCTCGACTTCGCACTGAAGGACGTCTTCAAGCTGGCGCTCGGCGGCACGGCGGTCGGCACCGGCATCAACGCGCATCCCGACTTCGCTGCGCGGGCGGCTGCCGGGATCGCCGACCTGACCGGGCTGCCCTTCGCCAGCGCGGCCAACAAGTTCGCCGCCCAGGGCGCACATGACGCGCTGGTCATGCTGAGTGGTGCTTACAAAACGCTCGCCGTCTCGCTTTACAAGATCGCCAACGACAT
>Ga0299906_10002286_pt1 | contig 15990 bp, 7 predicted proteins | sample RVTome_14_FD_200259 | JGI IMG/M metagenome (GOLD analysis project Ga0299906, IMG submission 200259) | Soil microbial communities from uranium-contaminated site in the Upper Colorado River Basin, Wyoming, United States - RVT145D125 (version 2) ... | reverse complement strand
CGCCGTCCCAGGTCCGCGCCTGCCAGACGAAGCTGGTCCCGGCCGGCAGCGGATCCCCGGGATACCCGACGTTCTGGGAGGCCGCGCTCTCGACGCGGCCGGAGTCCCAGACGTCGGGGGCGTCATCCTGGAGAAGGGTGCGGGAGGAGGCGATCCGGACCTGATACGCCGACTGCGCGGCCCCGCGTCGCGGATCCTCGACGATCCAGCCCAGCTCGGGCTGGCGATCGGTGATCACCGCCCGCTGGGGATACCGGAGCGACTCGACAGTCAGGCCGGTCGGAGGGCGCGGGCCGTCCTCCGCGGCGGCCGACGCGACCAGCAGGATCGACGCGAAGAGCTTCGACATCGGCGTCCCCTCTCGAGGCGGCGCGCACACCGGCTGCGCGTCGCGGTCTGCCACCGCGCCCCGGTGCGACGGACCGGTGGCTATTCGTTGCCCGGCGACGGGCCGATCCGGGTGGAGACCGACTCCACCACGGTCCGGGCCGACCGCTCGAAGGCCGCGGTCTGACGGATGTCCGCCGACGAGGCGCCCAGCTTGACGGTGTAGGTGCCCGCGTCCGCCGCCCAGGAGAGCGATGCCGCGTCGAAGGACGCGATGTCGCGGCCGGTCAGCGTGAACCGGAGCGTCTCCGCCTCGCCGGGCTGCAACGTCCGCGTTTTCGCGAAGCCCCGGAGCTCGAGGGCCGGCTTGTCCGGCCCGGGAGCGGACAGATAGAGCTGCGCCACCTCCCGCCCGGCCGCGTCACCCGAGTTCGTCACCTTCACCGAGACGCGCACCGCGCCGCCCGCGTCGTCGAGGGCCAGATCGGAGTAGTCGAAGGTCGTGTACGCCAGGCCGAAGCCGAAGGGGAAGGCGGGCGCCACGCCCTTCGTCGCGAAGTGGCGGTAGCCGACCCAGATGTCGTCCTCGTAGACGACCTCGGCGGCGCGGTCACCCCGGAACGGCCCGCGGGCGTCCGGGTCGGGACCGAGCAGCGTCTCACCGGGGAAGTTGCCCGAGGAGGCCACGTCCTCCCACCTCACGGGGAAGGTCGTGGCCAGCTTGCCCGAGGGGGGCGTGCGGCCGGTCAGCACGTCGGCGATGGCGCGGCCCGCCTCCTGCCCGGGCTGCCAGGCCAGCAGGATGGCGTCCGCCGACGCGCGCCAGCTCGCGGTCTCGATGACGCCCCCGATGTTGAGGACGACGAGCAGCTTCTTGCCCTCGGCGCCGAAGGCGGCCGCCGCCTCGGCGATCAGCGCCCGCTCCGTCGCGGACAGGTCGAAGTCTCCCTCGAGCTCGCGGTCCGCGAACTCTCCCGAGTTGCGGCCGATGGTCAGCAGCGCGAGGTCGGTCTCCCCGGCGAGGCGCTGGAGCTCCCCGGCCGGGAGGCTCCTCTCCGGGAGAGGTGCCACCGGCATGAAGGGCCGGGGAGACGCCGGCCGGGCCGCCTCCTGCTCCTCGATGTAGGACTCGTAGCTCGAGGCCAGCGCGGCGTCGGCCGCCAGGCCCGACTCCTGGAGACCCTGCAGCAGGGAGATCGAGTATGCCTCGTTCACGTCACCGCTCCCCGTGCCTCCGGTGATCATCCGGTACGACGCGTTGCCGAGCAGGGCCAGCTTCGTGCCGTGGGCCAGGGGGAGGACGCCGTCGCTGTGCAGCAGCACCATCCCCTGAGCGGCGGCCGAGCGGCCGACCCGGGCGTGGGTCTCGAGGTCGGGGGCGTCGGAGTGAGGGCGGCCCTGGAACGCCGGCGTGCGCTGGACGACGTTCAGGATCGCCTCGAGATTGCGGTCGAGGATCTCCTCGCTCAGCTCTCCGCTGGCCAGGGCGGCGAGGAGCGCTTCGCGCTGCCGGCCTGTACCCGGCATCAGCAGCTCGTTGCCCGCCCGCATCTGCGCCAGCGCGTCCCGCCCGCCGAACCAGTCCGTCATCACCAGACCGTCGAAGCCCCAGTCGTCGCGCAGCACCCCCGTCAGCAGCTCGGCGCTCTCGGAGGTGTAGGTGCCGTTGACCTTGTTGTAGGAGGACATGATGGTCCACGGCCGCGCCTCCCGCACCGCGATCTCGAAGCCCCGCAGGTAGATCTCCCGCAGCGCCCGCTGGCCGACGAGGACGTCGATGGTGTTGCGGTTCCACTCGTGGTTGTTGGCTGCGTAGTGCTTGAGGGAGACGCCCACGCCCTGGGACTGGATGCCCTTCGTCATCGCCGCGGCCATGCGACCCGTGACGAGCGGGTCCTCGGAGTAGTACTCGAAGTTGCGTCCCCCCAGCGGGTTCCTGTGGATGTTGAGGGCCGGGGCGAGCCAGACGTCCACGCCGTACTCCCGGACCTCGTTCCCGACGGCGCGCCCGACGCGCTCGACGAGGTCCACGTCCCAGGAGGACGCGAGCAGCGTCGCGATCGGGAACGCGGTGCAGTAGAACGTCGCGTCGGTGCCGGGCCGCTCCGGCTGGATGCGCAGGCCCGCGGGGCCGTCCGCCAGGACGATCGAAGGGATGCCGAGGCGCGCCACCCCCGCCGTGCTGCCCGCCGCGCCCGGCACGCCCTCCCCCGTCTCGCCCACCGCCGGCCCCTGCATCTCCGGCGGCAGGCCGGGGAAGCTCATCCCCGTACCCATCACGAGGCTCACCTTCTCCTCGATGGTCAGGGCAGCGATGACGTCACGGGTGGCGTCCACGCCGAGCCGGGGCAGCTCATTCGCACCTGCCGCGGCGGTCCACGCCCCGATGACAACGACAGTGACAATACCGGCACTCCGCTGCTTCTTCACGGGTTCCTCCAGATGTGGTGGTGCCAACCATAACCCGGCGCGTGCGGAGCATCCGACCGGACGCGCGGGGGCGACCCGCGGCGCTTCCGTCAGTCCGACGGACGGGTGTCCAGCCTCAGGAATTGCGCTGCGTTGTCGTAGAGGATGGCGCGCTTCTGGCGGGGCGTGAGGTAGTCGGCGTTCTGAATCAGGCTGATGGAGTACGCCATGAGCCCGGGCCATCCGAGCTGGTCCGTCCCGAACATCACCCGGTCTGCAAAACCTGCCACCACGAGCCGCTCGATGTAGCGGTTGACCTCTCGCAGGGGATAGCTCCAGATCAGCCCCGCCACGTCCACGTAGACGTGGGAGTTGGCCTGGAGCAGCGTGAGCATGTTGTCGATCATGGGATAGCCGGCGTGCATCACCTGGACGCGCAGCTTCGGGTGCCGGGCCAGGAGCTCCTCCAGCAGCAGCGGATCCCCCATCGATCCCCGGAAGCTGCGCATGGCGACGTTCGCGCGACCCGAGCCACCCGTCCCCATGTGGATGGCGACGGGGATGTCGAGCTCCTCCGCCAGGGCGAAGTACTCGTCGACGGACGGGTCGCTCGGCGAGAGTCCCTCGTACTGCAGCCCGATCTCGCCCATCACCTTGAAGCCGCCCGTGGTGAAGCTCTCCCGCAGCTCGTCCAGCGGCACGCGCACCCCGGGCTGCAGGCCCTGGTTGAAGCTCCGGCCGGGAATGACGCGCCCGGGAGCGGCGTCGAGCCACTTCTGGACTCCGGCGGAGTCGCCGAAGACCACCGCGGTGACGTTGAGCCGCTCCATCTCGGCCACCACGTCCTTCACGTACTCTCCCGGGGCGGCCGGATAGAGCTTGGGGGTGCACTCCTCCTGGATCCAGCCGAAAGGAGCTTCCTGGGTGGCCGGGTCCGAGGCCGTGAAGGCCGACGTGTTCGGACACATGGGCCCCATCCCGGGGAACGACTCGTCCATCGCGTGATGGTGGACGTCGAGAACCGGCGGGCGCTCGCTGCTCGTGTTCTGAGCGCGCGACCATCCGGGCGCGGCCACGAGAACGGCAACCCCCACCAGCTGCGACCACACGGACCTTCGAAGACTGGACGGCATGGCGACCTCCTCTCGCTCACGATGCGCGACCACGGGCGTCGGCGGCGTACTGTATCTCTCGATCCCGGCGCGCGCCACCCTCCCGCTCCCTCCACAGGCTGACTGCTAGACTCGGCGCGAGCCCGGGGTTCAGCTGGAAGGGGAGCAGGCACGATGGTGTGTTCCCAGTGGCGGAGTGCGACCCTTCTGCTGGTGGCAGTCTGGCTGCTCGCCGCGCATGGCGGTGCCCAGTCTGCGGGCCTGACGCCGGTCCGGCTGACCTGCGAGTACCTGAAGGACCCTCCCGTCGTCGACGTGCCGCACCCGCGTCTCTCCTGGATCAACGAGGCGCCCCGGGAGGCCAGGGGTCAGGCCCAGGCCGCCTACCAGGTCCAGGTCGCGACGACGAGAGCGGAGCTCCTGGCCGGCGAGGCCGACCTCTGGGACTCGGCGAGGGTCGAGTCCGACCAGTCCGTGCGCGTCCGGTACGCGGGCGAGCCGCTCGTCTCGCGCCAGGACTGCTGGTGGCGCGTCCGCGTCTGGGACCGCGAGGGCCGCCCCTCGGGCTGGAGCGAGCCGGCCTCCTGGAGCATGGGCCTCCTCGATCCCTCGGACTGGCATGCGGACTGGATCGGGGCCCCGTGGGAGGACGAGCGGCCTCTGCCCGATCCTCCGCGCCAGCGGTCGGAGGACGCGGCGGAGCCCCCACCCCCGAGGGACTGGCCCCCGCCCGCTCCGATGCTGCGCAAGGCGTTCGTCCTGGACCGCGAGGTGCGGTCGGCCCGCGCCTACGTCACGGGCCTGGGCTTCTTCGAGCTGTACGTCAACGGCGAGAAGGTCGGCGACGACGTCCTCGTGCCCAACATCACGCTCTTCGGGAAGCGCCCGGGCCTGGGAAGCAACCTGATCGCTCTCCCCGACGACTTCCGGGAGTACCGCGTCATGTACCTGGCCTACGACGTCACGGACCGGCTGCGCCGAGGCGAGAACGTCCTCGGAGCGATCCTGGGCAACGGGTTCTACAACGCTCCGAGCTACTGGACCGAGTCCTACGGCACGCCACGCTTCCTGGCCCAGCTGCACGTCGCCTACGCTGACGGCACCGAGGAGCTCGTGGTCAGCGACCCGAGCTGGAAGGTCGCCCGCAGCCCCATCGTCATGGATCTCGTCTACGACGGGGAGGACTACGACGCCCGCCGCGAGCAGCCGGGATGGAGCGCACCCGGGTTCGACGACTCGGGCTGGCAGCCCGCTGCCCGGCGCAAGGCGCCCGAGGGCCGGATGAAAGCGCACATGTCCCCCACCGACCGGGTCATGGAGAGCCTCGAGCCCGTGGAGATCGAGCGCCTCGGAGAGGGACACTACCGGGTCGACTTCGGAGAGGAGGTCTCGGGCTGGCTGCGGCTCTCGGGAGTGCGGGGAGCGGCGGGGCACCGGATCGAAACGAAGTACCTCAGCGAGTCCCCGGTCGGCGACAGCTCCTACACCCTGAAGGGCGAGGGCGAGGAGTCCTACGCCAGCCGGTTCACCTGGTACGTGTTCCGGGAGGTCGAGATCTCGGGCTGGCCCGGCGAGCTGCGGGCGGACCAGCTCCGGGCGGAGGCCGTCTACTCGAACGTCGAGTCGACCGCACGCTTCGCCAGCTCGAACCCGCTCTTCGACACGATCCACCGGATCTGGCGCCGGAGCCAGACCGACAACATGCACGGCGGGATCGTCAGCGACTGCCCGCACCGGGAGCGCTCGCCCTACACCGGCGACGGCCAGGTGGCGTGCGTGACGGTCATGCACAACTACGGCGTCGCGGGCTTCTACACGAAGTGGATCCAGGACATCGTCGGCGCTCAGCTCACGGAGACCGGCTACGTGCCCAACTGCGCCCCCTGGCAGCCCGGCTGCGGCGGAGGCGTCGGCTGGGGAGTGGCCATCAACGTGATGCCCTGGGAGTTCTACCACTACGGCGATCTCGACGTCCTCGAGTACGCGTACGACGGGATGAAGGGCTACGTCCGCTACATGCTGACCTGGACGGGTACCGACGGCGTGATGCACTCCCAGCGGCTCGGCAACGACGGGCTGCCGCTTCGCTGGTTCAACCTCGGCGACTGGGCCCCCTCCCACGAGCTGCCCCCCGAGGAGATGGTGCACACCTTCTTCCTGTGGCGGGCCGCCGACCTGACGGCCCGGACCGCGGCGGTCCTGGGAGAGGCGGCCGAGGCGGAGGAGCACGCGACGCTCGCCGAGCTGACCCGGGCGGCGTTCTGGGCGCGGTTCTACGACGAGGAGAACGGGACCTACGGCCCGTACGGGGGCGACGTCTTCGCGCTCAGGATGGGCGTCCCGGACGCTCAGAGGCCGCGGGTGATCGAGGCGCTCCGAGGCCGTATCCAGGCGAACGGCGGACATCTCGACACGGGCATCTTCGGCACCCAGTTCTTCTTCGAGGTGCTCTCGGAGCACGGCATGCACGAGCTGGCCTTCGAGGCCATGAACAAGAGGACGTTCCCCAGCTACGGCTGGTGGATCGAGCAGGGAGCGACCACCACCTGGGAGCACTGGTCGGGCCGCGGCTCCCGCAACCACCCGATGTTCGGGGGCGGTATCGTGTGGCTGTACCGGAAGCTGGCCGGCATGAGCGCCGATCCCGAGGCCCCGGGATACCGCCACGTCGTCTTCCGCCCTCAGCCGGTGGCCGACGTGAGCTTCGCCGAGTACTCCAACGAGACGCTGCTCGGCACCGCCGGGATCCGGTGGGAGCAGCGGGACGGCCGCTTCTCGATGGACGTCGAGGTCCCCGTGGGGAGCACGGCGACCGTCTTCGTGCCGGCCGACGACCCCGGCGACGTCACCGAGAAGGGGCAGCCCATCGTCGACGGCCCGGAGCTCTCCCTCCGGGGAGCCGAAGACGGCTACGTCGTGTACGCCGCTGTCTCGGGACGCTACAGCTTCGTGGCGGAATAGAGGTCGCGTCCGGCGGTCACGGCTCGACGAGTGTCGCGTCGTCGACGCCTTCGCGGATGCGATAGTGCCGATCGAGCTCGAGGCCGCGGACCGTCTGTGTCGCGCCCGTGACGGGCCAGAAGATCTCGACGGACTCGATCCGCCGCGCGTCTCCGAGACCGATCTCCTGCCGGAGGGGTGAGGCCCCGAAGCTGCCCCCGCTGCCGACGGTGCGGTGGAGGGAGCGCGGGCCGCCTTCGGCCTCGAGGGCGACCTCGATCCGGGCGCCGATCGCCTTGCGGTTCGTGCGCACGCCTTCGAGCTCGAGGGTCAGCCAGCGGTTCTCGTTGCCCGGATTGAGATAGAGGGCGCTGTAGGCCAGGTCGGCCTGGTAGGCCCCTCCCATCTGCTCGAACACGTCCTGGTCGCCGTCGCCGTCGACGTCACCGAAGCAGACGCCATGTCCCTTCTGCAGATGGCCGAAGCCGCCGGCCGACGTGACGTCCTGGAAGGACCGGCCTTCGTCGTTGCGGAACATCCGATTGGGGATGAGCGTGCTGAACTGCGGATTCCCGGTCCCGAGGTAGAAGTCCAGCCACCCGTCGCCGTCGAGATCGCCGAAGTTCAGGCCCATGGCAGGGACCACCTTGTAGAGATTGGCCGCCTTCGTCACGTCCTCGAAGGTACCGTCGCCACGGTTCCGGTAGAGGCGCCCGCGCTCCGCCTGCGTGGGCAGGCCGAGGTAGTCCGTCGCCACGTCCGTGGCCATCGTCGAGCCGAAGTAGAGGCTGAAGCCCGCGACGAACAGGTCCTCCCAGCCGTCGTTGTCGTAGTCGAAGAAGAAGGCGGCGAAGCCGAGGATCGGCTCCGTGACCCCGGCCGCTCCCGCCACGTCGGTGAAACGCCAGCCGCCGCCGTCGCCCGAGGGGCCGTCGTTGCGGAGCAGCACGTTCCTGTCTCCCGCCACGGAGAGGTAGAGGTCGGGGCGCCCGTCGTTGTCGAAATCTCCGCTGACGACGGCCTTGACGAAGCGGGCCAGGTCGACACCGGCGCGGGAGGCGACGTCCTCGAAAGTGCCGTCGCCCCGGTTGCGGTACAGCTCGCAGGGGAACTCCGTCCCTCCGGGCTCTGTCTCGTTCCCCACGAACAGGTCGAGCCACCCGTCTCCGTCGTAGTCGAGCCACGCGGCGGTCTGTGTCGGCGCGAGGCGCAGGAGCCCCGCGGCCCGGGTGACGTCAGTGAACGTCCCGTCGCCCCGGTTCTTCAGGAGTGACATCGGGAAGCGGCCCTCGCTCCCCATCCAGCCCCCGCGCAGGATGAGCACGTCGACGAAGCCGTCGTTGTCGTAGTCGGCGTGGATCATGTTCAGGCCGCCGACCTCGCCGGTCAGCCCCGCCCGGTCGGTGCGATCCTCGAACCGGCCGTCCCCCCTGTTCCAGTACAGGCGGGCCTGGTCCAGGAGGCCCGAGCTGGAGACCATCAGGTCGAGGCGGCCATCGTTGTCGAAGTCGTCGAGGACGGCGCCGCCCGCGAGGGCGTAGTAGTCGACTCCAGCTGTGGCGGCCACGTTCTCGAAGCGCGGCAGCGGGTAGTCCGACTCGAAGGTCTCCGGGGGGATGAGCTGCGCGGGCGGCACACCTTCGGGGTAGGTGCCCAGTAGCATGCTCGTGACGTTCAGGAGCCATCGCACCTGGACGTCGTCGGGCTCCTCTTCCAGGATTCCCCCGAGGATCTCGGCCGCCCGGGTCGCGCCCTCGCGATTCTCGTGGACGCCACCGTCCCGGACCGGGAAGAGGCAACGGTCCTTGTTGGGCTGGTGCTGGCAGTTCTGCTCCTCTCCCATCCGCAGGTAGGCGATGGCTCTCGCGAGAAACACCGCGTTGCGGTGCGCCGGCCAGATCGCCGGGGCGTTCTCCTCGAGGTCCTCCTGAAGCGCGGCCAGGGCGTCCAGGGACGCCTGGACCCGTCCCGCCTTGAGCAGCTCCGAAGCGTGGTCGGCGCGCAGGACGAGCCGATCTGCTATGGACACCGCCGATCTCAGGCGCTCTTCCAGGACGTCGGCCCTGCTCTGGTTCAGCGGAGCCAGCACCCGCATCGGGTCGACCGCGGCGGCGCGCTCCCTGAGGAGGGCTGCCATCTCCGAGGTGCTCGCGTCCGTCTGCGGCGCCGAACCGAGCGACGAGGGGGTCGTGACGAGGGCAACTGCGACCAGATGCGCGGCCCGGAACGGCCTGCTCCTCAACTGCACCTCCACGCCGGTCGCGGTGCTCCAGGAGGACCACACCGCCCCTTCGCGCTTCGCCCTCCACGCTGACGCAGCGTGTCGACTCTCGCGCGACAGGTCAGCAGCCGTCCGCCTCGGGTTCCTTCCGCAACCACGGTCAGGCCAGGATGCCCTTCACCACCTGGGCGGGCTCCTCGACCCCGACGAGCTTGTAGTCGAGGCCCTGGTGGCGGAACGTGAAGCGGTCGTGGTCGAGGCCGAACTGGTTCAGGATCGTGGCCTGGAGGTCGCGCTGGTGGACGGGGTCAGCCACGATGTTGTAGCTGAAGTCGTCGGTCTCGCCGTAAACCGTCCCCGCCCTGACGCCGGCGCCGGCGAGCCAGACCGAGTAGCAGCGCGGGTGGTGGTCGCGACCATAGTCCTCGCTCGTGAGCTCGCCCTGGGAGTAGACGGTGCGCCCGAACTCCCCGCCCCAGATGACGAGGGTGTCCTCGAGCAGCCCCCTCTGATGGAGGTCGGTGATCAGCCCGTAGCAGGCCTGGTCGGTGTCCCGCGCCTGAAGCCGGTGCTGGTAGGGCAGGTTGCTGTGGGAATCCCAGCCGCGGTGGTAGATCTGAACGAAGCGCACGCCCCGCTCGAGCATCCGGCGCGCCAGCAGGCAGTTCGCGGCGAAGCTGCCGGTCTGGTGAACCTCGCCCCCGTAGAGCTTCGTGACCGACTCGGGCTCGCCGGAGACGTCGGTCAGCTCCGGTACCGATGCCTGCATCCGGAACGCCATCTCGTACTGGGCGATGCGCGTCTCGGTCTCGGGGTGCGAGAGCGCCTCGGCCTGGCGCTCGTTGAGCGCCTGCACGCCGTCGAGCATCACCCGGCGGGTCTCCCGGTCGACGCCGTCGGGGTCGCTGAGGTAGAGCACCGGATCCCCGCTGGCGCGCACGGCCACGCCGGAGTGCCGCGCGGGCAGGAAGCCGCTGCTCCACATCCGGGCGGAGAGCGCCTGGACGTTTGACTTGTTCGTGTAGGTCGAAGTCATCACTACGAAGGTGGGGAGGTTCTCGTTGAGCGTCCCCAGCCCGTAGGAGAGCCACGAGCCCAGGCTCGGCCGGCCGCCGAGCTGGCTCCCCGAGTTGATGGCGATCGTGGCCGGCTCGTGGTTGATCGCCTCGGTGTGGACCGAGCGCACCACCGCGAGGTGGTCCACGACCTTCGCGGTCCACGGGAACAGCTCGCTGACCCAGATCCCGCTCTCGCCGTGCCGGGCGAACTCGAAGACGCTGGGGGCCACGGGCAGGCGCTCCTGCTCGGAGGTCATCGTGGTCAGGCGTTGCTCCCCGCGGACCGACGCGGGGAGGTCCTCGTCGAACATCTCGCGGAGCTTCGGCTTGTAGTCCCAGGTGTCGAGCTGGGACGGAGCGCCGGCCGGAAACAGCCAGATCGCACGCCGGGCCCTGGGCCGGAAGTGCGGCAGGTCCGCGAGCCCGTCCGCTTCCGCCGCGCCCAGCCGGCGTCCGCCGAGCAGCGCCGTTAGGGCGACTGCGCCCAGACCGCGTCCCGTCTGGCCGAGGAACTGGCGACGGCCGGGGACGGCGCCGGCGCCGCCGGAACAGCAGCCTCGCGTGTGCACGTGAGCGCCCTCCTCGACTCTCGTCACTTGGTCAGCGCCTCGTCCAGGTTCAGGAACTGGCTGGCCACCATGGTCCACGCCGCCAGCTCCGGAGCGGGGATGGCCTCGTCGTGAGGTGACTCGCCGACCTCCAGAAGGGCGGCGGCGGCCCCGGTGTCGCCGGCGTAGCGCTCGCGCAGCTTCGCAATCACGGGGGCAAGATCCGACCGCTCCTCCGCTTCGAGGTGGCGTGACAGCACGCGCCGCGCGATGGCGTCGAGGCGCGCGGCGTCGTCCTTCCCCGGGACCCGGATCGCGACCTGGGCCAGCTGGCGGGCGGCCTCGACGAACTGCACGTCGTTGAGCGTCACCAGCGCCTGGAGCGGCGTGTTCGTGCGCTCCCGGGAGACCGCGCACTCCTCCCGGGTGGGGGCGTCGAAGGTCTCCATGGCGGGAGGGGGCGCCGCACGCTTCCAGAACGTGTAGAGGCTGCGGCGGTAGAGCGACTCCCCGCTGTCGGCGAAGTAGACCTTGGTGTTGCTCTCCTCCATGGCCACCGCCTCCCAAACACCGAGGGGCTGGTAGGGCTTGACGCTCGGCCCCCCGCGCTTCGGCGACAGCAGCCCCGAGCTCGCCAGGGCGAGGTCGCGGATCATCTCGCCGTCCATCCGGAAGCGCGGCCCGCGGGATAGGAGGCGGTTCTCGGGGTCCCCCGCCAGCTTCTCGGGGGACCCCGCCGCGGACTGCCGGTACGCCGCGGAGGTCACCATAATCCGGAACAGCGCCTTCACGTCCCATCCGGACTCCCGGAACTCGACCGCGAGCCAGTCCAGCAGCTCCGGGTGGGTGGCAGGCTCACCCGTGGTGCCGAAGTCCCCCGGAGTCGGGACGAGCCCCGCGCCGAAGACCTGGGCCCAGAAGCGGTTGACGTTGACCCGCGCGGTGAGCGGATGGCCCGGGTCGACCAGCCACTGCGCCAGACCCAGACGGTTCGCCCCGGCTCCCTCGGGGAGCGGCGGGAGCGCCTCGGGCACGCCGGCGCCGACCCGCTCCCCGAGCTGGTCGTACTGGCCCCGGATCAGCACGTGGGCGAAGGGCTCCTCGTCGTCCTTCTCTTCGACGATCAGCGTCACCAGCGAGCGCTCCTCGATGGCCTCGAGCTCGGCCTCGAGGGCGACGCGCTCCCGCTCGAGCCGGATCGCCTCCTCGTCGACGAAGTCGAGGTGGTAGCCGCGCAGCACCTCGAGCTGCTCCTCGCTCCGCTCGACCGGCGGCGTCGCCAGGGCCGACTCGAGGTCGGCGCGGCGCGCCAGCAGCCGCACCTCGCGAGGGGCCAGCTCGCGCCGGTAGAAGCGCACATCGTGGACCGCCACGTCGGCGGTCCCCCCACCCCGGCTGCGCCGGTTGAGGCGGAGCGGCGTGTCCGTTCCGATCGGACCGCGCAGCCAGTCGGCCTCGGGGTAGACGAACTGGACCTCGCCGTCGTAGAAGACCCGGAGCCCCTCGGCGCTGCGGGAACCGTCGTACGTGACGAACACGTGGTGCCAGCCTTCGGACGGGACCTTGTCGCCCACGACCACGCTCAGAGCGTCCCGGTTCCACGAGCTGCTGAGCCGAGCGCCCGCGCGGCTCCCCTTCAGCCACAGCTCCCAGCCGCGGTCTCCGTTCTCCTCGTCCACCCGGGCGAGCAGCGAGCCGTAGACGGACTCCCCGACCTGGACCCAGGCGCCGAAGGAGAAGGCCTCGTGGCTCTCCACGTCTCCGACGTCGCCCAGGTCCGCGTGCGCGCCAGCGGGCAGCCGGAACGCCGGGCCGAAAGGCGAAGAGACCTTCCGGGCCGCCCCCGAGACCGAGTGGATCCGCCCCTCCCCCGCGAGGTCCCGCAGGCTTGCCCCCTGCCGGGTGCCGGAGACGAGGCGCATCTCGAGCGCCTCCACGTCCTCGCCAGGGAGCTGCTCGGGGCCCTGCTGGCGCTGCCAGGTCCGGAACCCCACCGCCGTGGCCTCGACGTGGTCCTCGTAGGCCTTCTCCGCGGCGGCGATCTGCCGCGGCAGGGCGCGGTAGCGCCGGGCGTCGGCGGGCTTCGGGATGCGGAGGATCGGGGGGGAGTCGTGGACGTTCTCATCCATGGCCGGCTGGGTCGTGTTCCGGAAGAACGCGGCCATCCGGTAGAAGTCCTGCGTGGAGACGGGATCGAACTTGTGGTCGTGGCAGCGGGCGCAGCCCAGGGTGAGGCCGAGCCAGACCTGCGACGTGGTCTCGACGCGGTCGGTGGCGTAGATCGCCAGGTTCTCCTCGGGGATCGTCCCTCCCTCGTTCGTGCTCATCCCCGCCCGGACGAAGCCGGTGGCGACGAGCTGCTCGCGAGTCGGCTCGGGCAGCATGTCCCCGGCGATCTGCTCGATCGTGAACCGGTCGAAGGGCTGGTTCGCGTTGAAGGCGTCGATCACCCAGTCCCGGTAGGGCCAGATACTGCGGTAGTTGTCGAAGTGGTAGCCGTGGGTGTCGGCGTAGCGGACGTAGTCGAGCCAGTAGCGCGCCCGGTGCTCCCCGTACGCCGGCCGCGCGAGCAGCCGCTCCACCAGCGACTCGTAGGCGTCGGGAGAGGAATCGCTGACGAAAGCCTCGACCTCGTCGGGGGTCGGGGGAAGGCCGGTCAGGTCGAGGGTGACGCGCCGGATCAGCCTGCGCGGGTCCTCCACCGGGTTCGGGGCCAGCTCCTCCGCCTCCAGGCGGGCGAGGACGAAGCGGTCGATCGCGTTCTGCGGCCAGGAGGTGTCTCCGAGCGGCGGGAGCGGCGGGCGCTCCGGAGGAATGAACGCCCAGTGCGGCTCGTACTCGGCGCCCTCGGCGATCCAGCGCTCGAGGATCGCGATCGCCCGCGGCTCGAGCGTCTCGTTGGACTCGGGAGGCGGCATCATCTCGTCGGGATCCGTGGAGCGGATCCGCTCCACGACGCGGCTGGCGGCGGGATCTCCGGGGACGATCACGGAGCGGCCGTCGGCCCGGGGACCGAACGCGTGCTCGGGGAGGTCGAGGCGCAGCTCCGCCTTGCGCGCCCCGGGGTCGGAGCCGTGACAGCGGAAGCACTTCGCGACGAGAATGGGACGGACGTGAGCGTTGAAGCCGATCGACTCGGGCAGCTCTCGAAGGGCCGCGGCGTCGGCCGCCAGGTCCGTCGCGGAGGCCCGCCAGGAGAGAAACGGCGCCGCTGCGCCGACACAGATCAGGCCCAGCAGGGCCGGAGCGAGAAACATGATGCGGCGCCGGGTCACGACCAGTGGCAGCTCCTCGAAGCACCCAAGATACGACGCGACGCGGGTATGGGGCAAACCCTCACGGCGTGACCTCCAGCTCGGGTCTCGCCTCGCGCAGCCGCGCCATACCGGCCTCGGTGACCGACGTGCCGCCGACGTAGACGCGGCGCAGCGCCGGAAGCGACTGCAGCCGGATCAGGCCGGCGTCGGTGAGGCCCGTGCCGTAGAGGCTCAACGTCTCCAGGGCGCGCGAGCCCGCGAGCGCGTCCACGGCCGGATCGCCGACCCCCGTGTCGCGCAGGTCGAGGTGGCGAAGCCGGGGCATCTCCGCGAGCGGCGCGAGGCCGGCGTCGGTGACGTCCGTGCGCGAGAGATCCATCCAGACGAGCTGGTCGCCGACCGCACGCAGCTCGGCCAGCTCGGCGTCCCCGAACCCTCTCCCCGCGATCGCCGCGGTGTACTCGAGAGCGCGCTCTCCCGGCGTGATCGGACGGAGCGAGCCGGGGATCTTCCCTCGGAGGCCCGCCAGTACGGCGTCCTGCTCGGCGGCCAGGCGGCGCTGCAGCTCCAACAGCGCGCGGCGCTCGCGTTCCGGAAGGGATCGCTCGATGGCGGCGCGGACATCCCGCGGCACCTCGAGGGCAGCCACGGTCCCCCTCTCGGGGGCGCCGCGCTCGATCCACCAGGCCAGGACCGAGATCTCGTCGGCGTCGGGCTGCGGCTCGCCCAGGGGCGGCATGTGCTCGTCGCTCTCCAGGGGCAGGCGCACCCGGCGGAGCAACTCGCTCTTCTCCTGATCAGCCGGTGCGATCGCGGCTCCGGACTCCCCGCCACGGAGAATCGCCTCGTGGCTGTCGAGCCGCAGCTCGCCCTTGCGGCGCGTCGCGTCGTGGCACTCCAGGCAATGGTCCTCCAGGGTCCGCAGCACGACCCCGTCGAAGAGCTCCCGCTCCGCGACGACGAGAAGCGGCTCCCGGGCGCGGTCGCGGCGGACCGGCAGGCCCACCAGGCGGCGGAGCGGCGCGGGTGCGTGCTCGGTGAGGTACTCCTCGCCGTGAGTGAGCGTGCCTCCTGCGTGTCCCGCCACCATCAGCGTCGCGCAGGTCGCCGCCAGGGAGACACTCGCCGCCCGCCCGAGCCGGGGCCCGTCGGGGCGCTCGCGCGCGAAGGCGCGGAGCACGGCAGTCGCGACGGCGCCGATCCCGGTCGCGGTCCCGGTCCACAGGTGCCATCGCAGGATGACCGGGTCGTACCCCCCCTCGTGGGCCAGCGACCATCCGGCGCAGGCCGCGGCGAACGCGCTGAGCGCGGAGAGCCAGACGAGGCCGTCGAGGCGGCCGTCGGGGTGCGCGGGAGCGATTCGCCGCAGCCGCGGATGCCGGCTGGCGTCGAGGGCCAGCGCCAGCAGCAGGAACGCGATCGGAAGGTGCACGAGGGTCGGATGAAAGCGGCCCAGAAAGAGAGCCAGCCGCGGCACTTCGACCGCGTCCTGGCCGAGGGTCACGAGAGGCAGGAGTGCCAGAAGGACCATCGCGGGGACACCGATGGCGAGGGCGGCCGACGACGAGGGAGGGAACGCCTGCCCGGCCGGGGGCGGAGTCTCGCTGGTCAGCTTCGAGGAGTGGTCGAGATCCACGGGCCCATAGACTACTGGAAAGCCGCGTGCGCTTCCCCGGGGCCGGAGCGGGGCCCGGGCTCGGCCGAGCGAGGCCTCGCTATAGAATCATGGCGCTCTGGGATGCCGCCGCGGATCCCGACCCGGGTGATGGAGGTACCGTGAAGACCACGCCTGCCGCCGTCGGAATGCTCCTGGGCTTCGCCACGACTCTGGGGGCTCACCCGCATCACGGGCCGTCGACAGGTGCGCCTGCGGCAGCCGTCCGTCGCCAGGCCCCATTCGGCGTCAGCGGCGAGGGCGCCTTCCGCTTCCGGGTGCGGTACACCTCGGAGCACCTGCCCCAGGAGGCGCGAGCGGTGCTGGAGGCCGCCCACGGCGGCTTCGCCGTGGACCGGCGTCCCGGACGGGGCGAGATCTACTTCGCGCTGCCGGGGGCCGGAATCGTGCAGGTCGCGGGCGACCTCGGCTCCACCCGCATGCTCCCTACCCCACCCCAGATG
>Ga0299906_10002285_pt1 | contig 15990 bp, 15 predicted proteins | sample RVTome_14_FD_200259 | JGI IMG/M metagenome (GOLD analysis project Ga0299906, IMG submission 200259) | Soil microbial communities from uranium-contaminated site in the Upper Colorado River Basin, Wyoming, United States - RVT145D125 (version 2) ... | reverse complement strand
CTACGTCACCTGGGCGCAGGCGCAAGGGCAGGCGGCGCAACAGTTCGTCCCGGTCAGCATGCTCATCACCGCGGTGATCTTCGCGGCCGCCAGCCTGCCCACGTTCCTGTTCCTGCGCGAGCGCGCGCTGCCGCAAAAGACCGCGGAGGGGCTGTACCGCAAAGCCTTCCGCCGGGTGCTGGATACCCTCGAGCACGCGCGCCGCTACCAGGACCTCGGCCGCTTCCTCGCCTGCATCGTCCTGTACCAGTCGGGCGTGTCGGCGGTGGTGGCGCTGGCCGCGATCTACGCCGAGCAGGCGATGCATTTCACTACGCGCGACACGCTGCTGCTGGTGCTGGTGGTGAACGTCACCGCCAGCCTGGGCGCGCTCGCCTTCGGCTACCTGCAGGACCGTCTCGGGCACGTGCGCACCATCGCGCTCACGCTGGCCGGCTGGTGCGCGATGGTGGTGATCGCCTGGGCCAGCCGGACACCGGCGGGTTTCTGGCTGGCCGCCAATATCGCCGGCGTGTGCCTGGGCGCCAGCCAGTCGGCCGGCCGCGCCCTGGTCGGCTATCTCAGCCCCGCTTCGCGCCGTGCGGAGTTCTTCGGTTTGTGGGGCTTCGCGGTCAAGCTGGCCTCGATCCTGGGCCCCGTCACTTACGGGCTGGTGACCTGGCTCACCGGCAGCGATCATCGCCTGGCCATGCTGGTCACCGGCGTATTCTTCCTGCTCGGCCTGGGCGTGCTGCTGGGCATCGACGTGCGGCGCGGGCGGCGTACCGCGCTGCGGGAGGAACGGAAATTGCAAAAGGCTGCCGATATTACGAAATCCGACCCGGCCGAGGCCGACGCCCCTCATAGGGAAGAAGAAACCTTTGGGAAAAACAAACCCTTAGGCGGGAGTGGGGGATAGCGCGATGCTTGGATTCATCAAGAAGAGCAGGTCCGACCATCCCATGGCGGATGAAAAGGCCGCCAAGGAGTTCCTCGCCGAGCTGCCCAGCCAGGACACCTACAAGATGCTGGAGGAGCTGGCCTTCTGGCTGGATGCCACGCGCACCGCCGACGGACTGAAGCCCCAGCGCGTCTACGAGATCATCGACCAGCTCGATCAGGCCGGGAAGCCGCACCACCGCAAGCTTTCGCAGGAGTACCTGGCGGCCGGCGTGCGGCTGCAGAAGTTCCAGGAGCAGCGCATCTGGAGCGCAGTGGTCGAGTTCTGGCGCCAGCTGGGGGCGGCCTACGAGTTCTGCCTGGCGCAGACCCTGCCGGGGGTGCCGGGCTCCGGCGTGCTGAAGCCGCTGGCGCCTACCATCGCCGCGCGCGCGGTGCGTGCGCTGACGCTGGAGTTGAAATGGGCGCTGATGCGCTATGGGCCGGTCGATCCGACCCTGTGGGGGCGGACGGGCGCGCTCTACTCCCAGGCCGAGGCCGGCGGCTTCGCGCTCAAGGGCTGCACCGTCTATCCCGGCCCCTACAGCGACTCCACCGTGCAGCGCGAATATCTCAAGGCGCTGATGCTCACCATTTCCGCCACCGACAGCCTGCTGCCACGCAAGCTGGAGCTGGCCGAGCGCATCGTGGCGCAGTTCTCCGATGGATTCGTCCTGCAGCGCGAGCCGACCAACGGCTGCCACTACTACGTGGACCTGTTGGCCGCCAAGCCGCCGACGCGCATGGTGGCGAAGGTGACGCCGGCACCCTCGGTGCGCTACTTCGGCCCCGGCGCAGCGTTCGAGCGCGTGGACGACCTGGTGGGGATGATCGCCGAGCGCAACATCGTGCCTTCGGACATGAACCTCGGCGGCAGCTACGAGCCCAGCGTGGTGCTGGAGGTCGCCCGCCACCTGGCGCGCTACTGGGCGTCGGTGCCGCCCACGCGCCGCGAGGAGCGACGGCGCAGCGTTGCGCGCATCCACGTCGTGCACAATTTCGACGACGTGCTCGCCATCATCTCGGGCGAGTCCAAGGACCTCGACTTCCAGCAGAGCATCGAGACCTGGACGGTGGAGAACGAGAGCGAGCACGGCTTCGGCGCGGTGATCCCCGATTCGGCCAGCGACTGGCTGCGGGTGGGCACGCTGCTCGGCATCAAGCTCGAGGACGGCAACGCCTGGGGGGTGGGCATCGTGCGCCGGCTCGCCAACGACACCTCTCAGCACCGCTACGTCGGCATCCAGACGTTGGCCAAGGGCGGTGCGCGCGTGAAGCTGTTCCCGGTCGGGGCGAAGGACAGGTCAGTCGGGGGCGACGACGCGGTGCTGCTGCCCAGCAGCGCCGCCGACAGCAGCGGCACGGGCGAGCTCAGCCTGCTCATGCGCATGGGCAGCTTCTCGCCGCGCCAGAGCTTCCAGATGCGGGCTTACGAGCGCGAGTACCTGCTGGTGCCCAAGGCCCTGCTCGAGGGCGGGCAGGACTTCGACATGGCCAAGTTCCGGGTGCTGCAGCGCGCGGCGTGAGGCGTGACCGAGAAGCGTGACCGGTAACCGGTCACGCCTTTCGGCGCTAAACGAGCACCCTCCGCAGCCACGCCCCGATGTGCGCTACTTCCTGGACGCACACGGCGTGGGGCATGTCGTACTCGTGCCACTCCACGGGGTAGCCCATGGTGAGCAACCGGCTGCAGGAGTCCGCCGCGAGCTTCAGCGGAACGATCGGGTCCTCGATGCCGTGGCCCATGAACACCGGCACGTCCTGGTTGGCGTCGCTGCGCTCGGCTTCGAGCTTGTCGGGCAGGGGCAGGTAGCTCGACAGCGCCATGAGCCCGGCGAGCCTGGCGCCGTGGCGTAGTCCGGTCTGCAGCGCGATCGCGCCGCCCTGGGAGAAACCGGCGAGCACGATCCGGCCGACCGGAATCCCGCGCTCGACCTCGCGCTCGATCAGGCGCTCGACGCCGTGCTGCGATTCGCGCACGCCCTTTTCATCCTCGCGCAGCGTCAGATCCTGATAGCTGATGTCGTACCAGGCGCGCATGACGTAGCCGCCGTTGATGGTGACGGGTTGCAGCGGCGCGTGCGGGAACACGAAACGCACGGCGGCTCCGGACAGGCCGAGCTGCTCGACGATCGGCACGAAGTCGCTGCCGTCCGCGCCCAGACCGTGCATCCAGATCACAGCGCTGCCCGGACGGGGCCGCGTCTCGATCTCGATGGCGGGGAGCGGTTCGGCAGCTGTCATCATGGCGGGGAGGTTGGACAACCCATGGCCCCAAGCAATAGGCGAGCCAACGGTGGATGTCTACGCCGACGCCTCCTTCAGGCCTTGGATCGCATCGCCGACTTCGGACGGAAGGCCTGCACCACGGCCGCGTTGGTCTCGATGTAGGGGCCGCCGATCAGGTCGATGCAGTAGGGCACCGCCGCGAAAATGCCGTGCACCAGCGCCTTGCCCTCGCTGTCCTTGACGCCCTCGAGCGTTTCCCGGATCGCTTTCGGCTGTCCGGGCAGGTTGATGATGAGCGCCTGTCCACGGATCACCGCCACCTGGCGCGACAGGATCGCGGTGGGCACGTAGTGCAGGCTGATCTGGCGCATCTGCTCGCCGAAGCCCGGCATCACCTTGTGGGCCACGGCGAGCGTGGCCTCGGGCGTGATGTCGCGCGGCGCCGGCCCGGTGCCGCCCGTGGTCAGGACCAGGTGGCAGCCCTCGCGGTCCACCAGCTCCTCGAGCGTGGCCTGGATTGCCGGCTGCTCGTCGGGGATCAGCCGCGTGACCATGGTCCAGGGCGAGGTCAGCGCCTGGCGGAACCACTGCTCCAGGGCCGGGATGCCCTCGTCCTTGTACACGCCCCTGGAGGCGCGGTCGCTGATCGACACCAGACCGATCTTGAGAGTCTCTTCCATCTTCAGTCACGTATGTGCTACGCGCTCGGGTCCGCGCGTTCCGGGATGATCGTCTTCAGCTCCTGGAACAGCTCGCGGAAACTCGCCCGCGCGCGGTTCAGGGCCTGCTCCCGGCGAGCGTTGCGCACCAGGGTGCGCACGCGCTGCAAGTCGCGGCCGGGGTAGGCCTGCGCCAGCTCGTCCACCGCGGCGTCGCTCGCCATCAGCCGCTCGCGCCAGCGCTCCAGCACGTGCAGGTAGGCGCTGGCCTCGCGCGACTGGCCGTTCCAGGCCTGCAGCCGGGCCTCGATCGCCACCACATCCACGTCGCGCATGAGCCGTCCGATGTACTGCAGCTGGCGCCGCAGCGCGCCGAACTTGCCGATACCTCTGGCTTGCAGCACCGCCTCGCGCAGGCGTTCGGGCAGCTCCAGCTCGGCCAGCCGCGTCTCGCTCAGGCGCACCAGCGCTTCGCCGACCTCCTGCCGCGCCTGCATCTCCTGCTTGCGCCGGGTCTTGCTGACCGGTTGCGGGTTGTCCTGCTGCTGCTCGTCCATGCGTGCGTGCGGCCGGCGGCTCGGCCAGACGGCTCCCCCGGGGCCAGCTGGTATCATAACCAATGTGCGCGGCGGAGCGGCCGCTCATCCCATTTCGACCGCGACTGTCCCGTGCCCGGCAACGCCTTCTCCTACGACCTGGATCGACTCCGGCAGATCGCCTCTCTGGTTCTCGAGCACGCCCGGAGCCGGGGCGCGAGCGCTGCGGAATGCGAGGTCAGCGAGGGCTTCGGGCAGAACGTCACCGTGCGCCGCGGCGAGGTGGAAACCATCGAGTACAACCGCGACAAGGGCGTGGGCGTCACCGTTTATCTCGGCCAGCAGCGCGGCCATGCCAGCACCTCGGACTTCTCGCCGCAGGCGCTGCGCGAGACGGTGGATGCGGCCCATGCCATCGCCGGCTTCACCGCCGCCGACGACTGTGCCGGGCTGGCCGACGAGGACCTGCTGGCGCGCGAGTTTCCGGATCTGGATCTCTACCATCCCTGGGAGCTGAGCGTCGAGGATGCGATCGCCCTGGCGCGCGAGTGCGAGGCCACCGCGCTCGGCGTCGATCCCCGCATCCGCAACTCCGAGGGCGGCACCGTCTCCACTCAGCAGTCGCAGTTCATCTATGCCAACAGCTTCGGCTTCGTGGGCGGGTTTCCCAGCTCGCGCCACAGCATCATGTGCTCGGTGATCGGCGGCGAAGGCGACGAGATGCAGCGTGACGACTGGTACACCATCGCGCGCGCCGCCTCCGAGCTGGAGCCGGGTGCGGCGGTGGGACGGCGGGCGGGCGAGCGCTGCGTGCGGCGCCTGGGCGCGCGCAAGCTCGGGACCATGGAAGTGCCGGTGCTGTTCGAGGCGCCGGTGGCCGCCAGCCTGCTGGGCCACTTCGTCTCCGCGGCGAGCGGCGGCAGCCTGTACCGCAAGGCCTCCTTCCTGCTGGATAGCCTGGGGCAGCGCATCTTCTCGCCGCGGGTGTGCATCCGCGACCTGCCCGACATCCCGCGCGGCCTGGCGAGCAGTCCGTTCGACGACGAAGGCGTGGCGACCCGCCGGCGCGACGTGGTGCGCGACGGCGTGCTGCAAGGCTACTTCCTCGGCAGCTATTCGGCGCGCAAGCTCGGCATGCGCTCCACCGGCAACGCCGGCGGCAGCCACAACCTCGTGCTCGACAGCACCGGCGAGGACTTCGAGGCGCTGCTGCGCAAGCTCTGGCGCGGGCTGCTGGTGACCGAGCTGCTGGGCATGGGCGTGAACAACGTCACCGGCGACTACTCGCGCGGGGCGGCCGGTTTCTGGGTCGAGAACGGCGAGCTTGCCTACCCGGTTCAGGAGATCACCATCGCCGGCAACCTGAAGCAGATGTTCCGGGCAATCGTGGCGGCAGGCAGCGACGTCCTCGTGCGCGGCTCGCGCCGCTGCGGCTCGATCCTGATCGACGGCATGACGGTGGCGGGGGAGTGAGGCCGAGGGCTACCGCCGCATCGCGCAGGCGCTTGCCGCGCTGTTGCGCGATGCCGGCGCGATCTGGCGGACCGGCCCCGACGTGCTGAAGCTCGATCGCAGATGGTTCGGCATGGCGGGCGTTCCCGCGCACGACAGCGCGCGCGCGTACTGGTGGGAGCGGCGCCTGCACGGGGTCATGCTCGGCTTCGCGCTGCTCGCCATCCCCGCCTTCTCGTTCGTGGAGCTGGAGAGAGTGCCGGCGCTGCGCACGGCCGGGCACGCGCTGGAGTGGGCGATCTTCGTCGCCTTCGCCCTGGAGCTGCTGTGGATGCTGCACCTCACCCGGCAGAAGCTGCGCTACCTGCTGGGCAACTGGCTCGACCTGCTGATCGTGGTCGCAGCCGGCGTGAGCATCGGCGGCCACGACGCGGAATGGGTAGTCTGGGCGCGGCTGCTGCGGGTGGCGCTGGTGAGCATGATGCTCGCTCGTGCCGTGGCGGAGATCCGCATGCTGTTCGCGCCCGGCGGCCTGCCTTACATCTTCGGTTTCGCCGTGATCGCCATGCTGGTGGCGGGTGCGGGCTTCTACTGGCTCGACCCTACGATCGGCAGCTACGGGGACGGGCTATGGCTGGCTTTCGTCACCGCCGCCACCGTGGGCTACGGCGACTTCGTGCCCACCACGGGAGCCTCGCGCGTGCTGGCGGTGATCATCGTCGTCATCGGCGTGGCGCTGCTGTCCGTGGTGACGGCCTCGATCGCGGCCTTTCTCGTCGGCGAGGACGAGAAGCTGCTGCGCCGGGAGATGCACCACGACATCCGGCAGCTGCGCCAGGAAATGGCGACGATGCTGGGCGAGGAGGAGCGCGCGCTGCGCGCGGAGGTGCGTGACGACGTGCGCACGCTGCGCGAGGAGATCGGCCGCCTGCGCGAGGAACTACGGCGCGGGCAGGACCACGTCGCGGACGGGCAGGGACCGGCGCAGCGCTGACGCGTCGTCCGCCATTCATCGGTAAGCTGGACTTTCTTCCGGATCATGATGCCATCTCGTCGCCCCTGTGTGTTTCTGCTGTGTGCCTGCCTGCTCGGCGCACCCTTGCGGCCCGCCGCCGCGGCCGTCCTCGAGAAGCCGCGGATCACGCTGGCCGTGGGCGGCCAGACCACGCTTTACTATCTGCCGCTCACCATCGCCGAGCGGCTGGGCTACTTTCGGGACGAGGGCCTGACCGTGGAGATCCAGGATTTTCCCGGCGGGGCGAAAGCGCTGCAGGCGCTGCTCGGCGGCAGTGCCGACGTCGTGTCGGGCGCTTACGAGCACACCATCGTCATGCAGACCATGGCGCAGAAGCTGCAGGCCTTCGTGCTGCAGGGGACCAACCCGGGCATCGCGCTGGGCGTGTCCAAGGCGAAGGCGCCCAGCTACTCCTGGCCGAAGGACCTGAAGGGCCTGCGCGTGGGAGTCAGCGCTCCGGGCTCGAGCACGCACATGCTGGTGAACCACCTGCTCGCCTCGGTGGGGCTCACCCCGGACGACGTGTCCATCGTCGGCGTCGGCACCGGCCCGCAGGCCGTGGCGGCGATGCACAGCGGCCAGCTCGACGCCATCTCCAACGTCGATCCGGTGATGACGCTCCTCGAGAGGCAGGGGCTGATCAAGATCGTGCACGAGACCACCACGGTGCAGGGCGCGAGGGCGGTGTTCGGCGGGTCGCTGCCCGCTGCTTCGCTGTACGCGAAGAAGACCTTCGTGGAGGACAACCCGAGCACGGTGCAGGCACTGACCAACGCCATGGTGCGCGCGCTGAAATGGCTGCACACCGCCACACCCGAGCAGGTGGCGCAGGCGGTGCCGCCCGAGTACCTGCTCGGCGACCGCGCGCTCTATCTGGACGCCTTCAAGCGCGTGCGGCTCACTTATTCGGCCGACGGCGTCATCTCCCCCGGCGCCGTGGAGCAGAGCTACCAGGTGCTGCTCAAGCACAACGCGGGCGTGCGGCGCGCGCCGGTGCTGTTCCTGAAGGACACCTACACCAACAAGTTCGTGCAGAACGCGCTGAAGAAGTACAACTGAGGTGATGGCGCAAACGCTCTCCGGCAACGCCCCGGTGCCCGCACTCGTGCTGGACCGCATCACCTGCACTTTCCCCGCGCGCGGCAACGCGCGCGACATGTACACCGCGGTGCGCGCGGCCTCGCTCACCGTGCAGGACGGCGAGTTCGTGTCCCTGGTCGGTCCCACCGGCTGCGGCAAGTCCACGCTGCTCAACGTCGCCGCCGGGCTGCTCGCGCCGACGCAGGGCGAGGTGCAGGTGTTCGGCGAGCGGCTGTCCGGTCTCAACCGTGTCGCGGGCTACCTGTTCCAGGCCGACGCCCTGTTTCCCTGGCGCACGGCGCTGGACAACGTCACGGCCGGACTGGAGTTTCGCGGCGTGGCGCGCACGCAGGCGCAGCAGCGCGCCATGGAGTGGCTCAAGCGCGTCGGCCTGGGCGCGCATGCTTCCAAGTATCCGCACGAGTTGTCGGGCGGGATGCGCAAGCGCGTGGCGCTGGCCCAGACCTGGATCCTCGGCCCGCGCATGCTGCTGATGGACGAGCCGTTCAGTGCGCTCGACGTGCAGACCAGGCAGCTCATGGAGAACGAGCTGCTCGGGCTGTGGTCGCAGGACCGGCGCTGCGTGCTGTTCGTCACCCACGACCTGGAGGAGGCCATCGCCCTGTCCGATCGGGTGGTCGTGCTCTCCGCGGGACCAGGCTCGCGCCCGATCGAGGCGTTCCGTGTCGATCTGCCGCGCCCGCGCGACGTGCAGGAGATCGCGCTGCACCCGCATTTCGTCGAGCTGCACGCCGCCATCTGGCGCGCGCTGAAGCAGGAGGTGCTGAAGGCCCATGAGCGCGTCGACGCCTGAGCCGGACGCCGGCACGCCGCCGGTTGCGCGCGTGCGGGCCATGTGGCCCTGGCACCTGCTGCTGCTGGCGATCGTGCTCGGCGCCTGGCACGCGCTCACCAGCACCGAGGTCCTGCCGCCGTTCTTCTTCGGTGAGCCGCTGCAGGTGGGACGGCGTATCCTCGACTGGCTGGTCACCGGCAAGATCTTCCCGCACCTGGGCGTCACCATGCTGGAGACGCTGCTCGCTTTCGTCATCGGCACGGGGCTCGGGTTGGCCGCAGGCCTCTGGCTGGGCCTGAGCCCGCTCGCCGCCCGCCTGCTCGATCCCTACATCACCGCGGTGAACTCCATGCCGCGCGTCATCCTCGCGCCCATCTTCGCGGTGTGGTTCGGGCTGGGCATCTGGTCCAAGGTGCTGCTCGGCGTGACGCTGGTGTTCTTCATCGTGTTCTTCAGCGTCTATCATGGCGTGCGCGAGGTCAGTCCGGTGGTGCTCGCCAACGCGCGCATGCTGGGGGCCAGCCGGCGGCAGCTGCTGCGCCATGTGTACCTGCCCAGCGCCACCGCCTGGGTGTTCGCCAGCTTGCACGCCTCGGTGGGCATGGCCTTCGTCGGCGCGGTGGTGGGCGAGTATCTCGGCTCCGCGCGGGGCGTGGGATATCTGATCCTGCAGGCCGAGGGCGTGTTCGACGTCAATACCGTGTTCGCCGGCGTGATCGTGCTGACGCTCGCGGCGCTGGTGCTCGATCGGCTGGTCAGCGTGGTGGAGCGGCGCCTGCTGACCTGGCGCCCGGTTGCCGCGGAAGCGGCGTCGCAGTCCTGACGGAGATCGAGAATGAGACGCGCAGCGATGCACTTTGCCGGGGTCATGTTGCTGCTCGCACTGGCGGCCTGCGCGGCGGTGCCGTCACGTGTCGAGCCGCTTTGGGTGACGCTCGCCGACCTGCGGCCGGCGAAGATCGGGCTGCTCGAGCAGGAGTATGCGTTGAAGATCCGGGTACAGAACCCGAACCAGGTGGAGATCCCGCTGAGCGGCTTGTCCTACCAGGTCGAGCTCAACGACGAGCCCTTCGCCAAGGGCGTGAGCCGGCAGAGCACGACCGTGCCGCCCTTCGGGGAGGTGCTGCTCGACGTCTCCGCGGTGAGCGGCCTGTCGGGCATCCTCGATCAGCTCAGCGCGCTGCGGAAGGCCGGGCCGGAGCGCATCACCTACCGCCTGCAGGGCAGGCTGGCTTCGCCCAGCCGCGGCAGCGTGCCCTTCGACCAGAAGGGCAGCCTCGACCTGTCCGGCTTGGCCGCGGGTGACGAGCAATGACGCCGGTGGCGCGCAGGGCGTCGATCGCCTGTCTGCTGGCCGCCTCGCTCTGCGCGGCATCCACCTGGGCGCAGGTCCCCGAAAAGAAGACGGTCAGCATCGCGGTCGGCGGCAAGGCCGCGCTCTACTACCTGCCGTTGACGCTGGCCGAGCGGCTCGGCTACTTCAAGGAAGCCGGTCTCGATGTCCAGATCCTCGACTTCGCCGGCGGCGCCAAGTCGCTGCAGGCGATGATGGGCGGCAGCGCGGACGTGGTGGCGGGCGGCTTCGACCACGTGGTGATCCTGCGCGCGCGCGGGCAGAAGCTGCAGTCGTTCGTGCTGCAGGTGGCCACGCCGTCGCTGCTGCTCGGCGTGGCGAAGGCGCGCGCCGCGAGCTATCGCTCGGCCAAGGATCTGAAGGGCATGAAGGTCGGGGTCACGGCACCCGGCTCGAGCACGCACATCTTTCTGAACCATCTGCTCGCCGGCGCCGGGCTTTCGCCCGACGACGTGGCCGTGATCGGCGTTGGCACGGGCCCGACTGCCGTGGCCGCCGTGCGCGCCGGGCACATCGACGCGATCGCCAACGTCGAGCCCGCCATCACCATGCTCGAGCGCGCCGGCTCCATCGTCGTGGCGACCGAAACCGTCAGCGAGAAGGGCAGCCGCGCGGTGTTCGGCGAGGCGCTGCCCGCCGGTTCGCTGTATACGAAGGAGGAGTTCCTCAAGCGCAACCCGAACACCGCGCAAGCCCTGGTGAACGCCATGGTGCGGGCGCTGCTGTGGCTGGACAAGGCGAGCGCGGAGCAGATCCTGAAGACGGTGCCCGCCGAGTACACGCTGGGCGAGCGGGGTACCTACCTGGCGGCCCTCGAGCGCCAGCGGCAGGGATTCTCGAAGGACGGCTTGATTCCGCCGGCGGGCGCCGCCGCATTGCATCGGGTGCTGCAACGCTTCGATCCGTCGGTGCAGGCGGCCCGCAACCTGGACATCACGCAGGCGTACGACAACCGATTCGCGCAGCAGGCGTTGCGCAAGTATCGCAAGTAGCGCCCGTCAGGCTGCTAACCAGCGGCACACGTCGCGCACATCCACGTTGCCGCCGGACACGATCACGCCCACGCGCGACCCGGCGGGCACGTCGACCCTGCGCTCGAACAGGCCCGCGATTCCCAGCGCGCCGGTGGGTTCCACCACGATTTTCATGCGCTCCCAGATATAGAGCATGGCCCGCAGGAGCTCCGCGTCGTCGACCGTGACCATGTCGTGCACATAGCGCAGCACCAGCGGGAAGGTGATCTGACCGAGATACGGCGTGCGCGCCCCGTCGGCGATGGTGTCGGGGTTGTGCACCGTCTGCAGCGTCCTGGTCTTGAACGAGCGCGTAGCGTCGTCGCCGGCGGCGGGCTCGACGCCGATCACCTTGCAGCCCGGCGACAGCGCATCGGCCGCGATCGCGCAGCCCGAGATCAGGCCGCCGCCGCCTACGCACACGAACAGGTAATCCAGCGGACCGACGTCCTCGAACAGCTCCTTCGCCGCCGTGCCCTGGCCCGCCACCACGTGCGCGTGGTCGTACGGGGGGATCAGGGCGAGCCCACGCTCGGTGGCGATGGCCGCAGCCAGCTGCTCGCGCACGGTGGTGCGCTTGTCGTACAGCACCACTTCGGCGCCGTAGCCGCGGGTCGCCTCCACTTTGACCTGCGGCGCGTCCTGCGGCATCACGATGACCGCCGGGCTGCCGAGCAGCTTCGCGGCCAACGCCACCGCCTGCGCGTGGTTGCCCGACGAATAGGCGAGCACGCCGCGCCGGCGCTGCTCGGACGTGAGCTGGGACAGCGCGTTGAAGGCGCCGCGGAACTTGAACGCACCGACACGCTGGAAGTTCTCGCATTTGAAGAACACGCGGCAGCCGGTGCGCTCGTCCACCTGGCGCGAGGTGAGCACGGGTGTGCGGCGGGCATGACCGGCGAGCCGTTGAGCGGCGGCGGCCACGTCCCGATAGGAGACGGGAAGGCGATCGTCGGATGTCATTTTGCTAGGCGAAAGCAGACCGTGTGGTGCTGCCGATTGCCGCGCTGTCGAGCATTTGTGCGCGCGTACGCTCCGCAGAAAAGCCTGCGGGCGCGGCGCGAGTCGGTTGTGTCACGTCGGGTCCAGCCACGCCGCGCGCCGGCGCCGCGCGGCGGCATCGCCGCCCGCTGTCAGGAAGCAAGTGTCGGCCGGCGGCGCCTGCAGGAGGATATCGCAGCGGATCAGCTCGTCACGGCGGAACGCGTGTGCCCGCACGCGGTCGCCCGGGTGGAAGCTTTCCAGGCGCTTGTCGAGGTTGCCCTGGGTGGTGCGCAGATCGTCGAGCGCGATCAGCACGTCGCCGGCCGACAAGCCGGCGGCCTGCGCCGGACCACCGTCCAGCACGTGCGTCAGCTTGACGCCGCCGGCGTCCTCCGCGGTGCGCACAGCGAGGCTGGCGCGTGCCGCCAGGCGAGCCGGCGGCTTCGAAGCGGGCTTGCCGCCCTTGTCGGCACTCGATTCGGCGGGGCGCAGGTGCATGTCGATGCCTGCCGTGGCCAGCAGCTGCTTCAGCGGCAGCTCGTCGGTGGAGCGCAGCGCGCGATCGAAGAATCCGCGCAGCCGCACCCCGCTGACCTCCTCGGCGAGGCGCTCCACGCCGTCCTCCTCGACGCCTGCGCCGGCCCGGCCGTGGCGCGTCCACAGCGCCTGCATCAGGTGGTCGAGGGATTTTCGCCCGCGCGTGCGGTCGCGGATCAGCAGGTCCAGGCACAGGGCGATGAGGCTGCCCTTCAGGTAATAGCTGACCTGCGCGTTGGGGCTGTTCTCGTCCTGGCGGTAGTACTTGATCCAGGCATCGAAGCTCGCCTCGGCCACGGTCTGTCTGGTGCGCCCAACCGTGCGCAGCAGGCTGGTGATGCTCTTGCCGAGCAACTCGAGGTAGTCCTGCTGCGGGATCAGGCCGGCGCGCACCAGCGCCAGGTCGTCGTAGTAGCTGGTGATGCCTTCGCAAGCCCACAGCAGCCGGGTGTAGTTCTCGCGGTTCAGGTCATAGGGCGTGAACGCCGCGGGCTTGATGCGCTTGACGTTCCAGGTGTGGAAGTACTCGTGGCTGCACAAGCCGAGGAGGGTCCGGTAGCCCTCCGTGACCTCGGCTGCTCCCGCCTTGGGCAGATCGTCGCGCGCGCAGAGTAAAGCGGTGGAGGCGCGGTGCTCGAGCCCGCCGTAGCCCTCGCCCAAGGCAGTGATCAGGAACAGGTAGCGCTGCATCGGCGGCGGCTCTCCGAACAGCCGGATGTGCCACTCGCACAGGCGCTTCAGGTCCCGGCACAGGCGGCCGAGATCGGCGTCGTGCCGGCCGGTGATCGCGATCTCGTGGCGCACGCCGCAGGCGTTGAAATCGGCGAGGGTGAAGGTGCCCATCTCCACCGGGTGGTCGATCAGCTCCTCGTAGTCGGCCGCGCGGTGGGCGCCGAAGCCGTGCGCCGGCGCGCTCTTGCGCGGCATGGCGGTCGCCACCTGCCAGTTGCGATAGCGCGCGCCGGTGGGCCGCAGGATGTCCACTTCGCAGGGCCGATCCTCCCGGCCGGGCACGCGCAGGAACACCGACGCGCCGTTGAAGAAGCCGTGGCTCGCATCCAGATGCGCTCCGCGCACCGACAGGTCCCAGGCGTATACCTCCATGGTCACGCTGACCGGGCCGGTGCAGGGCGCAGCGATCCAGGTGTGCTTGTCCAGCTTTGCGATCGGCAGCGCGCGGCGCCCGCTCTGCGCCCGTATGCCGACGACATGACGGGCGAAGTCGCGGATGAGGTAGCTGCCGGGGATCCAGGCCGGCAGCGCGAAGCGTTGCCCTTCCGGATCGGGGTCCTCCACGCTGCACGAGACTTCGAACAGGTGGGCTTCGGGGTGCTTGGGAAGGATGCGGTAGCGGATGGGCGTGTTGTTCTTCATGGGCGCATCGAGCGGCGTAACTGCGCCATTCTAGCCAAGGAAGAAGGTGGCGATGTGAAAGTGATCCTCGAACATCTCCGGTTCCATGGCGTGGAAGCGCGCCAGGGGCACCCAGCGCGCATCCACGGCGTCGTCGCCGCCGGCGACGCCGGGCAGCTCGCCGTCGGGGAGCGTGAAAGCGTAGGCGTGGGTGATGGTGCGGCCGCGCAGGGAGCGATGCGGCGCGTCGAAGACATGAGTGCCGCAAAGCGCCGCCTCGAGCGCAGCGCGCGCCAGCGCCAGGCCGGTCTCCTCGCGCAGCTCGCGCAGGCAGCCCTCCAGCAGCGTCTCGTTCTGGTCGACGAAGCCGCCCGGCAGCGCCCACAGGCCCTTGCCCGGTGCATGGCCGCGCCGCACCAGCAGCAGGTGCCCGGCGCAGGCCACCACGGCGTCCGTGGTCACCAGCACCGGCGGGTAGGGAGCGTGGCGCCAGCTGTCGCGGAAGCGCTCGATGTAGCGCAGCTCTTCGGCAAGCGCTTCGAACTCCGAGCTGGCGCGAAACCGCCGCAGAAAGGCGACCGTCGAGGGCGGCAGCCGGGCTTCCAGGGCCGCGGCCTCGGCCGCGTCGCCGAACACGCCGCGGCGCACGGCCCAGAAATCGGGGGCGTCCATCGGCTCCATCTGCAGCACGGACCAATCGGGCTGAAGCGGCGCGCATCGGCCGGGAAGCGTGACCTGCACGACGCGGGCGCCAGCGGGCCGCACCGCGCTGAGCGCCTCCTGTACGCCGCGCAGCCATTGGTGTGCGTTGTAGAGCCGGTCACGCAGCGGCAACACGTCGAGGCGCGCGTTCTCGGCTTCGCTGAACGCGGCGCGCAGCATGGCACCGCGCTCGTCGCTGGTCCAGGGATGGCGCAGGCTGCGGGCAACACCATGGGAGCCCACCAGTGCGACCGCACGCTGGGCTGCCGCCAGGGCCGCCTGGACGGCTGACCGCTGGCCGACGTCGAGCGGCTCGAAGCCGCCGAGGAAGACGGCGAGGTCGAATTGCTGCATGGGTGGGCTGTCGCGCCTGTGGCCGGACGACGAATGCCGAGTATAGCCGCCGGCTCTACCAGTGGTCGCTCGGCGCCCGGTCGTGGTCGAACGCGACCCAGGCAGCGTGGCTGTGGCCGAAGGTGGGCGCGGGCTGCGACCCGGCGGCGCGAGACCGATTGCGAGCGCCAGCCAGGTTCCGGTGGCGCCTCCGACGCCGTGCGTCGCCAACTGACTACGGGAGCCGCATGCAGTTTCTGTGACGGCACGGGAGATTACGCGCCGGCGGCGGCGGATCGATGCAATGCCGCTCGCTTACTACAGGCGGATTTGATTAGAATCTAGGCCACGGACCGATGGGGCGTTGCGAACGCCTTCCGGTCGCTTCCGGTCGACAACGCTCCTATGCAGTACCCTTCCGAATCCGAGCTCGAAGCCTGCCTGCGGACCATCGCGGTCGAAGCGGGGGACATGAGCGGCGCCCCGTTCCGGATCAGCATCGTCCGCCTGCACGGCAAGCCGCCGATGTATTCCGTGGTGATCCTGTCCGCCTCCAAGGAACCGATGCGCCAGCGGCTGGGAAAGATCCTGTCGCGCAACTTCAGCCTCGGAGTGACCTCGATCTTCCTTACCGTCGCCGAGGTCGAGTCGCTGATGGCGCACTGTCAGACGGTCCGACAGGAGACCAAGGCTTGATGCGGCCTGATGCGCCCTGAAGGCGCGATTTCAACAAAACCAACTCGATGCACACTGGGGCGATCCCGGAAGCACCGCTGGAAGTCCGGTTCAGGGCACTCGGCCGCTGCCGGCTGCCTACAGCCCGCCGGTCAACAGCAGCGCGACACCCGGTCCCACTTCTGTTCCTGCGTCAACTTGAAGTGCTCGGCGCGCGTCATCGGCCTCTCGCCGGGGTGGAAACGGGCGAGGTGTTGCAGGTAGCGCTCGTAGGCGTCGTCGCCCGATACCTCGCGCAGGTAGCGCCAGCTCTGCCACAGCGCCCCCCAGAGCAGATTGGGCAGCCACCACGCA
>Ga0299906_10002282_pt1 | contig 15994 bp, 13 predicted proteins | sample RVTome_14_FD_200259 | JGI IMG/M metagenome (GOLD analysis project Ga0299906, IMG submission 200259) | Soil microbial communities from uranium-contaminated site in the Upper Colorado River Basin, Wyoming, United States - RVT145D125 (version 2) ... | reverse complement strand
TGCACGGCTGATCGCGGTCTGTGAATCCACGTACGGTTCGGCTTCGTCGCGGACGATCGAGGTGCCGCGGCGTGACCACGTGCAACGCGACCGGCTGGACCGTCTGCTCGCGCACCTGTTCCAGCATCAGGTTCATCACCGCGGCCAGGCGCACTCGATGCTGTCGGGCACGCGCGTCGCCCCGCCGCAGCTCGATGAATTCTTCTCCGCCGAAGAAGCGCCACTGCGCGCCGGCGACTTCGCGGAGCTCGGTTTCGACGAAGCTCGGATCTGGAACCCGTCCGGCGGCGAGCTCAGGGCTCCTCGGCCGCGCTGATGCCCTCCCGGCCGCGGTGGTAACGGATGTCGAGCACGAGGTTGTAGAACGCAATACCCGCGGGAAACAGGTTCGAGAGGATACCCACGGAATCGTTCTTGCCGAAGGTGAAATAGCTGAGCAGCAGCAGGCTGCCGGTGATGCTCATCAACCAGAACGTGCGCGGCATCACGGGCTTGCCGTGCATCCGTGACGCCCACAGCTGCACGAACCAGCGCCCGGCGAACAATGCGACGCCAAGATAGCCGACGAGCTTCCATGGCGTGACCACGACTCCGAAGCCGTCGAACAGTACCTGGTTCATCCTGAATCTCGCGTCGTGACTGGAACCGGCGTTTGCGGGCCGCGATTCGTGTCAAGTCGCTGCCGCCGCGAGCACGCGGGCGCGTTGCAGGTCCGCCTCGGTATCGACGCCCGGGCCCGGCAGGACACTTGCCTCGGCGACGACGATCCGCAGCCCGTGCTCGAGCGCCCGCAATTGTTCGAGCTTCTCGCGCGTTTCCAGCGTCGATGGACCCACGCGAGTGAGGCGATGCAGCGCGCCGACCCGATAGGCGTAAAGCCCGAGGTGGCGCAGCGCCCCGTCGAACTCACGCTGGCTTGCGACGCCCGCCGCGGCGCCGTCGCGAGTCCACGGTATGGGCGCCCGGCTGAAATACATCGCGCGCCCGTTCAGGTCGGCGACCAGCTTGACCACGTTCGGATCGAGCAGCTCCGTGAGCGTCTGCACCGGCGTTGCGAGCGTCGCGATCGCCGCCTGCGGATCGGACATGAGCAATGCGGCCACCTGGTCGACCAGCTGCGGCGGCAGGAAGGGTTCGTCGCCCTGCACGTTGACGACGATCGCATCGTCCGGCCAGCCACGTTCGGCGGCCACGGCCGCCGCCCGATCCGTGCCGGACGGCAGGGCCGAGTCGGTCATCACGGCAATCCCGACCCCGGGGCGTCGCGGATCACGCACTACTGCCGCGATGCGTGCGTCATCCGTCGCCACCAGCACCTCGGTGGCACTGCTCGCGCAGGCGCACTCCACGACGCGCTGGATCATCGGCGTGCCGCCGATGTCGAGCAGGGGCTTGCCTGGCAGGCGCGTCGAGCTGAAGCGCGCCGGGATGACGACGCGGAAGCCCACGATCAATCCTTGAGGAGCGGATCGTCCGAGGGCAAGGAGCGTGCTTCGTCCTCGAGCATCACCGGGATGCCGTCGCGCACCGGAAACGCCAGGCGGTCGCCGCGGCAGACGAGCTGCTGGGTGTCGCGATGCCATCGCAAAGGTCCCTTGCATACCGGGCAGGCCAGGATGTCGAGCAGCTTGTTATCCAAGGCGTTCTCCGGAAACGTGAGCGAGGCCCGTCGCGTCCAGCACACGCGCGAGCAGCTCGCGGGCCACCGAGGCAGGTTCGATCCCGAGCTCGAGATCGACGTACCACCAGGCCGGCCGCGCGAAGTCGCGGCATTTTACGGCATCTTTCTCCGTCATGAGGACGGTCGCAACGCCGGTCCAGGACATCGCTGCGCCGTCGAGCGGCGCGTGATCGGGAACGGCCCGCGCTTCGATCGTGAGTCCGGCGGATCGCAGGGCCGAGAAAAACGCATCCGGATGGCCGATCCCGGCCACGGCCTTCAGCGCCTCGCCGCGGAAGCTGTCGAGCGCGCGGCGCGCGCCGCTCTGCAGGTTCACGGCCGCACCGAGCCGCAATCGGGCGTGAACCGCCCGGGGCATGCTCCACGTCATCGTCGCGCCAGCGCTCGCGCCGCGATCGGCGAGCACAACCGCGTCGACGGTGGCGAGCCGGCTGCGCGGCTCGCGCAGTGGTCCTGCGGGCAGGAGATGGCCGTTGCCGAGACCCCGCGCGGCATCGATCACCGCGATTTCGAACTGCCGCACGAGCCGCAGGTGCTGCAGGCCGTCGTCGCAGACCACCACCTGCGCGCCGGCCGCGGCCGCGGCGCGCGCCGCCGCAACCCGATCACGGCCGACGAACACGAGGTCCGCGCCGCGGCGCGCGTGCAGCACGGCCTCATCGCCCACCACGGCCGGATCGGAATCATGTGTCACCCTGAGCGGCGCGCCGTCGTGCCGCCCGCCGTAGCCGCGCAGGATCACCGCGGTGCGCAGACCCCGCGCGCGCAGCTGGGCGGCCAGCCAGGCGGCCACCGGCGTCTTGCCGGTGCCACCGACCGTCAGGTTGCCCACTACCACGACCGGGCTCCCCACCTCGTGCCGCCGCAACAGGCCGACCCGGTATGCAGCCCGGCGCAGGGCTGTTACCAGGCGGTACAAGGCTTCCAGCGGCCAGAGCGCCACGGTACGCCACGCCGGGCCGTACCACAGGCGCAGAAGCCGGCTTTCCGCGCTCATTCGTTGAACTGCATCCGGTACAGCACGGCGTACTGGCCATTGCGCGCCAGCAGCTCCGCGTGCGTGCCGGTCTCGACCAGGCGGCCGCCGTCCATCACGACGATGCGGTCCGCTCTCTCGACGGTCGAGAGCCGGTGCGCGATCACGAGCGTCGTGCGCCCGTGCATCAGCTGTTCGAGCTGCTGCTGCACCTGCCGCTCGAGCTCGGTGTCGAGCGCGGAGGTCGCCTCGTCGAGTATCAGGATCGGCGGATCGCGCAACAGCGCCCGCGCGATCGCGATGCGCTGTCGCTGGCCGCCCGAAAGCAGCGAGCCGCGGTCGCCGACCACTGCGCCGAGGCCGTCCGGAAGCTGCGCAGCGAACTCCATGACGCGTGCCGCCTCCGCCGCGGCGGCGATCTGTGCCTCGCTTGCGGGCATCCCGAACGCAATGTTGCTCGCGATCGTGTCGTTGAACAGCACGACGTCCTGGCTCACCAGGCTCATCTGCCGCCGCAGGTCCCGCAGCCCGAACTCGCGAACGTCGTGGCCGTCGAGGAGTACGCGGCCGGCGGTCACGTCGTAGAACCGCGGCAACAGGCCCACCAGCGTCGACTTGCCGCTGCCCGAGCGGCCGACGATCGCCACCGTCTCACCCGCCTTTAGCGCGAAACTGACACCGCGCAGCACCTCATCCTCGACCGATGGATAGCGGAAACGCACGTCGCGGTACTCGATGTCGCCGCGCGCCCGATCGATCGGGTGCCCGCCGCCCTCGGGTTCCGGCGTCGCATCGAGGATCTCGAAGATGTTCTGCGCGGCGGCAATACCCTGCTGCAGGGGGCTCGCGACGTTTACCAGCCGGCGCAGCGGCGCGGTGATCAGCATCAGCGCGGCGATGAACGAGGTGAACTCACCCACGCTCATCTTGCCCTGCATCGCCTCGAGCGTCGCGACGTAGAGCACCCCGGCGAGGCCGATCGAGGCGATCGACTGCACGATCGGGTTGCTGAGCGCGCGGGTCCGCATCATCTTCATGTGCGAGCGTCGATTGCGCTCGGTCACGACCTCGAAGGTCCCGGCCTGGTGCTCCTGCGCATTGAACACGCGCACCACGCGCGGCGCCTCGATCGCTTCCTTGGCCACCCGCGTGACGTCGCCCATCGAGTCCTGGATGCGTGCGCTGTAACGGCGGAACAGCAGGTTGATGCGGCGGATCAGCAACGCGATCAGGGGGCCCACGATCAGGCTGAACAGCGTCAGCCGCCAGTTCATGTAGAACAGGTAACCGACGAGACCCAGGATCGTCAGCGTGTCGCGGATGAACACGGTGATCGAGTCGGTGGTCGCCTGGGCCACCTGCTCCGTGTTGTAGGTCAGCCGCGACAGCAGCGTGCCGGAGGCCTGCTTGTCGAAATAGGCGACCGGCAACTGCAGGTAACGGTCGAAGATCTCGCCGCGCAGGGTCTTGACGATGTGGCGGCCGACGTGCCCCGGGCAATAGGTCTGCAGGAAATCGCCGACGCCGCGGAACAGGAACAGCACCACGAGCGCCGTCGGCACCAGCCAGACCATGCGCGGGTCCTTGGCGACGAAGGTGCCGTCCAGGAAGAAACGCACGAACGCCGCCCAGCCGGCATCGGTGGCCGCGAAGATGATCATGCCAAGCACGCCAACCAGGAACATCGCCCGGTGCGGCCGCAGGTATGTGAGAAGCCTGCGATAGGTCTGCAGGGCGCCCGCAGGCAGCGTCGATTCGCCGACGCTAACGCCTTTCTGAGCCATCGTGGACCGTGACGATGTTGATCTGGCGGTAGCCGAGCCGGCCTGCGACGTCCATGGCCGTCACCACGGACTGATGCATGGCGCGCGCATCGGCGCGGATCGTCACCGGCACCGCCCGATTGCCCTCCGCCGCACGGCTCAGCGCCACCGACAGCGTGTCCGGGCTGTTGTTGATCAGCGCCCGGCCGTTGACCCGGAAGCCGCCCTCGGCCGTGACCTCGATCTCCACTGCGTCACGGAGGGCGGTGCCCTCCGGCTCGATGCCCGCCTCCGGCAGTTTGATCGCCAGGCGCGACTCGTCCACGAATCTCGTCGACATCATGAAAAAGATCAGCAGCAGCAGCACGACGTCGATCAGCGACGTCATGTTCAGGTCCGGTTCCTCGCTGCGGCGTGGCGTGAACTTCACGCCGCGACATCCTCGGCCGCAATCAGTCCCGGCCGCGTCCCGACCGTGCGATCGATCGCCTGCACGAGCTTGAGGGATTCCTTCTCCATCCGGATCACAAGCGAGTCGACGCGGCCACGAAGATAGCGGTACGCCATCAGTGCGGGCACGGCGATGATCAGGCCCGCGGCGGTGGTGATCAGCGCCTCGGCGATGCCTCCGGCCATGGCTGTCGGATCGCCGACGCCCGCCACGGTGATTGCCTTGAAGGTACGGATCATGCCGGTCACGGTGCCAAGCAGGCCGAGCAGCGGCGACACGGCCGCGATCGTGCCGAGCATGCCCAGGTAGCGCTCGAGGTCGTGCACGACGTGCCGGCCGGCATCTTCAATCGCCTCGATCATCACGGACCGGTCGCGGTGGCGGTTGGAGATGCCGGCGGCGAGGATCCGCCCCAGGGGCGAATGGTGCTCGAGCGCGAGGATCTGCTTGTCGGACAGGGAACGGTTCTCCACCCATTGCCAGACCTTGTCGGTGAGCTCCACGGGCACCACCCGTTGCTCACGCAGGGTCCAGAATCGTTCGAGGATGATGGCGACCGCCACGATGGAGCACAGAATGATCGGCACCATGACGATGCCGCCGGCTTTCACGATTTCGAACATGTCGCGGGCTGGACCCCCTGTCGCAAATGCCCGCGGATCATACTTCATGCGCCGCGGGGCCGCGAAATGCCATGACTCGCCGTGTCCTCAAGGTGGGACCTGCGTCGGATGCCAGAAGCGCACGTGGACGTCGCGCGCGACCTGCGGCGCCGCGATATCCCGGTCGGCGCGAAGTTCGAATTCGACCGCACCGCTCTCCCAGGAGAGCAGCACCGTGCTACCGGCCTGCTGCCAGCGCCTGACCACCGCATCGGCCGGGAAGCGCCACTGGTTGCGGTACCCGCAGGAGATCAAGGCCCAACGCGGCCGCGTCGCGTCGACCAACGACGCACTCGAGGAGCTGCGACTGCCGTGATGGGGCACGACCAGGACATCGATGCTGCCCGGCGGCGCCGCCGCGAGCAGCTCGCGCTCGCCCTCGCCTTCAATGTCGCCGGTGAGCAGTGCGGTATGTCGCCCGGCCCGGATGCGCAGCACGCAGGACTGGTCGTTGTCCGTGCGGGCATGCGCCGGCCCCGGGTGCAGCCACTCGAACTCGACGCCGTCCCAGTTCCAGCGCCCGCCGCGCTCGCAGCGGATGACGTCGGCGTCGTAGCCGAGCGCCTGGCCGCTCGCGGCGCCGGCTCGCACCGGGAAGGTCGCCATCAGGCTGGCCGCGCCGCCGGCGTGGTCTGAGTCGTCGTGGCTGACCACGATCAGGTCGATGACGCGTATGCCGCGGTGACGCAGGTACGGCGCGACTGCCAGCAGTCCCGCGTCCGATCCGCTGCGAAACGCAGGGCCGGTGTCGTAGACGAGGACGTGCCCGCGTGTCTCGACGACGACCGCGAGGCCTTGCCCGACGTCGAGCATCGCGACGCGCGCCTCGCCCGGCTGCGGCGGTGCGGGTCGCCACGCGCCTGCAGCGACGATGACTGCGCAGGCGGCGACGCGCGCGGCGGCCGGCACGGGCGCAAGCGCAGCCACAGTGGCGGCCGCCAACACACACCACGCGAGCAGCGGCAGCCCGGCCACGCTCCAGGTGGCCCAGGACCAGGCCGCGGGCGCTTCGATCAGCATCCAGGTCGTTTCGATCAACCAGGCAACCCCGCCGAGCGCCGCGGCGCCTGCGGCCGGCACTGCGATCGCGAGCGCGGTCGCAAGCAGGACCGCGGGCACGATCAGGAGCGTGTAGAGCGGGATCGCTACCAGGTTGACCGCCGCCGACACGAGCGACACGCTGCCGAAACTGCCGATCAGCGCCGGCACGAGCCCGATCGTGACCGCGACCTGTACGCGACCATAGCCTGCGAGCAAACCCTGTTTCGCGACGTAACCCGCGGCGGCGAACACGATCGCCGCGACCGCTCCGAACGACAGCCAGAACCCGGGCGCCAGCGCGGACATCGGGTCCGCGATGAGCACGGCCACGGCCGCGAGCGCGAGACCGTCCCATGCGCCGGCCCGCCGGCGGGCGCGAAGGGCGACGGCGAGGACCGAGATCATGAGTACCGTGCGCTGCGTCGGTACCGACCACCCGGCGAGCGCGGCATAGGCGATCGCGGCCACGACCCCCGCGCGGACCGAGGCGTCGCGCACCGTGCCGAGCGCGCCGCGACGCTGGCGGACACGCTGGATCGCCGCGGCGCACCACGCCACGAGCGCCGCGACCATGCCGATGTGCATCCCGGATATCGCCATCAGGTGGCTGGTGCCGCTGCGCGCGAGCGCGCGCCATTGCTCGGGTGACAGCGCATCCTGCAGCCCGACCGCAAGGCCCGCTACGATGCCGGTGGCTGCACGCCGGCCGAGCGCGTCAGCGATCACCTGCGCGATTTCGCCCCGAGCCACCAGGACAGGATTGGCGAGCACATCGAAGGGTCCACGGCCCCGGCGCGCGCCGTCGCGCACGTACCCGGTCGCGCCGACGCCTTCGCGGAGCATCCGGGCGGCGTAATCGCTGCCACCCGGGTTTGCGAAACCGCGCGGCCGTCGCAGCCTGAGCTCGAGCGCGAGCCGTTCGGCCGGCAGCGGTATCCACGGTGGTTCGTACCAGGTGAGCTCGATCGTGGCCGGAAGACGCGGCTCACGAGCGTGCAGCGGCTGGAATCGGAAGCGGATGCCCTGCGCGACGGCTTGCGGCACCGAGCTCACCCGGCCCTCGACGTAGAGCGTCTGCCCCTCAATCGCCGTATCGAGACGATCGTCCAGCCGTGTGGCGGCATCGACCCGGCACAGCACGAACCCGGCGGCGAATGCGATCGGCACGAATGAGTGAAGCCGCCATGCGGCCGCAATGGCCACGGCGGTGACGACGATCAGCGCGGGCGCGGACGGCAGCCGCGGCGCCAGCAGCAGGGCGCAGGTGCCCGCCAGGAATCCGAATGCCGTGTAGAGCATGGCGCCGCCCGCAGCAACGAGGGCGACCAGCCTGCCGCCGCGGACTGGGGCTCGCGAGCGCAGTTCCTGCCGGCAACGCCGAGATTCAGCCGGGCTCGAGCCGTCCGTCGGTCAGCACGAGCACGCGCTGCATGCGCGCGGCGATCTCCGGTGCGTGGGTGACGACCACGAGGCTGGTGCCCAGCTCCCGGTTCAGCTCGAGCATCAACTCGAACACGCCACGCGCGTTCTGGCCATCGAGATTGCCGGTCGGCTCGTCCGCGAGCACGAGCTGCGGCCGGGTGACGAGCGCGCGCGCCACGGCCGCGCGCTGGCGTTCCCCGCCCGACAGTTGCGCCGGGCGATGCGACAGCCGGCCGGCAAGACCGACGCGCTCGAGGAATGAGCGCGCCTGCCGCGCAGCCTCCGCGGCCGGCATCCGGCGTACCAGCAGGGGCATTGCGACGTTCTCGAGCGCCGTGAACTCCGGCAGCAGGTGGTGGAACTGGTACACGAACCCGAGCGCCTGGTTGCGCAAGCGGCCGCGCTCGGCATCGGACAACTCGTCGATTCGGCTGCCGTCGATCCGCACGTGCCCCCTCGACGGCAGATCGAGCCCGCCCAGGATCTGCAGCAAGGTGGTCTTGCCGGAGCCGGAGGCGCCGACGATCGCGAGGGTCTCGCCGACCGCCACGCCCAGCTCGACGCCCGTGAGCACATCGAGCCGCTGACCCGCGTCCTCGAAGTGCTTGTGCACGTTCTCGCAGCTCAGCACTTCGCGCTCAGTCATGTCGCAGGGCCCTCGCAGGATCGGTCCGGGCGGCTCGCCAGGCCGGGTAAATGGTCGACAGGCAGCACAGCGCGAATGCGGTCGCCGCGATCAGCGCGACGTCGCGCAGTTCCACATGGGCCGGCAGGTCACTCATGAAATAGACGCTTGCGTCGAGGAACCGCGTGTTGAGGAGACGCTCGAGCCCGTGCACCAGCGTTTCCAGGTTCACGGCCAGCAGCACGCCGAGCAGTACGCCGCCCAGCGTGCCGAGCAACCCGATCACCGTGCCCTGGGTCGCGAACACCGCGAGCACGCTGCCCGGCGCCGCACCCATGGTGCGCAGGATCGCAATGTCCGGCCGCTTGTCCTTCACCACCATCACCAGGGTCGAGATGATGTTGAATGCCGCCACCGCGACTACGAGCAGCAGGATGAAGAACAGCATCCGCTTGGTGAGCTCGATGGAGCGGAAGAAATTCGCGTGCCGGTGCGTCCAGTCGTCGACGTAGGGTCCGTCGCCCATCGCGGTGGCCACTTCGCGCGCGACCATGGGCGCGCGCCACGGGTCGTGCACCTCGAGCCTCAAGCCCGTGACGCGATCGCCGAGCCGGAAAAGCCGCGCCGCATCCTGCAGGTTGACCAGCGCCAGCGTGTTGTCGATCTCGTACATCCCGGAGGAAAACACACCCTCGACCTCGAAGCGGCGCAGCCGCGGGACGACCCCGGCCGGCGTCACATTGCCCTGCGCGATCGCGAACACGACCGAATCACCGCGTTGCACCTTGAGCCGCTTCGCGAGTTCCGCGCCGAGGATCACGCGGAAACTTCCCGGCGACAATGTGTCGATCGACCCCGAGGTGAGCCGCTCGCCCACGGCGGAGACCTGCGTCTCGAGCTCGGGCAGGATGCCGCGCACGCTGGCTGCGCTCGAGCCCGCCCCCTCACGATCGCCGATCAGGAGCGCCTCGCCCTCGACGAACGGCGCCACCGCCTCCACGCCCGGGTTGGTGAGCGCCTGCTCGCGCGCGGAGCGCCAGTCCGCCAGGCCGTGACCGAAGGTCGAGACCGTCGCGTGCGAGGTCATGCTCAGGATCCGCCCGCGCAGCTCGCGCTCGAAACCGTTCATCACCGACAGCACGACGATCAGCACCGCCACGCCGATCGCGACGCCCAGCATCGAGATCAGCGAAATGAACGACAGGAAGCGGTTGCCGGTCGAGCGCAGGTAGCGCCGGCCGATCAGCAGTTCATATGGCAGGCCGGCCCGCATCATTCGTACCGCAACGCCTCGGCCGGGTGCGTGGCCGCGCCGCGCAGCGCGGGATAGATCGTCGCGAGCACGGTCAGCACGAACGCGGTGAGGGCGATCAGCACGATCTGCGGCGCCTGCGGATCAGAGGGGATTTCCGTGATGTAGTAGACGCTCGGATCCATGACGTGGAAGCCGAACAGCCGCTCGAGCACCGGCACGATCGTGCCGACGTTGAAGGCGATCGCGAGCCCGAGCGCCACGCCGAGCAGCGTCCCCGTCGCGCCGATCACGAGGCCCTGCGTGAGAAACGCCCCGACCACGCCGCGCGGCGTCAGCCCCAGCGTGCGAAGGATCGCGATGTCGGAGCGCTTCTCGTTCACGACCATCACCAGTGCCGCCACGATGTTGAAGGCCGCGACCGCGACGACCAGCAGCAGGATCAGGCTCATCATCGTCTTCTCGATGCGGATCGCGCGGAAATAGGCCGCGTGCTCCTGGGTCCAGTCGCTCACGGTCGCGCCATCGCCGAGCGTCGCGCGCAACACGGCCGCGCGCGCCGGCGCCTGCATCACGTCATCGAAACGCAGGCGCAGGCCCGCAGGCTCCGTGCCCTGCCCCGACAGTTCCGCGGCATCCTCGAGCGCCACCAGCGCGAGCGTGCCATCATGATCCTGCAGACCAACCTCGAATACGCCACTGACCAGGAAGGTCTGCAGCAGCGGTCGGCCGCCCGCGGTGATCAAGTCGCGGCCGGGCACCATCACGGTCAGTTCATCGCCCACTTCGGCGCCGAGCTGCCAAGCGAGCACGCGGCCGATGATCATGTTTCGCGAGCCGGCCGTGAGATCGGCGAGCCGGCCTTCGAGCAAATGCGGCTCGATCTGCGCGACGCTCGCTTCGGCCACGGGATCGATGCCGTGCAGCACGGCCGGCAGCAGCGTGCCCGTGCGCCCGAGCATCGCCTGCACGTCGACGAAGGGCGCTGCGCCGATCATGCCCGGCAACTCGCGCGCGAGCGCGGCGACCCGCGCCCAGTCCGGCAGGCGTCCGTCCTTACCGGTCACCGTCGCGTGCGCGGTGAGCGCGACCAGCCGGCCACGCAATTCCCCTTCGAAACCGTTCATCACGGAAATGATCGTGATCAGCGCGGCGACGCCCAGGCACACGCCCAGCATCGACACCCAGCTGATGAACGAGACGAAAAACCCGCGGCCGCGGGTCCGGACGTAACGTAGCCCGAGGAAGATAGGAAGCGGGTGGAACATCGGGTGGCTTATGGAAAGGCCGCAAGGCTACCGGGCCGGCGATCCGATTGCACCTGCTGGGCGCAGTGCCGGGCTGCGCCGATAGTGAACTGGAACAAGGAATTAGGCCCTCAATGATCGACTACAAATGACGAGTGCTATAGTCCGGCGGCCTTCGCAAGCTGAGGTTCGAGTTATGCACAAGAGCATCTACGTCGCCATCGGCCTGATCGCGGGCTTAAGCGTGGCTCCGGTCCAGGCGGACGAACTCGAGATGGTCGATCCGCCGGCTGCGCGGACCGCCAGCGCCGGCCCAACGCGCGGCAGCAGCATGGGGCAGGTCGAGCGCCAGTTCGGCGAACCCAGCCAGCGCTACGGCGCGGTTGGTGAGCCGCCTATTTCGCGCTGGGTCTACCCGCAGTTCGTGGTGTATTTCGAGTACTCGCACGTCATACACGCCGTCGCCACCGGCGGCGCGCCGAGCAGCTGACCCAGGCCGGAGCCGCGTCGCGCCCGCGCGCGGCGCGCCTCCCCGGCATCGCGCGGTCCGCCGCCCCGCTCTGCTAACCTTTGCGTCCCATCGGCCGGTCAGGCTCTGACCGGCCTGCCGTTTATTGATCTCGAATCGGAAGATTCGAGCGTAATCTATTGTATCTAAATGTCTTTTGAACTGATTCTTCCGGACCGCTTCAACCCCCGGGTACGCTGGCAGGGTCTTACCGGCGCAGCGCTCGCCCTGGGTGTGGCGCGCGCGGCCGCACGCGCAGCCGGGCCGCTGCTGGTGTTCACGCGCGACGCCGCCGAGTCAGAACGGCTCGAATCGGAACTGCCCTTCTTCGCGCCGCACGACCTGCCGGTGCTCGCGTTTCCCGACTATGAGACGCTGCCCTACGACCGCTTCTCCCCGCACCCGGACATCCTCTCGCAGCGGCTGCGCGCCCTGGCGCGCTTGCCAGGCCTCGAGCGCGGCATCGTGCTCTGCGATCTTCCGACGGCGCTGCAGCGCCTCCCGCCGCGCAGCTTCGTTGACGCCCATGCGCTTACGCTCAGGACCGGCGAGGAACTCGACCTCGATGCGTTCCGGTTGCGCTTGACTGCGGCGGGCTATGCCAGCGTGCCGCAGGTCGGCACGCCGGGCGAGTTCGCGATTCGCGGCTCATTGTTCGATGTGTTTCCGATGGGCAGCGATTCGCCATTGCGCATCGACCTGTTCGACCGCCAGATCGACAGCATCCGCAGCTTCGACTCCGAGACGCAACGCTCGACCGAGAAGCTCGAGAAAGTCGAGCTGCTGCCGGCGCGCGAGTTCAGCCTCGCGCCGGAATCGATCCGCGATTTCCGCCGCCGCTACCGCACGCGCTTCGAAGGCGACCTGACGCGCATGCCGCTTTACCGCGACGTCGGCGAAGGCCTCGCGCCAGCCGGGATCGAGTACTACCTGCCGCTGTTCTTCGATGCGACGGCGACGCTCTTCGACTACCTGCCGGCCGATGCGGCCCTGGTCCTGCCCGAGGATTGCGCGGCCGGCCTGGCCGTGGCGCACGCCGCGATCGAGGAGCGCTACGAGGAACATCGCTACGACATCGAGCACCCCGTGCTCGCGCCGGCGGAAATCTACTTTGAGCCCGACGATTGGCTGGCCCGCTCGCACGCCCTGCCCTGTGCCGAGCTGGCCTCACTGGGCGCGAAACCGGCCGAGGACGGCGTGATCGTCTCGACGATCGCCGCCTCTGCTGCGCCCGCGGTACGACTCGACGTGCGCCATGAGGACTCGGTCGCAGCATTTGCGGCAACGCTGCGCCAGGGCGCCACGCGCGTGCTGCTTGCGGCGGAGTCGCCCGGGCGGCGCGAGTTGCTGCTCGACCTGCTGCGGCCGCACGGCCTCGAGCCCAAGGTCATCGCCGGCTGGGATGAGTTCCTGCAGTCCGGCAGCTCGCTCGCGGTCGCGGTGGCGCCGCTCGCCTCCGGCGTGGCGCTCGCCGACCCGCCCATCACGATTTACGCCGAAGAACAGCTCTTCGGCGAGCGCGCCCGCCAGGAGCGGCGCCGGCGCCGCAGCGACCGTGACCCGGCGCGCATCATCCAGCAGCTCGCGGACCTGCGCCCCGGGGCGCCCGTCGTGCACGAGGACTATGGCGTCGGCCGCTATCGCGGGCTCATGACCATGGACACGGCCGGGATGACGGCCGAGTTCCTCGTGCTCGAGTACGCGGACGGCGACAAGCTCTATGTGCCCGTGCAGGCGCTCGAACGCGTCAGCCGCTACACCGGCGCGCCGGCGGAGTCCGCGCCGCTGCACAAGCTCGGTGGCGAGCAGTGGCAGAAGGCGCGCCAGCGCGCCGCCGCGCGCATCCGCGATGCCGCGGCCGAGCTGCTCGACGTGTACTCGCGCCGAGCCTCGCGCCCCGGCCACGCATTCCCGATCGACGAACAGCAGCTGCAGGCGTTCGAAGCCGGCTTTCCGTTCGAGGAGACCGCCGACCAGTCCGCCGTGATCCGCCAGGTGATCGAGGACCTGCAGGCGCCGAAGCCCATGGACCGCGTCGTGTGCGGCGACGTGGGTTTCGGCAAAACCGAGGTCGCATTGCGCGCGGCGTTCGTCGCGGTGCAGGGCGGCAAGCAGGTGGCCGTGCTGGTGCCCACGACGCTGCTCGCGCAGCAGCACTTCCAGACCTTTGCCGATCGCTTCGCGGACTGGCCCATCAAGGTCGACCTGCTGTCCAGGTTTCGGGCGGGCGCGCAGGCCAAGGCCACGCTCGACGGCCTCACCCAGGGCAAGGTGGACATCGTGATCGGCACGCATCGGCTGCTGCAGCCGGGCGTACGCTTCAAGGAGCTGGGGCTCCTGATCATCGACGAGGAGCATCGCTTCGGCGTGCGCGACAAGGAGCGGCTGAAGCAGCTGCGCGCCGAGGTCGACGTGCTGACGCTGACGGCGACCCCCATCCCGCGCACGCTCAACATGGCGCTGGGCGGCCTGCGCGACCTGTCCCTGATCGCGACGCCGCCCGCCGCGCGGCTGTCGATCAAGACTTTCGTCTCGGAATGGAACGCACCCATGGTGCGCGAAGCCTGCCTGCGCGAGCTGCGCCGCGGCGGGCAGGTGTATTACGTCCACAACAGCGTGGATACGATCGAGAGGACCGCACAGCAGCTCACCGCGCTGGTTCCCGAGGCGCGGATCGTGATCGGCCACGGCCAGATGCGCGAGCGTGAACTCGAGCAGGTGATGCTCGATTTCTACCACCGCCGCAGCAACCTGCTCTTGTGCACGACCATCATCGAGAGCGGCATCGACGTGCCGACCGCGAACACGATCGTCATCGACCGCGCGGACCGGTTGGGGCTCGCGCAGCTCCACCAGCTGCGCGGCCGGGTCGGGCGTTCGCACCACCAGGCGTATGCCTACCTGATCGCGCCGCCGAAGAACGCGATGACCGGGGACGCCGCTAAACGGCTGGAGGCGATCGAATCGCTCGAGGACCTCGGCGCCGGGTTCGTGCTCGCCACCCACGACCTCGAGATCCGCGGGGCCGGTGAACTTCTGGGCGAGGACCAGAGCGGCCAGATCCAGGAGATCGGCTTCGCGCTCTACATGGAGCTGCTCGAACGCGCCGTGGCCGCGATGCGCGCTGGCCGGCAACCGGAGCTCGAGCGCCCGCTGCACCACGGGCCCGAGATCGAGCTGCACGTGCCCGCGCTGCTCCCGGAGGCGTTCCTGCCGGACGTGCATGCGCGGCTGGTCATGTACAAGCGCATCTCAGGGGTCGAATCCGAGGCGGAACTCGACGACCTGCAGTCCGAGATCGTCGATCGCTTCGGCACGCTGCCCGAGCCGGCGAAGAACCTGTTGCGCATCGCGCGGCTGCGCACGGCCGCGGCGCCGCTCGGTATCGAACGCCTGGATGTCGGCCACACGGCCGGATCGGTTTCCTTCAGCGGGACCACGCCGATCGACGCGGGCGCGCTCATCGCGCTCGTGCAGCGCGCAAAGGCGATGCGCTTCGACGGACCTACCAAGCTCCGGTTCACCGGCGCGTTCCAGCAGCCCGAGGAGCGGTTCGCGGCGGCGCAGCGGATGCTCGATCAGCTTGGGCAGTGTCTGCCACGCCGGCGAACGGGGTAGAGTCGAACTGCGAGTCCGGGGACTGGACTGAGGGGACGCAAAGTATGATCAACCAGAAAGCGCGCGCGGAAGCGTTCAAGAGCCTCCACAAGCCCGGCGACCCGCTGGTGCTCTTCAATGCCTGGGACGCAGGGAGCGCGAAGGCCGTGGCTGCGGCCGGCGCCAAGGCGATCGCCACCGGCAGCTGGTCGGTGGCGGCGGCCCATGGCTACCCGGACGGCGAGGGCCTGCCGCTCGAACTCGCCATCGCGAATCTCGCGCGTATCGTCGCGGCGGTGGATCTCCCGGTCACGATCGATCTCGAAGCGGGTTACGGTGCGGGCCCGGACGCGGTCGGCGAGTCCGTCACGCGTGCAATCCAGGCCGGCGCGATCGGGTTCAACCTCGAGGACCAGGTCATTGACGGGGATGGGCTCTATTCGATCGACGACCAGGCCGCGCGCATCCGCGCGGCTCGCGCAGCCGCGGATCGGCTTTCGATCCCGGCCTTCATCAATGCGCGCACCGACGTGTTTCTCAAGGCCGATGCGCCCAAGCATGACGCCGTGTTGCTCGATGCAGCGCTGCTGCGGGCCGCGGCCTACGCGGACGCCGGCGCCAGCGGGCTTTTCGTGCCGGGGCTCGTGGATGCGGGCCTGATCGGCAAGCTGTGCACGACTTCACCGCTGCCAGTGAACGTCATGGTCCTGCCGGCCCTCCCGCCGCGCGTGCAACTCGCCAAGCTTGGTGTCGCGCGGATCAGCCACGG
>Ga0299906_10002281_pt1 | contig 16001 bp, 15 predicted proteins | sample RVTome_14_FD_200259 | JGI IMG/M metagenome (GOLD analysis project Ga0299906, IMG submission 200259) | Soil microbial communities from uranium-contaminated site in the Upper Colorado River Basin, Wyoming, United States - RVT145D125 (version 2) ... | reverse complement strand
ACGGCGACGGAGAGGTCGAGACGGAGGGCACGAGCCTTCCGGCGAACTTCACGTACACCTTCGACGCTGCGGGCGACTACACCGCCTTGTTCTCGGTCAGTGACGGTGAGGAGACCGTAAACCGGACGCTGGAGATCCTTGCCTTGGATGCAGTGGCTGGAACGGAGATTCTTTTCCTGCATGGGGACGGATCCATGGACCACACAACGACGGGTGAAAGCGAAGACGGCCATGGTTCGGTCAACCTGGCAGCTCCGTTGACCTCGAAGACGTGGATTTCCTCGGACCCTCTCTCGGGTGCGCATGCAGCGGGCTCCGCGGTCGAGATTCACATCAAGGGTTTCACGCTCCATCCGCACCCGGCCGTAGACATCACCGCCGCCCTGACTGTAGACGGTGCAGAGGCTGGCTCCGGCACCGCCACGGAGGCCAGCGTCTCCATCGGGCTTGTGACGACGCCCTGCACGGACTGGGTCGTCACGTTCGACAGCGCCGTCGACATTCCGGCGGACGCTGAGTTGACCGTCACGGCCTCCGTGGAGAACGCAGCCTACTTCGCGCCCTGTTTCGAGGGCACCGAGGAAGGCTCCCGGCTGATCCTCTCCGCCTGATCCAGGTTGATGGGCGCGCCCGGACCTCGGGAACAAGGTCCGGGTCCGTATCGCCGTGCCGCATGGCCGGACATGAGCAGGCGCCCCGTCCGAGGCTCGGCACAACCCTCCTGACCCCTTTCATCATGAAGGACGGATATGGACCGGTGGTTGCTGCTCCCCTTGGGCTTCATTGCCCTCCTGTCGGCGAGCCAAGGGGCAAATGCCCATCCCCCTGTACTCGAGAATACCGCGTGCACCCTTCCGCAGGATGATGCAGAATTCCTATGCAACCAGGCATTGGGCACCTACCAGGGCCTTCCCTTCTGGTCTTCACCGACATGGGAGAACACCTACAATCCTGCCGAGGCCTATGCCTTCGGACTCTCTGATTACGCAAGCGACGAGCTTGTCCCTTAAACCACCCAATATGCAGGCGACATCGTCGCCTACGTCGACCCTCTCTGCATCCCGAACACGCCGCCACTCCAATGCTGACCTGCCGGCCGACGGGCCTGCCCCCTCAGCCGAACCCGCCGCTTCCGCCCACGCCGTGATCAACGCGACAGGACGAACCGCCTCACCGTGAGCACCTCGTAGAAGTGGTTCTCCTCCAGGGCCACCTCGGCGCGGTACTCCAGTCGCCCCAGCGCCGCCTCCAGGGGTGCGGGGTCGCTGAGGCTGCTGTGCACGACGAGGATCTCCCGGGGCCGCTTCGCGAGTCCTGCCACCTGATCCGCGAAGCGGAGCACGACGCGGTTGCCGTCCGGGCCGCCGTCGAACGCGAGGTCCAGCAGCCCCTCGACGTGGTCCTCCTCGGCCGTCGGCAGGTACGGCGGGTTGAACGCGATGATGCCGAAGGGCCCGCGGAGTCCCGCGAGGAGGTCGGCGCGGACCGAGTCGATGCGGTGGTCGAGCCCGTTCTCCTTCGCGTTGTGCGCCGCCAGGGCCACGGCGTGGGGGTTGAGGTCGCAGGCGACGACGCGGGCGCCGGCGCGGGCGGCGACGAGGGAGACCAGGCCGGTGCCGCAGCCGACGTCCAGGAAGCGGTCCCCTGGCCGGACGGCTTGTTCCACGGCGCAGGCGAGGAGGAAGGTGTCGTCGCTGGGCAGGTAGACGTCGTGGTGCGCCTGGACCCAGAGGCCGTCCCACTCCATCAGGATCCCCGGATGGCTTTCGTGAGGGCGACGAAGTCGTCGACGGACAGTTCCTCGGCGCGGCGGTCCGCGTGGCCGAGCGCCTCCAGCGCAGCGAGGCCCTCGGCGGCCAGCCCCGCCCCGGCGAGCGCGGGCGGCAGGGCGTTGCGGAGCTTCTTGCGCCGCTGGCCGAACGCGCCGCGCAGGACCACGTCCCAGAGCCCCTCGTCCGCCACAGACGGGGGCGCATCGCGGGCCAGAAGCCGCACGACGGCGGAGTCGACGCGGGGCGGCGGGTCGAAGCAGCCGGGCCGCACGGACCGCACGCGCTCGGCCTTGCACCACCGCTGGACCTGGACGGTCAGCCGGCCGAAGTCGCGCGACCCCGGGGCGGCCACCAGCCGGTCGGCGAACTCCTTCTGCACCATCAGCACCGCCCGCGTCCAGCCCCGCGACCCCTCCACGCGGGCCTGGCGCAGGAGGTCCAGGAACGACACCGTCACCGGCCCGCTGATCTGGTACGGCAGGTTCGCCACGACGGCGCCGTACGGGCCCCGGCGGGCCAGGTCGGCCTTGGCCGCGTCCGCCAGCCACAGCTCCACGTTGGCCCACCGTCCCTCCAGGCCCCGGCAGAGCGCGGGGTCGACCTCGACGGCGACGACGTGCCCGCCCGGCCCCACGGCCGTGGCCAGGGCCTCGGTCAGGACGCCGCGGCCGGGGCCGACCTCCAGCACGCGCTCCCCGGGACGAAGCGCCGCAGCCTTGAGGATGTCCTCCAGGACGCCCCGGTCGCGCAGGAAATGCTGCCCGAGGCGCGCCCCCATGTTCAGCGCCGCATGGGGGGCCGCGGGCCGCCCCAGCGGTCGTCCTCCTTCTGCGGCGGACGGACGAAGATGTGGTACTTCTCGGTGGGGTCCTGGATCTCCTTCACGATCCGTTGGACGACGACGCGCTTCGGGTGCTGGATGCCTGCGCGCTCCTCCAGGTCGTCGAAGTCCTTGAAGGGGCCCTTCTTGCGCTCCTGGACGACGTGCTCCACTGACTTCTTGCCGACGCCGGGGAGAAGCTCAAGGGCGTGGAAGCGCACGCTGATCGGCGGCGCGTCGTTGAAGAACTTCACGAACCGCTGCGGGTCCGCATCAATGATGTCCTCGATGACGTAGGGCAGCTCGCCGTGCGCCGAGGGTGTCAGCTCCTGGTAGGTGATGCGGCCACGGATCTTCTGGATCAGCTCCCGCTGCTCCACGTCCTTGCCGATGTACGCGCGGTCGCCGATCGTGAAGCTGATGCCGGAGCGGGGCACCAGCTCGAAGAGCGTGAACTGCTGGTCGCCCACGCCAAGAAGCGTCGGCTCCCGTCGGCTCGGCGGCGCATCAGGCCGTCCTTGGGGCAGGAAATCCAGGATGTAGACGTAGTCCTCCATGGAGGCACCTCAGGCGACGTAGTGCTTGTCGACGGCCTCGATCACCCTCTCGAGGTCCTCGTCGGCAAGCTCCATGCGGGCCTTCTGGAAGATCGCCCGCACATCGTCCGGGTGCTGGGGCAGCAGGTCTGCCACCCGGAACAGGTACTTCTCCTCCGCGCGGGGCAGGACCTTCCGCAGGTCCGCGATGAGCTTCTCGGCGGTCTTCACGTCGAGGCGGGCGAAGCGGCGGGCGTGCTCCAGAGCGATCTTCTGCTCGTACGTGAGCTCCTCGCGGGTCTCCTGGGCCCCCTCCAGCATCCCCTTGACCTCGGCGAGCGTGACGAGACGACCCTCTTCCACGATGTCGTCCAGGATGACGTCTTGGTCCGTCATGGCAAACGCCTCACTGCACCGGCTTCAGGTGCTCGGCGCGCACCAGGAGCGTCTTCGGTTTGTTGCCGTGGGTGATCTGCACGACGAAGGCCTCGCCCTGCTTGCCGCTCACGACGCCCGTCTGGCCCTGGAAGCGCTTGTGGACCATGCCCTTGTGCTGGGCCGGGTCCATGACGATGGCGACGCGGGCGCCCTCGTCGAAGCGGCGCAGCACTTTGTTCGGGGGCGCCATGCCGCGGTCGCGCGGGTGCTTCGTGAGGATGCCACGGGTCTTGCTGCGGAGGCCTTTGGAGCGGACTGGCATGGGATGCACCTCGGGGCCGACCCCGGGCTGGGGGGTCCGCCTACGGACGGTAGAGGGGCCAGGACCGGTCCGGGTTCTTGAAGGTTGTCCCCGGTCGCCTCACGGCCGCCTCGTCGCGTGTCCGCGGTCCGGCCGCATCCGACGACCCGTCGGTCCCTTCAGGCGGCGCGCCGGCGCCGGCCGGAGCCCGCCCCTTGCCGGGCGCCCTGGCTCCCGCCGCGGTGTCCGCCCGCGCCGCGTCCACCGCTCTGGGACCCGCCCGGGCCACGGCCGCCATGGCGGGACCGGCCACGTCCCCGGCGGTCGCCACCGCCGTATCCACCTGTGCCGCCGCTTTGCCGGCCCGCGCCGCCCTTCGCCGACGGCCGTGGGCCGGCCGCCCGGGGCGACGTGGGCTCGTGCACCGGGTCGGGGCCGGGGGCGACGTTCATGGGCGGGAGGTCCATGGGCGGGATGCGGGTGCCGGCGAGCTTCTCGAGGACCTTGAGATCGTGGACCTCGTCGCTCTGGATGAACGTGAAGCTGCGGCCGGTGCGGCCGTTGCGGCCGGTGCGTCCGATCCGGTGCACGTAGGCTTCGGGCTCGTGGCTGAGGTCGAAGTTGAAGACGTGCGTGATGTCGGGCACGTCGAGGCCGCGGGCGGCGACGTCCGTGGCGACGAGGAGGCGGCTGCCGCCCTCCCGGAAGGCCGCCATGGACCGTTCCCGCTGGCCCTGGGTCATGTTGCCTTGCAGCGCGACGCTGGCCCAGCCTTCTTTGCTGAGCCGCTGGGCGAGGCGCTTGGCGAGGTGCTTCGTGCGCGTGAAGACGACCGCCTTCGCCGGCCGCTCGGCATGGAGCAGGGTCAGCAGGGCGTGGGTCTTGTCGCTCTTCTCGACGCGCAGGTGCCATTGCTCCGTGAGCGTCGTCGCGGTGGGGCCTTCCTCGGCCTCCAGGGACACCGGGTCGTGGAGGAACTCTCCGGACAGGCTGCGGACGCGGGCGTCGATGGTGGCGCTGAAGAGGCTGGTCTGGCGCTGTCGGGGCACGAGCTTCAGCACGCGACGCATGTCGTGGACGAAGCCCATGTCGAGCATGCGGTCGGCCTCGTCCAGGACGAGCACCTGCACATGGGACAGGTCGGCATCGCCGCGGCCGACGAGGTCCAGCAGGCGGCCGGGGCACGCCACGAGGACCGTGGGGGCCCTGCGCCGCAGCGCCTCGATCTGCGCCCCGAAGCCGGTGCCGCCGTAGACGGGGACGACCTGGATGCGCGTGCCGCGGGCGAGGTCGGAGAGGACCTCCTGCACCTGGAGTGCCAGTTCGCGCGTGGGGAGCAGGACCAGGCCGAGGACGCCGGTGTCGCGCGTGTCCCGGAGGGCCTCGACGAGGGGGATGCCGAAGGCGGCGGTCTTCCCGGTGCCCGTACGGGCGCGGGCGATGACGTCCCGGCCCGCGAGCAGGTGCGGGATGGACTTCTCCTGGATGGGCGTGGTTTCTTCGTACCCCATGGCGGCGACGGCGTCTTTCGTGCCGTCGCTGAGGGGCATGTCGTTGAATCGCATGGATGGCCTCTGCATGGCAGGGAACCGGTGTCGCCGGATCCCGCCGCGGAGGCGTCAAGCGGCCGGGCAAACGGGGGGCGACCCCGACCGCGGATCAGGTCACTGCCTGGACCCCCCTCGTCCGCCGCAGGTTAAAGCCTTGTGGTCAGCGCGGTCGAGCGGACGGGCGATGAGGCGCCTCGGGGCCAAACCCTGAAACGTCCGTCGCCGTCGCGGAGCCCGTGCTCCTGGACCCGGCGCTCTCTGTCCTCTGCGACCGCTGCCTCGGCCGCCGCCTCGTGGGCGCCCGCGGGATCGAGGAGCAGCAGGCGACCGCACGGGAAGAGCGCACCGGGAGCGGATGGCCGGACGTGGCCGAGGCGGACTGCCCCGTCTGCGAGGGCGCCTTCGGCGACCTGCCGGTCTGGCTGGACGTGGCGTACGAAGCCATGGCCTCGTACGAGGCGGCCACGTTCCAGGTCGGCACGGCTTTTCCCTCCGAGTGCGAGGCGCTTGAGAAGCGCCTCATGCGGCTCGTGCCGGGCGAGAACACGGAATCCGTGCGCACGGAGGCGAACCGTCTCCTGTCGGCTGCGCTTGCGGAACGGACCGGCAAGGAGCCCACACCCGACGGCCGCGCCGACGTCGTCGTGGTCGTGGACACGCGGTTCTGGCACGCCGACGTGCGGGCCAACTCGGTCTTCGTGCGGGGCCGCTACACGAAGCACCGGCGGGACATCCCGCAGACGCACTGGCCTTGCAAGCGATGCCAGGGCCACGGCTGCTACGATTGCGGGGGCGCCGGCGTCCTGTACCATGAATCCGTGGAGGACGCCGTGGCCGACGAGGCGCGACCTCGTTTCGGTGCGGCGGGCGCCTCGTTCCACGGCGCCGGCCGGGAGGACATCGACGCGCTCATGCTCGGGAACGGGCGCCCGTTCATCCTGGAGTTGCACGATCCGAGGCGCCGCTTCGTCGACCTGGCCGCGTTGATGGAGGCGGTCAACGGCGCGACCCGGAAGACGGGCGTCGGTGTGCAAGACCTCCGGATGGCGGAGAAGGACGAGGTCGCCGCCATCAAGGCCGGCGAGTACGACAAGGAGTACCTGGCGCACTGCGTCTCCGAGGCCCCGGTGGCACGCGCCGCCGTGGAGGCCGCCTGCGCCGCGTTGAGCGGCACGACGCTCGACCAGCGCACGCCGGAGCGCGTGTCCCACCGCCGCGCCGACCTCGTGCGTCGGCGGACCGTGCACCACACCGTGCTCGAGCGCATGGACGCGGAGCCGGGCGAGCGCTTCTCCGTGCGCGTCCTCGCGGAGAGCGGGACGTACATCAAGGAGATGGTGAGCGGCGACGACGGGCGGACCACGCCGAGCCTCGCGGCGCTCCTCGCCGTGCCGTGCCGCGTGGAGGCCCTCGATGTCGTGAGGGTCGTCGACGCGTCATGAGGAGATCTCCGCCGACGCGACGGCTTCCCGCTGCCGCCGGTCGAAGGAGGCCAGCGGGAAGCCGGTCTTCCGTGCCAGCGCGACGACATGGGCGTCGTGCAGCGACGAATGCGGGTCCGTCTCCCAGACCGATACGGCCACGCCGTGCCCGGTCGGGTACCAGAGGTCGAAGTGCGGCAGGCGCTCCAGCTCGTGGCGGTCCCGCCTGGCCGTCTCCTTGCCATGCCGGTAGCGTACCAGGTCGAGCAGCTCGTTCATGACCGCGGCGGGCACCAGGGTGACCCAAGGCGTGGCCGCTTCGGAGACGGCTGCCTCGTGGTCGCCGTCCTGGTCGTTGAAGAGCGCGTACAGCCGACTCGTGTCGGCTATCCTCGCGAGCGCCATCCGTACAACTCCCGGTCGTGGTCGGTGCAGTCGAAGCCCGGGTCGGAGAACGCGAAGCGCGGGACCTCCACGCGGTCCCCTTCCGAGACCAGGCTGACCTGGGCCTCCTTCCCCTCGTAGAGCCCCAGGCGTTCCGCGTCACGTTTGCCGATCCGGAGTCCGTACGAGTCGCCCCAGCGAAGCACCTTCAGCGTCGCGATCCCCATATGGGATGATCGATCCGTCATCCATTCCAGGGTTGCGCCGACGGGTCTGCCGGAGGCTGCTGCGGTCCCGCGGGGGGAGGTCCTTCACAGGTCCTTGTACGCAGGGATCAAGGGCCCGAGCTCCCGCACGAGCTGCCACTCGGCGCGGCAGGGGCAGTCGACCTTCTCCAGGCACATGGCGAGGAACCGCTTGTCCTGCGTATCCTTGTACTTCTTCAGGTAGCCGACGACGCGCTCGTCGCACTTCCCGCAATTGCGGGCCCCGCGGTCCTGTCCCGCCGCGATGACGTCGCTTTTCAGGATGCCTCCGAAACCTTCCCCCTCGGCGGCCGTGCGCCCTTCGAGGAGGGCCTGCACGAGGGTCCACAGCCAGGGGGGGCGGTACGACCCGCGGCGGAAGAGGGCGTCGACCACCGTGCGTCCCTGCACGTTCGTGGGGTTCAGGCTCACGACGTCCGCGTGCGGCGCCGCGCGCACGATGGTCGCCGTACAGTCCCGCAACGCGTCGGATTCCTTCAGGAACGGCGGCTTGCACATCAGGTACGCCTTGACCGACACGCCGTGGCGCCGGCAGATGGCGGCCGCGCGGGGGAACGTCGCGAACCCGTGACCCTTGTTGATCGAGTCACGCAGCACGCGGTCGTTGCAGGACTCGACGCCGATCCCGACCTCCATGCGCTGCACGAGGCCCTCCAGCGGGGCGAACGTGTCGTCGACGACGAAGCCCGGCAGGCTCTCGAAGGCGACCTTCTGCGGCGCCCTGCCGATGGTCTCCAGGATACGCCGCTGCGCGCCCGGCATGACCTCGTGGCGGTCCAGGAACGACCCGGACGTGTAGATCTTCACGAGCTCCTCGTCGCGGTAGCCGCGCCATGCGCGCTCGAACTGCGCGACGAGCTGTTCCTCGCTGACCTTGCTCCACGCCGACTCGTTCGCGTAGCCGCACATCGTGCAGCCGCCCGCCAGCGCCCACGTGCACCCCCGGGTCTTGAGGATCACGACGAACGCGCGGCAGGGACGGCCGTCGATGACGTCGTCCTCGCTCCAGGCGCGGATGTACTCCGTGAGGTCCCCGGGGTCCCCGCGCATCGGGATCGTCTCCCGGATCTGGCGCGCCTCCGCGTTGAGCTCCGGGTTCACGAGGTCGTAGTCGACGACGTCCGCGTGGCGGACCGTCCTGGCGCCGGTGCTCACGTCCCCGCCTCCCCCCGCCTGGCCGTATGCCGCACGGTGACGGCGATCCCGCGCCTCATGACGCCCATCTCCTCGGCGGCCATCTGCGCGACGCCGACCCCGCGCACCTCCTCGCCGCACAGGACCACGACCTCGTCGCCGGGCCGTACGTCGGCATCAGCGCCTTCCACGCCCACGGCGAACAGGCTGCTCGTCCCCTTCAGCTCGAAGTCCTGGATCCGGACGCGGTACCCTTCGATGCCGGCGATGCGCGCCGCGCCTTCCAGCGTGAGGCTGATCGTGCCGCGCTCGGCGGTCGTCATGCCGAGCTGCTTCCCCGTGCCCTCCTCCTCGAGCTTGACGTAGGGCATCCTGCCGTGGCAGAAGGCGCTCCGCGTGAGCGCCCGCGCCGCCTCCGGCCCGAACTGGAACGACGCGAGCGCGCGCAGGTCGTCCAGCTTGCGCGCCTTCCCCAGTGCGCGCACGTCCTTCCCCGCCGGGTCGGCCTCCTGGACCTGCCGCAGCGCGTCGCGGAGACGCACGCAGTCCCCGAAGGACGCCGGACGTCCCTCCGCTGTGTGCAGCGCACCCTCCGGCAGGACCGGAGCGATGACCTCCTGGGTGTGCGCGTCGACGTGGCTGATGACGTGCCGGTATGTCCTCCGGGCCAGTAGCGCCGCGAGCTGGTCCCGGATGACCTGCCCCTCGTCGAGCGTCCACCGTCCGGTCACGGGCACGTCGTAGGCGTTGGCCGGGAACACGTCCTCCAGCTCGCGCGGCACGATGCCGAGCGGACTCGTGACCATGACCTCGTGCACCCGGTGGCGGATACCGGACTCGTCGAGCGCGCGCTGCATGTGGCGGTGGCTCGGGCTGAGCTTGTACGGCTTCGTGCGGCTGCAGGGCAGGAGGACCAGGATGTCCGGCTGCGCCGGGGGCTCGTAGTGGTCGCGCACGCGGCGCCGGAACCGCTCGACTTCGGGCATCCACAGGCTTTCGCCCGTCATGCAGGCCAGCGGCCCGCCCCGGTTCGTCGCCGCGGCGGCCTCGAGGTGGGCGTGCTCGCGGTCGAAGCGGCGCAGGATCTCCACGCTCGAGGGCGCCGCGTACACGCGCCGCTCGACGAGGGCGCGGAGGGCGCCCCGTGCGATGTGGTGCCGGACGAGCGCGAGCTCGCGCCGCGCGGCCTCCAGGTTGTGCTGCGCCAGGCGTTGCACGTCCCATTCCTCGCCGTCGCCGAGGAGCCGCTCCGCGTCCTCGAGCGGCAACGGTCCGTCCACGGTGAGGGCCTGGCCGCGCGTGGCCGCGAGCAGCAGCGGACTCGCGTCGAACAGGTCGGCGCCGAGGTACGTCCACAGCGCGTAGTCCGCCGGCGACCCGAGCGCGGGAGCCCACAGGAGCCGGCCCGGCGTCGCCTGCCGGCGGGCCTCGATGAGCGACGGGACCGCGCTCGTCGGGTTCGACGCCCACCCACCCGCGTCGTGGAAGACCGCGAGCTCCTCACCCACGCGGAGCACCTGCACCTGCCCCGTCGGCCCCGGCTGCGGGGCCGCCACGACGAGGCCCTCCGCGTCCACTGGATGGAACCAGGTGCCTCCCGAGACGAGCTCCACGACGCCCGCGCGGCCCGCCGGGGCCTGCGTCACGACGACACGCGCCCACGCCGGCACGTCCACGAGGCCGACGGTGGGCACGATCAACTCGGGGGAGCGCACGCTCAGCCCCTCGCATGGGGTCCAGTCGGCCAGGCGTCCCCGGCCGTCCCGGGCGGCGGTCTCGAGCACGGGCCGAGGCGACGGCTTGTCGGATATCAGCCTTTGGTCGCGCGCCGCCAAGCCTCAGGAGGGCTTCTTGCCGGTCTTCCTGGCGCCCGCCTTCTTCGCGGGCCTCGCAGGCTGCTTCGCCGACCGCGCCGCCTTCCTGGAGGTCGTTTTCCTTGCCCCGGCGCCCTTCTTGGCGGCCTTCTTGGCCGTCGAGGATCTTTTGCCTGCCTTCTTCGTGGACCGGGTCGCGGTCTTCTTCGTGGCCTTCCGGGCCGACTTCGTCGCGGCCTTCTTGGCCGGCTTCGAGGCCGCCTTGCGGGGGGCGGCCTTCGACGACCCGGAGGCGCGCTTCGCCGTGGAGGCCCCGCGCTTCAGGCTCGGCTTCGTGTCCTTCGCCTTCGCCACCCGCGGCTTGGTATCCATGCGCCTTTCCCACTCCGCTTGGCTCGGCGGCCGGTAGCCCTTGTGGGCCGAGCAGTACTTGCTGCTCCTCCGGCTGGAGTTGCGGCATTGCTTGCCGTCCCTCGTGAAGGCCGCACATTGGGCCTGGTGCTCCGCACCCGCCCTGCCCGCCTCGCCGGGCCGGGTGTCCTCGGCCTTCGCCGCGCGGGGTTTCGTGTCGGCCTTCGCCTGGATCTCCTTCAGGCTGACGGGCCGGTGACCCTGGTGGCTGCCGCAGTACTTGCTGCCTGCCTTCGCCGAGTTGCGGCATTGCTTGCCGTCCTTCGTCACGGCCGCGCACTGGGGCCGGTACTCCGGCTCGCTCGCGGCGGTCTCCTCCTCATGCGTGGTCTCCAAGGCCTCGGGCTCCTCCGGCTCGACGATGCGGGGAGGGGCCGTCGCCTTCGGGCCCCGGCGCGCCGCGCGGCGGCGCTTGCCGGTCCGCGTCGGCTTCTCATGCTCACGCGCCGGGGCCTGGCCTTTTGGGACCCGCTCGGTGCCGGTCTCCTCCACGACCCGCTCGCGGCGGCCCGGGACGTCGGCGATGACCTTGTCCACCTCGCTCAGGAGGAATCGGCGCTCCTTCTCCGCCTCGCCTTGGCGCCGGCTGAGATAGATCGCCTTCCGTCGGCCCTCGGGCGTCGTGTACTCGGCGGCGCGCACGGCGCCGCGGGGCGTCTCGTACACGGTCCTCTCCTCGAGAGTCTCGCGGCGGGTCTCCCGGTAGCCCGTGGAGCGGCGGCGGCCGATGATGCGGTCCACGTCGGCCTCGATCGCGGCCATGTCAGCCGGGCGGCGATACGTGCGCCGGGGGGGTGGGGCGGGCTCCGGGGCCGGCTCCTCGAAGGGGGCCGGCTCCGGCCGGGGCGCCTCGCCGGGGAAGACGATGCGGCGCACGCGGCCGCCGGAGACGGGCTCCATCGGCGCGCCCGTGTGGGGGTCGGGCTCCGGGGTCGTCCTCCGTCGGCTGCGGATCGTGGTGTCATGCTCCGAGACCGGTCTGCGCATGGGACGGGCGGGAAGGCCGCGGGCCCGATGAAAGCCTGTCGGCCGGCGGCGGTCACGCCTCCGCGAGCGTCATCGCCTGGCCGCAATGGGGGCACGTCGCGCGGTCGGCCTCCAAGGGGACGCGGATCCGGCGCCGGCACCGCGGGCAGGGCGCGCGCGCCTCGATGGGCCGTGCAGGGTCCTCGGCCACGACGCTTCCGCAGCCGGAACAGCGTGCCGCCCCGTGCCCCGGCGGAAAGACGACGGGGGCCCCGCACGAGGGGCAGGGGCGTTCCGGCGCATCGACGAACCGCACGGCCTGCCCGCACGCGGGGCACGCGCCGCGTTCCGTGTCCTCGGGAACCGGCACGGCGGCCTGGCAGCGCGGGCAGGGTGTATCCACGCGCCGTGACGCGCGGGCGGGATGAAGAGCCGTTCGCTGCCCCTTGGCAACGCCCCTTTAAGGCGCAGGCGCCGATGGAGGGTCGTGGCCGCGGACGAACTGCCGCCCCAGGAGCCCGTCGACCCGGAACGCGCCCTCCGGATGGAGCAGAAGGTCCTGGAGGAGGAGGCCGCCGCGGAGGCCGACGTGGCCCCGGGCGTGCGCATCTGGTTGAAGAGCGCGAAGGCCGTCCTGCTGGCGGAGGGCTTCCGCAGAGAGATCAAGCAGGCCCGCAAACCGGGGCAGGTGTGGGGCGTCATCCGCCAGGAGCAGGGCGACATGCAGATCCATGTGCGCGCGTTCAAGGACGGCCGGCTGGAGTCCGAGGTGGAGCTCTCCAACAAGTACATCCAGCACCTCTGGAGCCACCGCCGGAGCGCGCATCCGGAGGTCATGGAGATCCTCTCGCGGCACGGCATGCCGACCGAGCGCGTGAGCGAGACCTTCGTGCCCATCACGGGCTCCAAGGAAGGGAAGATCATGCCGTCCGGGCGCACCAAGAACCGCCATGTCGCCCTCACGGTCGCGATCGGGCTCGGGGTCCTCATCGGGCGCCACTACCTGAAGCGCGTCGTCATCAAGGCGCTTCCTTCCAAGCCGGCCCGCCGGTTGGTGAAGGCCCTCCGGTGATCTGGGTGCGCGTCCTGGTGTGCAGCCGGAGCGACGCGGCGAGCGTGACGATCCGCGACGCGCTCGTCTCGACCGACGCGTGGTCCGTGGACGACGCGACGTTCCGGAGTGCAGCCGTCCTGCGCCGGGGCGAGGCGCGCCTCGTCGAGGTGGAGGGGCCGTCCGTGCGCGACGAGGGCCTGAGTGCGGACCTCCGGGAAACGGGATGGGCCATCGACGCCGTCTGGTTCCTGAGCCGCCACCGCGCCGCAAGCGGCCATCCCAGCCTGACCGTCCACCCGATCGGCAACCACGCCGGCAACGACCTCGGCGGCAGGGAGCGCCACGTCAGCCCGGCGGCGCCCCGGGACATGGGCGCCCTGCTGCGGCGCCTGCGCGTGCACCGCGACGACCAGGGGCTGCCGCACAGCGTGACGTACGAGGCGACGCACCACGGCCCCGCCATGGACCTCCCCAGCCTCTTCGTCGAGATCGGCAGCGACGAGCGCTGGTACGAAGACCCAGCCTCGGGCCGTGCCCTCGCCGCCGCGGTCACGGACGTCCTCGACGGCGGAGGGGCCCCGGCCGCGGACGCGCCGGTCCTTGTCGGCGTGGGCGGGGGCCACTACGTGCCCCGGCACACGGACGTCGCCCTCGACGCGCAGGCCGACTTCGGCCACTTCGTCCCCGCCTACGCGGTCGATCCCGAGGACGAGGACCCAGGCGCGCTCGCGCGTGCCCTCGAGGCGACGCCAGGCGCTGCCGGCGTGTACGTGCACAAGAAGGGCCTGAAGGGCCCGCAGCGGCAGCGCGTGAACGCCTGGATCGACGCGCTCGGCGTCGAGGCCTGGGAGCGGGGATAGGCCGGAACCCATCAGGCGGGGCACGGCCCGGAGGAAGGCCCGGGTCCGGCTGCGTGGCGATCGCAGCCAACGAGGGACCACGCCATCCGCCGCCGAGCCCGAGTGAGGCGACGACGTGGAGGAGCCCACGTGGTGATGCCCGGAGGGCAGGGCCCTGGCGCTGCGTCGTGGGGTCGGCGCATGCGCCGACCCCACTTGATCGAGTGATCGACCTTCTCGAAGGTCGCTCGTGGCGCTCGTGGCGGCGCTCGCGCGCGGCCTTGGCATCCTGTTTCTTCATCGACGTCCGTGACGCGGGCGGAACCGTGTTGCAGGGTCGAGGGGCATGACCGGTCCGTCTTTTCCTCGACCTCGGTGACGCGGACGGCGCCGCGTCTTCGGATCGAGGGCCGTGACCAGCAGGCCTGGACGCCGGAACGGCCCAGGATGAGGGCACCAACGCCTTGAAGGTGCTTCCCTCGATCCAGGGGGCGTGCCCGAGATCCTGGTCCCCGACACGTCCGTGCTCGTGGACGGCCGCATCACGCAGCTCGTGCAGAGCGAGTACCCCGACGCCCGGGTCCTGGTGCCGCTTGCGGCCCTCTCGGAGCTGGAGGCGCAGGCGAACCGGGGGATGGAGACCGGCTTCACGGGCCTGGACGAGCTGACGCACCTGCACGAGCTTGCGAAGACCGGTGGGGCCTCGGTGGAGTTCGTGGGGCGGCGGCCGACCGCGGAGGAGATCGACCGCGCCGACACGGGCGCCGTCGACGCCCTGATCCGCGACGCCGCCCTGGAGGTCGGGGGCCTCTTCGTCACATCGGACCGTGTGCAGGCCCATGCCGCGGCGGCCCACGGCGTGCGCCACCACTACGTCCGCCCGATCGTGGAGGAGACCCCGGACCTGACCCACCTGGAGATCTGGGGCTTCTTCGAGGACGACATCATGAGCGTCCACCTGAAGAGCGACTGCGTGCCCATGGTGAAGCGCGGGCAGCCGGGCCGCGTCGTCTACGAGCCGAAGGGCACGAAGGAGATGGCGCACCCGAAGCTCAGGAACATCGCCCGGGAATGCATCGAGTTCGCCAAGCGCGACTACCAGAGCTTCGTCGAGCTGCAGCGGCACGGCTGCACGGTCGTCCAACTGGGCCCGATGCGGATCACGATCGCCCAGCCGCCGTTCTCCGACGGCCTCGAGATCACGGCGGTCCGTCCGATCACCAGGACGACCATCGACGACTACGACCTCCCCGCCGACATCCTGCAACGGATCGAGGGCAAGGCGCGCGGCGTGTTCGTCGCCGGGCCCCCCGGCTCCGGAAAGTCCACCTTCGCGGCGGCCGTCGCCGAGCACCTGCACGGCCTGGCGCGCGTCGTGAAGACCATGGAGGCCCCGCGGGACCTCCAGGTACCGAAGGAGATCACGCAGTACGGGCCTCTTGATCACGACATGGCCTGGACAGGCGAGGTCATGCTGCTCGTGCGCCCGGACCACGTCGTGTACGACGAGGTGCGCACGACGGGGGACTACAAGGTCTTCGCCGACATGCGCCTCGCCGGCATCGGCCTCTTCGGCGTCACGCACGCCAACCGCGCGATCGACGCCGTGCAGCGGCTCCTCGGGCGCGTGGACCTGGGCATGATCCCGCAGATCGTGGACACGGTCGTGTTCGTCGACGGGGGGCGGATCGGGCAGATCCTCGAGCTCACGTTCACGGTCCGCGTGCCCGCCGGCATGACCCAGGAGGACCTTGCCCGCCCCGTCGTCGTCGTCAGGGACCTCGGCACCGGGAAGGAGGTGTACGAGCTGTACACGTACGGCGAGCAGATCGTCGTCATGCCCCTTGAGGAGGTGGCCGCGCGGGCGGGGGCTGGCCATGGGGCGCCGGCCGCATCGGCCGCGGAGATCAAGCGGGCCCTCGGGCGCTACGCCCGGGGCCACCTGGAGGTCGAGGCCCGAGGCGGCCGCGCCGTCGTCTACGCCGAGGACTCAGAGATCCCGAGCCTCATCGGCAAGGGGGGCCGCACGGTGCAGATGCTGGAGAAGCGTCTCGGCATCCGCCTGGACATCAAGCCGCTCCGGGAGGCGCCGGACGACCCGGCACCTGGGCCGATCGCATCGGGACGTCCCCCTGGGGGGCCCACGACGCCTTACCTGCGGAAGACCGGCAAGAACGTCTTCCTCCAACTGGGTCCCGACGACGGCGGCCGCACGTTCCGCGTCGAGGTCGAGGGCGCCCTGGTCGGGGACGCGAAGGCGAGCCAGCAGGGCAAGATCCGTTTCAAGGCCGCCAGTCCGGAGGGCCGCACCCTGATCCAGGCCGAGAAGAAAGGCCTCGGCATCACCTGCACGCC
>Ga0299906_10002280_pt1 | contig 16001 bp, 11 predicted proteins | sample RVTome_14_FD_200259 | JGI IMG/M metagenome (GOLD analysis project Ga0299906, IMG submission 200259) | Soil microbial communities from uranium-contaminated site in the Upper Colorado River Basin, Wyoming, United States - RVT145D125 (version 2) ... | reverse complement strand
GATCGAGACGTCCTCGACCCAGGCTCCGACGGCCTCGGGATAAGTGGGTACGGCGGCGAATGTGAGGGTGACTTCCTTTCCTCGCCAGGCGGCCAGGTTCACGCTCCGGGATTCGAAGGTTTCTCCACCACGCGCGCGGACGCTCTCTTCATGGACCGTGAAGCGTTGTCCCTGGTCATCCAGCCGGACGGAGAACGAGACGCTTCCGCGGCCGACCTCTTTCGAGGGGAGAACGGCGACCGAGAAATCGAGGAACGGCTCTTGCGGAAGGCTCACGCGGAACGCGAGCTCGGAGGGAAAGCCGGGGGTGAGCGCGCGGCGGCCGCTCACGGTTTCGACAGCTCCCACAGGCGCGAGGTCGATGAGAGAAACGGGCTTCTCGCCGCACCCCATCAGGAGGAGCGCAAGGCCGAAGGTGATGTGCGTGTCCCGCAAGGTCTGCCATCATAGCGGATGGAGAGTTCCCTCATCGATATCGTGAGGACGCCGGGGGAGGAAATACTGCCGCTGAGATTCGGTGGATTCGCGGAAGAGGAGGGGCCGCTCCGCCCGCGAGGCACTCCTTGCGCCCGCCCGAGTTCTCACCGGGGCGTAACGGGACAGGCTAACGTCCCATCGCCAACTTCACGCCGCCGGCGGGTACAGCGTCTGCGCGTAGGCCAGGGCCTCCTCGAGGGTGTCGAAGACCCGGCTCGTCTCGCGAACGCCGTTTCGATCGCGCACGACCGCCCTCACCCTGGTCTTGGGATTGACGCCGCCGTCTTCGGCTTCCAGGTAGACGGCGCGCGCGTTCGTCTCGCTCGGATGGAGAACGTCCACGTGCATCATCGGCCACCTCCTGTCACCTGAGAAGATTGCAAAAAGGAGGCCAATAGCCGAGGTTCGCCCGTTATCGTTCCGCGTTCGAACGACTTACGCCGCTCCAGCGAGTTTCAGGCCATTCTCCCGGCCGCTACTTTCTGTAGCGCTCAGGGGAAGCGGAACCGCAGCGTCGTCAGGAACTCGTCGTGGTCGATCTGCTGGCTCGCCTCGATGTCGTGGTAGGCGTACTCGACGGTGACGTCGATGTTCTGAAGGATGGTGACGCGAGCCCCCACGTCGATCTTGGTCCAATCCCAGGTCACGCTCGGAGCGACGAAACCCGGAGGGGCGGCGAAGCCGTTATCCAGCCGGCTGTAGCGCACCACCGGTTGAACCAGAGTGAAGAGCGCTCCCGGATCGCCTCGATCACCGAGAACGAGGTCGTAGCCCGCCTCGACCTCGAATCCCGTCCGCGGAAGGGACGCGGCCTCCTCGTCGACGTACTGGAGAAAGACTCCCACCCCGCGGTACTGGCCGTCGAGGTTGAAGCCCCACTCCGTGCGCTCGTTTCCCGAGATGGCGAGGCTCACGCCCGCGCCGTTCAGGAGATCGAGGTCGCCCTCGTAGAACGTCCCGTGAAGCTTCGCCGCCTCCGAGAGCGTCGTGCGGTAGTAGAAACCAAGGACGTCGACGCCGCGCCGCTGATCTTCGGAGGCGAAGCGAAAGCCTCCGCCGAACCCACCCTCGAAATTGTCGTCGAAGGCCAGTTCCTCGACTTCGGCGTGATAGAAAATGGGAAAGCCGGAGTCGAGGACGATGTCGGGGTTCGGGGGCGGCACGACGCCGTTGTCTCCCGCGAGCACGTTCGGATCGCGGAAAAAAGTCGGATTTCCATTGCTCACCTGCGCCCGGAAGTAGACGTGCTTTCCGACGCTTCCCCCGAGCTGGAGTTGCAGGTCGTTGAACCGATTGAAGGCGGTCTGCACCAGCCCATAGCTCTCGAGCCTTCGAAACAGCTGGCGCTCGAACTTGGGCGCCTTGCCGAAAAGCGCGTACATGTGGCTTCCCGCCATCGGCTCGAGCGACTCGAACTTCTTGCCGAATCGCAGATAGGCCTCGTCCACGTCGACGTTGCGGTCGCTGCTCGTGGGGTTTCGATCGTAGAGATCGAGAAAGTCGATCTTCACCCGGGCGGAGACGCTCCGGGGGAAATCGACGTCGAAGAAGATCGTGGCCTTGCTGAGCTCGATCGAAGAGCCGGGGGAAACGGTCCGGAGCTCGACCTGATTCCGTCCCTCGGGCACGAAGCTCGGGGGAAACACGGGTCGCGCGAAGCTGTCTTCCTCCGACCAACGAAAGTGGCCCTTCACTTCGCCGGAAAGCCGGAGCTGAACGCCCTGGGCCTCCTCGAAAGGTTCCTCTTCTTGTTCCTGAGCGGCGGCAACGAGAGCGAGGCCGAGTGTGAACGAGAGAATGAGAAGAAACGAGCGCATGGAAAAAATGGTACCATGAAGCTCGTTTTTCGGGTGGTTCGCGTCATGCTCCTCCGATTCGCTGTTTTGACAACCTCGATTTTCGTCTCCGGTCTCGCCTCCTCCGCCCCGATCTCGGGGAAGGTCGAGGTGTTGGAGAAGGGGAACGTGAAACGCTCCGTGGTGCGGGACGTCCTGGTGTACCTCGAAGGGGTGCGGGCGGAGATCCCTGCCTCCCTGCGGCAGCGGCCGGTTACCATCGCCTCTCGCGACAAAACCTTCGAGCCTCACGTCGAAGTGGTTTCGTTGAATGGTTCGGTGAGCTTTCCGAACCACGACGACATCATGCACAACGTCTTTTCCCTCTCGAAGGGCAACCGCTTCGACCTCGGGCTCTACAAAAGCGGAGCGAAGAAGGATTTCAGCTTCGCCACCCCGGGGCTGGTTCGGATCTACTGCAACATCCATCCGCAGATGAGCGCGTTCGTTCAGGTCATGGAGAACCCGTACTTTGCCTGGACGAGCCCCGACGGAGGGTTCCTCATCGACGACGTTCCCCCCGGCAACTACCGGTTGAAGGCCTGGCACGAGGAAGGGGAGGCCGCACAGCCGCTCTCGGTCACCGAGTCCGGGGCCACGGGTCTGGTGGTTCCGATCGACGTCAGCGGGTTCGCCAAGCGCCCCCACCTGAACAAGTTCGGAAAACCCTACAAGCGTGAAAAGTACTGACTCCTTCTGGTCGAAGCTCGGCCTCCAGGCCAAGATCTTCCTGGTCTCGCTCCTGCTGGTGGTGGGCCTGACGAGCGCCCTTCTCTGGTTCTCCTATCGACGCGCGAGCCAGCTCGCCCAGGATTCTCTGGGTCTCGCCCTCACCTCCACCCGCGAGCTCTACGAGAACCTCGAGGCGGACCGGCTCGAGAAGCTCCAGCTCATCAACTCGGTCATCGTGGAAAGCCCGTACTTCAAAGCCGCGGTCGTCGAAATGGATGCCGCCACCACTCTCGACTCCGCTCAAGCCATGGTCGAGCAGGTGGGAAGCGATTTCATGATCGTCACCGACGTCGACGGAAGGATCGTGGCCCGCACCGATATTCCTGCGCTCACCGGAGTCGATCTGTCCGAAACCCCGCTCGTGGGAAAGGCGATCGCGGGGGAGAGCTTCGGCGGTGTGTGGAGAGAGGAAGACCGCCTCTACCACGCGGTATCCGTTCCCTTCGGCGTGGGCGACGAGATTCTGGGCGCGGTGGTCACCGGCTACGAGATCGACGACGAGCTCGCCCAGGACATCAAGCGCTTCGCCGATTGCGAGGTGGTGTTCTTCGCCAAAACCCAGGCCGGATATCAGGAGGCCGGTACCACGCTCGCCGAGAGCACCACCGCCCTTCGGGACTGGCTGGCCGCGGCATCGATGCCCGCGGAGTCCGAGGACGTGCGGCTGCCGCTTCAAGGCGAGACGTTTCAGGCGATTTTCGCGCCGCTCACCAGCGCAAACGACGAGCCCGTCGGCCTCTTCGCCGCGCTCCGGTCGCGCGACCGTGAGCTCGCCGCTTTCCGGAGCTTCCAGAGAAGTGTCCTCCTCGTAGGCCTCCTGGGGATTGCCGTCGCCGTCGGAGCGAGCCACTTCCTCGCGAGCGGGATCGCCCGGCCCCTGCGGAAGCTGGTCACCGTCACCGATCGGATCCGCGAGGGGGACTACTCGAGCGACGTGGACGCGCCCGCGGGAGGCGAGATCGGGGCGCTGGCGTCGGCGTTCCGGTCGCTCCTCGGAGAGCTGCGGGAAAAGCAGGTCATGGAGAAGTTTCTCTCCAAATCCGCCGCGGAGATGATTCAGAAGACCGACCCCGCCGCGGCAGGCACGGGTGAAAGGCGTCCGGTCACGGTCCTGTTCTCGGATCTCAAGGCTCACGCCGCCTTCAAAGAGGGGAGCGAGGATCCGAAAGAGGTTCTCCGCCGGGTGAACCACTCGCTGAGCCGTCAAGCAGAGCTGGTGGAGCGCTACGGCGGCCAGGTGGACAAGTTCGTAGGCGATCGCATGATGGCGGTCTTCAAGGGAGAGGACAAGGTGTGGCCGGCGATTCGCTGCGCCATCTCGATTCAGCATCTGCTCGATTCCGACGGCGACAAGGCGGCCCTGGTCCCCGGCATCGGCCTCTCCACCGGAGACGCGGTCTTCGGCGCCGTGGGAAGCGCGAACCGCCTCGACTACAGTCTCCTCGGCCGCGCCGTGCACGTCGCCGGGCGGCTCGCCGACGAGGCGCCTCCGGGCGAGGTGCTCCTCTCCCAGGAGGCCTACGCCAAGGTCCAGGATCGCGCCGCCGCCGAGGCGCTTCCGCCGCTGAAGCTTCAGGGAATCGACGAGGCGGTTCCGATCTACAGCCTGTCGACGGGAACCATTCGCCAGCAGCAGATCGCATCCGCCCGGACGGCGTCGGGCGCGACCGGGACCAACGCCCCGACGCTGGTCGAGGGTGCGAGTGAAAAGGCCGCGGTCACTCTCTCCTCACTCGAGCCCGGGACGGTGCTCGGCCGGCGATACGAGATCCGCCGCGTCCTCGGAAGCGGAGGCATGGGCATGGTGTTCCAGGCCCACGACCGCGACCTCGACGAGCCCGTGGCCTTGAAGATCCTGAGACCGGAGATCGCCACCATGGATCCTCAGATCCTGGAGCGGTTCAAGACCGAGATCCGGGTCGCCCGGCGCATCGCCCACCGGAACGTGGTCCGCACCTACGATTTCGGCGACGCCGACGGCATCAAGTTCATCAGCATGGAGTTCATCCAGGGGATGACCCTGAAGCAGCTCTTCCGATCGAAGGGAGCTCTTCCGCTGGGAGTCGGGCTCCAGATCGCGAAGCAGGCCGCGGCCGGTCTCGTCGCCGCCCACGACATGGGCGTGGTGCACCGGGACGTGAAGCCCCACAACATCATGCTCACGCCGCAGAGCGACGTGAAGATCATGGATTTCGGCATCGTGCGCGACACCACGAGATCCGAAGGGTCGGGGATGACCCAGACGGGAACCATCATGGGGACTCCCGACTACATGTCGCCCGAGCAGGCCATGGGAAAGGGGGACCTCGATCACCGGAGCGACGTGTACTCCTTCGGAGTGGTGCTTTACGAGATGTTCACCGGGGCTCTTCCCTTCCGGGGTGAGTCGCCCATCGCCATCGCGATGAAGCACATCCAGGAAGAGCCCAAGGCGCCCCGTGCGGTCAACCCGAAGATGCCCCCCGAGCTCGAGGCGATCATTCAGAGAGCGATGCGAAAGCCTCCCGAAGGGCGCTACCCGCGCATGGCCGACCTGCTGGCCGACCTCTACCGGTTGTCGAAGGCCGCCGGCCGATAGTTCACCCGGCTGTTCACGATCCCGAGCTCCACCCGGCGATTCTTGGCTCGCGCCGCATCGGACGTGCCTTCGACGCGGGGCTTCGTCTTTCCCCAACCGGTAACCGTCATGATCTCGCCGGGGACGCCCGCTTCGAGGAGATACCCGTGCACCACTTCGGCCCGGCGCTCCGAGAGCTTCTGGTTGTAGTCCTCGGTGCCGACGTCGTCGGTGTGGCCGTTCACGCTGACGGTGTAATCCGACGAGGTGAGGAGGATCCCCGCGATCCGGCTCAGGAGCTCTCGCTCCTTCGGCTTGAGCTCCGCCTTGTCGAAGTCGAACTTGATCGAGTCCTCGCCCAGGTTCAACACCAGGCCGAGCGCCGTCCTCCGGGTCTCGACCACTTTGCCCAGCGCTTCCTCGAGCCGGGTGAGCTCGGCTTCCGCCTCCTGGCGAATGCGCTCCGCTTCCGCCCTTGCCGCGTCGGCTTGCTCGCGCGCGCTCCGGGCTTGCTCCTCGGCCGAAGCCGCGGTCTCCTGCGCGAGAAGACTGTCCCTCTCTGCGAGCGCCCGGCCCTCAGCCGCCGCCCGGGCCGATTCCTCCGCGCGCCGAGCCTGCTCGAGCGCCTCGGTCGAAGCGGTGGCCGCGCGCGTGGCTTCTTCCCCGAGGGCGGTCACCTGGGACTCGATCGCGTCGAGCCGGTCCAGAACTTTCATCCCCAGATACCCGAGGCCGGCGGCGACGAGGAGGAACACCACCGTCAAGACCAGCGGCAGGACCCGCGGGTTCTTTTCCGTCTCGCTCATCGATAACTCCTGTTTTTTTGGCGCGCTGGGATTCCAACCAGATTAGCGCAAATCAGCTCCCCCGAGGAGATCGAACAGCGTCAAAGCGAGGACCTCCGTCGATCGCACGAGGTCTTCGATCTCGCAGTACTCGTCGACCTGATGGGCGAGCTCCAGGATCCCGGGGCCGTAGGCGACGCAGTGGTCGATGCCGCCGATGCGGGTCACGTGCTTGTGATCGTACGTCCCGGGGCTCGCGATCCGGGTCGCGTCGCGGCCGAGGACTTCCCGGATGGTTCTCTCCAGGGCGGCGATCAGGGGTGAGCTTTCCGGGGTCTGGACCGGATGGACCACCATCATGTCCTTCAGCTCGAAGCCCTCGCCCGCTCTTTCGAGGAGCTCTACGATCTCCTTCTTCGTCGCCTCGAAGCCTTCCTCGAGAAGGAACCTTCGATCGAAAACCGCGGAGCAGCGGTCGGCGACGCACGGCGTCTGCGGGGTCTTGCCTGCCTGGCCTCCGAGGATGGAGTTCACGTTGAGAGTCGCCTTCCGCGCGCCTTCGGGGACCACGGGCACACGCGTGGTGCGCCGGGCGAGCGCCGGAATGAGCTCGGTCCGAACCGCCTCGAGAAAGCGCCCCATCCGCTCGATCGCGCTCACCCCCAGAAACGGCATGCTGCCGTGCGCCACCCGTCCGTGGGCCGTGACCTCGAACCAGTAGACGCCGCGATGGCCGATGCAGATGCGGTCGACCCCGAGGGGCTCGGGGATGATGACGTGATCGACACGCTCGCGGGTGAGGCGGCCCGTCTCGCAGAGAAACGCCGCTCCGGCGAATCCGCCGCTCTCCTCGTCGATGGTACCGCTCACCTCGACGCTCCCTTCGAGCTCGACCCCCGCGCGCTTCACGCATTCGGCGGCGTAGACCGCGGCGGCGATTCCCGCCTTCATATCCGCGGTGCCGCGCCCGTAGACACGGCCGTCGCGGACGATGCCCCCGAAGGGAGCCATGGTCCACCCGTCGCTCGCGGGAACGACGTCGAGGTGACCGTTCAAGTGCACCAGCGGCCGGAGGTTCTTGCCCCGTCGAAGCCCGACGACGTTCACCCGCGGGTGAGCGTCCGTGTGCTCGGGATATCCCTCGGCGACGAGATACTCGACCTCGAAGCCGAACGTTCCGAGCTTCCGGCCTAGCGTCTCGGCCGCTTCTCGATAGGCGTCACCCGGCGGATTCACGCTCGGGACCCGCACCAGCTCCGCGGTGAAATCGACGATCTCGTCCCGGGCCCGCTCGACTTCCCGCCGGATGGCTTCTCTTCGATCCACGCGTCAGCGTCCGAAGAGGTACCGCAAGCCGATCTGGATCTCGCGTCCGGGGAAGTAGGCGACGGGCGTCCCGAAATCGGGTCCGGAGACTGCGTTCACGTTCAGCGCGTTCGCCTGGTTCGTGAGGTTGAACGCCTCGAAGAGGATTCCGAACGAATGGCCGTCTCCCACGCGGAACACCTTCTCGACCCGCAGGTCGATGTTGAAGAACGGGTCGGTCCGGAAGTCGTTCCGGGGAACGCTCACGTCCCTCTGATCGACGAGCCCGTCGCCGTCCTGATCGGTGATGCCGCGCGGATTGAAGGCGGCGCCGCTCTGCCAGCTCACGATGCCGCTGACGTTGATGTCGAAGGGAAGGGTGACGGCGCCGTTGGTCACGAAGATGTACGGCGCGGAGAGGTTCGACGGTCCCCAATCGGCCTCGGGGTCGTTGTTGTCGCTGAAGCCGGACCCCGCGGCGCCGGTCAGGAGATTGTCGTACGCCCTCGAGCCGGTGTAAGAGACGCCAAACGTGTAGCGCTGGCTGAACCTTTTTCGAAGCGCGACCACGACGCCGTCGTAGTCGATGCGTCCGTCGTAGGTCACCTGGCTTAGGCGCGGTCCGCCGTCGGTGGTCCGGCCGAAGTTCGGATCGCCGGGCGCGACGTCGTAGAGGTTCGTGATTCGCCTCGTCAGGAGGTCCCGGCTTCTCCGGTGCACGTAGCTCACCGAGAGGCTCATGTCCCTCGTGAGCTGCCGGTCGATGCCGATGGTAAACGCGCGGGTCCAAGGAGTCTTCGCCTCGGAGTAGACCGACAGGTCGCGGCTCAGGGCGAGCGGGCCGCGGGGGAAGAACGAGAGAACGCCGTCGCCCACGATCGAGCCGCCGGGAACGTCGAAGAACTCCCAGTCGGTTCCGGGATAAGTCGTTTCCAGGAGATTCACCGCCTGCGCGGCGGAAAGACCGCTGAGCGCCTGGATGTTGCCGGCGGTGACCACCGGAGGGAGGGCGGGGTCGGACACCGGGATTCCGAGAAGCTCGTAGAGCGCGAGGGGATTGGAGCGAAGGTCCTCCGCGAACTGCCGGTACGCGGGGTTCTCCGCGGGGGAGCGGGCGCCTCCGCCGATGGGGAAGCCCGAGGTGATCACCAGGTCGATGAGGGAATCGGTGTAGTCCACTCCGAGCCGGGGGAGAGCGACGTCGAAGGCGGAGCGGGTGAAGATGCCGCCGAGCTCGGGCACCGTCGCTGCAGCGCTCAGGAGGTTGCGGTCGAAGAAGATGCCGAAGTTCGCCTTGAGAATCGTCTCGTGCTCCGCACCCAGGTCCCAGGCGAAGCCGAGCCTTGGTGCGAGGTTGTTCTTGTCGTCGCCGAAGAGGCTCGACCAGTCGTAGCGGAGCCCGAAGTTCAACGTGACGTCAGAGCGAGGCCGCCATTCGTCCTGGCCGTACAGACCGATCCCGTTGTCCCTCATGTCCAGGTCCAGGCTTCCATCGGGGTTCGCGGACAGAGTGAAGAAACGCGCGGCGGACTGCTCGAAGCCGAAACGCTCGAAGAGCTCTCCCTGGAGGTCGGCCGCGTTCGGAGCGAGAAACGCCGCCGAGTACTCCACGTCGTTCGTGACCTCGTTGAAGCCGTCGAGGGCGGAGCGGGTCCAGTCCCACCCCAGCTTGAACTGATGGTCCCCCCGCATCTGATCGCGATAGAGGGTGAAGGCCTGACCGAATTGCGTCCGATCGAGGTTCCGCTCGAACTTGCCTCCGAAGGGCGCCCCCGTCTGGAGAAAGCCGCTCCGCAGCAGGACCAGGATCGGCTCGAGGCGCTCATCGCGCTCCAGGTTGTTCCCGCTCCGGCCGTCGATGAGCTTGAAGTTGGTCTCGAGGAAGGTGTCGCTCGATAGGGTCCAGGTCTCCCTGGCGGAAAAGCTCGTCGATTCCCGGAGCTCGGTGCGCTCCGCGCTCGGAAGAGCGATGGTTCCGGCGATGGGCGAGCTGATCTCGCCGCCGACGTCGTCCTTGGATCGATTCACCGAGAACGTGAGCCGGTTCTCCTGGTTCAGGTTCCAGTCGAGCTTGAAGAGCCCGGTGAAGCCGTCGGTCTTGGGCCCCAGGCTGAAGTCCTCGACCCCGGAGGGAGTCGCGAGCCCCTGCTGGATGAAGTCCGCGATCCGCGAGCGATCGATGTTCACCCCGCGGGTCTCGTCGAGGACTTCGAACGAGCCGAAGAAGAAGGCCTTGTCCGAGACGATCGGGCCTCCCACCGTTCCGCCCCACTGTTGGCGCTCGAGAGTCGGCGGCTCCTGGTCCTCGACGTTCGAGGAGTCCAGGGAGTCGTCGCGGAAGAATCCGAAGGCGCTCCCCGAGAGCTCGTTGGTGCCGGAGCGGGTGATGATGTTGATGACGCCGCCCTGGGCCCGGCCGAACTCCGCCTCGTAGCCGGTGGTGATGACTTCGAACTCCTGGATCGAGTCCTGGGAGAACCTCTGGAACGCGCCGCCGTTCAAGGGATCGTTGTTGTCGGCCCCGTCGACGACGTAGGAGATCGCCGAGCCGCGCTCGCCGAAGATCGAGACCTCTTCCCCCTGCTGGTTCGTGGGGAGCGACTTCGCTCCGGGCACGAGCGCGATCAGATCCTCGAAGTTACGGCCGTTGAGGGGCAGGGCGTCGATGGTGTCGGTCCCAACGCGGGACGTGAGGTCGGCTCGTGTGGGCTCGACCAGCGGACTGCTGGCGGAGACTTCCACCGTCTCGGCGACGGCGGCGACGTCGAGGGTCAGGTCGAGCGCGACTTCCTGGTTCACCGCCACGGGGATTTCCGTGCGGGTCACAGGGTTGAATCCCGCGAGCTCCACGCGAACGGCGTAGAGTCCGGCGGGCAGGAGCGACAGGCGGTAGGCGCCCGCCGCGTTGGTGACCGTGGAAACGCTCTCCCGCTGCAGCGCGGGGCTCATCGCGGTCACCGCAGCTCCAGGGAGGACGCCTCCACTCGCGTCCTTGACGACTCCGTAGATCGAGCCGGTGACCTGGGCTTCCGCGACGCGGTCGACCACCAGCATTCCCGAGAGCAACAGCGAGAGACAGAGAATTCGGCCCTTCATTGCCCGCCTCCTTGTCCCTCGTTACTATAGTCCATGCGCCCGGCGAGGGAGTACGAAGGCGTACCAACGGCCGGCAATGCGCCGATCGATTTCTACGATCCGCCTCGACACTTTCAGGGAGACCCTGACCTGATGGAAACGACGATCCTCCGAGCGCGGGAGCGCGCGCTCGCTTTTCCGCGCCTCAGCGGCCGAGCTCGAAGCGAACGCTGACCGACATCAGGATGGGAACCGGGCTCCCGTTGAGGAGAGTCGGTTCGTACTTCCACTGGCGCACCGCCTCGAGCGCCGCCCCGTCCAGAAGCGGGATCGAAAGAAGCACTCGGACGTTCACCACATTTCCGTTCTCGTCGATCGTCGCCTCCAGCACCACCGTTCCCTGGATCTTCGCGGCGACGGCGACCGAGGGGTAGATCGGGTTCACGTGGTGCCGCTTTCTCGGCGCCGTCACCTTGCCTCCCACCCGAACGGGGTCCGGAGGAGCCGGCGCTTCGTGAATCCCGGTCGGCGGGGCTTCTCCGGCGGAATCGGGGATGCCAGGGATTCCGTAGGGAACCCTGTCGGTGCCTTCTTCAAAGAACTGGGTTTCCGGCACAATTTCGATGGGGATTACCGACGGAGCGACGAAACCCTTCGGCACCGCTGCTGGATCTCGGACCTTGCCCGCGCCGGCCGGTGCGGGTTGCGGCGCGACGGGTGCTTTTGGAACCTCGGTGACGGCTACGTAGTTGCGAATGGGTATCGCGTTGTGCGGCTCGGGGAGACGGTCGTAGTTTAGAAGCGGCGACACCCCGAGCGCTCCCAGGGCGAGGACCTGCAGCGCTACCGAGCTCACCCAGCCAAAAACCCGTTCTCGAGTCATCGTCGTGCCTCCTCGGAATTCGTTCTCTCTCGGATTCGACACCACCCCGACCCCAAGGGTTCCCGCGCGCGAGCGGTCCTTTGACATTGCTGGCGGACGCTTGATAGCGTGCCGCCCGGTGCGAGCGCTCTTCCTTGCGTTGGCCCTGGCCGCTGGCTGCGGAAGCGTGGGCGAAGAAGCGCTCCCGAGCGCCGAGCCGCTGTCTCGAACCGAGTTCACCGACCTCATCGAGAACTTCTTCGAGTACGAACCGCTCCAGGCGGGGCGCCCGAGCCGGTTCCGGATTCACCTCACGGAGCTCGCAGAAGGGACGCCGGTCGCGGGGGCCGACGTGGCTTTGAAGCTCCTCGCGGGATCGAAGGCCATCGCGGAAGCACGCGCGCAGCCGGGGAGCGTCGCGGGGATCTACCTCGCGGAGCTCACCCCCTCGGCCGCCGGCGCCTTCGACGTGGTGTTCCAGGTCCGGACCGAAGCTCTCGATGAGACCATGAGGGTCCCTGGTTTCTCGGTGCAGGAATGATTCTCGCTCTCCTGATATCCGGTCTCTCTTTCGAAGCCCGTATGGCGATCCTGGATGCGCGGCTCGCCTTGGCGCGGCACGAAGCCTGGGTTTCCGAGCGCCGGAGCTGGCAGCGCATCATCGCGATGAACGAGGCCCGGTTCGGAGAGGGGGTGGTGCCCGAGCGCGACCTCATCCAGGCGCGGGTGGAGGGTGGGCTTCTCGATCTGGGGGTCTCCGAGACGAGACGTGAGCTCGAGGCTGCGAGGCGACGTCTCGCGATCCTCCTCGATCCCGCAAGCGAGCTTCCGAATCTGGACCAGGACCCCGAGCCCCACTTCCCTCCGTTGCCATCGGGCTCGGTCGGCGAGGGAATGGACGAGGCCGCGCGGGAGTACGAGGCGGCTCGCGAACAGGTCCAGACGTTTCGCCTGCGTCTTCTCGGCCCGTGCGAAGAGAGCGCTTCGATCGAGGAGCTTCTTTACGAGCAGCTCAAGACGACGCTCCTCTCGGTAATCGAAGCGCGAAGGACCTGCCGCGAGATTCGCCTTCGGTACGGCGACGCCCTGCACCGGGCGGAGACGAGCCGGCTCCGGCTACGCCAGCTCCTCGGGCGCGAGGACTTCCTGTCGTGACCGTGACCTCCCCGAGCTTGCCGAAGGCAGCGAAGCGAGCCGCGTGGGCGGCGCTTCTCGCGGTCGCGATTGCCCTCTTCGTTGTCAGGATCTCGAGACGAACGGTGACCGAGCCGGAGCCGAAAGCCGCCACCCCATCCGCTGGCGGGACCGTGCCCTTTCTCATGGAGCAGCAGTGGGCCATCCGGATGAAGCTGGCGGTCGCCGAGAAGGGGAGCTTCCGCCGCAAGGTGGAATCGACGGGGCGGGTGGTGCCCGCTTTCCGCCACCACGCGGTGGTGGCGTCCTCGATCTCCGGGATCCTCGCAGGCGAGAGCCTTCCCCGCGTGGGACAACGAGTCCGTAAGGACTCCCTCATCGCGCGGGTCCTCGACAGTCCCGAGGGGCAGTCGCTTTCGACCGCGCGGGCGATGCTCGAGATCGAGAGGGCGCGGCTCGAGGCGGAGAAAGGGCGCCTCACCGAGAGGACCAACGAGGCCCGTGCCCGGATGCTCCTCGAGATCCTGGAGGCGGATCACGCCCAACGGCTCTTCGACAGGAAAGCCTACTCCCTGAACCAGTATCAGAGGGCGCAGCACGAGCTCAAGGTGGCGGAGACCGACTACGACGCGGCCAAACGCCAGCTGGAGGCGCTCGGCGCGATCACCCTGGAACCGGAGTCGCCGGACACGGTGGCGGAGCACTCCATCGAGGCGCCGCTTTCGGGAACGGTGGTGGCGATTCACAAACAGCTCGGCGAGCGGGTAGGCGCCGGGGAGCCCATCCTCGAGATCGTCGCCCTCGAGCGCGTCTGGGTCGAAGCGCCGGTATTCGAGCGCGACCTCGGGCGGATCGCGGGCGCCGCGCGGGCCTCGTTCACCACTCCCGCCGACCCCGACCGAACGTTCGAGGGGAAGCTCCTGGACGTGGGGGCCCTCGTCGACGAGAGGAGCCGGGCGGCGACGGTGCTCTTCGAGGTCGAAAACCCCGACCGCGCGCTCCGCATCGGGATGCAGGCGAACGTCAGCCTCGAGACCGAGGAAGAAATCGAAGGCATCCTCGTGCCCGAGGATGCGCTCGTCGAGGTGGAGGGCCGGAGCTTCGTCTATGTCCTTCGTTCGGGCGAGGAGTTCGAGAGGCGGGAGGTGAAGCTCGCGGAAGCGATGGGGGCGGCCCGGGTGGTCGTCGATGGGCTTCCGCCCGGGGAGCGCTTCGTGACCCGCGGAGCCCGGCAGATCTATCTCCACGAGCTCAACCCCCGAGCGACCGCGTCGCACACCCACTAGCCGCATGCTCGACTCCTTGATCCGTTCCGCTCTCGAGCATCGCCTCGTCGTCCTCGCCCTCGCCCTGGCGTTTCTGGTCTACGGCGGTTTCGTCGCCGCCCGCATGCCGGTCGACGTGTTTCCCGACCTCACCGTGCCCACGGTGACGATCGTGACCGAGTCCAAGGGGCTCGCCCCCGAGGAAGTTGAGCTCCTCGTGACGTTTCCCATCGAGACCGCAGTCATGGGGAGGCCCGGTGTCGAGCGCGTGCGGTCCGCGTCCGCGTATGGGCTCTCTCTGGTGTACGTGGAGTTCGCTTCGGGGACCGACGTCTTTCGGGCGCGCCAGCTCGTGGCGGAGAAGCTTCCCGAGCTCCGCCTCCCCGAGGGAGTCTCGCCGCCGCTTCTCGGCCCCGTCTCTTCCACCATGGGGGAGATTCTGCTCATCTCGATGACGAGCACCACGACCTCTCCCATGGAGTTGCGCTCTCTCGCCGAATGGGTGGTGCGCCCGCGTCTTCTCGCCGTGCCCGGTGTCGCGCAGGTGGTTCTCATCGGAGGCGAGACCCGCCAGTTTCAAGTGCTCGTCGATCCGGCGAAGCTCCGGGACTACGAGCTCTCGCTCGAGGACGTCGCCGTCGCCGCCGAGGCCTCGAACGCGAGCTCCGGAGGGGGTTTCGTAGAGGCGGCGCACACCGAGTACCTGGTTCGAGGCCGGGCCCGCGTCCGATCGGTGGAAGATCTCGGGAGCTCGGCCGTCGCCGTCCGCGACTCCGTACCCATCCTCATCGACAACGTCGCCACCGTCCGCGAAGGTCCCGCTCTCAAGCGGGGCGACGGGAGCTTCAACGGAGCCCCCGCGGTCGTCGCCACCATCCAGAAGGGGCCGGAGGCGAATACCCTTTCGCTGACGCGGGACATCGAGACCGCGCTCGCGGGGCTCGCGCCGACGCTCCCCCCCGACGTCCGCCTCGACACCAAAGCGTTCCAGCAGGCGGACTTCATCCGCCGCGCGGTGGCGAACGTGAGCTCGGCGATACTCGAGTCCGCGATACTCGTGGTTCTCGTCCTCTTCCTCTTTCTCTGGAGCTTCCGGACGACTCTCATCACCCTGACCGCGATCCCGCTGTCTCTTCTGGCGGCGACCGTCGCCCTGCGCCATTTCGGGCTTTCGATCAACACCATGACCCTGGGCGGTCTCGCCATCGCCATCGGCGAGCTCGTGGACGACGCCATCATCGACGTCGAGAACGTCTTCCGACGCCTCCGCCAGAACCGCGAGCGCGGCTCTCCCACCCCCCTGCTCCAGGTGGTGTTCGAGGCCTCGAGCGAGATCCGGGGCTCGATCGTCTACGCCACCGCCATCGTCATCCTGGTGTTCGTTCCACTCTTCAACCTGGGCGGAATCGAAGGACGGATGTTCACCCCGCTCGGCCTCGCCTACGTGCTCGCGATCGCCGCCTCGCTTCTGGTGGCTCTCACGGTGACGCCGGTTCTCTGCTACTTCCTTCTGGGCCGCTTCGGCATCGATTCGCTGCCCGAGAGAGATTCCTTCGTGGTGTCGTGGCTGAAGCCTCGCTACCGCCGGCTCCTGGAAAGCGCTCTCCGTCATCCAGGCCGGGTTCTCTCGATCGCCTCGGCACTCCTCGTCGCCGCGCTCTCGGCGGTCCCATTCCTGGGAGGGGACTTCCTGCCGCCGTTTCGAGAGGGGACCCTCAACATCAATACGTTTCTTCCTCCGGGAACGTCGCTCGCGGAGTCGAACCGAATCGGCGTGCTGGTGGAAGCGACGCTCCACGAGATCCCCGAAGTGGTCTCGACGACGAGGCGCACCGGCCGGGGCGAGCGCGACGAGCATGCGGCGGGGGTCGGCCAGAGCGAGCTCGAGGTGGTGCTCTCGAGCTCCGGCCGCTCTCACCAGGAGATCACGGGGGAGGCGCGGGCGAGGCTCTCGACGCTCCCCGGCCTGGTATT
>Ga0299906_10002279_pt1 | contig 16006 bp, 15 predicted proteins | sample RVTome_14_FD_200259 | JGI IMG/M metagenome (GOLD analysis project Ga0299906, IMG submission 200259) | Soil microbial communities from uranium-contaminated site in the Upper Colorado River Basin, Wyoming, United States - RVT145D125 (version 2) ... | reverse complement strand
TCAACCTCTACCCGGTGTGCTTCTGGGTGGCCGACGGGTCGACGGGCGAGATTATCGCCGCCCGGGACCTGGCGGATCGGAAGATTCTGCCCGCGTGGGCGGCGTACGGTCAGCCGATCGTCCACGATTTCAACGGGGACGGCGAGCAAGAAGTGCTGCTCGACAGTGTTTATATCCTTGCCCTGCTCGACCGCAACGGCACGCCGATCTGGCACGGCAAGCGGCGACGGGATTATCCGACGGGTCAGTCGGACGACAATTTCGGCGAGACGACGAGCATTCGGCACGCACTCGTCGACTTTGACGGCGACGGTCGATTCGAGATCGCATCGGGCGGGTATCAGGACGGCGTGCGCGCGATCGACCCGCGCGACGGCACGGTGCTGTGGTCGCTCGATGCGCCGACACCGACGGGTACGAAATGCTCGGCCGCGGACATCAACGGAGACGGTGGTGACGAGTTGCTCTATGTCGCCGGCACGACATTGCACGTGATCACGGGCGATCGAACCGGTGGACGCGAGCTATGGACCTGGTCGGCGCCGACGACGCTGTCGCTGCCGGCGATCGCGGACGTAGACGGTGACGGCCGGGCCGAGATCATCGTACAGTCGGCCGACGGCGTGGTACGCTGTATCGACGGACCGGCGTCGTAAATGGTTTAACGGAACTGTATTACCACCCATGAGTGATCCACGACGACCAACCCGACGCAAGCTGTTGAGTCCGCGCGGTGCGGCCCGCGCCGCGGGTCAGGCGGCCGGTGCGCTCGGCGCGTCGGCGTCGTCGCCGAGTTATACGCTGGGTAGTCCGCTGCTTCGGGTGGCGCGGCGGGCGATGGCCTGCTCGTTCGAGATCCTGATGCCGCCGGGCGGCAAGCCGGCGATCGACGCGGGCACCGACGCGCTCGATGAGGTCGATCGTGTCGAAGCGCAGTTGAGCGTGTACGACGACGCGAGCGAAGTGTCGCGGACGAACGCGGTCGCGGCGCGTGAGCCGTTCGCGCTGAGCGACGATCTGTTCGCGTTGCTCGAGCGCGCGGCACGGTTGACCGAAGCGACCGGCGGCGCGTTCGACGTGACCGCCGGGGCGTTGATCGGGTGTTGGGGCTTCTTTCGCGGTCCCCGACGCCTGCCCGCACCCGAGGAGATCGACGCGGCGTTGCAATGCGTGGGCATGTCGCGCGTGACGTTGCAAGCGCGGCGTTCACCGGAAGAACCGCCGACGATCCTTTACCCGCGCGAAGGTCTTTGGATCAACCTGGGGAGCATCGGCAAGGGATACGCGTTGGACCGGGCGGCGGCGGTGTTGCGGGATCGACACGAGCAGCAGCACGCCCTGCTGCACGGCGGGTTCAGCAGCGTTTACGGCATGGGCGACTCGCCGGACGACCGCGACGGCTGGCGGGTGGGGCTGACCGACGTTTTGCGCCCGTCCGAAACGGTGGCCACGGCGCGGCTGCGGAACCAGGGCTTGGGCACATCGTGCACCACGCGGCAGAATTTCGTGGCCGACGGGCGTACGTGGGGCCACATACTCGATCCGCGGACGGGATGGCCGAGCGAGAACGGGGTGCTCCAGGCGTCGGTGGTGGCCGATTCGTCGGCCGTCGCGGATGCGTTGGCGACGGCATTTTACGTCATGGGCCCCGAGGCCGCCGAGGCCTACTGTAGCCAAAACGAGGCTGTTTCTGCTATGATGGTGGTTCAACACGACGCACAGACCCAGCCCGTGAAACGGGTCGTCGGCAAGAGAACCGAGCTGTTTGATTTGCACCCGCGACGCTTGGCTCGGCGAGACTCGCTGGTGGAACGAACGGAGGTGTCAAACTGAAAAAGCCAGTGGCAACAATAGGCATCGGAGGCGTGATCCTCCTGGTCGTTCTGCGGATGGCCATCGGCTGGCATTTCTTCTACGAGGGTACGTGGAAGATTTCCGAGACGAGCAAGGGCGTCAAGCCGTTTTCGGCCCAGGGCTACCTGAGCCATACCCAGGGTCCGTTCCGCGACACGTTCCGAGGGATGGTCGATGATCCGGACGGAACCGAGCGTCTGAACATCGCCGACCTGCTCCCGCGCTGGGAGGGCCGGGCGTTGGCGTTTCGGCGTGAACACGGGCTGAACGAAGACCAGTGGGCCAAGGTCGAGGACAAGCTCGCCGAGCTGCAGATCCTGGCCACCGAGTACCTCGAAGGTGACGACGGCAGCAAGCCGATCGACGCCTACGTCGAAGAAGACACTTTGAGCCGGTCCCGGCAGGAACGCTACCGCAAAGAGCTGGCGGCGTTCCGAACCGCCGAATCGCACGCGGAGATGTCCTTCGAGGACGAACGCGTCGCCGAGGCGCGGAGCAAGCTCAACAGCAGTCGCAACATGCTCCTCACACCGATCAAGACATGGACCGCCGAGCTTGACGCGCTTCTGTTTGAAATGAAGTCCGAGCCGAAGGGTTGGCTGGCCGCGAAGCTCGATCCGTTCCTGGATCGTGACTTCATCGACAACGTGACCATGTGGGGGCTGGCCCTGGGCGGCGCGTGTCTGTTGCTCGGGTTGTTCAGTCGGGTGGCCGCCGTCGGGTCGATCGTGTTCCTGGCCATGATCTATCTGTCCTGGCCGCCCTGGCCCGGCGTCGCCGCGAATCCGGCCTCGCCGGGACATTACCTGATCGTCAACCCGATCCTGATCGAGATGCTCGCGTTGTTCGTGATGGTGTGGATTCCCACCGGCCGGTGGGCGGGGCTCGATGCCCTGCTGCACCGCATGGTGATCGGCCGGCAGGGCCGGTTCACCGAAGACATCGAACGTCGGCGCCTGGAGCAGGTGCCCGTAACCGAAGCGTGAAGCGCTAGAGAAAACACGCGTTGAAAAAACCACGGCGGGCCAGATCCGCTAGAGCGATTGAAATCAAAGTGTTGAGGTAGGTCATGAATCTTACACCGGAAGAAAAAGAACTGGGTAAGCAGAACTTCCTGCAGGCGGTCGGTGGTCTGTCCCGGCGGGACATGCTCAAGGCGGCCACGGCGGGACCCGCGCTCGGAGCGATGTACTTCGGCTACGCGGCGCTGGGCGGCGACCCGGTTCGCGCGGCGATCATCGGCACGGGAAACCAGGGCAACGCGTTGCTCTCGTTTCACAACCGTCAATACATCGACATCGTGCAGGTGTGCGACATCCGGCCCACCAGCCGGGACCGGGCCGAAAAAACCCTGCTCAAGCACCCCGAGTACGGACCCAACGACGTCAAGAAGGTCAAATTCCTGACCGACTACCAGGACGTGATGAAGGACCCGTCGATCGAGATGGTGCTGATCGCGGTGCCGCTGCACATGCACGCTCCGGTAGCCCTGGCCGCCATGGCGGCGGGCAAGCACGTCTTCTGCGAAAAGCTCATGGCCTGGTCGGTGGCCGACTGCAAGAAGATGTGTCGGGCGTCCGCGGGCAATGCCAAAGACGGCAACAAGCTTCAGGTGGCGATCGGGCACCAGCGACACTACTCGGTGCTGTACGATCACGCGGTCGAGCTGATTCAGGGCGGCGTGCTCGGTGACATCCGGCACATCCGCGCTCGCTGGCACCGGAACAACACCTTCCCCGGCCGGGACGGCTGGAAGCCGGACATTCCCGACGGTGACAAGAACGTCGACATCGAGAAATACGGCTACAAAAGTCTCAACGAGATGATCCGGTGGCGGCTCTACGACCGTACCGGCGGCGGGCTGATGGCCGAGCTGGGCAGTCACCAGCTCGACGCCTGCTCGATCTTCCTGGGCAAGATTCACCCGACCGCGGTGCAGGGTGTGGGCGGCAAGTACTACTACAATGACGAACGCGAGATCGCCGACCACGTCTACGTCATGTTCGAGTTCGAAGAAGCGAACAACACCGTGGTAAACTATTCGTCAATCAACACCAACCGGTACGACGACTACGGCGAGATCGTCTACGGCACGCGAGGCACGCTGCTGCTCGAGCGCGAGACGCAGGCGATGCTGTTCAAGGAGAACGACCCGAACGAACGCAACCGCAAGCCGGATCGGCAGACCGCCATCTCGGTCTCGCGCAACGCCAAGGGCGACCCGGCCGTCGACTCGCACGGCAGCCCCGACCCGATGGCGGCGGCCTCGGCCCAGGTCGGCATCGGAGCGAAAGTCTCACGCGGCTACCGCGAGGAACTCGAGCACTTGGCGTACTGCATCCGCAACCCCGATCCGTCGAACACCCCGAAGTGCCATCCGAAGGTCGCCCTGACCGATGCGGTCATCGCCCTGACCTCGAACCTGGCCATGAAACATCAAACGCGAATCGTCTTCAAGGACGCGTGGTTCGATCCCGATGAGACCGCCGTGCCGGAGGACGAATACAACGGCAGTGCCGGGCAGGTCGCCGGTAAGCCGTAGCTGGAACAAGACCCGACAACGATTCAACCCCATGCCCGCGCCGGGAACGGCGCGGGCATGTTCTTGCGCAACACGGTAGACCGGGTAATACGCTGACAAGGACCGGACCATGCAAATTGCAGTAACTGGAGCGACCGGCTTTATCGGCCGGTACATCGTCAATCAACTGACCGGCGAGGGGCACGCGTGCCGATGCTGGGCCCGGCCGGACAGCGATCGCGGCGGATTCAATGACGCCGACCGGATCGAATGGATCGAGGGTGAACTCGGCGACGATGCCTCGGCTGTGAAGCTGACCCGCGAGACCGACGCGGTGGTGCACGCCGCATTGTTTCGCCCGGGTCGATTCTTCCGCGGCGGCGAGGGCGAGTTGGTCACGTTCGTCGAGCGGAACGTCGTCGGTACGCTCAAGCTCATCCGCGCCGCCCGCGACGCCGGAGTACAGCGGTTCGTGTACCTCTCGACCTGTGCCGTGCACGACCGAATCCTCGATGATCGTCCGCTCGACGAAGCCCATCCGCTGTGGGCGTCCAACCACTACGGAGCCCACAAAGCCGCGGTCGAACAATTCATCCACAGCCTGGGGTTCGGCGAGGGATACAACATCTGCGCCCTGCGACCGACCGGCGTGTACGGTTTGACGCGCCCGATCGAGAACAGCAAATGGTTCGACCTGATCCGACAGGTCGCCGCCGGTGAACCGATCGAAAGCGACCGCGGGGGCAAGGAGGTCCACGCCGCCGACGTCGCCAAAGCGGTGAGCATTCTCCTGACCGCCGAGGGCATCGCCGGCCAGGCCTACAACTGTTTCGACATGTACGTCGCCGAGCAGGACGTGGCCGAGATCGCCAAGGCGATGACCGGCAGCGACAGCACCATCGCTCGACCCAACCGCGGGCCCAAGCATCAGATCGTTACCGACAAGTTGCGCAGCCTGGGCATGAACTTCGGCGGCGAGACGATGCTCAAACAGACGATCCGTGAGATCATCGACGGCGCTTGAACCGTTGAGCGGCACCCGCGGCTCAATGCCGCGGCAACGCGTCGAGGAGCTGGTCGATCTCGTCCGTGGTGTTGTAGAGATGCGGGCTGGAGCGCAGTCGGCCCTCGCGCACGGCGAGCACGATGCGATGCTCGGCTTGGAGGTGACGCTGCACCTCGTTGTGGTCGTGCACGTCCGAGATGAACGCGACGATGCCGCTCTCTTCGCCGGGCTGGCGCGAGGATATGACACGATAACCCTTGTCGCGCAGGCCGGTGACCAGTCGGTCGGTCAGGGTGCGGACGTGCGACCAGATGCGGTCGACGCCGATCTCGAGGAACAGCTCCAGCGACGCCCCGAGTCCGTACAAACCGGCCACGTTGTAACTGCCGCACTCGAATCGCCGGGCGTCGTCGAGAAACTCGAACTGGTAGTTGCCGTAGTCGGTCGCGTTCTTCATGCCCATCCAGCCGACGATCGACGGCTTGACGTGCCCGAGCAGTTCCTTGCGGAGGTAGAAGATGCCCGCGCCTTCCGGCCCGCACATCCATTTGTGTCCGTCGGCCGAGAGCACGTCGATGTGCATCGCCTGCACGTCGATCGGCAGCACGCCCAGGGCTTGGATCGCATCGACGCACAGGATGACGCCCTTCTCCTGGCAGGCCGCGCCGAGCGCCGCCAGATCGGTGCGGAATCCGCTGGCGAACTGAACCGCCGAAATCGACACCACCCGGGTGCGCGAGTCGATGGCCTCGATGATCCGGTCGAGCGGGATGCGCCCGTTCTCCTCGATGACCATCTTCAGTCGCACGCCGCGGGCTTGCAGGTTCATCCATGGATAGATGTTGGCGGGAAACTCGACGCTGGTGGTGATGACGTTGTCGCCGGTCATCCACTTCAGGCCGGTGGCGAGAAACGCGAGGCCCTCGGTGGTGTTCTTGACGAACGCGATCTCGTCACCGTTGGCTCCGATCAGGTCGGCGGCGAGTTGCCGAACGTGATCGACGTGGGCGTACCATTTCCGCCCGACGTAGGAGGTACTCACGCACTCGGCGATGTAGGTGCGCATCGCCTCGGCCGCGCGGCGCGACAAAGGCGAGACCCCCGCGTGGTTCTGGAAGTTGTAGTTCTTCGTGATCGGGAACTCGTCCCGATGGTTGTTCGAGTCCATGCCACCCCTCTCGGCGAAGCCCTGATCGTCCGCTATCCAATTATAGAATACCCGAGCCGGAGTCCACGCGCAGCAACGAAATACACGCAGCGCCCGTGCATCGTTAGTTATCGGCACCAGGCGATCCTGTTGATTGGGCCGATCGCCTCATTCCGCCACCCCAACCGCCGCTGTCACCCGAATACCCAGTGGGGAAGCTTGCCCATCTCCACGCAAAGCGGGTGGGTAATACTACCCCAAAAACCGAGGGATCCGGCTTGTGTGATGACGGATGCCCGGCACGATGCGTACGTAAGCTATTGATAGACAGTAGTTAATGATTCCAGGGGCGATACCCGGTTCTCGGTTGGCATGCGGAGTGCTACATCTATTATCGCCTGCGGCAAGTGCATGACGGCTGTTGCCCGGGGGGGCGGCCGTCATGCCCCGCAGACTGCCATTCGCCGCATCTTTTACCACGCGAAAGATGTGCCACCATCAAGCCGCGGCCGACCTGTTCCTGGGTGGAAGGGATGGGTCAGGTCGCGGCATTTTTTTGCGCCCTGCCGATTTTTGCGCCCTGCCGACGCTACCGCTTCGGCGGCTCCACTTTGCCGTAGATCGCCTTGATCTTCTCGCCGTCTCGACGGTAGCTCATCTTCAGCTTGTCCGTGTAGGTGTTCAACGAGGCGGAATACTTGCGCGGCGGTCCGTCTTTGCGCTGGAAGTGCAACGTGAACCCATTGAAGGTGTAGTCGCCCGAGTCCATCAACTTCTTGCCGTCGACCTGCATGTGGGCGGCGTAGGTCTTGGCGTCGGCGTTGAAGCGGATGCTTTGCACCGCATAGCGGTCCATGGCTTCGGCGGGCTCTGCGGATTCCAGCGTCCACTGCCCCACCACCAACTGATTGCAACCGGTGGCGGACAGCGCGAACATCGGCGTCAGGATCATACCGAGTGTTGATCTCAAGTCAGCTCTCCCTAGCGGCATATTGAGTCGTAAACCGGTCTGTTTCAGACTCGGAGAAGACTACCGCCGGCTCGATGCGCTTGTCAACATTCGCCGATGGATGGGTTGTAACCAACCCGAAACGCAAGCGAGGGATTTGTTATCAATGCAACAAATAGAAACACCCTCGCTGGCGCTTCGGGCCGGTAGGTCAATCGATCATTCGCGCGACCGATAGCGGAAGACCGTGGCGTTGTTGCCGAGATCACCGGGCAGGAAGAAGACTGTATCACCCAAGCGCGCGAGGCCTTCATGGGTCAGTCGCACGTCCGTGCCGGGCGGACTGTTCAAACGCAGCTTGGACACGCTGCGTCGATGCGCCATATCGAGCACCTCGACGATCGCCCGTGACTGCGACGGATCGCGAACCGGCCGCTTGTCCACGCCGCCGGCGAAGATGCGGTCCGGACCGATGCACTTGAAATCCTGAATCGCCAACGCCCAACCGGGGTCGTCGGCCACGACCGCGGACCGCGGGATCTTTTCGATCAGCGTGCCGTCGGGCTTCCACACGTAGATGATCTTCGTGTCCCAGTTCGCGCCGTACAGCCGATCGCGCCACCGATCATAGGCGAGCGCGCCGATGTGGTCGTCGACCGTAAACGCCGTGGTCCAGGTCGTCGCGCTCAACGGTTTGTCGGGCGATGCCGGGATTCGCACGACCTGCGTACGGCTATGCGGTCGGCTCCCGGAGACCGGGACCCAAAACGCCCGACCATCGAAATCGAACCCGCCGGGATGGTCGAGCCGCTGTTGATCCACGACCGGCGGCGTGATCTTGATGTGCGTCACGTCCGTGGGATCGGCCCGTACGATGCGCAGAAACACCGACTCGCGAGGCTCGGTCTCGAGCCGTCCGGTGACGTAATAATGCGCGTCCGTCACGTAGAGTCCCTGGGTGTGAATGCGCGCCGGTTTGCCGTCGATGACGAAGTTCGGGATCGCCTGCCGACCCTCGTAGACCAGTTCGAGGGATTCGGACTTCACACCGGCACAACCACTCGCCAGCGCCGCGACGACCCTAACCAACCCACATGCCGCATGCCGCATTCCGAACTCCGCATTCAGGTTCAACCCGGCCGCACCGCGTCGCGGATGCGGAGCAAGCCCGTCAACAGGTCCTCGACCTGATCCAGCGCGAGCGCGTTGGGCCCGTCGCATTTCGCCTCGGCGGGGTTGTCGTGCACTTCGACGAACAATCCGTCGACACCGGTCGCCACCGCCGCCCGGGCCAGGGTGGGGATGAACTCCGCCTGTCCGCCCGAGGCGGTCCCCGCGCCGCCGGGCAGTTGTACGCTGTGCGTGGCGTCGAAGACCACGGGTTGCCCCAGCGACCGCATGATCGCCAGCCCGCGGAAGTCGACGACGAGATTGTTGTAGCCGAACGTGGTGCCGCGCTCGGTCAGGAGGGTGTTGCCGTTGCCGGTCGAGCGAATCTTCTCGATCACGTTACGCATGTCGCCCGGAGCCGTGAACTGCCCCTTCTTGACGTTCACCGGCTTGCCGGTGGCGCCGGCGGCGAGCAGCAGGTCGGTTTGCCGGCACAGAAAGGCGGGGATCTGCAACACGTCGAGTACCTCGGCCGCGGGTTGAACGTGAGCAACTTCGTGCACGTCGCTCAGCACCGGCAACCCGAACTCGCGGCGAACCCGTGCCAACACCTCGAGTCCGGCATCAAGGCCCGGGCCGCGAAATCCGTTGACCGATGAACGGTTCGCTTTGTCGTACGAGGCTTTGAAAATCAGCGGCACGCCGAGCTTGCGCGTCACGGCCGAAAGTCGTTCGGCCATCTTCAACGTGTGTGACGCGCTCTCGATCACGCATGGACCGGCGATCAGGACCAGCGCACCTCCACCGCCGATCGATACCCCGCCACAGTCAACAGCATCACCGGTCATGGTTCGGCTCGCCTGAGCTTCGGGCTTGGATCAGCAGATCGGTCAATTCACGCACCGCGCCGTGCCCTCCACAGGCGTCCGTAACCCAATGCGCGACGGCCTTGGCTTCCGGTCGAGCGTCGACGGGAGCGACCGCCAGACCCACGTGCGGCATGAGCGGCACGTCCAGCACATCGTCGCCCATGTACGCCATCTGTTCGAGCGTCACCCCGCAGTCGTCGGCAATCCGCCGGCCGGCGGTGAGCTTGTCGCGGGCGTCCTGCACGCAGATGGTCAGACCAAGCTCCCGGGCGCGGACCGCCGTCGCCTCGCTCGACCGCGCACTCAGCAACCCGACGGTAAGACCGGCCTGACGCGCCAGCCGAATGCCGTGACCATCATGAAAGTGAAAGAACTTCCCCTCCCGACCATCGGAAAGAATCAGTATTCGCCCGTCGGTCAACACCCCGTCAACGTCGAGCAGCAGCAGTTCCACTCGCCGAGCGCGTTCAAGCACCGCCTCCATGCACGTCACTCCCAACGCACAATCCTGCGCCCCTCACCGTCCTTGAACTCGCCGAGCAGAATCATGATCAGGTCGTAGAGGTACCCCAGTCCCAGCAGACTCAGCGTGAACAGCCACAAAAAGCCCGTCCAAATGCGACCGGCATAGAAGCGATGAACGCCCGGAACACCTACCAAAAGACACAGCAACAACATCACCAGTCGGGATCGGGGCGAGATCGCATCGCCATGCACGACCGGGACCGTCCCGCGCTGCACCGATTCGCCGCAACGGCCGCACGAAACCACCCCGGAAGGCAACTCCAATCCGCATCGACTGCAAAACATCGGGGCGTCCTTTCAACGTTCGTGCAGAATTCTCACGCCGCAAGCAAAACGTGTCAAATCCAAGCATCAAACCGCCGAGCGGCTTGCCTCTTCGCGGCGTGGCGCCCCGTCCCGCGGCAATGGCAACAACGCCAACAAAAGCAAAAACGGCATCATCGGCACACGAAACCGAGGATCCATCTGCGGCGTCGTCAATACCAGCAGCGCCAACACCGGCACCACCAATGTCAACACACCCACGCGACCGCCGCGTCGCCACACGCGCACTCCGCGCACCATCGCGACAACAACCAGCCCCGCATACCCCGCCCCAAGCAAACCGGCAAGGACGCGCCCCAACGCGCGACGCTCGTGCCCGAACGATCCCGTCAGCGGCAACGCGGCGGGCGTGGTCGGCGGCGAAAGTGCAAGCGGCAGCGGAAACGTGAGTATCGACACCATGCGGGCAACCCCGCAAACGACCGTCGCTCCGGGTCGTCGCCGGAGCGCATCCCATGCCACCGAGCACAGTGCGTCGGAAACTACGAACCCGTTGACACCCTCGACCCGCCCCCAGGCCAGATTCGGCCAACGGAGCGTCGACCGCGCATCGTCCGACAACGCCACGCCGTCGGCTTCGAGCCGCGCGTGCAACGAAGCATCCAGCGCATCCCACACCTCATGCACGACCGCTTCGTCATAGCGAGCCCGACGCTGCCCACGCTCCCAGAGAAGGACCTCGGACGCTTTGAAGTAGGCCAGCACCGCACCGCCCTGATGCGAGAGTCCCCAATGACCCGCCACGACGCGGTTCCGGACGACCCACGGCAACAGCACCGCTACCGTACCCGCCAGACACATCGCCGCCACCCCGAGCCGCCGCGCTCGCCAGCCCGCGCCGATGCACACCAAGGGAGGCAGCAGAATCGCCACCGGCCGGACCAGCACCGCGAAACCCACCAACGCGCCGGTCAATACCGCCCATCGCCCCGGCCGATCCAAAGCACCCTGCCGATCCCAGGACCACAACCCCGCCAAGAGCACGAAGACGAACCAGGTCAGACTCAGCAGCCACAGACTGTAATACGCTCGAAACGGCTCGAGGATCCACAGCAAAGAAGCCACCGTAGCCGCGGTGCGTCCAAGTCGACGACGCGCCACAACAAAGAACAGCCAGGCCGAGAGCACGGCGACAAGTTGCTGAGCGACCACAAGAACAACCGGCGACGAACCGGCAATCGTCATCACCCCGGCCAGGAACAGCGGATACCCCGGCGTGCGCCAGGTGTCGGATTCATACGGCGCAGAAGGGCTCTGCGAATACGCGAACGAATCGACCCAATTCGAGGCGATGCGCGTAAACTCCCCGCCGTCGACCGAAGCTAACGCGAAGTGATCGATCGCCCCGCCGCGACGCCACGCATAACCCACCGCAACGGTCTGCACGATCACCGCGGCAAACACAACCACGAGCACGGCACGATTCACACGCACAAAGTCGGTCCCATTCAATCCACGATCAGCGGGCAAAGTCCACGGGTTGCATTCCGTGGGACAATGGAGCAATCAACACTCAACACTCCGGACTCCGCACTCCGAACTCCGCGTTCCGCATTCGGCAGGTTTTCCATTCTACCGCCATCTGCTACGATAACGGCCGAGAACCGGGGCCGATTAGAAACGCAACCATGCAACAGTCACTCAACGTCTGGTATCGGGGCGGACTCCGCTTTACCTGTACCCAATGCGGCAACTGCTGCTCGGGCGCGCCGGGGTACGTCTGGGTCCGCAAGGACGACATCGAGAACATCGCCAAGTTTCTCGGCCACGAGAACGGCAAGCTGCCGAAAAAGTATGTCCGGCGGGTGGGCATTCGCCATTCACTGACCGAGAAGCAAGGCGGCGACTGCATCTTCCTCGACCGGTCCGGGGGCAAGGCGATGTGCTCGATCTACCCGGTCCGGCCGGTCCAGTGCCGTACCTGGCCGTTCTGGAACATCAACCTGAAATCGCCCGACAACTGGAACACCGAGGCGATGACCTGCCCGGGCATGAACTGCGGCGAGCTGCACGATTTCGAGTCCATCGAGGACAGACGCAAGCAACAGAATTTTTAACAACCGAGCGCAACGGAACACCATGACCGACAGTTCCGAACAACCTGGGGCCGAACAACCCGTCGACAAGGACCGCAAGCTCGTCGACACCGGGTGGGGCGTCAAGCCCGACAGCCAGCCCGCCAGCGCCGAGGAAGTGCGCGACCTGCAAACATCGGTCGTGTATCATCCCGGCCAAGCGAATCAAGTCGACGCGATCATTCGCACGCAGCAGCGTAATTTCAATTCCGCAGCCCGGATCGTCATCGAGCCCGGCCGGACCCGCATCTTCGACATCAACAAGGACGAGTTCGTCGTCGAGGGTCTGACCTTCGGCGACCCCGCCCTGATCGAAATGCTGCGCAAGTTCGGCGCCGCCTTCGATCCCAAAGTCCTCGGCGCCCTGAACGCCGACTTCGACGGCGCCCGAGAATACCGCTGCACCACCCGCTACGCCTGGGGCGCCGATCGCACCGGTTGAACTTGACCATCTCTTCTTGTTTGGCGGCGACCCGAAGGGAAGCGCGTACATCGTTCTACTTGTGTTGGGTCGCGCGCGTCGTCGATCCGCGCTGCAGGAGGTGGTCGATGGCGTCGGTTTCGGTGTCGAAGATGCGGATCAGTCGGTCGAGGCTGCAGATGTTGATCACGCCGCGGGCCCGGTTGTTGACGCCGCAGAGGACGAGCTCGCCGCCGGTGGCGTTGTGCTGGGTGTGGACGGCGACGAGCACGCCGAGGGCGTCCGAGCCGAAGAAGGCCTCGCCGACTGAAACCACCAGAAACGGCGGCTCGGTGCGGCTGGTGACGGCCAGATCGTGCATGAGCCGGGAAAGGTCCCCGTCGACCCGGCCGGGCTTGAGCCGGCAGATCCGCACCGGTCCGCACCGGCCGATGTGGGCGCAGGCGCGTTCCTCGACCCAGACGATCAGTCTCGTAACCGGCGGTGTGGCAACTGGTTGGCGCATGGTATCCCCGGTTCCGAATCGGGAGGCAATGCACGAAACATCACCGGCCCACCCTGGTTTTCCCAACGTGGAATGGCAATTAGCAGATCGTAGGCACGGTTTTCGGACCTGTCCACTCACGGCCGAGTAGCATGTGTCATGCAGGTAGCATCGGATCCGATCCGCGAGCGCAAGCGAGCGGGTTCCAGCCCCGGCGATCGCACCAAGTGGCCGAGCAGTCTTCAGCAACCCACCCCACTCGGCAGCGACGCCAGTAACCCGGCGATCAGGTTGTCGGCGTAGGCAAGCAGCAGGTCGGCCGTAGCATCGGCGATCTTCTTGCCGCGCTGGGCTCGGACTTGATTCGTGAACGCCTCGATCGCCGCGACCGCACCGCAGATGTCGCCGGTCGCAACCGCATCAGCGGCATCGTCGATCTTCGACGTCAACGGGTTTCGCATCTGCCGCGCCAGATCATCGGCCGGCAGATTCGCAATCAGGTCCGCGAGCCCGTCCAGCGTGTCGACACAGCCGTCGCCGTCGGCATCCCGACCGATTGCGACAGGTTCGACGTGCGTCAAAGCGATGAAGCGGGGGTCGACGAGCCCCGTGGTAACGACGTCTTCCACGTCCGACCCGTCGAGATTTGCCCGTTGGATCTTGTCGTTTCCAGGATCACTCCAGTACATCTTTCCCGCCGGGCCGTCGAGCGCGAGGCCGTAAGGAGTACTCAGCCCGGTTGTCACGAGGTCTTCCACTCCCGAGCCGTCAAGGTTGGATCGCTGGATCTTGCCTGTACCGTAATCTGCCCAATACATCTTCCCCGCGACCGGCTCCAGAGCGATTGCTGCGGGGCTGAGGAGCCCAGTTGTTACGAGGGTTTCGACGTTCGAGCCGTCAAAGTTGGATCGTACAATCGCGGACTCGGGACTGATTCTCGCCGATCGCGGCTCCGTCCAATATATCTTTCCCGCGTGAGTGTCCAGGGCAAGGCCCAGAGGTCTACGGCGCGGCGCAGATTCCGCAACATTCTCAACATTCGATCCATCGAGCTCGGCGCGTCGAATTCTGTGAAGATCGGTCCAATACATCTTGCCTCCGGCAAGGTCCAGGGCCAGGCCGATCGGCGTAACAGGATCGGTCGTGAGGATCTCTACGTTTGATCCATCGAGGTCGGCCCGCTCGATTCTGCGGCCCCTTCCGGCATCAGCCCAGTACATCTTGCCTGCGCAGAGGTCGAATGCCAGTCCTGCCGGACCAAACAGCGGCGACGTCACGAGATCTTCCACGTTCGAGCCGTCCAGATTGGCTCGCTGGATCTTGGCGGTTAATGCATCAGTCCAGTACATCTTGCCGGCCGCGGCGTCAATATCGATTCCAACGATCTGGTGCAAGTCGGTTGTCAGAACGTCTTCGACGTCAGAACCGTCGAGGTTGGCACGTTGAATCTTATCTTCCACCCAATCAGTCCAATACATCTTGCCGGAAGCCGGGTCCAAGGCAAGGTCGATGGGGGTGAATACGTCGGTGGTCACGAGATCTTCGACCTCGGATCCGTCCAGATTGGCCCGTTGTATTTTGTGTGTCCAGGTATCCGTCCAGTACATCTTGCCCGAGTCAACGTCGAGAACGAGCCCTGCTGGAGAGCCCAGGTCACTGGCCACAAGGTCTTCCACGTTCGAGCCATCGAGGTTGGCCCGTTGGATCCTGCCGGATCCAGGCCCGAACACCTGGTCAGTCCAGTACATCTTGCCGGACGAGAGATGCAGAGCAATTCCTGAGGGGATGCTCAACCCCGTGGTCACGAGATCCTCAACCGCCGAACCGTCGAGGTTGGCCCGCTGGATCTTCCGCGTATCGGAATCAGTCCAGTACATCTTCCCCGAAAATGGATCCAACGCGATCGCACGCGGATAGCTCAGCCCGATCGTCACAAGGTCTTCTACATTCGACCCATCAAGGTTCGCGCGTTGGATCTTGCTGGTGAGGTCCGTCCAGTACACCTTGCCGGCTACCATGTCCAGAGCAAGCCCGCGAGGCGAACCTAACACCCTCTCCAGCACATCTTCCACAACGGTCGTACCGCCCAGGTCGGACCGTTGAATCTTGACGCGAACTGGATCGGTCCAGTATATCTCTGCCCCGCGCGCGGCGGCTGGCGCCAGATGCGCGAGGATAAGCGTGGTTACGGCGATACGCGGACCGCGACGCCGATGCCGCCGGGAGAGTTGCCTGCAACTTGTTTGGTCTTTCGCCCAAGCGGCGCAACAGGTTCCCGGCCGGCTGCCATACACACGTCCAACCACCACGCGGGTTGCAGCCGAGCGGCAAGTTCCCACCAAGAGCGCAAAGTACGAGATTAGTAACATGTACATGAGCTTCCTCCTTCTACGCAGAGTTGCGCGCAACCCCGCATAGGCTGGAAGTACGGCGGCGGCCCCGGGGAGCCGACATACGTGAGCCCGACAAAACCGTCGAGATTCGTAATGTCATTCCCACCAATCAACTGTCTTCCAACGACCTCGGTGCAGCCGAATTGATCGACCTCAGCGCGTGTAGTCAGGAGCACGTCCACTATCGCACTTCTGTGCTTAAGGAACTGTAACAAAATAACTGTTCCAAATCACTCGCTTGTGTTATACTAACGCGCTGGGCTGGTGCCGCACAAGGAGGTGCGGAATGGTTGCGATGAGCGGGAAGCTCAGGCGGCGATTCGTTAGA
>Ga0299906_10002275_pt1 | contig 16014 bp, 15 predicted proteins | sample RVTome_14_FD_200259 | JGI IMG/M metagenome (GOLD analysis project Ga0299906, IMG submission 200259) | Soil microbial communities from uranium-contaminated site in the Upper Colorado River Basin, Wyoming, United States - RVT145D125 (version 2) ... | reverse complement strand
CCAGCCAAAATTCAAACGGAAAAATCGAAACCCGCCCACTTTTTCCAGGGGCCAGGGCCCGCGACAAAATAGTTTACCGAATCCCGCGGTCCGAAATTAGCCCCGCACACATTCCCGTTCACACATTTATTTTTCTAATAGGAAACGCTCTCACACATTTATTTATAGGGCCAAAAACCCGCATATATCTCGCGAAATCAAACCGGCGAGAGCGGACACGCGGCGGTTGTGTGACACATTTATACTAGAGAAAAGAGGGGCGCCATTTTTCGCGCCAAAAAAAAAACCAGTTTTCCAAAGAGCAAAAAAAAAAGGGCGCAACTCACAAGCCAAGGCCCTCAAGGAACCGTCGGGGGATTTTGGCGCCCAAAAAAAAACTCCACGCCGCTGGTTGGAAAAAAAACGCGCACCATGAGTATCATCACGGACGACGCCGCTGCAATGGTGCTCGCGCTCCTCCGCTACGGCACTTGCACCCCGCCACCCCCGCCGAAGAGCCCGGCGCCACGCCGGCGCCGCGATTGCCCCGGGAGCCGGCACCGCATGCGCCTTTGGGTCCCCACCGGTCATCCGGTCGTTCGTCGGCTCGAAGACTTGGCCGAGGTGGCCGTGATGGTCGCCGAGTACGAGAAGGATTGAAAAAAAAAGGGAAGGGGGGAGGGGGGGGGGGGGAAATCAGAGGAACCACGCGCGTTGGCGCTGAGCATGGGGGTGCAACTGGTCGCGCTCAATGTACTTGTATGCGCCGTTGATCGCGCCGACAATGATGGCGAGCAGGAGCCAGACGCCGCCAATGCCCGCGGCGGCGTAGAAGGCCGTGTGCGGGTCGTAGTTCGTGATCGCGTCGGTCCCCCACATCGTCAGGAAGGTGAGGATGTGGATGAGGCCGAGTCCAACCACGAAGCGCTGCGTGAGGCGCGAGCGCCGGAAGAGGCGGTCCTGCTCGAGCGCGCGTGCCGGGTTGGGCGCCAAGCGCGCGAAGCTGACGCCGACGGCCCAGAAGTAGAGCGCAATGTACACGGTGACCAAGAGCGCGAGCGTGATGAGGCCGGCCGTCAGCTGCGACATGAGCTGGAAGGGCGTCGTGCCCAAGTCGTACACGGCCTGCGGAAGCAGCACGGCGGTCAGCGCGAGCCAGTACTTGGTGTTCGTCGCGCCGACGCCGGAACGCTCGGTGGCAGACGCCGCCCACAAGATGAGGAAGAGCGTCAGGATCGAGAAGATCGAGCCAAAGATCGCGACGTTCGGCCCAATGCGCTGCCCGTTGCTGATGAAGAGACCGAAGGTTGGCTCGTCGTACGCGCCAATTGCGTACAGAACCGACGCAAGCAAGAGGCCCGCAGCCACGAAGATCACCAAGTTGTAGATCCCCAACAGCGTCATGCGCGAGCGAGACGTCGTCACCAAGACGCGCGGGTCGATCAGCGCTGGTGTGCGGAACGCGGTCACGAGGAAGGCGCCGATGCCCGCGCCCGCGAACAGGAGCATCGTGTTGCGCACGGCGAACACGTACAGCAGCGTGGGTGTGAGCTCCGTGAACCACGCCGGGAATACGAAGACGCTCGAGAAGGTCAGGGTCGCCGCGACCGTGAACCACACATTGTGCGTGAAGACGCCGCCCACGCGCCCGAGGATAAGGAAAAGGAACTGCGCCGACGATACCACCGTAATTTTTCCCCCCCTTCCCCCCCCCCCCCCTCCTTTTTGCTTCAATGTGGCGCACTGCGTCTCTTTTCCTCCACCGCCATCTCTTTTTCAGCCGAGTGGACGCGCAGCGACGCGTTCGTCGAACGCTACTCTGATCCCGACGCGCAACACCCGCAGAACAGCGCACGCAGGCCTCTGCACCACGAGGACGCGACCGCACGCGCGGCCACCTCCATCTCGGCCGCGTGGCGGTCCCACAGGTCCCACGACTCCCGGTGCCGCGTCTCCGCAGCGCGTTCTGCTTGGCGGCGGCGCTCCAAGCAGGTGAAGTTGCATGCCGGGCCCATGTCGGGCCCCTCGTGGAGCACGCATCCAGCGTCGTGACAGCGGCCGCACGTCGGGGGCAAATTTACGACCGGACACCCGACGCGCCGGTGCATTTTTTTTTCCGGGGGGGTTTTTTTTTTTGTCGCGCGCACACACTCGTTCTTTTTTTTTTTTCTCTCGCCAGCGTCTAAATGGCGGGTGCTGGTGCGGCCGCGGATCACGTCTTTCGCGTCGGGGACGCACAGTCAGAACTGGATCGTCTTCCCCCAGGATCTGTGCAAGTCGTCGTGTGTTCTCCGCCCTATTTCCGCCAGCGTGCATACGGAAAGGGTGCGAGCCACTCGAACCGGATCGGAGAGCACGTGCGCGTGACTGACGAGGAGCTCGGGCACGAGGAGACGCCAGACGCGTATGTGGAACGTTTGGCGGCGTGTTTTGGGGAGGGAAAGTACCTCACCGCGGACGGGAGTTTGTGGGTCGTGATCGGCGACAGCTTCGCGCGGAAGAACTACGCGTCCGCGACGAAATCTGAAGCCATCGGCGTCAACATGCTCTTCGTGGCCGAGATGCGGACGCGGGGGTGGGCGCTGTGGCAAGAGAACATCTGGGTGAAGACCTCGGTCACTCCGTCAGGGGCGGCCCAGGTGAGGTGCAACCCGTCGAAGGAGCACATCCTGTGGTTCGTGCGGAAGCGGGTGAAGCCGCAGTTCTTCCCGCGCGAGATCCGAGAGCCCGGCACGACGCCCGCCGGAAAAAGGATGCCGCCGGTGGGCGGGAAGAAATACGGCGAGTATACGAAAGAACTCAAGTCGGACGGCATGCGGTGCTGCCGCGACGTATGGATGTTCTGTCCTGCTCGCAGCACCCTCACACACGTGGCGCCTTTTCCGGAGGGGATTCCCAACCGGATCATCAAGGCGTGCACCAAGCCGGGGGATCTCGTTTGCGATCCTTTCGCGGGCACGCGGACGACGGAGCGCTCGGCTCGTGCGCTTGGGCGGCGCTCCGTCTGCTTCGACATTTACGATCACCTCGCGCGCGAAGAGCAGATCCCCGGAAAACGCGAACGGGAAGAGCCTCCTCCTTCGGACCCTGAAAAACGTCCTCGAGGCGCGGACGATGTGTGATTCCTGCGCATTTTCACCTTTTTCCCCCCTCCTCCTTTTGCTTCAATGTGGCGTCTCTTTTCCTCCGCCGCCGCCTCTCTCTTTCAGCCCATGCTTCCCGTCATGTCTTGGCGCGTTTGCGCGCGCTGGATCCAGAAGACGCGCTGCGCCTCGGCATACTCGGCCGAGGCGCGCGAGTCGCTGTCGGACGCGGCGTCGTCCATCAAGCGCGCCGCGGCGCGCGGCGCGCGCCACGCCGCCGCGACGCACTCCTTGACGCGCGCGAACACGTCGTCGGGCGTCCCGCCGGCGTCGACGTCGTTCCAGAAGCGCGCGAACGTGGGCTGCAGGCGCGGGAGGGCGGCGAAGGCGCGTGCGACCTCGGCTTGGAGCGGCACGCTCTCGTAGCGCTCCGCGCCGTAGCCGCCGCGCGCGGCCGCCGCATCCGCCGAGAGATTGAGGCAGCACACCACGTCCGGGCACGGCAGCCCGCGGTCGGGCGCCACGCAGTACGCGGCGTCCATGCCCTTGCCGATGCTGTACGCCATGCCGCTGAAGGCGTAGCGGTCGCACACGACGGACACGCCGCGCGCCAGCGTCTCCTCGATCCACTCCGCCTGCTCCCACCGGTTCGCGGAGAAGAGCAGGTGCACCGCGTGCCGCGCCCCGTCCGTCTCGGGCGCGCCGGCTTGCTGCTGCAGGTGCGCGTCGATCGCGCGCCCGGTTGGCGTAGTGCGCACGGGGAAGTGCAGCGCCTCGGCGGGCGCGTCGGGCGAACCGGTCACCTCGCCCCACTTCTCGACGAGCAGCGCTTGCTGCGTGGACTTGCCGACGCGGTCCAGCCCTTCCAGCACGACGAACATGCCGCGCGCGGCGCTCATTTTTTTTTTATTAAAAAAAACCCCCCCCTGCAAGAACTTTCGCGCGTGTGGTTTTTTTTTGTGTGTGGGGGCCCCCCCCCCCTCAGTCGCTGGAAGAGTCTTCGCCCGAGGAAGAGGAGGACTCTTCCGCCGACGACGGCGCCTTGGTCGGGCGGCGGCGCTTCTTCCGGCCGCGCGGCGCCTTCTTCTTGCCGCGCGGCGCCTTCTTCTTCTTCCCCTCCCGGGGCGGCGTGTAGTCCGCCATCTCGCGCTGGTAGCGCTCGCGTTCCGCGACGGCCTTCTCCTCGTAGGGCTTGCGCTCCTCGGGCGACAGAGCGCGCCACTGCTCGCCCAGCGTCCGCGCGATCGTACGCACGTCCATGCCCTCGTTGGACTCGACGACCTTCGGCCGCCGCTCGCTCGTGTAGAAGAGGAAGGCGGGGATCGGGTGCTTCGGGTGGGCAGGGTCCGTCACGCGCTTCCGCCCGCGGCGGTCCGGACGCACGTCCTTCGCGCGGCGCCCCGGGCGCCCCTTCGGCTTGCGCCGCCGCTTCTCCTCTTCCGACGAGGAAGACTCCTCCTCGGAAGAAGAAGACGAGGAGGAAGGGGGCGGCACGTACGCCGCCATCTCGCGCTGGTACCGCGCGCGGTCCTCCTCCTCCAGCTTCCGGAACGGAAGCTTCTCGGTCTCCGGCAGGGCCGTCCACATCTTGCCCAGCGCGCTCGCCACCTCCGGCATCTTGAGTTCCGGCTGCTTCATCCGAATCCCCGGGCGCATGTGCCCGCTGAAGTACATGAAGGCCGTCATGCCCCGCTTCGGGCGCGACGGGTCCCGAGCGCACCGGCGCGGCATGCCCCCCCCTCTTTCCGTCCTTGACGCGGGAAAAACCTTGGTAAAAAAAAGCGTTTTACCCCCGTGCCTTGGAAAAACTAGCGTGTGTGCCGTGCCCCCCCGCGCGCGCCCGACTGCACCCCACTTTTTTTTACCAAAAACCCAAGGGGTGGTTTTTTCTAGTCAGAGGGGGTTTTTTCCAATAAAAATCTCCAAACGGCCTCTGCGTATTCTGCAGGGCCTCCCTCTGGAAACCTGACGTGATCGATCTTTGAATCAGACTTCATCATGTCGGCGGCGGCGGCGGATGCTTCGGGTCAGCGAGCAGATGCGCTTGTCCTTCATGACCGCATCGAACGAGCGCGAGCCGAGGCGGAGGCGTCTCTGGACGAGCTCGAGGGTCTGCGGGCAGAGGTTCGCAGCGCGAAGATCAAGCTGCGCCTGCAGACTTTTTTCCGCAGCGGGCAGGCGCCGCCGGAACGCCGGATCTTTGCTCCGCCTCTGCAGATTCGGACGATTGCAGGCGACAAATTCACCATCGACTGCTCAAGCACTGACACTGTGTTGGACCTCAAGTACCTGATAGCGGAGACGTGCGGCGTTCAGCCGGACGAACAAGGTCTGGTTTTCGAGGGCGAGCCGATGCAAAATCCGATCCGCCTTTCTTCCTACCGTCTGCTTCCCGGAAGCCAAGTGTTCCTCCTCTTCTACCCGCGTGGCAAGATGTTTGCCGCGAGCATCGACCGGCACGAGATCATCGCCTTGGCTCCCAACCTGCTGCCGCAGGCCATCAGGGATCTCAAGAGGAAAGAAGCCAAATTGTTTTCATTCCTTGCGCTATTGCGCAGCGAACTCGACGAGTGTGCGGAGGAGTTGCTCGCTGCGCAAATGCGCAGCGAAGTCAAGTGCGAATGTCCAGCGACGTTGCTGGCGGCCGGCGGGTTCGCGATCCTCTGCGCCTGTTTCTACTGCCGTTGGCATGCCAACCCGTACCGCTACGCCACCCTCCGCGTGATCGCGGGCTTTCCTCCGCGCGAAGAAGAGGGGATGCCGGGCCTGTTCGACACCAGTGACACGCCGGAACTCGAGGACGCGGTGGACGAGTAGGAGATCGTACTCCACCGCGACCGCAGGAACTCGAGGCCGTGGTGGGCGAGTACTTCACCCTGCTCAACGCGCGGAAGCAGAGTGCTGCATAATCTGATGCCTGAAAGAAAAAATCTCATTTTTCCCCGCGTCAGAGTAGAACAGCGATTTGCGCAAAAAAAATGCTCGAGGACAGCTGCGCGTTCCGGCGCGCGCGGGCGTGGGCAGTGCACGCACGCGTGGACGCGCTCTCCGTGCCGTGGGTCGAGTTCGCGCTGTGCTCGAAAGAGGCACTCGCCCTGTACGCGACGGGCTGGCTGCCGCACGCCTATCGCCCCGGACATTGCGCCGACGAGCCCCCCTTCGACGCTGTGCCGGGGGCCACCGCGGAGAACGAGTACTGCGGGGTTCCCGTCGGCAACATCGAGAACGATCTCGTTGTCTTCCGCCGGCGCGTCCCGCAGACGCTCTTTGCGCGGGACCCGTCCACGGAGGCGGCGGTGGGCGAGGCGCGGGACACGCCGCAGACGCCACTGGCGACGCTTCCGCCCGCACAAGTAGCGTGGGGGTGAGCGCGAGAAGGGGAAGGGGGGGGGATGGCGAGGAGGAAGAGGGCGCGCGTTTCGCCGCGCGCGGCGCAGGACTTTGTCGAGGCCGCCGCCGCACCGGCGCTCGCGCTCTTCACCGTGGCGTGCTTCCTCCCCGTCCTCTTCCCGTTCATGATGCCAGACCCGACGCGGCCGCTCCCGCCCTCGCAGATTTCGCTGCAGGACCTGAAGCCGATGGACTTTTTCACGTGCGCGCCGCCCGCGATTCCGGGCGCGTGCGTGCAGTGGCCCCTCGACGCGCCGCCCATCGCGATTTCGTGCGGCGCGATGTACGACGTGCTGTTCGATCCGTATGCTTGGTCCAAGCGCTTCTATGCACGCATCTAAGTCCGGTCTCCGGTGCCAAAAAACTCCGTGATGGCGCCGCGGCCGCACTTGGTGACACGATTGCGCTCGGCTTCCAGCGCGGCGCTCGCGCCGCGTTTCCCCTGCACGGCGCGTCCGAGGCCGGTGTTGCCGTAGAGCGCGACGTACACCGGGCCGCTGAGGCGGCTCGTGACGACGCCGCGTTTGCCGATGGAGATGCGGTGCATGGGCGCGCAGGTGAGCTTGAGCGCCTCGGCCTCGCTGGCCACGAGCGGGCGCAGGACGCGCATGATCGGCTTGAGGACCTGCCGCTCGATGTAGTAGACGACGTCGGGCTCGAGGCCGTGCGCGCGCGCCCACTCCGGGTCCTCGGCGCGGTCGGCGACCTTGGCCTTGTTCCACTTGGCGGTCAGCGAGCGCTGGGCCGCGCTGCCGCGCTTGGGCGTCGCGCGGCGCTGGACCTCGGGGTGCGAGCGGCAGGGCGCGACGATGATGTAGCGGATGCGGTCGCCGAAGTAGGGCTGGTAGACGGCGGCGATCGCGTCGTCGGGGTCGCGCTTCTTGCGCTTGGCCATGGTCTGCATGACGACGCCGTGCTCCGGCATGCTTTCGTACTTGTCGAGCGGGCGGCGGTAGCCCTTGGAGATGGCGAGGTCCTCGCGCGTGATGACCTGCGCGAGCCGGTGCTCGTGCACGCCGCCGACGGTGCACTGCGTCGCGTAGCACGTCGCGCAGTAGTCGCCGGCGCACGGCTCGTCCTGGCCGCAGGCGTAGCGGCACGTCTTGATCTTCGCCGCGCAGCGCGCGCACGCGAGCGGGTCCGCCGGGTGCGGGATCTGCATGACGTCGGTGTGCATGAGGCTGCGCACGAGCTCGTGCGCGATCTTGATGGCGTGCTCCGGCTTGCGGTCCCGCATGAGTGTGGCGAGCGCGTCGGCCAGGGCGTTGCGCACGAGCGCGCAGTTGTCGCGGCGCACGATCTCGAAGCCGCTGGCCTTCATGCCGACGTTGACCAGCGCGCCGCGCTCCATCATGTACATGATCCCGGCGTAGCGCTTCTTCGAGCTGGGCTGGATGAAGGGGAGGTACCCCTTCTCCACCTCGAGTTCGTTCGGCGCGCGGAAGAGATTGTTGAGCTCGGCGTTCATCGCGTCCGCCATCTCGAAGGCGCGGAGCATCGCGCGGTTGTCCGCGTCCTGCCGGTCCAGATTCTCGTAGTCGGGGGTGACCGGGAGCTTGATGAAGACGGAGTCCGTGTCGCCGTACAGCACGACCGTGCCCGGCGGCCCGATCTCCTCGGCCCTGCGCTTCGTGTCCTCGATCATCTGGCGGCCCGTCGCGGTGATGTTCTCCGAGACGGGCCGGCAGGCGAGGCGGAAGACGCGCGCACCCAGCGCGCCGTACGCCGAGTTCGCGGCGACCTTGAGCGCCAGCTGGCGCGAGTCCAGCACCCTCTTCTTGAACGCGTCGGTCTCGGTGGCCATCGCGCGCTTGACGGCGCCGCGCGCCGCCAGCAGGCTCTCCAAAATCTTGGGCACGAGGCCCTCGCGGAGATCCTTCGCCACGAAGACCGCGCCCGTCGGCGCGCGCTCCGCCTGGCCCGCGGCGATCATCGGCTCGATGCGCGGGTCGTTCGGCTTCATCAGCGTGTCCGTGCTGTAGTTCTCCGCGATGGCGATGCTGGGGTACAGGCTCTTGAAATCGTGCACGATGACCGGCTCCTGGTAGAAGCCGAGCACCGGTTCGAGCACCGTCGCGCCCTTGTACTTGTCTTGGTCCTCGCTGTCGCTTGGCGGGCGGTAGTTGACCGCGAAGCCGCGCTTGACCGCCGCCTCGCAGATCTGCGCGTACACCTTGATCGACTCGCCGCGCGTGAAGAGGAAGGTCGTCGGCACGCAGCAGACGCGCGCCTGCTCCGAGTAGGCAATGTACGCCGCCAGCTTGACCAGGAGGCGCCGCGCCAGCGCCGCGTCGACGTAGCAGTACCACGCGATGCGCGCGCGCTCGGCGGGGCCGGCGTCGAAGAGCGCGTTCATCTCGCGGTAGGGGACGTCCTCCTTGCGCTTGCCGAGGTAGTGGTACGCCACGTCGTCGAGCTTGTACGAGTGCAGCTTCTCCATGCCGTTCACGACGTACGGGAGCATGTCGAAGGTCACGCGCCCCGGCACCTCGAGGTCGTTCTTCTCCTGGTGCCCCTTGCCGCGACTCGCGCTCTCCTTGATGTTGTTCTTGACCCTGCGCCGGCGCACGCGCGAGAAGCAGAAGGCGGCGTCCTCGAGGCCCAAGAACATCATGCGGTTGATGAGGTACTTGAAGTCGAAGTTCATGATGTTCCAGCCCGTGATGATGTCCGGGTCCGCCGTCTCGACAATGTAGCGCACGAAGGCCAAGATCAACTCCTCCTCGGTCTCGAAGCAGTGCACCACCAGGCCCGCGATCGGCGCCGTCTCGCGCAGCGCGAACACGCACTTCTCGATCTCCTCCGCCTCGGCGCTCAGCTCCGTCAGGTCCGTCCCGATCTGGAAGATGCAGCACCCCGGCACGTCGAACTCCGGGAACTGGTCCCCGTGCGCGTACACCTCAATGTCGAAGCCCAGCAGCCGCAGCGGCGCCGGGTCCGCCTTGCCCGGCAGCGGCTCGAGCGCGCCCACACCGCACACCACGTCCGGCAGCGTGCACGAGGTCTTCCCCCGCTCCACCGACTCCACTGCGCCCACGCGCAGCCACATTTCGCAGCGCACGCCCGTGTCCGCCATGAAGCGGACCACGAACTCGATGTGCGCGTCGTACACGTCGCAGCTCATCTTCACGTCGTTCACCGCCACACTCCCCGTGAAAATCGCGCTGCGCAGCGGCGCCACCGCGCCCGGGTGCGTCAGGAACACGCGGTGCATGGGGATCGGCTGGTCGTCGTAGTAGTACGCCTGGTACGCCTCGTCCTCTTCCACGCGCACCGCGACGCCATACGCACCGTTGTAGTGCCCGGACGGCGTCATCTTCTCCAGCCCGTACGTCTCGAGGTGCGCCTGCAGCTCCGCGCACGTCCACTCGCCCGCCGGCACGCGGAACCACGCCTCGAAACCCCGCACGCGCACACACTGCGACCCCCCGTCCGCGCAGCGGCCAAACACGAGCAGGTCCGCGTACTTCGTGCCGCGCTCCCAGCGCGTCTCGTACACGACATCCACCACCTTCATCTCCGCCATGATCAGCGCGGTCGTGTTCCCCGGCTTCCTTCTGCTCGGCGTCGCGTCAACGGCCCTCCTCTCTTGCGCGCGCCGCCGCGTCGGCCGGCGCGCGTGCGACGTGTGTCGATGGTTCCCCCAGCAGGGCGCCTATGTCTGCACAGGCTGCGGCGCAAAGGATTGGTTCGCGCTGTAAGCACGCTCCTCAGTAAAAAAAAAACCCTCCGCCGCTCAGACGCAAACTTTTTTCTGTGAGCCTACTCTTTTTTTTTAAAAAAAAAATCTTCTCCCGCTAAAAAAAAATGCCGATCCTTGGTGCGATTGTGGCGGCGGCGGGTGGCGTGTTGTCCGTTGCGGGAGCGATCACGTGCGTCGTGAACCCGCCGCTCGGCATCGGCATGATCGCCGCCGGCAAGGCAACGATGGCGGCCGGCGCGGTCATCACGGTCACGGCGCCCTGACGCAATCTCCCCCTCACCAACGGAAAAAAACGGGGGGAAGTTGTCCTTCCCACCCCCTCCCCAAAAGGGTGGCGCACGCATTCCCATGCTCGTCTTGGCGTGCGAATGAAATCTTTGTTGTTCAGGAAACATGGCACAGGCGTCCGCGCTTGGCCGTCGCGCCGTCCTCGTCGCGCGCGCGCTTCTCGGCGCGCGCGGCGGACGCGTCTTCAAACTGGACCAAGCACTGCCGCAGGCGCAGCAACTCGGCGCGCGCGTGCGCCCGTCCAGCTTCTGCTTCGGCGATGCGGCGAGGAAAATCCATCGCGGGATGGAGTCCGATGGCGCGGCAGTTCTCGAGGATGACGCGTCGGCGGGCTGACTCCTGCATGATTATCTGGGCGTGGTGATTGAGTCCGCCCTCGATGTTGGCGTATTGCGAGCGCCAGAACCGCACGAGGTCGATCTTGATGTGCCTGAAGGCGCCGACGTGCTCCCCGGGGCGTAGCCGGGCGCTCTTGTGCATCGCGACGTCGATGATGACCCGCACCATGTCGCTCGGCAGCGAGCCGAGCGTCGTGCCGCTCTCGACCAGAGCCTCCCATGTGAAAATCAGCGCGCGGTAGCGCTGGGTCTCGGCAGCGTCGACGCGAGCGAGCGTGCCACGCTCTTGCTCAATGCGCAGCACGTCTTTCACCTTCTCCACGCCCGAGTCCATGCACCGCGCACCCAAGCGCCAGCAGCGCACAGCCTTGGCGACGTCCACCTCCACGCCACGCGCATTGTAGTACATGTCCCCCACGTTGAGGAACGCGAGGCTACTGCCAGTCTTTGCAGACTGCTTGAAAAAGCGAAGGGCAGCGTCGTAATCGCGCGCGACACCGTGCGCATCGCGGTATGCAACGCCAAGGTTGTACAAGGCGTTCCCGTTCCCTTGGGCCGCCGACAAGCGCCACCAATACAACGCGTCCTCGCCGCTCTGCGCCACACCTCGGCCGATATCGTACGCAAACGCCACCCGCGTCTGCGCCAAGGCCATGCCCTGCTGTGCCGCCATGAGATAGAAGCGGAAAGCCTCCGCATAATTCTGCACCACGCTCTCCCCTTCGCGAAAAAAGGTCGCCATCTCGTACTGCGCTCCCACGTCACCGCGCTCCGCGCAGATGCGAAGATGGAGGAAGGCCACGGCCGCGTTCTTCCGCACGCCCGCTCCGACCTGGAACCGACGCGAGAGAGTCATCCGCGCCTTGACGTCGCCGGCGTCAGCGTCGCGCAGTAGCTTCCGCGCCTCGTCGTCGGCGTCGAGCATCGCGCTGTACATGCGCCGCCGCTCTTCCTCAGCATCAATCGTGTCCCACGGCACATCGGCCATCGCGCAGGGGGGGGGGGTGGGAAGAAAAAGTCCCCCCCCCCAAGCAAGTGCGGGCTTTTTTTTTCTGTTGTGGTTGCACCCAAAAGAGGAGCGGAAGGATCGAAGAATGATAAAGAAGAAAAAGGCTGCTCCTCCTCCAAAAAAAAATGGAGCGCGCCGTCGTCTTGGAGTGGCTGCGCCTCTCGGACAAGGGAGACGATTCGGCGCTCGCGGCAAAGTGGGCGCGCGCCGTCGCCGAGCACGCCGACGATGCGTACGCGGGACTGCAGGCGAACGACTGGCGCAAGGTCGAGGCGGCGCTCGACGGCTTGGCGCGCGGCCAGTTCCTGGGCGACCGCGAGCGCATGGCGGGCGCGGCGGCGGCGCAGTACGCGGTGTACCTGCTCGACCTGCCCTCCGAGGTCGAGCGCGACGGCGGCGAGTTCCTCGCGAGCCGGCTCGACGCGCTGCGGCGCGAGGCGCCCGCCGCCGTGCGCGACGACCGCGCGGTCGACGCGGTGGCCGAGGGCCTGCGCGAGGCGCCGGCGCGCCTGCGCTCGGAGAGCTTGGCGGCGGCGGTCGCGGCGACGGCGACCGCCGCCGCGCGCGAGGCGACCGCGCGCGACCTGCGCGCCTTCGTGCGCGGGTACCCGGAACGGATCGTGGCGCACGAGGAGGCGCGCATCAACGAGGCCGCGGCCGAGGTGGCGAGCGCGGGCGTCGTCACCCGCTACGGCGACAAGATGATGGGCGTGTGGCACGACGTGCTCGAGTCGGACGAGGAACGCGTCGCGATCTTCAAGTCGCTGGACCGCATGGGGTGGGGCGGGCATCCGAGCTTCACGGACGCGTACTACAGCTTCCCGGCGCGCGACGAGCCGGAGTTCATCCTGCTGTGGGCGCAGGCGGTCATCGAGAAGGCGCAGGAGGTGTTCAGCGACAGCGCGCAGATGAAGGCGGTCATGGACCGCTTGGGCAAGGCGAAGACGTTCGCGCTCTTCCCCGCGCGCGCGACCAGCGGGCGCGGCGCGGACCTCGTCTTCGTGCAGTCGCTGGCGCTGGCGGAGAGCCAGGTCGTGCTGATGGCGACGGACGCGGACACCGGCGTGGAGTGGGTCGTCAAGTACGCGGGCGACGTCGAGGACGAGATGCGCAACTACGCGGCGCTGGCCGAGGCGGGCGGCGCCACGCCCGCCTTCCGCTCCGAGTACGAGGTCTGGGGGCTGCGCGTGCTGGTGGTGGAGCGGCTGCAGCCGCTCAGCGCCGACGACGACGAGTACGACATCGTCGCGCAGATTCTGGTGACCCAGATGAAGTACCTGCACCGCCTCGGCGTCCACGCCGACGTCAAGCCGGACAACATCCTCAAGCGCGCGACCGCCCAGGGCCCCCAGTACTTCCTCATCGACCACGACTGGAGCACCGAGCGCATGGCGGACGGCTTCCACCGGCGCCTCTACACGCCGCTCTTCGCGTCGCAGGACTCGGACACCCCCAACGTCGTGACGTGGTGGCACGACGTCCTCGAGCTGCTGTACGCGGCCAACGCCGTCGCGCTCATGCGCCAGCGCCGCAACGGCGTCGGGCTGTGGGCCGCGCGGCGCCCGTTCGGCGCGCTCGGCCTCGCCAACCTGCTGAGCCGGGCGTCGCCCGAGGACGCCGCGTGGATGCGCAGCGACGCGTTCGTCGACCCGCAGGCGTTCTTGGGCGGCGCGGCCGCCGAGTCGCGCAACAACCGCACGCGCTGGCGCGCCGTCTCGATCCTGCTCAAGAACTTCCCCACGCGCACGCGCGTCAACCGCCCCGCCGGCCTCGTCGTGGCCGGCACCCGCCTGCTGCAGACGCCGAAGGCGCACCCCGCGCCCGAGAGCATCTACGACGAGATCGCCGACCTCGTGCGCCGCCCCTACCCGCGCGACCGCGCGGGCTTCCAGCCGGGCGCGCCCGCGCCGCCGCGCGTCGGCGCGCCCTTCGTCGGCGCGGACCTCGCCTGCGCCGGCTGCGGCCGCCTCGCACACAAGCTCCGCCGCGGCCTCTTCCGCACCGACGAGCGCGACGCGCTCGTCGTGTGCGGCACGCGCTGCCAGGCCTACGTCGCGCAGCGCGTGGTCGGCGCGCCGGCGCCGGCGGTCGCCGTCGGGTTCGATCTCACGACGGTGGCGCTACCGTGGCCGGTGGCGCTACCGTGGGCGGAGACGTCGCAGACGCCGGTCCAGTGGAACGAGTGGCACTTCGACAACGCGCTGGCGGACCGCGCGCCGCACGAGGGCGTGCGCCGCCTGATCGCGAGCTCGACGTTCCGCGTGGGCGACGCGCCGGCGACCCCCGCCACGCTGTACGCGCGCCCGGGCTTCACGCTGCGCGACGCGCGCGCCGCCGCCCTCGCGCTGGGCATCGACACGGACGTCGTGCCGCTCGAGCGCCTCCTGGTCGGGATGGAGACGGAGCGCCGCGAGCACGGGCGCGAGGCGCCGGGCGCGCGCGGCGTGCTCGACGTGACGCACGACGACCCCATCGTCACGGCCATGATCGCCGCCTCGCACTTTTCCGAGATTCCGGGCTGCCCGCGCGCGGGGCTCCCGGACTACTACGTCCGCTTGGAGGAGATGGAGGCGGCGGCCGAGCGCGCGCGCGGCCGCTGCCTCAAGCCCAGCATCTTCCGCGACGCCCAGACCTAAAGTGAGGGGAAAAACCACGGAGTGGGGAACCCCAATGGCAGGGCTCAAGTGCCTTCTGTGCGGCCAGGACTCGACGCCCCTCTCGCCGCTCCTCTGCCAGCCGTGCATCCGTGCACCGGCGGGGGGCGCGTGCACGACGTGCACGACACCGCTCGCCATGGTGCGGTGGCGATGCGACGCGTGCGACGTCACGGCGTGCCCCGCGTGCGCCGCGGCGGCCGGGCGCTGCTGTGCGGAGGGGCACAAGATGGCGCGCAACTGGTCGGAGCAGTTTGTGAAGGCCATGTGCGAGCGCGTCGCTGCGCCGGACACTGCCGAGCAGGGCAGCTGACCCCCTCCGCTCATCACATCGACGCGCCCGCGGCCTCGTCCGCCTCGCGCAGCCGGTCGGCCCAGCGCGCGTACTGCTCGCAGTTGCGCAGGCGGCCGTTGCTGTGCGCGCGGTCTGCGGTGAAGAAGACAATGTCGGCGTGCGTCCCCGCATAGAAGAGGAGGATCGTGGCCGTCTTGCGCGCCGCGGGCTTGGCCTTCACCATGCGCCCGTTCATGGGCTTGAGGCGCCGATACACGCTCGAGGGCAGGCGCTTGAGGTTGAGCGGCGAGGGGCGCCCGACCTCGTCGCCGCGCAGGAGTAGCAGGAGGTCCGCGCGCAGCTTGGCTGGTACGTGCAGGCTCTCGTCGAGCTGCACGACGCGGCGCGCGCCGCCCGCCTCGCCGCGCGCGAGGCTCACTAACTCGCCGAGGTCGAGTTCGACGAGCTGGTCCGAGCCGGCCTGCGCCACGTCGTCAACCTCCTCCTCCTCCTCCTCCGTCGCGCTCTCCGCATGCGGTTCCGAGTTTTCTTGGCGCTCTGCGAGCCAGCGCTTCCTCCGCTCTTCTGCCTGCTCGGTGGCCGTCGCGTGCTTGGCGGCCGCGCGTGCAGCGCGGCGCTGGCGAACCGACATTATGCCCTCCCCCCCCCCCCTCTTTTGCTCTTTGGACTGCGTGGTGTTCTCTTTTGGATGAAAAAACACTTGTTTTTGGTAAAAAAAGTGCCCCACCCGAATCGCTGTTTTTGACGACTTTTTTTTTGGAGGAAAAGAAGGCAGAGCAAAATGGCACGTCTGGGGCTGGAAAATAAAACTGGTTTTTGGCGCGAAAATGGTGTCCGCTTTTCTCTAGTATAAATGTTCCACACAAACGCCGCGTGTCCGCTCTCGCCGGTTTGATTTCGCGAGATATATGCGGTGTTTTGGTCCTATAAATAATGTGTGAAAGTCCATCGAGAAGGCGCTCGGCTTGCTCATGCTCGCGACCTTGCCGATGGTATTCTTTGGTTCTATTTTTCGAGCATGGTCATGCCCAAAAGCCGGCATCACCATGCCCGCCGGCGCGCCAAGGGCCCGGATGTCCGCTCTCGCCGATTTGATTTCGCGAGATATTAACGACGATTTCTCTCCTATAAATAATGTGTGAACGCGTCTCCTATTAAAAAAATAAATGTGTGAACGGGAATGTGTGCGGGGGCAATTTCGGACCGCGGGATTCGGTAAACTATTTTGTCGCGGGGCCTGGCCCCTGGAAAAAGTGGGCGGGTTTCGATTTTTCC
>Ga0299906_10002274_pt1 | contig 16019 bp, 16 predicted proteins | sample RVTome_14_FD_200259 | JGI IMG/M metagenome (GOLD analysis project Ga0299906, IMG submission 200259) | Soil microbial communities from uranium-contaminated site in the Upper Colorado River Basin, Wyoming, United States - RVT145D125 (version 2) ... | reverse complement strand
ATGCGAGCACGAGTTCAACCCCACCGTCATCACCAGCCCCGAGGGCTACCGCGTGGCCGATGCCATCCAAGTGTGCCCGGCGTGCGGCAAGGAAATGGTCTCGCTCTACGGCAGCGCTTCCGGGCGCGGCGAGATCACCAGGGACCGCCCCCTGGCCCGCAACAGCTCCAACGAGTTCGACCTCGGCCGCAACTTCGCCAACAAGCTCTGGAACGCCACCCGCTTCGCCCTGGGCAATCTCACCGCCGGCGAGGTCGAGGCCTCGCCGCGCGAACAGTGGGCCGAGCGGCTCACGCTCGCCGACCGCTGGATCATCACGCGCCTGCACCGCACCCTGCACACCGTCGAGGATGCGCTGAAGGAGTACCGCTTCAGCATCTACGCCGAGGCGATGTACGACTTCATCTGGCGCGATTTCTGCGACTGGTACCTCGAAGCGATCAAGCCGACCGTGAAGGACAACCCCGTCCAGCAGCAGGTGCTGCGCACGGTGCTGAACGCGGCCCTGCGCATGCTCCACCCGATCTGCCCGTTCGTGACCGAGGCCCTCTGGCCGCACGTGACCGCGGCCGGGGAACCCGGCCTGGACGGCATCGAGCTGCCGCCGTCGGAATTGCTGGCCGTCGCGACCTGGCCGGACATCGCCTGCAAGGTGGATGACACGGAGGCCGCCGCATCCTTCGAGCGCGCCCGCGCCCTCACCGAGCTCATCCGCTCGGTGCGCGGCGAGAAGAGCATCCCCAACAAGGCCCGGCTCTCGCTGCTCGTCACGCCGCCCGTCCAGCCCCTGATCGACGCTGCGGACGGCCTCGTGCAGACGATCGCCGGTCTCGATCGCATCAGCGTCACCAGCGAGCACCCGAAGGATGCCATCCCCCTGACCTTCGAGGGCGAGCATCTCTTCCTGACCGGACTGTCCGGCGCCGTCGATCGGACCCAGGAGCGTCTGCGCCTGCAAAAAGTGGTGCAGGACCTGCAAAAATCGGTCGCGGGCTTTCGAAACAAGCTGCACAATGAAGACTACGTGAGGAAGGCCCCGGCCGCGGTGGTGGAGGAGACCCGCCAACGGTATGCTCGGGCCGAGGCGGAGCTCGCCGCCGCCGCGCAGGCCCTCGAGGCGCTGGGCGGCTAGCGCTGCGGCGAAGAGCAGCCGGCCAGGAGGGCCGGCGAGTGACGGTTGACCCCTGGAAGGAGTCTCGCGTGAAGCAGGAATCGCTGGCCAGCGTGTTTAGGACGATCACCGGCTTTCTTGCCTCACTGCTGCTCGTCGGCTGCGCCCCGCCTTCCGGGGCGATGAGCAAGTCCGGAGCCGCGCTGGGCGCCACGAACGAGCCGGATCCGGCGGTCGCCACCGACGAGGAGTCCTCCAGCCGCACGCCGCGCATCGTCACCTCCGTCGAGTACGAATCGGTGGGCTGGACCTACGAAAGCCGCGCCGGGTCGCACGACGGCCTCCAGCTCACGACGCCGAACTACGTCATCTACACCACCAAGACCACGGACTCGTTTATCGAGCGCCTGCCGCTGTTCTACGAGGCGGCCCTGGCCAACTACACCTCGGCCCTCGCCGACCTGCCCTATCCCAAGGACCGCCTTCAGACCTACCTCTTCCGCGACCGCGAACAGTGGATGGAGAAGACGCGGGAGATCCTCCCCGGCCAGGCCAACACCTTCCGCAACCTGGGGCGCGGCGGGTTCACCACGCGCGGCACGGCGGTGCTCTTCTACATCGATTACTGGCGGAGCCAGAAGCACCACGACACGCTCGCCATCGCCGCGCACGAGGGCTGGCACCAGTACACCCAGGGCACCTTCAAGGACAGTCTGCCCGTCTGGCTCGAGGAAGGCGTGGCCACCTACATGGAGGGCTTCCGCGCGAGGCGGGGCCTGACCATCTTCTCGCCGTCGGAGAACTTCGAACGCCGCAGCGCCCTGCGCGACGCCGCCCGCAAGGCCAAGGATGACCCCGCGAACGCCCCGCTCATCAGTCTGGAGTTGATCGTCACCCGCACGCCGCAGGCCTTTCTCAGCGCCGGCAAGTCCGACCTGCTCACCTACTACGCGCAGGTCTGGGCCCTGGTGCGTTTCCTGGCCGAGGGCGAGGACGGCCGCTACCGCGATGGGCTGGAGCGCGTGCTCCTCGACGCCGCCAACGGCCGCCTCATGTCACGCCTTCAGTCCGCCGCCCACAAGCGCGGCATGGCGTGGCGCGGCCCCTTCTCCACCGCCATCGTCGGCCGCCTCGTCGTCACCGAGTATTTCAACGGCGACTTCACCGCCTTCGAGCGGCAGTACCTGGCCTTCATCGACGAGCTGACCGCCTACGGCCGCGGCGACTGACCGGAAGCACGCCGAACAACGTCGCGAACGGGCTGTCCGTTCGCCGATCGGCGCGCGGCATTACACTTCCCGCATGCGCCTGGGCATCCTCTCCGATTCGCACGGCCGCGCGACCATGACCGCCCGCGCGGTGGCTTTGCTCGAGGCCCACGGGGCCGAACTGCTCATCCACCTCGGCGACGTCGAGACCGAGGCGGTCATCGACGAGCTGGTCGGACACCCGGCGCGGATCGTGTTCGGCAACTGCGACTACGACATCGCCGCCCTGACCCGCTATGCCGCCCATGTCGGCGTGACGGTGGATCACCCGGCCGGACGGCTGGAGGCCGACGGCAGGGTCATCGCCTTCACGCACGGGCACATCCGCCGGATCATGGATGCGGCCCTTGCTGACGGCGTGGACTATCTCCTGCACGGTCACACGCACACTGCCCGCGATGAGCGGGCCGGTCGGACCAGGATCATCAATCCGGGCGCGCTGTTCCGGGCCTCGCGGTATACTGCCGCGGTGCTCGACGTCGCCGCCGACCGGCTGTCATTCATCGAAGTCCGGCAGGAATTGCCCACTGGACGCCCGGATGCCTGATATCGGCCCCGATCAATTCGAAACGGGCGAGGTTGTCGTGCGTCTCGCGGACGAGGCGGACCAGCCGGCGATCCGGGCTTTGTTCGAGGAAGGGCTGACGGAGGGCCAGGTCCCGATTAACGACACGGGCGCGGACATCGACAACCTCATCGAGGGGTACTTCAACGATTCGGGCTCCAGCGCCTTCTGGGTGGCGTCGTGGCGCGGCGAGGTGGTGGCCATGATCGGCGTCCAGCGGGTCGAGCCCAACTGCGCCGAGATGCGTCGCCTGCGCGTCAAGAGCGGCTACCGCCGGCGCGGCCTGGGCTCCATGATGCTGTCGCACGCCCTGAACTTCTGCCGCGAGAACGGCTATCTCAAGGTCGTCCTGGATGTGCGCATCGAACGCGAGCCGGCGATCCGGATGTTCGAGAAGTCCGGGTTCATTCTCTCGCGGACGCGCGAGGTCGAGGGCCGCAAGATGCTCGACTTCTACCTGGACCTCTACCGCGAGCCGCCGCATGCCTGAGGGAGGCGGCCCGTCACGGCCGGTCCTGCCCGGGCTTCCTGGACTTCAGCATCTGCTCGATGCGCTCGTTGGTCTCGCGTGACTTCTGAAGCAGGATGCGCAGCTCCTGCTCCGTCGCCCCGCCCTCGCCCTTGCGCTCGATGATCTGGCGCACGATCGCCTCGAACTGGCCGCCGAAGATGGCGTTGTCGCCGCCGGGCAGCACGAAGAGGTTGTCGCCCTCGGGCGTGACGATGTATCCCTCGTAACGGCGGTGGCCTTCGCGTCGATTCATGCCATCGCGCCCGGGGCCCGGACCGCCGAAGGAGCGGCCGCGACCGTACGGCGGCTCGCCGATGAGCGTCGCGCTTGCCATGCGCTCGGCGTCGAACGCCTCCAGCTCGATGGTGCAGGACCGCGGCGAGCCGGCCTGGAGGATGTCCACGCTCAGGGCGTCGCCGGGCTGCTTGTCGCGCAGGGTCTCCAGAATCATGCCGCGCGTGACCGGCTTGTGGCCATCCACGCTCAGGATGATGTCGTGCTGCTGAAGGCCCGCGCGGTGCGCCGGCAGCCCCTCGTGCAGGCCCGTGACCATCACCGTCGCCGACACCTCCAGGTGGAGGTGCTTCTCCAGCGACTCGGGCGTTTCCCGCGTGAAGACGCCCATCATCACCGGCGGCGGCTCGAACTCGAAGCCATACGACGGCAGCTTGGTCACCCACCCCAACTCGCCGTCCGCGCCCGCTTCGACGCCGATGCGGGTGATGAACTCGCCGGCGTCCCGCGGCGGGCGGCGGAAACCGGGCGGCAGCCCGCGGATGAGGCGCAGCCGATGACGCTCGTTGCCCTGCTCGTCCAGCACCACCACGCCGCCCTTCTCGCGCCGCAGGCGCTCGCGCGGCACCGTCACGCCGTCGATGGTCACGGAGAGTTCGTCACCGTCGCTCATCGTCAGCGTGATCGCGCTGCCGTCCAGTTCGTATTCGACGGTGATCGTGCCGGCCGAGCGCACGTGATCGCCGCTCTCCGACCTGACGACCGCGGCATCGCTGGTGACGAAGATGCGCAGCGGCGCCGTCGTCGGATCGGGCGGCGAGCCGGTGCGCGGGACCGGAGGCGGCTCGTTCCGCGGCGACTGATCGCCCCCGGCGCCGAGGCCCGCGACCGCCGCGACCAGGCCGCAGGCGGCCAGCGCAAGGCGCCCGCGCCGCGTCACCGCGACCGTGCGTCGATGTCCATCCCTGACGTTCATGTTCGTGTCCTTCATCCGCGTATGTCCATCACGGTCAGAATCCCGTCGGCGCCGGCTTGAACCGCTCGAGCTGGAGCCGGCCCTCCGTGCTCTCGCCGATGACTTCAAAGAGGTCCAGCACCACCTGCCGGACCACGATCTGCTGAACGCTGATCACCTCGTATCCCTCGCCCTCGGGGTTCTCGCGGGCGGACACGATGATCTTCGACGGCAGCTCGCCCACGACCCGGCCCTGCTCGCGGCCGAGATTCAGGTAGGCGTCCAGGGCCTCGTCGGCCGTCCCGTACCCGGCCACCTGCGTGCGGCCCAGCGAGGACGAATTCTGCACCTGGTCGCCCAGTCTGCTGGCGAAGGCCACCAGGCCGATCACCGCGGCCACGGCCCATCCGCTCCACGCCCCGGTGCTGGTCCGGCGCCCGTCGCCGGCCTCGGCGGCCCGCTCGGGATACACATGGGACGGCGCGGCGATCATGTCCGCCACCGCGACCGCCTCGTTCAAGGTGCGGCTGAGCACCTGCTGGTGACGCTGCGACTCGGCGAGGTCGCGCCAGATGGTCTGATCGGCCTCGGCCAGCGCCGTCAGGTCGCGCCAGTCGGCGTCGGTCGCGCTGTTGTCGATCACCTTCGAGATCAGAATGTCGTTTCGTGCATCGTTCATGTTCGGCTCCTCGGCCACCGGGCGTTTCTCACGCTTCCAGCGCCGGCTCGTCGTCCTCCAGGCCCTCCGCGGGCGTCATGCCTCGGGCCAGGTCGCGGAGCATCTTTCGCGCCCGCGAGATCCGCGTGTCAACCGTCGGCTCGGGCAGATCCAGGATCTCCGAGATCTGCCGCGAGCGCAGCCCGTGCAAGGCACGCAGCATGAGCGGCTCGCGATAGGCGTCGGGCAACCTGGCCACGAGCGCCAGCAGCCGCCGCGATTCCTCATCCCGTGCCGCGCTGATGTCGATCGCCGGCACATCGGCCTGGTCGTGAGCCCCGCCGACAAGGCGGAGCTGAGGCCGGGCATGGCGCGTTCGCGCCGCGGCCCGGGCCGCATTGACGGCCACCGTCCGCAGCCACGCCCGCACATGCCGTGGATCACGAACCGTCGAGACCTTGCCCACCAGGGCCATGGCGACCTCCTGGAGCAGATCGTCCAGGTCCTCGCCGCGCGGCATGTGGGCCAGGATCACCGCCGCGACCCAGCGCCGGTGCATCCGCCACAGGGCGTCGATGGCAAAGCGATCGCCGCCCATGGCCGCAGCCGCAAGCGTGTGCTCTTCGGACAGGGGCTCGGCGGCGTGCAGCTTCAGCGTGGCCTCCATGGCAATCGATGTGATGGCGGTCGATGGCGATCCTGACGCCCGGACAACGTCATTTCAGCACCCTGACGGCCGTTTCGCCCCGTTGGCCCTGCCGTCCGCAACCCCCTCCAGAGGGCCATGGCGGGCTCAGGAGGCCCCTGGGGACCCTGGCCGCACAACCGGGCAAAATCCCCCCAATTCTCAGGATCATTCAGTCACTTCGAAAGGTATAATTGTGTGGACCGTTCAGGATGCCCTGTCACACCCGGGACGTTCGGGACGGCCAGACAATCCGCTCGCCCGTGAAGGATACATTGCTCTCCTCCTTTACCTTCTCTTCGTTTTCAATCCTCACATTCCCACCCATCCGATTCATGGGCGAGCAGATCATCGGGGCGGGTACCGACTGCCCGCCCCGTCTTTATTTTTTGGAATGACAGCTTGTCCCCCGGCCTCCCCGGGCCCCGGGACTCACGGCCCCGACGGCCCGTGGCCGCCGCGCGAACTCAGCCGCGCGCGATCAGGCCGCCCGCTTCATAATCCACGAGTTCTGATTCTTGATGCCCACGAGGTGGTCCTTCATCGGGCCGACGGCCTCCTGGAAGCTCGTGAAGCTCGCCCGCAGGAGCTCGGGATCGTTCGTGGGACACCCGGCCTCCTTGTGGAGGCACTTGACGACGCAGGTGATGAACTCGTGGAACTCGGCGGAGCCGCTCACGTGATTGTCCACCATCGCGCTGAGGCGGGCGATGCGCGTCATCTGCTCCTTCTTCGGGCATCGGAACTTGCTGAGCAGGGCTCGCGCGAGTCTCGACGCGAAGCGCCGGCCCATGATGCCGCGGGCGGATTGCAGGTAGAGAAAGGCCGTGGCGGCCTCGACCACCGCGTCGTCGACGGGACCGGGAAAGATCAACTGCACGCGCGGGCAGAACTGGTGCATCGAACCTGCGGCGGCCCTGAGTTTCAGGCTGTTGATGAACAAGGCCATGAACCATCTCCTCCGGTCGCGGCCGCGCGCCCCACGCCGGCCGGACTCATCTGAGAGTCCAATCGGCACTCCAGGCGGCGGAGTCGAATCAGCCGCGCGCGCCGACAAGGCAAACCGGCGGTCCTGGATGCGACCCGGCCGACTGTGCGGCCTGGCCGGGCTGCGCGAGCGCGCCCTGGACCGAGAAGAGCGACCTTCGCCGGGTTTCCCGGATTGGCCTGTTCGCGGGCCGGTTTCAGGCGCATGGGGCACCGGCGCGGCAGGGCGGGCCCGGGCCCGATGCCGTCCCGCAAGTCCCGTTTTGCCGGGTTTCCCGCGTTTCCAGCGGTGATCGACCCCGGATCCGACCGCCTCCGCCGGCCCGGACGCTAGGTCTGAGCAGGAAAGCGGACAGGGCGGGATTCGAACCCGCGGTAGAGGTTTACCCCCTACGCCGGTTTAGCAAACCGGTGCCATCAGCCGCTCGGCCACCTGTCCGTGCGGGCGAATCTTTGCAGGGCTCCGGAGTCGCGTCAACCGGGCCCGCGCCGGGTCGGCGGCGGTGGCGAGGGCGGCGCGTGGAAAAATTGTCGTCTGCGCCTCATCCGGCCGATCAGGAGAATATGCCGGAAACGCCTATTTTTGCAGGGTGAAATGCTTGTCGCGACCGTGTGGCCGCGATACATTCCGCACTGGAGATGGGTGATCCCAGGCAACTCCGCCACGTCAACGAAAGGAACGACTCGATGGCCACCAAGAAGAACTCCGGTTCCAAAGCCCGCACCAAGAGCCAGATCTTCGGCGACATCTCGGAAAAGACCGGCCTGACCCGCAAGCAGGTCGCCGGCGTCTTCGACGAGATGGCCAAGCTCATCCGCACTGATCTCAAGAAGGGCCCGGGCATTTTCACGGTGCCTGGCCTCATGAAGATCAAGAAGGTCCACAAGCCGAAGCGCGCGGCGCGCAAGGGAATCAACCCCTTCACCGGCCAGGAGATGATGTTCAAGGCCAAGCCGGCCCACAACGTCGTCAAGGTCCTCGCTCTCAAGGGCCTCAAGGAAATGGTCTGAACCTGCGGGTTCATCGGGAATCACCGCCGGGCGCCCGCGCGCCCGGCGATTTGTTTTTTGCCGCGCGGCAGGGCCCGACGACCATGAACCGGAATACGAAGGTGCGCCCCGTGTCTTGTGAGGCATCGACCAGACGACTTCGGCGGCCCCTTGCGTGACGCCGCCTTTCGACGAAACCCCTTGACAGGAGATGCACTCATGATGTCCACCACGCTGTCTCTGCGCCGACGCGCATCCCTGGCGACGCTCGCCGCCCTCGGCATGGCCCTGTTTGCGTTCGCCGCGCCGGCATCCGCCGGCCACGACGATGATCGCGGCCAGGCCGCCTGCGCCCTGCATGCGGCCGGCGCGTGCCTGCCATCCTGCGGCCAGCCCCACCTCGGCCCCTACGCCCGCCGTCAGTACGACAAGGGCTACGAGGCCGGCGCCAAGGCGGGCCGGGAGCAGGGCTACTGCGATGGCCTGTCGGGCCGGAAGTTCTGCGACATCGCGGTGATCCGCCAGGTGCGCCACAGCCGCTCCTACAACGACGGTTTCCGCGACGGCTACGCCAAGGCGTACGAAGACGCCTTCCGCAAGGCCGAGCGCGAATGCCACCGACCCGGCTGGAATCGCGGCAACGACCGCGGGCGCGGCTGGGGCTTTGGCATCGGCCGCGACAACTGGCGCGGCGGGCGGCGCGATGATGATCGCGATCACGACCGAGGCCGGGGCAGCGACCGCGATCGCGGGCGCGGCGGCCGGTGAGCACACACCCGCAGCCCCGAACCGCATCACTCGCGGTCCTGACGCGCCCGGCCCCTCGGCCGGGCGCATCCTTTTTGCCGGGATAGACTTGCGCCACGATGACGGCCCCCGCCATGTCCGGCGTTCCCGCGCAGCCCGCCGCCGATGCGACCCCGCCCGATCGCGGCCACCTCGGCACGGAGCAGCGCCATCCGGCGTCGGCGAATCTCGATGCGCTCGATGCGCTTTCCTGCGCGCGGCTTCTGACCGACGACCACCGACGCGTGTGCGACGCCGTCGATGCCGCCGCGCCCGCCCTCGCCTCGTTCATCGACGGGCTGGTCGCGCGCCTTCAGCGCGGCGGGCGTCTCATCTACGTCGGCGCGGGCACGTCGGGTCGACTCGGCGTGCTCGACGCCGCCGAGTGCCCGCCGACCTTTCAATCGAACCCCGAACAGGTCATCGGCGTCATCGCCGGCGGCGATGCCGCCTTGCGCCGATCGTCCGAAGCGCGGGAGGATGATCCGGACGGCGCGCGGGCCGATCTGGAACGACTGAATCTGGGCGAGGCGGATGCGGTGCTGGGCATCGCCGCCGGCGGCACGACGCCGTACGTCCTCGGGGCCGTCCGCCACGCCGCCGCGCGCATCGCGTTGACCGGCCTGCTCACCTGCGCCCCGCAAGCGGTCGCGCCGGACGAGTGCGACCACTTCATCCTGCTCGACACCGGCCCCGAATTGCTCACGGGCTCGACGCGCCTCAAGGCCGGCTCCGCCACCAAGCTCGCCCTCAACATCATCACGACTGCCGCCTTCACGCGGCTGGGAAAAGTCTATTCCAACCTCATGGTGGACCTGCGGGCCACCAATGCCAAGCTGGCCGACCGCGCCCTGCGCATCCTCATCGAGCTCTGTCCCGAACTCTCGCGCGACGAGGCCCGCGCCGTGCTCTCGCAGGCCGGCGGCGTCCTGAAGGCCGCCATCGTCATGCACCGGCGCGGCATCGATCGCGCCGCCGCGGAACGCCTGCTGGCCGAACACGCCGGACGGCTGCGCGCGATCATCGACGCCTGACGGCGGGCGGGCTTAGTTTCCCGGCGCGGCGGGGCCGGCGGGCGCGATCGGCGCGGCGGGCACTGCCTGCTCGTATGGGGCGTCGAACGTGGGCTCGAGCACGAGGTGCCGCACGAGGTATTCCCAGCGCAGCTTCGTCGCGTGCCGGCCGAGGCCGTGGCCGTTGGTCGGGTAGAACATCATGTCGAACGGCTTGTCGGCGTCCTGGAGGGCGTCCACGAGCTGCCAGGCGTTGGTCGGGTGGACGTTGTCATCGACCATGCCGTGCAGAAGCAGGAGCTTGCCGCGCAACTGCTCGGCGTAGGTGAGGATCGAGCCGGCGTCGTAGCCGGCCTCGTTCTCCTGCGGCGTGCGCATGTAGCGTTCGGTGTAGATCGTGTCGTACTGCCGCCAGTCCACCACCGTGCCGCCGGCGACGGCGACGTGGAAGACATCGGGGAACTTGGTGATGGCCAGGGCCGACATGTAGCCGCCGTAGGAGTGGCCGAACACGCCGACGCGGCGTGCGTCGAGATAGGGGCGCTTGAGCAGGTGCCGGATGCCGGCGACCTGATCGGCGATGTCCACATCGCCCAGCTTCAGATATGCCGCGCCCTCGAAGGCCTTGCCCCGGCCGGGGGTGCCGCGGTTGTCGATGACGGCGATGCACAGGCCGAACTCGGTCTCGGGATAGCTGGCGCGGTAGCGGGCGTTCACGCGCTTGGACGTCGGACCGCCGTACACATCCAGCACCAGCGGGTACGAGGCGTCGGGGTCGAAGTTCGAGGGCTTGTAGAGCACGCCGTAGAGGTCGGTCGTGCCGTCGGCGGCCTTGCAGATGAACATCTCCGGCGGGGCGACGCCCTCGGCCTGCGCAGCGCTCAGGTCCGCCTCGGTCAGCACCGCCACCTGCGCCCCATCGATCGTGAACAGCGCAGTGCGAGGCGGGGACTCGATCGTCTCCATGCGACTGAGGAACCACTTCCCGTCGCGCGAGTACTCCACCGTGTGGTTGGCGCCGGCGGGCGTGAGTCGCTGCTGGCCCGCGCCGTCGAGCCGGACGCGGTGCAGGTGGAGGAAGAGCGGCTGCTCGTCGCTGTACGCCGTGTAGTACAGGTATTCGCCGGCCTCATCGACCCGCGAGATCGACGCCGCGGGGAACCGGCCCTGCGTGAGCGCGCCGATAAGCGCGCCGCTCAGGTCGCGCAGCTCGAACTGCTGCCAGCCGGACTTTTCCGTGGCCCAGATGAAGCGCTGCCCGTCCTCGAGGAAACGGATTTCCGGGCTGTTGTCCTGCCAGGTCTCCTGCGTCTCCTTCACCACCACGTGCGATGCGCCGGTGGCCGGGTCCGCCGCCATCATCTCCATGACGTTCTGGTGCCGGTTCGTGCGGTTGAACAGCAGCCAGTCGCCCTTGGGCGAGAAGCGGACGTTGTAGATGTAGCTCTCCGGATCGTCGCCGTCCTCGACCCTGATCGACTCGCCGGACTTCAGGTCGTACATCCAGAGCTGGGCGATCGGGTTGGGCTCGCCGGGCTTGGGGTAGCCCTCCAGCATGAGCTCGGTGCGGTTGGTGTTCAGGTTGCCGACGAGGAAGAAGTCCCTGACGGCGGACTCATCGAGCTCGTAGTAGGCCAGCTTCGTGGAGTCCGGCGACCAGAACATCGCGTCGATCTGACGCAGCTCCTCGCCGTAGACCCAGCTCGCCTTGCCGTAGCGCTTCTTGCGCGTGCCGTCGGTGGTGACGGAGACGACGCCGCCGAGTTCATCCGTCCGCTCCAGCACGACATTCCAGTCCACGCACCTGGCGTTCCACTGGCCATCCGGCGACGGTTCGAAGTCGCGCTGCGCTCCGCGCGCGGGCCGGCGGCCGGCGCCGGGCCGGCGCCCGCCGCGCTCCTCGTCGCCTTCTTCCGCGGGCGCCTCGAGGGCTGAGACCATCTTCGTCACCAGGTCGAAGCGAAATCGCTGCTCCCCCACGCGATATTCGAACGACTGGCCGTCGTCGGCCCACCGGACCTGGCTGACCGCGCCCCCGGCAACCAGGTCGCCCTGCATCTGCCGCATCTTCTGGTAGCGGTCGTAGCCGGGCATTTTCTCCAGCCCGCTGAACGCCGCTGCCGCCGTCCCCGGGATGCCCGTCGCCGACAGAACCAGCAGACCCAGCCCTAACGCAACACGCTTCATCGTGGTGTCCATGCCTGCTCACTCCCGCGCCGCGGCCGGAAAGCTCACCAGCGAACGGTGGCCGTCGCGGTCGTAGGCGCGTATGCCGAAGAACCAGTTGTCCTTGGAACGATCGATCGTGAACTCCGTCACGTCGCCCGCATCGACGATGTGCTCCCAGAGCGGCGCCGCCGTGTCGCGGAAGAGGATCTCGTAGCCGGCGACATCCGGCTCCGGCGAGGCGTCCCACCGCAGCGTGGTGTCGTTGGACAGGCCGGCGGTGATGATCCGCGCGTTGCCGGGCGCGGCAGGAGCGTTGGCCAGGGCGAAGAGCGCCGCGCCGTTCAGTCGCGTCACATCCGCCAGGTACGCCTCATCGACGTACTTCGCCACATCGCCGTAGCGCTCGCCATCCACGATGCGCACATCCTGGTGCTGGCGGTCGTAATTCTCGTAGACCTCGGTGAAGCGCACCGCCGCGTAGGCCCGCTCGTTGAACGGCGAGTGATCGCCGCCGCGCAGGAAACGGTCGGGCCGGTGGATGAGCCAGGGCTTGACGGGCGTGTCGTAGACCCGGGCGATCTCGTGAATGTAGCGGGCGAGCTGCCGCGAGGGCGAGTCATTCTCCATGCTCAGCCCCCGGATGCGGCCTATGGCGACCTGATCGAGGTTCCGGGGGATGCCTTCGCTGAAGACACGCACCAGGTCGCGGGCCATGAGGCCATCGGGCCCGCTGGGGTCGCCCATGATGTCGTTGCTCAGCGCGGCTTCGATCCGCCAGCCGGCATCGGCGGCCGTGCGCGCGAACCACGTCGCCCCGTAGAGCCCCTGCTCCTCGCCGGCGGTCATCAGGAACACCGTCGTCGCCTCGCACGGGCGCGTGGCGAAGACGCGAGCCAGCTCCAGCACCGCCGCGGTGCCCGAGCCGTCATCGTTCGCCCCGGGAGCGTCGATCTCCGCATCGTTGCCCCGCCCGGCGCGTGAATCGTAGTGCCCCAGCACCACGAGCATGCGGTCCTTCGCCTCGGGCATCGTTCCGGGGATGACCATGACGGGGTTGACGACCTCCACCTCCACGGGATTTCGCCGCCCGGCTTCCTGCAAGTGGCGCATCAGCTCGACGGAGATGTCATCGCGCCCCGAGGCGTCGGCGATCGCCTGCAATTGGTCGCGCAGCCACCGCCGCGCTGCGCCGATGCCGCGCTCGTTCGACTCGGTGTCCGAAAGCGTGTGCCTGGTGCCGAAGGCGTCGAGCCGGTCGATGGTCGCCCGCAGGTGCTGCGGGGACACGGCCTCGATCACGCCGCGCACATCCTCGGCGACGGGCGGCGCAGCGCCGAGCGCTGCCAACGCGTGCATCAACAGTATCAGCGACATTCGCATTCTCCAACCGACGGGCTCGGGCCCGCTCGGCCCACCATCCTACCGCATCACCCCACCCGCGCCGCGGCCTGAAAGACCCGCATTCGCCGCTCGACCTGCTCGAAGGTGAGTCTCGCCAGCGTCGCCAGGCCGAACGACTCGATGGCGAAGCTCGCCGTGACCGTCGCCCACGCCAGGGCCGTCTGGAGCGAGTGGAAATCGGTCATGCCCACGCCGGCCACGTGCCCCATGAATCCCCCGGCGAAGGCGTCGCCCGCCCCGGTGGGATCGACGACCTGGTGCATTTCGGCTGGGAAGGCCGGCATGGTGGCCACGCCGTCCTCGTGCACCAGCACCGCCCCGTGCTCGCCCTTCTTCACCACCACGAACGTCGGGCCCTTTTCCATGATCTTCCGGGCCGCGGTGACGGCGTTGCCCACCTCCGTGAGCTGCTCGGCCTCGGTGTCGTTGACCACCAGCCCGTCGATCCGCCCGAGCAGCGCCATCAGCTCGTCGTGAGCGATGTTGATCCACAGGTCCATCGTGTCGGCCACCACCAGCTTCGCGCGCGGCAACTGCTCGATCAGCCCCATCTGCACCGCCGGGTGGGTGTTGGCAAGGAACACGAACTCGCTGTCGCGGTAGGCCGCGGGCACGGGCGGCGGGGGCTCCTCCAGCACGCCCAGGTCGGTGTAGAGCGTCTCCCGCCGGTTCATGTTCTCGAAGTAGCGCCCGCCCCAGGCGAAGGTCTCCGATTCCTTTCGCACATCCAGCCCGTCAAGACAGACGTTGGACAGGCCCTCCAGCGTTTTGCGATGATCCGCCGGCCAGTCGCCCCCCACCGCCGCCACCACCCGCACCGGGGCGTGCAGACGCGCGGCAGCGGCAAAGTACGCACACGACCCATGACCTTCTCGGCCTTGGCCGTGGGCGTGTGGACGGTGTCGATGCCGATGGTGCCGGTGACGAGCAGGGCCATGCCCGCGAGTATAGCGGCCTGCATCAGAGCCCGAAGGCGGCGTGCCGGTATCAGTGTGAAGGTCAGTTCCGCGAATTCCCGCTGGATTTCGTAACCCGCCGACTCCAGAATCGTTTTGAGGGTGTTCATGTCGCCGGAAGAGTATCGCCAGGCCGTGCATGACCACAGTGACCGCGTGCACGCCTACGCGGCATGGCTGCTGCGCGATCTCGAAGAGGCCCGCGATGTGACGCAGGACGCCTTCATGAAGCTCTGGATCAATCACGCGCTGGTGCATCCCGGGGCGGCCAGAACCTGGCTCCTCAAGGCCGCCTGCCGCATGTGCATGGACCGCGTCCGCCGCCGCCCGCCCCGTCCGCTCGGCCGCACCATCGACCTCGGGGCGCTCACGCACGGAAAAGGCCTCAGCCCGCTTCCCGATTCAATCGCCATCGACCACGAGCAGCGCCGGGCCCTCACCGAGGCCCTCGGCGCCCTGCCCATCCGTGAGCGGGCCCTCATTCTGCTCCGCGAGGTCCAGAACCTTTCCTACGAGGAATTGTCCAACGTCCTGGACATGCCCCTCGGCTCCATCAAGGGCACGCTGCACCGCGCCCGCGAGCGCCTGCGCGAGATGGTCCTGCTGGGCGAATCGAAGGAGGTGCGGGCGTGATCAGCACCCCCGGACATGCCCGACGTGCATGGGGCGACGATCCGTCCCCGGTCGGATGCGCGACGGCCCGTGCCGCGCTCGAGGCCCGGTTCGATGGCGAGCAAGGCGACCTGAGCGAGCATCGCCTCGACGGCCACCTTGAATCCTGCGAGGCGTGCGCGGCATTCGAGGCCGACCTTCACGCCCTGCGCTCGATGATCCTCGACCTGCCCGCGGCGCCCCTGCCGGCCGATGCGCTCGAAGAGGTCCTGGCCCGGACCGTCGATCGGCCGGTCATCGCCTCGCCGTTCGCGTTCCACCGTCGCCCGCTGCACGGACTTGCGATCGCGGCCGTGCTGACGTTGTCGGTCGTCGGCGCGTGGTTCGCCGCGCAGCCGGCGTCGATCGATGATGGATTCTCGGAGGTCGAGCTCGCCCGCCTGGAGCGCGACCTGTATCTCGTCATGAACACCCTCGGCTCGGCCGTACACCGCCGCGGCGCGGCGGCCGTCAATGCCGTGCTGATCGATGAGACGGCGCCGACCCTGCGCGCCGCCCCGATGTTCGAGGCCCCGCCCGATCCCTGAGTCGTTCCGCTGCCCGTCCCCACCCTCCGCCCGGAGCTGACCCCATGACCCGCACCACATCGCGCCTGACCCGCATCGCCGCCCTCGCCCTGGCCGTCGCCTGTCTCGCCCCGGCCGCGGCCGCCGACGACACGACCGCGCCGCCGAGGAAGACGCGCACGCACCCCGGCTTCGTGGACGGCTCGTCGCTGGCCCAGCTCGTCGATCCGGACGGCCGGCTCATCGAGGTGACGATGGACCGCAAGCTGCTGAAGCTCTTCACCTCGAAGGCCAACCGGCGCAAGGAGTCGGTCATCGCCTCGATCCTCGGCGACCTCGACTCCATCAACGCCGTCATCGGCGAGATCGGCGACGAGGAGGAGCGGATCGAGCGCGAGATCCAGCGCGTGCGCTCGGACCTCGAGCGCGAGGGCTGGGAGCGATTCGTTCGCGTGCGCGAGCACGGCGACGACTTCTCGGCGTACATCCACGTGGATGAGGACGACGAGGAGATGATCGACGGCCTGCTCGTGATCGGCTTCCACGAGGGCG
>Ga0299906_10002273_pt1 | contig 16020 bp, 12 predicted proteins | sample RVTome_14_FD_200259 | JGI IMG/M metagenome (GOLD analysis project Ga0299906, IMG submission 200259) | Soil microbial communities from uranium-contaminated site in the Upper Colorado River Basin, Wyoming, United States - RVT145D125 (version 2) ... | reverse complement strand
GTGGTGGTATCGCTCCGCGCCTGGGGAGTGGGGAGGAGGCAGCGGGGATGCCCTCCCCCGACCGCTCCTCATCCAGCCCGCCGCGTCATGACCTGATCCCCGATCCCCAGCCCCCCCAACCCTACCCGCGATAGTGCGCAAACGCCCGGTTGGCTTCCGCCATCCGGTGCGTGTCGTCCTTCTTCTTGATGGTGTTCCCCTCGCCCCGCGAGGCCAGAATCAACTCGGCCGCCAGCCGCTCGGACATTGTCTTCTCGCTGCGATCGCGGGCATACGAGATCAGCCAGCGCATGGCGAGCGCGGTGCGCCGCTCGGGGCGCACCTCGATGGGAACCTGAAGCGAGGCGCCGCCCACCCGCCGGCTCTTGACCTCCACCATCGGCTTGGCGTTGGCGACCGCCTGCTTGAACACGGTGACCCCGGGCTGGTTGGTCCGCTGCTCGATCAGGTCCATCGCGGAGTAGAACAGCCGCTCGGCCAAGCCCTTCTTCCCCCGGGTCATCAAGGCGTTCACGAACTTGGAGACCGTCTGACTATCGTAGCGAGGGTCGGCGGGCACCGTGCGCTTGACGGCCCGGGAGCGCCGGCTCACTTCCGGCCTCCCTCGGCCTTCGGCGCCTTCGCCCCGTACTTCGAGCGGCTCCCCCTGCGGCCGTTCACCCCGGCCGCATCCAGGGTGCCCCGGACGATGTGATACCGCACGCCCGGCAGATCCTTCACCCGGCCGCCGCGAATCAGCACGATCGAGTGCTCCTGCAGGTTGTGGCCCTCGCCGGGGATATAGGCAATGACCTCGAAACCATTCACCAGACGGACCTTTGCCACCTTGCGCAGTGCCGAATTCGGCTTCTTGGGCGTCGTCGTATACACGCGGGTGCACACGCCACGCTTGAAGGGGTTCCGCTTGAGTGCGGGGACTTTCCCCTTCGCCAGCTGTGGGCGACGGCCTTTGCGTACGAGTTGATTGGTGGTCGGCATGCGTCCGCTGTCGTTACCAAGGCTCCAAACAAAAACAACCGCGATTCCGCGGAAGACTTTAAAGCTAGCCGGGCGAGCCAGCAACGTCAAGTCAAGTCCGGAGTTGAAGTTACGGGCGGCTCCAAGGAGGCTGGTCGGGTCGGCCCCCGACCGGAGACCCCCAATCACTGGCCCGGGGTTGCATGCATAAGCACAATACTTGCAACGAGTTACCGACGGGCCTCAGGCCACCACCGAGCTGTGCCCGACAACCTCCTTGCGCCTTAGATTGGGTATTCGACATGGCAAGCTCCGCAACCCTCGACCTCTGCGCCGCTCGGCGGCTCCGACTGCTTGCGGCATGCGCTCTTCTTGGGGGCTGCGGCAAGGCGGACCCCGGCCCGATGGGCCCTCCCACCCCAACGTCCCTGGCGCTTCACAGTGGCGGCAATCAGGACGGTTCCGCCGGGATTCCCCTGACCCAGCCGGTCGTGGTTCTGGTCAGCGGAAGCCAGGGCCCCCTGCAAGGCGTCGGCGTCAGCTTTCAGGTCCAGAGCGGCGGAGGCCATGTCAGCCCCTCCAGCGTGTTGAGCGGCGTCGACGGGCGCGCCAGCGCCACGTGGACCCTGGGATCGAGCCTGGGGCAGCAGGTCCTTCGGGCGACGGCGGGCGCGCTCCCCCCGATCACGGTCACCGCCACCGCGAGCCCGGGCCCCGCGGCGACCATCCTCGTGGTGGCGGGCAACAACCAGACGGCCATCGTGGAGCGACCGGTCGCGATCGCGCCCCGGATCCGCATCGTGGACGCGTTCGGGAATGCGCGAAGCGGACAGCCGGTGACCTTCTCCATCAAGAGCGGGGGCGGCGTCCTCACCGATTCGGTCCAGGTGACGGAGGCCGCCGGTGAAGCCGCGCTCGGGGGCTGGATCCTCGGACCGGCGGCGGGCGTCAACGAGCTGCAGGTGGTGAGCGGGAACGTGTTGACCGCCTTGACCGCGTTCGGGACCGCCGCCTCCCTTGTCGCGGTCGACGGCGACCAGCAAATGACCAACGTCGGTACGCTCACCCCGATCGCTCCAGCGGTCAGGGCCCTCAATGCAGACGGCGCACCGGTGGCCAACGTGGTGGTGAGCTTTCTGCCGTTCGGGGGCGGAATGGTCCAGGGGGGAACCCGGACCACCGATGCCACCGGCCTGGCGCGGGTCGGTGGCTGGGTCCTGGCCCTGGTACCCGGTCAGAACACCCTCGCCGCCCAGGCCAACGGGGTGAGCGCGGTCGGGTTCGAGGCGACCGGCGTTGCGGCGGTCGCGGCGGCCGCCGCGGCGCTCGGCCCGGCGGCATTCGACGGGCTGCTCGGGAATCTCCTCGGCGTGGGGCCGACGGTGCGGGTCACCGACGGCCAGGGACGCCCTGTGGCCGGGGAACCGGTCGCTTTTCAGGTGCTCTCGGGCGGGGGAACGCTCGCCGGCGCGAACGCGCTGACAGATTTCGACGGACGAGCATCCCTCAACGGATGGCGGCTGGGACCTGCCGATGCCGACCAGACCGCGCAGGCGGCCGTGGCCGCCCTCCCGCCGGTCCAGTTCAGCGCGGCGGCGACGCCACCACCGCCCTCGCAATTCAACATCACCCTTCGTTACGAGAGCGGGACGCCGACGCCGGCGCAGACCGCCGCCTTTACCAGCGCCGTGAACCGCTGGCAGGGCATCATTCTCGGCGACCTCTCGGACATCGCGGCCGAGTTCTTCCCCGCCGGAGGCTGCCTGCCGGTCGCCGTCAACGAGCCCATCGACGACGTCCTCATCTTCGTTCAGCTCGTCAATATCGACGGGGCGGGCGGGGTGCTGGGGGCCGCGGGGCCCTGCCTGATTCGGACCTCAAACAGCCTCACCGCCGTGGGCCTGATGCGCTTCGATACCGCCGACCTGCTCGAGTTGGAGGACCTGGGTCTGCTCGAGTCCGTGATCGTGCACGAGATGGGTCATGTCCTGGGCTTCGGCACCTTGTGGCCCGAGCTTGACTTGGTCGTCAATGAAGGCGGGGCGGATCCCTTCTTCAGCGGACCGTCGGCACGCGCGGGCTTCGCGCTGACGGCGGCCCCGGCCGTGTTCCCCGGCAATGCCGTTCCGGTCGAGAATACCTCCGGGGCCGGAACCCGCGACGTCCATTGGCGCGAGTCCGTGCTCGATCATGAGCTGATGACCGGCTTCATCGATCTTGGGGTCAACCCGCTCAGCCTGATCACCACCGCGTCCGTGCGGGACATGGGCTACATCGTGAACGACGCGGTGTCCGACGACTACACCCTGCCGGCGTTCCTCCGCTCGCTCGCCGCCCCTAAGCGACGCCTGGTGGAGGCCCCGATCCCCGGTCCGATCTACGCGATTACCCCGTCGGGACGGGTGACCCGCGTCATCCCCCGGTAGCAGGGGCGAGCGGAGCGGGAGCCTAGTGCACCTCCACCTCCTGCGCCAGCAGGGACGGCTCCGCGGGTTCGATCGCCACCTCACCCGGGGGCGGCGGCTCGAAGCCCGCCGGCGGCTCGATCTCCAGATCGACGTACCGGTAGAATCCCGTGCCCGCCGGGATCAGGTGGCCGATGATGATGTTCTCCTTGAGGCCGCGGAGATCGTCCTTGGCGCCGCGGATCGCGGCGTCGGTCAGCACCCGAGTGGTCTCCTGGAATGACGCCGCCGAGATGAACGACTGCGTCGTGAGGCTCGCCTTGGTGATACCGAGCAGCACCGGCTCCGCCGCCGAGGGTGTGGCCTTGCGCCGGACCACCCGGTCATTCTCCTCGCGATAGGAAAGCTTGTCGACGGTTTCGGACTCCAGGAAGTTGGTATCTCCCGGATCGGTGACGCGCACCTTCTGCAGCATCTGCCGCACGATCACGCCGATGTGCTTGTCGGCGATCCGCACGCCCTGCAGCCGGTAGACTTCCTGCACCTCGTTGAGCAGATACTCCTGCACCGCCCGCGGGCCTTTGATCCGCAGAATGTCGTGCGGATTGACCGGTCCTTCGGTCAGCCGGTCGCCCGCGCGCACCCGGTCGCCCTCGTGCACGCGGAGGTGCTTGCCGGCCGGAACCTCATAGGTCTGCGGCGCCTCGCCGTCCAGGAGGACTCCGTCGGGTCCGGTCGGCTGGACGAAGATCTCGCGCTTGCCGCGCTTGATCTCGCCGAATTTGACGATGCCGTCGACTTCGGAGATCGTCGCCGGGTCCTTCGGGCGTCGCGCCTCGAACAGCTCGGCGACACGCGGCAGACCGCCCGTGATGTCGCGGGTCTTGTACGCCTGCCGCGGGATCTTGGTGACCGTGACACCCTTGCCCACCTCGACCGGCGCCGAGAGGAACACGGTCTTGTCGCGCGCCTCCTTTTTGGACTTGCCGGGCCAGGCTTCGGTCACCGGCTTCTCCTCCACGTGGAACTTGCTGGACCACGGGTTGGCCGCGTCGGGGATTTCCATGGCGCGGCTGACCTGGTCGGTGGGCGAGCCCAGGATGATGCGGCTGCTCTCGGCCAGGGTGTACTCGGTCGGGTCCTTCTTCCCGGTGTACACCAGGACCGACGGATGCAGCTCGCGATCCGGATCCGCCGTGACCACCAGGGAACGCAGGCCGGTCCCCTCGTCCAGCTCTTCGCGGAGGGTGATGCCGGGGACCAGATCCTTCCAGCGCAGCTCGCCCTCGCCCTTGATGATGCTCGGGTCGTTGTACGGATCCCAGGTGTAGAGGATCGTCGCCCGGCGCTCGCCATCGGCGCGCGTCACCTGGTCTCCCTCCTTGACGTGGAGCAACGCGCCCTCGGGGACCGGGTAGCGGCTCAGCACGTGGGAAGGTTCCTTCGGATCCACGACGAAGATGCCTTCCCGGTGCTCCTCGTCCGCCGACTCGTCCTCGCGGGAGAGCGCGACCCGCACGGTGCCCGTGGAGCCGTCCTCGTACTCGACCGAGAGGTCGGTCCACAGCAGCCCCTTGGTGTACTTCGCGATGCCGTCGGAGCGCGACCGCCGCTCGGCTTCTTCCGCGATGCGCGAGGAGGTGCCGCCGATGTGGAAGGTGCGAAGCGTGAGCTGGGTGCCCGGCTCGCCGATCGACTGGGCGGCCAGGATGCCGACCGCCTCGCCCAGGTCCACCATTTCCATGGTGGCCAGGTTGCGGCCGTAGCACATGCGGCAGATGCCGCGCCGGGCCTCGCAGGTCAGGACCGAGCGGATCTTCACCCGCTCGATGCCCGCATCGTCGACGGCATCGGCCACCGTCTCGTCCACCAGTTGGCCTGCCTGCACCAGCAGGCGCGGATCGCCGTCCTCGTCCAGCTCGTGCGGATCGAACACATCCTCGGCCGCGACGCTGCCCAGAATGCGCTCGCGCAGGGTCTCGATGACGTCTTCCCCTTCCTTCAGGGCGCCCATTTCGAGGCCCAGGATGGTGCCGCAGTCTTCCTCGGTGACGGTGACGTCCTGCGCCACGTCCACCAGGCGCCGGGTGAGATACCCGGCGTCGGCGGTCTTGAGCGCGGTGTCGGCCAGACCCTTCCGGGCGCCGTGGGTCGAGATGAAGTACTCGAGCACCGTCAGCCCTTCACGGAAGTTGGACCGAATCGGACTCTCGATGATCTCGCCCAGCCCGCCGGTCAGCTTCTTCTGCGGTTTGGCCATCAGGCCGCGCATCCCCGCCAGCTGCCGGATCTGGTCCCGGCTGCCCCGCGACCCGGAGTCGAACATCATGAAGACCGGGTTGTAGCCGCCGCGGGAGACGCGCATGTGATTGATCATCTCCTCGGCCACGTCGTTGTTGGCGTGGGTCCAGGCGTCGATCACCTTGTTGTAGCGCTCGCCGAACGTGATCTGGCCGGTGTTGTAGGCCCGCTGAAAGCGCTCGACCCGCTTGGTGGCCTCTTCCAGGATCTCCGTCTTGTTGGGCGGGACCTCCAGGTCCTCCACGCCGATGGAGATGCCGCCCAGGGTGGCAAAATCGAAGCCGAACCGCTTGAGCCGGTCCAGGAACTGCACGGTCTCCTTGAGCCCGGCCAGCTGGTAGCTCTGCAGCACCACGTCGCTCAGGGCCCGCTTCTTCATCAGCTCGTCGCGGAAGCCCAGCTCGGCCACCACCTTCCGCGGCAGGATGTTGTTGAACAGCACCCGGCCGACGGTGGTCCGCACCCAGCGCGGCTGCGGCGCGGCCGCCTCCGGCGGCGGCACGTACCAGAAGCGGATCGCGGTCTGGTAGCCGACGCGGCCGGTGAGCAGAGCCATTTCCAGCTCGGCCAGGCCGCCGAAATAGGGCGCGTCCTTCCAGAGCTTCTGCCGGGCCGGCTCCGGGTTCGCAGCCGCGATGCGCAGCGCTTCCTCGAACCCCGGGGGCAGCTTGGTGAGGAAGTAGCAGCCCAGCACCATGTCCTGCGACGGCTCGGCCACCGGCCGGCCGTCGGAGGGCTTGAGGATGTTGTTGGAGGAGATCAGCAGCAGCCGCGCCTCGAGCTGGGCCTCGAACGACAGCGGGACGTGCACCGCCATCTGGTCGCCGTCAAAGTCCGCGTTGAACGCGGCGCAGACCAGCGGGTGGATCCGGATCGCCTTGCCCTCCACCAGCTTGGGCTCGAACGCCTGGATGCCCAGCCGGTGCAGGGTGGGCGCGCGGTTGAGCAGGACCGGGTGATCCTGAATGATCTCTTCCAGGATCTCGAACACCTCCGGCCCCTCGCGCTCCACGATCTTCTTGGCCCGCTTGACGGTCTCGGCGATGCCCTTTTCCACCAGTTTGTGGATGATGAACGGCTTGAACAGCTCGACGGCCATGGTCTTGGGCAGGCCGCACTGGTGCAGCCGCAGCTCCGGCCCCACCACGATCACCGAGCGGCCCGAGTAATCCACCCGCTTGCCGAGCAGATTCTGGCGGAACCGGCCCTGCTTGCCCTTGAGCATGTCCGAGAGCGACTTGAGCGGGCGCTTGCCACGCCCGCGGATCGCCTTGGAGCGGCGTCCGTTGTCGAACAGGGCGTCGACCGCTTCCTGGAGCATCCGCTTCTCGTTGCGGAGGATGACCTCCGGCGCGCGATGCTGAATCAACTTCTGCAGCCGGTTGTTGCGGTTGATCACCCGGCGATACAGGTCGTTGAGGTCGCTGGTGGCAAACCGGCCGCCGTCGAGCGGCACCAGGGGCCGCAGGTCGGGCGGCAGCACCGGAATGACGTCCATCACCATCCAGGTCGGGGCGTTGGGCTGGTCGCCCGACTCCCCGGAGTTCAGGAAGGCATCGACGATCTTGAGGCGCTTGAGGATCTGCTTCTTGCGGTGCTGGCTGGTCTCCGTGGAGACCTGGGAACGCAACTCGTCGGCGACCCTGCGGACATCGATCCGCGACAGCAGTTCTCGCGCCGCCGGCGCACCGATCTCGGCGCGGAACGCGGCGTCGCTCTCCTCGCGTGCCTTCTGGCGCAGCGCCAGATACTCGTCCTCGTCCAGCAGCTGGCGGGTCTCGACCTCCTGCTTGCCAGGCTCGATGACGATATAGCTGGAGTAGTAGATCACCCGTTCCAGCTCGCGCAGGGTGACGCCCAGCAGGTTGCCGATCGGCGAGGGCAGCGTCTTGAAGAACCAGATGTGCACCACGGGCACGCTCAGTTCGATGTGGCCCATCCGCTCCCGCCGGACCTTGCTCAGCGTGACCTCGACGCCGCAGCGGTCGCAGATGACGCCACGGTAGCGGATCCGCTTGTACTTGCCGCAGTGGCACTCCCAGTCCTTGACCGGGCCGAAGATCCGCTCGCAGAACAGCCCGTCCTTTTCGGGCTTGAAGGAGCGGTAGTTGATGGTCTCCGGCTTGGTGACTTCACCCCACGACCACCAGGTCCGCAGGCCCTGGAGCTCCATCCGCTCCCGTTCCTTGGTGTCCCGTGGCCCCCGGATCTCCTCGGGCGACGCGATCCGGATATGGATGTAGTCGAAGCTGGAACTCTTGGGCTCGCGCCCGCTGCGAAAATCGATCATGTGCGATCTTACTCCTCGCCCTCGGCGGTCTCGCCGAGCGTGACCTTCAGGCCGAGTGCCTGCAGTTCCTTCACCAGCACGTTGAACGACTCCGGGATGCCGGGCTCGGGCAGGTTCTGCCCCTTGACGATCGCCTCGTACACCTTGCTCCGGCCGTTCACGTCGTCGGACTTGACCGTCAGCATCTCCTGCAAGAGGTGCGCGGCGCCGTAGGCTTCGAGCGCCCACACCTCCATCTCGCCGAACCGCTGGCCGCCGAACTGCGCCTTGCCGGCGAGCGGCTGCTGGGTCACCAGGGAGTAGGGCCCGATGGATCGCGCGTGGATCTTGTCGTCCACCAGGTGGGACAGCTTCAGCATGTAGATCGTGCCGACCGTCACGTCCGAGGTGAACTCGGTGCCGGAGCGCCCGTCGCGCAGCCGGACCTTGCCCGCGGGGGTAAGTCCCGCGGCGTAGACCAGATCCTCCGCCGCCTCGGCGATCGCGGCGACGCCGTCGGCGCCCTCGAGCAGCCTGGCCAGGGCCTCGCGGCCGTTGGCCCGCAGCACCTCGGCCGGCGGGCGGGCGGCCCCGGCTTCGACCGCCTTGAGCCCCGCCTGGTACGCCTTGCGGCTCTCACCCTCCGCCGCCGCCACCAGCGCCCGGTGATGCTCCGCCTCGCGTCGGCGCACCTCCAGGTCGCGCTGCGCCAACTCCGCGGCGGCGGCCAGGAGGTAGCTCCGGTAGCCGGCGAAGAGCTTCTGGGTCGCCGCGGAGACCCCCTTGCGGCCCAGTTCGGCGATGCCGGCCTCCGTCATGGCCATGCCCCGGACCGCCTCGCGCGCGTCGTGCAGGATGGTGGGCACCAGGGCCGGGCCCACGGCCGGCGCCCGGATCGCCAGGCGCAGCGCCTCCCCGGCCCAGGCCAGTCCGGCCAGGCTGAGCAGCAGGCCGATCTCGCCTTCGTTGGCGCCGCGGAACACCGGCGTTTGCGCCTTGAAGCCGAGCAGGCTGGCGCACCAGCCCAGGTGGGTTTCCAGCAACTGCCCCACGTTCATCCGGCTGGGTACGCCGAGCGGATTGAGCACGATGTCGACCGAGCGGCCGTCGGGGAGGAACGGCATGTCCTCCTCCGGAACGATGCGCGCCACGATGCCCTTGTTGCCGTGACGGCCCGCCATCTTGTCGCCGACAGCGATCTTGCGCTTTTCGCCCAGGTACACCTTGACGAGCTGGATGACGCCGGGCGGCAGCTCGTCGGGCTGGAGGATCTTGTCGATCTGGTCTTCGGCCCGCTCCTCGACCCGGGCCCGCTCGCGCGCGGCCGTGTCGATCGCGGCCCGAAGCCGCTCATTGGCGGGCCTGGAGGCCACGCGCAGCGTCTTCAGGTCCACGTCGGTGAGATCGACGTCGTCCAGGGCGGCGGCCGTCAGCTTGGTGCCGGCGGGCAGAAACTCCTCCACCGTGCCCGCCTTGAGCATCAGCGCGACTTCCTGGCCCTTCAGCAGGTCGCGCAGCTCCTCAAACATCACCAGGTTGATCCGCGCCTTTTCCTCATGCTCCACCCGGCGCACCTCGCCGATCCGCTCGCCGCGGTCCTTCTCCACCACCTGATCCTCGACTCGGCTGAAGATCTTGACGTCGATCACCGTGCCCTTCATGCCGGGCGGCACCTTGAGCGAGGAGTCCTTCACGTCCTTGGCCTTCTCGCCGAAAATCGCCGTCAGCAGTTTCTCCTCCGGCGAGAGCTCGGTTTCGCCCTTGGGGGTGATCTTGCCGACCAGGATATCGCCCGGCTTGACGTGGGCGCCGATCCGGATAATGCCGCGCTCGTCGAGATCCACCAGCGCCTCATCCGAGACGTTGGGGATCTCACGGGTGATCTCTTCCTGGCCTCGCTTGGTGTCCCGCACGTGCAGCTCGAGCTCCTGGATGTGAATCGACGAATACACGTCGTCCCGCACCAGTCGCTCGCTCAGCACGATCGCGTCCTCGAAGTTGTGGCCGTACCAGGGCATGAACGCCACGGTGACGTTGGCCCCGAGCGCGAGGTCGCCGCTCTCGGTGCCGGCCCCGTCGGCGATCACCTGACCGGCGACGACCTGCTGCCCCGCCTGGACCAGCGGCCGCTGGTTGATGGCCGTGTCCTGGTTGGTCCGCCAGAACTTCTTGATCCGGTAGCGGTCCTGCGAGGCCAGGCGCGCCAGCGGCACGTCGGCCGGCACCCCTTCGGCACCGGCGTCGACCAGCACCTCGTCGGCCGTCACCCGGGTCACCAGTCCTGCCCGCCGCGCGGTGATCACCGCGCCCGAGTCGGTGGCGACCGTGCGCTCGAGGCCCGTGCCGACCAGCGGCGCCTGGGGGAACAGCAGGGGCACGGCCTGCCGCTGCATGTTGGATCCCATGAGCGCGCGGTTGGCGTCGTCATGCTCCAGGAACGGGATCAGGGCCGCCGCGATCGAGACCAACTGGTCGGGCGAGACGTCCATGAACTCGATCCGGGCGGGCGCCAGCAGCGGGTAATCGTCGCCGCGGCGGCACAGCACCAGTGCATCCAGGAACTTTCCGTCGGAGCCCACCTTGGCGTTGGCCTGCGCGATCGCGTAGCCCTCCTCTTCGGTGGCGGAGAGCCAGCGGATCTCGTTGGTGACCCGCGAATCCTTGACGATCCGGTACGGGGTCTCGATAAAACCGAGCTCGTTGATCCGCGCGAACGTGGCCAGGCTGGTGATCAGGCCGATGTTGGGACCTTCCGGCGTCTCGATCGGGCACATCCGCCCGTACTGGGAGTAGTGCACGTCGCGGACCTCGAAGCCCGCGCGCTCCCGCGTCAGGCCGCCCGGCCCCAGCGCCGAGAGCCGGCGCTTGTTGGTCAACTCGGCGAGCGGATTGGTCTGGTCCATGAACTGCGACAACTGCGACGACCCGAAGAACGCCTGAATCACCGCGGAGACCGTCCGCGCGTTGACCAGGTCGTCCAGGGAGATCTTCTCCGGGTCGGCATTGATGCTCATCCGTTCCTTGACCAGACGCGCCATGCGCGACAGGCCGACCGAGAACTGATTGGCGATCAGCTCGCCCACGGTCCGGATCCGCCGGTTGCCCAGGTGGTCGATATCGTCGGTATGGCCCCGGCCGTCCCGCAGGTCGATCAGATAGCGGATGATCGCAATGAAATCATCCTCGGTCAGTACCGTGTGATCCGGATCGGTCCGCAGCTTGAGCCGGTGGTTGATCTTGTGGCGGCCGACCCGTCCCAGGTCGTAGCGCTTGGGATTGAAGAAGAGCCGCTGGAGCTGCTGTCGGGCGGTCTCCAGGTTGGGCGCGTCGCCCGGGCGGAGCAGCGAGTAGATCTGCTGCAGGGCCTCGGCCTCGCTGTGGGTCGGGTCCTTGGCCAGGGTGTTCTTGATGAGCGGGGACTCGCCGCGGCCCGAGGGCAGCAGCGCGTCGGCCTTCTGCACGCCGGCCTTCAGCAGCTTCTGCCGCAGCGCGTCGGTCAGCACGGCGCCCGCCTCGGCGATGACCTCGCCCGTCCCGGGCTCCGCCACGTCGAAGGCCAGGTGCAGCTGCTCGCGCTCCCGGACCGTGGTCGGCTGCTCTTCCTCGCGCAGATCGACCGAGCTGTACCCCGCGAACACGATGACTTTCTTGACGCCGACGTGCCGCATCCGGTTCACCAGATCCGGCGTCAGCTCGGCCCCGGTGGTAGCGAGCGGCTCGGCCTCGGGGTCTTCCGGATTGGGCACCGCTTCCGCGAGGAGGGTGCCGTAGGTCTCGCGGCGCTCCTGACGCCCTTCGATCTTGCCGCTGATGTCCAGTTCTTTCCGCGCGAAGAAGAGCTGGAGGATCTGCGGGTTCTCGCCATAGCCGAAGGCGCGCAGCAGGGCGCTGGCGGGGAACTTCTTCTTCTTGTCGATATGCACGTAGATCACGTCGTGGATGTCGATGGTGAACTCGACCCACGAGCCCCGGAACGGGATGATCCGCGCCGAGAAGAGCCGCTGCCCGTTGGGGTGGATATCCTCCTCGAACACCACGCCGGGCGACCGGTGCAGCTGGCTGACCACGACCCGCTCCGCGCCGTTGATCACGAACGTGCCGAGGGGGGTCATCATCGGCAGCTCGCCGAGGTAGACCTCTTTCTCGATCTGGTTCTTGAGCCGGCGCTGGCCGTCCACGTCCTCGAAGACGTTGAGGGCGAGGGTGGCCTTGAGCGGGGCCGCGTACGTCATGTCGCGCTCGATGCACTCTTCCACCGAGTACTTCGGCTCGCCGATGGCGTAGGCCTTGAACTCCAGCTCGTACTTCCCGTTCACATCGCTGATCGGGAAGATGTCGCGGAACACCCGTTCGAGCGACACGTCCAGCCGGCCGCCCTCGCCGTTCTGGGTCAGCAGCGAGCCAAAGGCCTGGGTCTGGATGTCGAGCAAATGCGGCATCGGCATGCCGCCTTCGCGCTTGGAAAAACTGATCTCTGGTCGGATCACGTTCAGCTCACTCTCCCCCAACACGAATGGCCCCGGCACGGACGGTCCCTCGCCACGAGGGGGCCCGCGGGGCGTGTTCGGTACTCGGGATTAACGGTCAGGTCCAGTCCGCATGTCGCCTCGCTGAAGCAGTCCCGGGACACTTCCCGGCCGGGCGACCTGCCCGACCGGCGCCGGCACTACTTCAGCTCGACGACGGCGCCCTGATCCTCCAGCTTCTTCTTGATTTCCTCTGCCTCCGCCTTGGAAATCCCTTCCTTCAGGGCCTTGGGCGCGCTGTCCACCAGGTCCTTGGCCTCCTTGAGGCCCAGGCTGGTCAACTCGCGCACGACCTTGATGACCTGGATCTTCTTGGCGCCGCCCTCCTTGAGGATGACCGTGAACTCGGTCTGTTCCTCCACGGCCGGCGCCGCGCCGCCGCCGGCCCCGCCGGGCGCGGCCGCCGCGACGATCGAGACGTTGAACTTGGTCTTGAAGGCCTCGATCAACTCGGCCAGCTCGACCACGGTCTTGCCGCCGATCGCGTCGATGATCTCGTCGTTGCTCAGTGTGGTATTCGCCATGTCCTGATCCTCTCCGGGTACGTTACGAAGCCGCCGTCTCTCGCTGCTCGCGGAGCGCCTCGAGGGCGCCCACCACCTGAGCCAGCATGCCGTTGAGCACGCCGAGGACCGTTCCCAGCAGCACGTCGCGCGAGGGCAGCTCGCCTAGACGCCTGACGTACGCGGCCTCGACCGCCTTGCCGTCCACCAGGCCCGCCTTCACCGCGGGCTTGTCGTGCGCCCGCGCGAAATCGGTCAGGACCTTCGCCGCCGGCAGCGGATCCTCGCCGGCCAGCACGATCCCGGTGGGCCCCTTGAAGACCGCCTCATCCAGCGCGGTGAGCCGCCCCGCGACCGCCGCCCGCCGGGCCAGGGTGTTCTTGACCACCACGTACCGCGCCCCGACCGCGCGCAGCTTGCGGCGGAAGTCGGTGATGTGGTCGACCGTGAGGCCGCTGAAATCCGTCACGTAGAGGTTGGTCGACCCCGTCAGCGTGGCAGTGAGGGCCTCCACCGTTTCCTGTCGTGCCGCCTTGCTCATCGATACCCCGCCATGTCCAGCCGGATGCCCGGCCCCATCGTGCTCGAAATCGAGGCCGTGCGGAGATAGGTCCCCTTGGCCGCGGCCGGCCTGGCCTTCGCGATGGTCTCCAGGAACGCCGCGAGATTCTCCTGAAGCTGTGACTCGCTGAAGGACACCTTCCCGATGGGGGCATGCACGTTGCCGGTCTTGTCGACCCGGAACTCGATCTTGCCCGCCTTGATCTCCCTGACCGCCTTGGTCACGTCCATGGTCACGGTGCCCGCCTTGGGATTTGGCATCAGGCCCCGCGGCCCCAGCACCCGACCCAGAGCGCCAAGCTGCCCCATGACATCGGGCGTCGCCACGATGACGTCGCAGTCGAGCCACCCGTCCTTGATCTTCTGGACGTACTCGATCCCCACAAGGTCCGCCCCGGCGGCCTCGGCCTCCTTGGCCTTCTCGCCCTGGGCGATGACCAGCACCCGCACCGTCTTGCCGGTGCCGTGGGGCAGCACCACCGTCCCGCGCACGATCTGGTCGGCGTGGCGAGGGTCGACCCCGAGCCGGACCGCCGCGTCGACCGTTTCGTCGAACTTGGCGTAGGCCGACACCTTGACCAGCGAGACGGCATCGGCCAGCGAGTACTCGCGCTCGCGATCGACCTTGCCGGCGGAGGCCCGGTACTTCTTGCCCGCCGCAGTCATCCCTCGACCACCTCGAGGCCCATCGACCGCGCGGTCCCCGCGATCATCCGCATCGCCGAGTCGACGTCCGAGGCGTTCAGGTCGACCATCTTGAGCTCGGCGATCTTCTTAAGCTGCGCCCGCGTCACCGACCCCACCTTGGTCCGGTTGGACGTGGGACTGCCCTTCTCCACCCCCGCCTCCTTGAGCAGGAGGTTGGCCGCCGGCGGCGTCTTGGTGATGAACGAGAAGGTGCGGTCGCCGTAGATGGTCACGATCACGGGGATGACCATCCCCGCCTGCGACTGGGTGCGGGCATTGAACTGCTTGCAGAAGTCCATGATGTTGACGCCGTGCGGCCCCAACGCCGTCCCCACCGGAGGCGCCGGGTTGGCCGCTCCGGCGGGACATTGCAGCTTGACCAGCGCAAGAACCTTCTTTGCCATCGTACTCCTCGTTGCGGTTCGGGGTGGCCTAGTGTCCCCTCAGCTGCAAATAGTCCATCTCCACCGTGGTCGGCCGGCCAAACAGGCTGACCGACACCTTGACCTTCCCCTTTTCGGTCAGAACCTCCTCGACGGTGCCGCTGAAGTCGGCGAAGGGGCCTTCCGTGATTTCCACCGCCTGTCCGACCAGGAACGGGATCTCCTCTTTCGGCTCGGCTTGCTCGGCGGGCTCGGTCACGCCGAGCAGTCGGTTCACTTCGTCCTGGCGAAGCGGCTGGGGCGCCCGGCCGGTGCCGACAAACTTGATCACGCCCTGCACGCCGTTGACCAGGTGCTGCGCCTCCTGTCCCATCGTGGTCTCGACCAGCACGTACCCCGGATAGAGCTTCCGCTCCACCAGGACCTTCTTGCCGTTCTTGATCTCGATGACCTCCTGGCTCGGCACCAGGGCCTGGCGAACCAGCTTCTCGTCCGCCGGGCGCGGATCCTCCGTGATTCGCTGCTGGAGGAGGCCGCAGACCTTTTTCTCATGGCCGGCCGTGACCTGAACGGCGTACCAGCGGTACGTCATGCGGCTACTGCGACAGGGCGGCGACGCCCCGCACGAAGATCACGTTGAGCAGCAGGTCGACCAGGCCGATCACCACGCCAAGGATCAAGGCCAGAATGACGATCATCCGGGTCGCCTTGATCAGCTCGGGCCGGGTCGGCCAGGTCACTTTGCGCATCTCGGCCCGCACCCCTTCCAGGAAGGCGCGCGAGGCCCGGAGACGGGCCGGCAGGCCCGAGCCGCCCACAGGAGAGGCCTGCTCCATGCCTATTTGGACTCCTTGTGCGGCAAATGCTTGTTGCAGCGGGGGCAGAATTTCTTCCACTCCACCCGCTCAGGATGCAGCCGCTTGTTCTTGTCCGTGAAATAGTTCCGGTTCTTACAGGAGGTACACTCGAGGATGATCTTTTCGCGGGGCATCGCGTGTTCCTTCCGACCTGGGTCGCGGGTCCTGGCGACCGACCATCAGGCGGGACTCTGGACGGAGAAACCTCCGGAGACCCGGGATAGCCCGAGCCGCCGGCCGCCGCGTGCCGTCGAACGCCCGCCTGGTACTGAACGGTCTGGTGGTGGACGCACGGCAGGCTTGCCGCAAGAGTGCTCCCACCAGGCCCTCCCGGAACAAACCCCAGATTCCGGGCAGACTTGAACAGTAAGGGGGCCCTATCCTGTTGTCAATTCTTGGTCTGAGCGGCCTGCCTGGAAGGAGGTGGAGACGAGCCTAGGCCAAGATCTTGGTCACCACGCCGGCGCCGACGGTGCGGCCGCCCTCGCGGATCGCGAAGCGCAGCCCTTCTTCCATCGCGATCGGCGTGATCAGCTCGATCGTCATCTGCACGTTGTCCCCCGGCATCACC
>Ga0299906_10002272_pt1 | contig 16021 bp, 11 predicted proteins | sample RVTome_14_FD_200259 | JGI IMG/M metagenome (GOLD analysis project Ga0299906, IMG submission 200259) | Soil microbial communities from uranium-contaminated site in the Upper Colorado River Basin, Wyoming, United States - RVT145D125 (version 2) ... | reverse complement strand
CCCTTCCTATTCACCCCTACACGCCTGCCAACTTGGCATCTGTAGCTCCAGCGAACATAAGTCTCTTGGACATCAAGTACATGTTCTACGTGGATGAAACAGGAGGAGGTATCACTCCTGTTATCGCTTTTGGGGATATTCCAGATGTAGGAGAGTTCCCTCCTGGTTACCAGATTAATACGGTCAATGGTTTTGGCCAAGTACCACAAGGCACTGTTCAGGTTGAACTCTTCATCAATCCTGGTTTCGAGACTATCCACACCCTCTTCATAGTAGCCGTTATTGAATATCCTGCTGGGGAAGGTCTGACTTACACTCCGACACAGGACTTCGGGGTGGCCGACAGTTTGGTTATCGAGACCCCAGCCCAGCTTCCTGTAGGCGCTCCAATCAATTACGCGGCCATCGAGGACTTCTCAGTAGACCCTCAGCATCGCGAAGTGGAGATCACGTATCGTACGAACGAGATCACATACGAGTACCATTACTTCGACTTCCACGGCAGTAGCTATGCTGACCTGACCAACGTCGTTCTTCTCCCCGAGAGAGCTGCGGTGGTCAACGAGATTCGCCGTGTCAGCCCCAACCCTGCAACATACACAGGTGGTATCACCTTGTCAGCGGATGGTCGAGTCATCACACTGGATCCCGCTGCTGGCAATTGGGGTGGTAATGCTCTGAACCAGGATAACAATCTAGAAATTGACTACGAAGGTGTTCGTCCTATCCCGAACAACTCCGTTCAGATGACCATCTGGTACGAGAAGAGGGCTCCTCAGACCATCCGAGACTCTATCCTGGGATCTACTCTCAGTGTCATCCCTCGATACGTAGCCCCCTACATGTACACCCTTGTTGGGGGGTCTGGAACGCAGGACGATTCGTACCCCTTCCCTGTGGCTTACACCCAGTCCCCAGGTGTGTACCCCACGAGTGGAGGCACCTTCTCGGGAGATCATGAACTAGACAGCTACGGCGAAGTCTCGATTGCAGACTTCAACATCAACACCGGGTTTCTTCAGGTTCCGACGTTGGTGCCAGCTGTCCCCAACCCTCAGTCCCTAGTGTTCGATAGGTCTCCTGGAGACATCGACGCTGAAAACCGAACTTACTTCAAGGAAGTTCCGGCAGGGTATATCCCCAGTGCTTTCGGACAGCCTCTTTCGGACGCCAAAACACACAAGAACGTGTTGCCCATCATCGCCGAGATCACAACGGACAGTGTCATTGGACCAAAGGGTTCTTTGGTTCTAGTGCTCATCTCCAGGTGGGCACCCTTCGATGCTGCCAACAACGTCGCTTTCGATTCAGACCTGGCCCAGAATCTCACTTCGGCTAGCGTCTACCGTTTGAAGGGTAATCCCCTTGCTTCCAGGAGATTCTGATGCCGTCATCTAAGAACCCAAACAGTCTCATTTCTGGAGCGGGTAAGATTCCCGCAGGTACCATAACGGCCTCGGCCCAGCTGTTTCCTCCTAGTGCGGGTGGTAGCGAGATCGATATTCTGACCTCGAACAATCTGTGGTCAGGTACGAACACCTTCAATGCTGCCGTCACGACGAACAGCACTTTGACCACGAATGGGGCTAACACATTTGAAGGCAACGACATCCACAATGGGGACGACACCTTCAATGGGTCTAACACGTTCGAAGGCAATGACATCCACAATGGGGACGACACCTTCAATGGCGTGAATACCTTCAATGGGGCTAACACGTTTGAAGGTAACGACATCCACAATGGTGATGATACCTTCACAGGTAGCATTACGCTTACTGGTTCGATGACTCTTGATCGAGCTGATGTGGATGAACCTCGTATGAGGTCCACTTTGGTGGCGGCTAACTACCTTCAGATTTATGAGTACGTGGTAGATAGCGGGCCTCCAACACAGTACGTCCGCATGTACATTTCTACCGTGTCCTCGGGTCTCGTTCAACGTGGCATAGTTACCACGTTCAACGCTAGGTGGGACCAAGGTACTACGACCTTCAATGCAGATAACGACACCGTCTCTGCCTATATGTATCGGTTTTCCGAAGATGGCTTTTATGAGGTCTGGCGGCAGTCAACTACTGGGGTTGGTTGGTCTGATACTGCTTGGGAAAATCAAAATATGTATCTGGGTGGTGGGCTTGTTAGCTTACAAGCTGGCGCTCCTGGACCTGCCAACCTTGAAGTGTCCGCTCGTGGTATTGTTGGCGGAGACCTAACATTAGCTTCTGGGTACGGGCCTCCTCATGGGGACATGATCTTTCGATCAGGTTCTGTGGAGGTATTCCGTATCTTGGGAACCAATGGTCGTATTCTTGTTCCGGATAACCAGGATCTCTACTTTACCCATGAATCCAATGATGATGGTGGTGACGGGAATCACTTCATTTTCGTCACTCAAACTGGGTTGAACGCACCTAATGGTAGAGCAGGCACTGTGCAGATTCATGCCGGCTTAGGTGGCTCTGCCGGTTCTCAAGGTAGTGGTGGTTTACGTATCTATGATGATAGCGGAACGACTTTGAAAGCTGAGCTGAGCCGTGAAAACCTTGAGAGTACTCTCAGTGATGATGCTTATCCCCCCGCTCTTTGGTTGAGCGCTGATAGCCGTGAGACTCCTAGGTCTCACCTAGATACTGAGGCTGTATATGCCAATGGAATGTTTATCCAGACCATCGAAGATAGTAGCGGTCACTTGAATTTAGTGACTCGTCGTCAAGATGACGAGACGATCATCGGTATTGGCTGAGAGTAGGAAGAAATGGCGACGCCTTTTTACAAGAAAATCTATACGGCACGTGATATTGCCACGACTACCAAGGCTACTTGGGTAACCGCAATTGTCTTTGACATAACGGTTGACTTCCCTCCGGAGTGTTTAGCCGACTCGGGAGGTACCTTTTTCCACTTTGATATTCTCGATGTCTTCAAGGACAACACTGGTTTGGCCACGGATGGTACGGGTCGTCACAATTCGGCTTGGTTCCATGCTGCCATTATCCGTGTCACAGGTGGGGTCCTTACGGGCGGTTACACAGTAGATGAAGTGTCCCGAGCAGGTAATGACTTCGGAACTTTGGGGGATAACCAGGTTCGACTCTTGCCGAGTTCGGTAGGTCTTTCGGACACCATCACTATCCAAGTGGAAAGCCCCACAGGTAACAACGATGGGGTGCACTTCGTCGTTGCAGAAGTAACGGCTTATAACGACGCATGACCCCTGAAGATGTTCTTCTTTTGTCGGTCACTCGGAATGGCCCTCACCCTCTTGTGGCAGAAGTCCTCCACAATGCTTGTACTAAGTATGGATTTCGCTGGGCGCATCAATGGGGTTGCAGTGACTTAGTTTTCACTCGATCACAGGTGTTCCTTGATGCCTTGAAGGTGAAGCCTAAAGCCATTGTCAGCATCGATTCGGACATCCTGTTCGAAGTGGATCAGCTGATGGCGATAGTCAATAAGCTATCGGTGGAGGACAAGATAGGGCAGGTAGGGGGTTTCTACATGCGAAGAGGAGGTAACGACCCTTCTTTTCGTTTGGATGGCCCTGTCGAATGTAATCTAGGGGTTGGGGGAGACATTATCCCTGTCTCGGGTCTTGGATTGGGGTTCACGGCAATTCTTACAGAGGCCCTGGTCGACGCTCAGAAGTTGGCCCCTGTCGTGGTAGTCGATGAGAAGATTCCTTTGGTGTGCATGCCTCTTGCCATCAACAATATCTACTATTCGGAGGATTATGCTCTCACCTGGAGAATTCGGGCTGCTGGTTGGAAGACCCTGGCTGACCTCTCGACGTGTGTGAAGCACATAGGGGACCATCCCTTCGATTATCATGATTCTTTGGTTGTCCATCATCGAGAGGTAACCTCTAAGATTCTGGCTGAGGGATATAGGGTGCGTTTCAACGGACCTGTGGACCCTGAATGTGTAAAACGTTTGCAAAACGACCTTGATCTCAAGGACAAATTAGTATGAGTACCCATTACCTGATCGATGCACACACCCCCGTCCTGGCTAACTCACCCATCAATGACGTACGTCTTTCTGGAGGAATCCCAGGGGTCGCGGATGACGGTAGTATTGTCAACGGTAACTTTGTAGTTCGTGTCGGAGACTCCATTGGTGTCGAAGACCCCACGAGCTTCAGCGACCTCATCACCAAGAAGTATGCTGGCCTTCTGGCCAGCTACCCAGGGTTCTCGAATATCATTTTCGACGCCCTCACCGACGACACGAACATAGCCAAGGCCAGCCCTCCTAACTACGGGACAACATTGGGGTTGCGTGGGACTATCTCGGTGTCGGCTGGAGGTGGTTCCTTGTCTACAACAGTAGTGGACGTGAGCCCCGCTGTCGTGACCCAGGCCATTGTGGTGTGGGAAGCCTTCAAATACGTCTACGTGGACGACAAGACCAACCGTACCTTTAGGATCTACGACGAGGTGGCCCCCGAATCGGTGGATGTGGACTTCACAGCTACCAATAACTTTGGTGCGGCCGAAACCCCTACCAGTGGTTCTCTGGTGACTATGGCCACTCCTGGTAGCCTCCTTAGACTGAGGTTTACGGGGGCCACAGGACAGAATCGGATTTTCCTAGGCTCTTGGGCTGTCATCTACTGAAGGGCCCTCGTTTCTTTTGATGTTCCCGCAGCAGGTAGATGAGTGCCAAAGCCTCTCAAAACCTGTGTACCCAGTGTGGGCTCCTAGGGGAACTTTGCTCAGGCCAAAGAAGATGGAGATGAAGACAAATGGCTAAGAACTACGGTACTGGGGTTTCCCGAGTCCTAGACCCCAACAAGTCTCAGTACACCACGGTGGTGTGGCAACAGAATAAGCCCCCCACTGATGCTGAACTGAGCTTGATGTCCGACATTGCGGAGGAGCAGCGGAAGCTCATCGTTTCCAAGAGCATGCCCTCTGGTTGGCTTGGAAATGGCCTCAATGACTCTGAAGCCTTCGTGACGAACTCGACCTGGTCCAACTGGTTCAAGTTCGGTCAACAGAAGACTGACGAACTAGGTGCTATCCAGTGGGCTAACGTCAACGGTTGGCTGATTCCGGTCACGGGCACTCTGACGGGCACACCCCCCGGGTCTCCGGACGATTCCAGCACCTGGAACCGTGTCACCCTGTCACCTCCGCCCAGCAATAGTGGTGATGCCCGCATCGACTTTGTGTTCTTGGAGGCTTGGCAGGCTTTGATCCCGCCGAACCCCAGCTCGACCAACAAGCCCTCGGCCAGCGGTATCTACCGCTACGGCAACAAGGAGGGCGGCTACAGCTTCCTCACAGACGACCTCATCGACCCCTCGATTGGGTTCGAGACGACTCAGCGTGTTCAGATCCAGTACCGTATTCGTGTGGTGACAGGTCTTGTGGGCCTCACAAGTTTCCCTGACGGATTCGACCCCGCCAGTGTTCAAGCTCAGGGTGCAGCTTCTGCGGTGACTTCCTTCACGTTCACCAACATGAGGAAGACCTTGGGCGACCCTGGCCTCTGGAGGGCAGGTGATGGTACTCCGAACTCCTTGGGCACCGTGGACGGGTACACCTATGCCATCCCACTAGCAGCCATCTTCCGCCGGAATACGGTGGCTTGGGATGGTGACCCTGGTCAGAACCTCAATGGTGGGTTCAATCGTAACCCCACGGCTATTGACCGTACGGGTTGGACGACCTTCTCGACGACCCCAACTCTGTCCGCTGACATGTCAGCAGCTCAGCTGACCCTCTCTTTGGTCAGTGCGGCTAATATCCCGCTTCCGACAACTCCTGCCACTGCGGTTTACATCCAAGTTGGGGATGAAATCATGCAGTATACCTTCATTACGGGAACCACGGTGACCCTTTCGGCTCGTGGGGCTTTGGGCACCAAAGCGGAAGTCCACAAGGCGGGGGACACCGTCTCCGTGGTGGCAGGCCGTCCCGATGGTCTCTTCTCGGACCAGATTGCCAAGACGGATATTCTGGACTTGAGGCACGTGGTGGCCCCAGGTGGGTTTGACTATTCTAGCCTTCTCGATAACTCCTTGGATGCACTGCTTCGAGGTAAGCTCCGATCGACGTGGAAGCGTACAGGTGCGGGCTCGGTACAGGGACCTTACGTTCTCTACCAGAACAAGATCTCGTCTTCTGCCGCTGCTGTTGGTATCGTTAAGTTGGAGGCGCCTGACGGAGTCAGGCAGGTATGGAGTGACGCTAGCTACATGCAGCCTGTGGAGTTCATTGCAGCTCCGCCAGCCTCTCGTCCCGCAGCTCCCCCTCAAGACATCTCTACGACATGGGACTTGTCTTTGAGTGGCACGGTGGACACTTCAGCGTCTCCCGCAGGAACCTATATTTTTAGTCCTGGGGATGTCATCACGATCCCGATTTCTCAATTTCAAACGGCGGTAGGCTCAGACACGGACCAGGTTCAGTTCCCGAACTTGGCTGGTGCGGTGTCGATGCGACTAGCCGACTCGGAAACTGAATTGGTCGAGGGTGGTGGCAACGACTTCACGGTCACACTTCCCACTGGTCCTTCTGATGACCTTGTCATCACCTTGGATGCCAACTTCAACGGAGGTAACCCCTCTATTCAGAATGTGGCCCTCTACATCACCTTCCACGTTCAGTACGGGAAGGGACGTGGCCTCAGCCACAAACCTGACAGTGTCCACAGTGTGGCCTTCCTGAGTGCTGCTTCGGGAACGATGACTCGTCAGAAGAACATTCCGGCGAACAACATCCCCATGAGCACGGCTTGGGCCCCTCTTTGGTCCAAGTTCCGTAGTGACCTCCTTCAGGGGAATCTACCGGTCACAGCCGAGTCGTACATCGACCCGGGCAGCAAAACCGTCGTCCTCACACCTTTCCGTAGGATCGATCTTCCCACGGACATCAATGGTGATGGTGTCTTCAGGGCTCACCGAAACACAGCGCTTCATGGTGGTGCGGGCCCCTGCCCAGATGCTGGTTTAGGTGGGACTTCGGACCCTTTGAACCTCTTCAGCACGGGGCTTCAAGGTACCAATGCAGGTAGCACTTTCACTATCATTCCTCGCCACTTGGTTCCTGGTTGGGGTGAATTCCGTATACCTATCATCCATACGGACACAACAGACTTCGACGAGGGCATCAACTTCTTCTTCAACACTCCGAAGAGCTTGCTCGCCACGAATCAACTGACGACCTTTGTACCTCGTCTTGGGGACCGTCCCGCTGTGTTCTCGACGTGGAATATCGATAGCTCGGTATCAGCAACATATAACGCAGCGTTCAATATCTTGGCCTTCTCCATCACAGCAGCCGGTGCTCAGCTCTACACCGACTCTCGTGGTTTGGGTCGTACGGGCATTCAGCTTCCGCCCTTCTACCTGCCTACTCGAATCTACGCCATCTACGATTCAGAGGACTACTCTACGAATCTAGGTTCTAGTTACGATCCTTCTGACCGAGAATTCGATACACTCCGTGCAACGAACCTTCTCCGTCAGGACTTCGATGGTCCAGTCTTCTGGATCGAGCGCACGGTAAATGGTGACCCCTACGTCGTCATCAACTCAGAGGTTGTAGACTTCGCCAAGTCTCCATCAGGAATTGCTTCCTTCTCTTCTTCTCAGGGTTACGTCGTAGAATGTGAGATCATTTGTGTGGACCGTGGTGCTTTCGATGTGGACCAGCCCTGCCGGGTGGTTCTGAACCGAAGCCGTACGGTAGCAACTGACTTGGTGGGTGCACCCACGGACAACGCCATCCCAGTGGATGACATCAACATGGCCATTCCAGCCCCGCCTTCGGGTGCGGAGTCCATTGCTGTCAATTTTTCGAGGACACCGTACCAAGGAGACATCTACAGCAGTCAACTCAGCGGAGTGGACAGCCCCCAGCGGTTGGGCCCTCTGACGTCCTCGACGGCCTTCCAGATCAGTAACACGGAACTAGACCAGGATAACCTGAGCCGTCCCAACCCCAAGGTTGTGGAGGTTCTGGCATCGAGGGCATTTGTAACCTCTTTGGGTACCGGACGTATCGGTGGGGACTACGATCCCACGGACACCCTGGACTACCGTAACCCTGGTGCGGAGAGTGCGGCAAACTACCCCCCGGCTACGGCTGTGGATGCCCGTCCCTCCTACATCGTCTCGAACATCCTTGGAACGGATGAGTCGCTCTACACTCTGGGTACGGAGTATGCGGGTGCCACAGATCGGCTCCCCCTAGGCTCTCTTATCCGAGATTCTGACTTCCGAGGCGACAGTGTCATCGGGGATACTATCTCACCTTTGGTCTACCTTGCTGAATCAGGGCCTGCTCTGGAAGCCACGGTCATGTCCAACGTGAGGAAGGATGGTATGACCGAGGCCGACGTTTTCCAGGCGACCCCCTCTTCGGGTGGATCTGGTGAGGTCGTTGCTGTTCTCGATGGTGAGAGTGGCAACTTTGCCCTTGATACCAACTACAGGACGAACCGTGGTGGTTCAGCCTTCGTGGTTTCGGGCCCTCGTCCAGGTGGATCAGTGGGCCGTCTCTTCGGTAAGCTCACCACAGGGACGAATTACAACACCTACCTTTCGGGTGTGGCCATGTTGGTTCGGAACACTGTGACCAACGTGGGTGCCTCGGAGCGTTCTGCCGGGCAAGAGCTACAGATGCTCATTGTGACTACAGCGACTCGTCGCCACGGTACCAACGACGTTCCTGTCAGAGTTCTCTGCGGGACCTCGGGCAGTGGCGAAGGTTATGCGGCTGCTGACCTCTATCGTGTGATGGGCCGTCCGATCACCAATGATGCGGCTAGGGTGGACAACGACTCTACTACGGTCACATTGACGCCTCCGACGTCACTGAAGCCCCGTATTGGCGGCTAGTAAGCCTTGATGTGGAGCAATAGGAGAGCCGCCAGTAAAATGGCGGCTACCTCTTCACCTGTTGGGCAGGATTCATCAATTACATGTCTTCATGTGGAGGGCCCCGGCCCCAGATACCATGAAGACCCGCCACAACATCATCATCCAGCTTCGGCTTTCTGAGGAGCTAGACCAACATCTAGATGACCTTAAGGTTCGCTTAGAGGGTAGTTGTGGCGGCATGAAGATGGCCAAGGCAGAACTGCTTAGGAACCTCCTCAAGCGGGGCATCCAGGATCTCGAAGACGAGCTCTCGGCCAAAGAGGGGCATTGACGTTTTGGTTAATGAAATGCAGGCTCTGTGGCTTTTAAGACAGAGACACGTGGTACATTGAGGCAGCTTAATGAGTATCAAACGACTCAAAGCAGGAGAGATCAAAAATGGCAATACAGCGGCTAACATATCTGGACGTGCCCAAGCAGCAACGCTCAAAGCAGGCGGCCAACGTACAGCATCAGCTTCGAGCTATCCTGAGCAATCCGGCGTCGAACGCGGAGCAGCGGGAGTTCGCCAAGAAACAGATCGGGGTGCTCAAGCACTGGGTGAACGGGTCACTCCCAACGGAAGTGACGGGCGAATTGAATTACCATCACTTGGTAGAAATTCTCACCATAGAGTAGTCGTTTCGGAGACGATTAGCATATCCTACACTTAGATTGAGATGCTGTGGCTGGATAGCGTCACAGACGTATTGTCCTACACTTTTGTAACAGTGGCCGGGGGTTTTCGATCTAAGATTCCAGTCCTACACTTTGAAGCGGTAGGATGCTCTTGCTACCAGCTGATTCCGGTTGCACAGCCTCATCAGGTGTTCCGTCCTACTCTTTGAAGCGGTAGGATGCTCTTGCTACGGCTTTTGTAAAAGCCCTGGTTTTCAAAGAACTTGCGAGAGGCTCTCTTTTTCTACCCCTTGTAGGAGCAGGTCACCTCTGGATAAGTAGTCTGTCTTGCACTTAAAAGCGGCAAGATGCTCTTGTAGTAACCTAATTACAACAACTTATGATATCAATCAATCTGAAAACCCTGGTATTTCCATCGCGGAACCGTTCGCAACACTGTGTTATGGTATCATACCCTTAAGTAGATTTATGGAAGTCATCAAGACATCTGACTATTTTGAGGAGCAGATGCAAGAAGCCCACGAAGAGTACCTCCGTGGGCTCCAGGAAGTCGCTGACGAGGAAGCCGACGACTAGCAGTACGCTGACTAAAGTTTTCCTTTAGATTTGATGAAGGAGCGGGAGAACTTCGGCGGTTTCAAGTTCATCGTTCCAATACCGGGTGAGTGCGTTCTGGTTGAGCCTCACCCAAGCCAAAACGTCCTTCTCAATCTTGGCTGGGAGGGTGCCAGCCAAGACTCGGGGGTTGGTCCCTACGGAAACGCTAGCTGAGCCCTTGCTTACTGAGGCCGTTTCTCCCAAGGTGACCTTTACTCTCGGACCGTGCTGGAGCTTTTTCCCACCTGATGATGTGCCGGTAGAGATCCAGATCACAGCTCCTTGTATTCCTGTTGTTCGGGACCTCAGGTTGGACATCGCAAAGGCGTCCCACTTGGCTTCCTTCTCGATGTAGCGTTCCGCCACTTTCTTCTTGGTTTCATCGGTCATCAGTAATCGCTCCAGTGCGTCTTCTCCAGCCGGTACACTCCACCCCGAGCGGTGTTGACCCAGTAGATCCTTGTCTCCGAGATGGCGAAGTGGCTCGTGAGGTTGTTCCAGTTGTAGAGCTGCAAGGTTCTTGGAGTCAGCTGTACCGTTCCAGTTCCCGAGATGGGAGCTCGGAAGATGGCTTTTCCTGTGGTGGTACTGTTGATCCAGTAGACGAAGGTGCCGTCTCCTGTGAGTCGGTACATCACTTCACTGTCTGAATCAGCACTGCTACCCTGTTGTAACGTGGTCACGCTCGAATTCGAGAGATTCATCCTCTTGACCTTCGACGCAACAGGTGAAAAGGGGCCTCGGTTGGTGGTCCAGAACAGGTAGTTCCCGTCTACCCACAAGGACGAGATGTTCGGCTCGTCTTCAACTAGCAGCACGGGAGGGCCGCTACCCACGGGCTGTCTCCAGATCGAGTTCAAGTCGTCCGTAGTGTTATCGTAGGACGCCCAGTAGTTGTGGGTTGATGTCACAAAGGTGATGATGGTTGAGTTCGTATCGAAAGGTGACACCGCGTAGTTCACGATGGCTGTCTTGACTCCCGAGGATACGTTCCCTTCATTTTCGGTCCACGAAGACCCCTGCCACAGAACACGGCCTGCTCCAGAAGAGGGCAAGCGTACGTCATTTCCCCCTAGCAAGGTGGCTCCAGTGATTCTCTCTTCAGGATCACCCATGCCGTCCTCGCAGTAGTATGACGTGGTCTGGGTCCAGCAGAATTCCCCGTCATTGAAGCCCACCCAGTAGATCACCCCAGCTGTGTCGTGGATCTTCGTAGAACCCGAAGTGGTGTTCTCTACGATATAGTCTTCGTTGGAACTGTTACGTTCGGCAAAATAGAGCACATCGTATGGGGTGTTCGAGTCATCCACCTCAAGGTTGCTCAGGATCACGGCCCCACTATCGTACCGTACGTTAGCCGTACCCGGGGTACACATGTAGTCTTGGCAAGCTCCAGGGCTGCAATCGTGACCACAAGCCCCACAGTTCAAAGTGTTGGTTTCGAGGTCCGTCTCACAACCATTCGCCCCTGTACAGTCACCCCAGCCTTCGTCACAATCCAAACCACAGATTCCACCCCCACAGGTTGCGTGTTGGTTGGAACCACCCGAGGGACAAGATGTTGTAGAACCCCAGAATCCACTACTCTGGCATGTTCGAGTCCCAGCCCCGTCACATTCGACGGCTCCAGGAACGCACTCACCCGTGCAGTTCCCCGCCGAGCAAGTGTACGCACAGTCTTGTGAGAGGGCCCACTGGCCTGTCGAATTGCAGATTTGAGCGTCCCCTCCCGGACTACACTGTCGAGCCCCTGGTGAGCAAACTCCCGTGCAATTCCCTGCACCCGAGCAGACGTAGTCGCAAGTCTCCCCATTGACCCACTGACCCGATCCGTTGCAGGTCCTAGGGGTCAGGCCGTTGCATTCCGTAGTTCCAGGCTCACAGACTCCCGTGCAGCTTCCAGCAGAGCAGAGGAAGGGGCATTCCGAGCCCGTAACCCACTGTCCTGAGGAATTGCAGCTTCTGGGGGTGTCCTCCGAGCAGCTCTGAGAGCCTGGTACGCAGGCACCCGTGCAGTTGCCCTCACCTGAGCAGACGTAGGGGCAGGTCTGGGTGTTGGTCCATGTCCCGCCCTCGTTGCAGGTCTGGGAGACGGTGCCGTTGCATTGGGTGTCGTCGGGCGTACAAGCGCCCGTACACTCGCCACCCGAGCAGATGAACTCGCACTCCGAGCCCGTTTCCCAGTAGCCATCTACGCAAGTCTGAGGGGCGTCACCGTCGCATTGCTGGGCCCCCGAGGAGCATTCCCCTCCGCATGTCCCAGCGTCGCACAGGAAGGCACAGGAGGTCGTCTGGACCCATTCACCGTTGGCATCACAGGTTTCGACGGTCAGGCCGTCGCACTGCATATCGCCGGGGGAGCATTCACCTTGGCAAGCACCTTCGGAGCAGACGTAGCCACAGGTCTCAGTTTCCCAGCCCATGCCGTCGTCGGCACAGGTGTTGAGCACCATGCCTTGGCAGTTGGTCTCGGCGGGGGTGCAGATGGGGGTAGGGCCGGGGTCAGTCCCGCCCATGCCAGCCGTGTTGGCCCTGCCCGCAGTCCCAGCGGTTCCACTCGTGTCTTCGCCCCCAGAGCCTCCAGAATCGGTCCCGCCCTCAGGGGACAAGCCATCCTCGCCCCCAGAGCCTCCCATGCTTGAGGTTCCAGCATCTCTGAAACCAGAGTCTCCTGCGAACCCTGCATTGTCCCCCGTCGTGTCTAGGCTTCTAAATTCAGCCCCACTACAACCTACGAGGAACAAAACGCTGAAAATAGTGGCCAATTTAGCCATGGTGTTCCTTCCTGTGTTCTGCCTCTTTTTGGTGGTCATGCTCTTTGTAACCCTAAGTACACCCGAATGGATCCTAAATTCACAAAAGTATCTGCCACCCCCGGTAGAACTCAGAACGGTGTATCACTCGGGATGGACATCGCAGCTTATGTGTCTGAGCGTCTGGGTAAAATCCAAAGTAAGTACAATTTCAACCCTCTTATTGGAGCAAAACAGGTTGAGGGGGCTAGTCCCCTGGTTACGAGGGATTTTGGAAAGTTCCAAGAACTCATGCACTTAGTGAAAGTCCTCAAGGTATCGGTAGGTATCCCTTATGACGAGAAAGGGCTCGATCCTAAGGAATCTAAGGTAATCCCCACTGAAAAGGCGAAGACTGTCTACTTCGCTCGTGTTCAGGGGTCTAATATTTGGAAGGTGGGGTGTTCCCAGAACCCCTACAACCGAGTTTCTGCCCTACAGGTAGGGCATGATGGTCACTTGTCCGTTGTGATGACGCTTCCGGGTGGTTTTGAATTGGAGACGCTCTTCAAGCGATACCTTCGGAAGTACAAGTCTCGTGATCGGAATCACAGAAAAGGTGAGTGGTTCAATATCGACCCTCTCAAACTGAAGAGGCTTGTCTCTCAAGTCCGCAAAGAGGGTTCAGAATTCATGCGCCACAACACATTGCCCCTAGATGCAGAAAAATGAGTATGAACATCGAAAAGAAGAAAAAGGCGTCTCTGGCGAGGAAAACCTCATCTCTGCCCACAAAAAACCTTGTTTTTGGGGTCCTCCACGTCGGGGGGAAAAGAAACCAGCTTTTGATGGAGCGTGCTTCGGAAGATGGTCTCTACTTCAACATCCAGAACATCAAAACGGTAGAGGACCAGGTTTTCAAAGGCTTCCTCTACCGCAACCGATTGGTGGACATTGAGTGTAAGCGTCGTACACGCTATCGTGAGATTCGGAGCACTCTTTCAGACGAAATGATGAGCCTCACTCAGCAGTACAATGAGGCCACTGAAGTCTATCATGAGCTTCGCAAGAAGCTCTGCGAAGTGCCTAAGTCTCAGCGTGACGATCATCCTTTGGTTTTGGAGGTTCGTCGTGCCAGAGAAAAGGTCAAAGGTATATACAAGGACTTGAAGACCGAAACAACGGCGGTCGAAAAGGAGTATTTCCAGGAGGCTTCTACCTTTTACAAGGCCAAACTTCAGGAACTGAATTACGACAATTACGGACCGGCTTCTAAGAAGAAGGTAGAAATTAGGGCCGCTGTGTTGGAAGACATGAGGGAGTTGTTCCACTCGGCTTGGGTGGAGAACTTCGAATTAGAGGAGGAGGCTCGGGCTGAGGTAAAGAAGGCTCGGGCTGAGTCGGGTTGCTTCTCTGGAGTCTACCAAGCGGTAGATGCCGCCGCTAAACGTTCATTTCAAGACAGCCCTTTCAACCCACGAAAAGCTCCTTTCCAGCATCGTGGTAAGGTGGGCCTTCAGATTCTGAAGACCAAGACTAAAGGTTTGGCTTTGGATTGTACCTGGGAACAGGCTTTGAGTTGCCAGGATTCTCGCATCAAGGTCAGGCTCTACCCAGACTGCCCTGTGCGGTGGATGACTCGTTTTCGTAAAAAGGTGGCACAACAGCTCAGAGAACAAGGGCTTTCCAAGAAAGCCGCTGAAGAAGAGGCACGGTTCCATTACACCGCTGCTGTGGCCAGCATCAAGATTGCTGGAAGAGAGGATTCTAAGGAGGCGGTTTATGTAGAGGTTCCTTTCCTGCTACACCGTCCTATCGACAAGAAAGCCGTACTCAAATGGGTTTACCTCGATGTAAGTCGTTTGGGGCAGATGCCTACGTATCAGCTTCGATTCACCGTAGAGTCCGAGACTTTCAACATGAATCGAACGGCCTTGAAAGGGACTCTAGCCGTAAATCTTGGGTGGCGCGTACTGAGTGACGGCTCGATAAAGGTGGCCACCACATGGGATGGTCTCAAATCTTCAGAGATCATCCTCCCCGCTGAAATGCGGGAGTCCTTCGAGGTCTCTAAAAAACTTCTGGGGTACAAGGATGACCACTTCAATGATGCCAAGAAAGCTTTGAAGTCTTGGATGAAAGAAAACAAAACCAAGCCTTCGTTGGTCAAACAGCTGAAGGAAAAGTATGTGACCTTGAACACCGTATCGAACTGGCGTTCAACCAAGCATATGGCCAAAACGACCTTCGCTTTCCGAGGCGCTTACTTGAAGGGGGTGGACATCGAAGGGCTTTGGCAAGAGTGGAAGAGGGATCGTCTTAGTGTACGCCCAAAGAAAATGAGCGTAGAGCAGTGGCGGCGTAAGGGGGTAGCTCGCAATGACAAAGACCTTTTTGCGAGCTACTTAGAATTGTCGAAGTGGTTTCAGGCACGAGGTCACACCTCACCTCATGTCCAAATGGCCTTGTATCTAGAATGGTGGCGGCGCAAGGACTCTCACTTGGACACCTACGCTCGAACCCTCCAAGAGAAAATCCGTTTGCGTAAGCAAGCGATCTACCGAACCTTTGCACGGGTCTCGGCAAACACCTACCTCGATGTCATCGTTGAGGATTGGGACAAGAGTGTCACCGCCAAGAAGCCTAAACCGGAAGACGATACGAGGACTCAACAGGATGAGGCTTCTAACAAAATTCGTCAGTTTTGTGGGGTCAGCGTGCTTACAAGTGCCTTGGAGAACGCCTTTGATTCCGAGCATTACCATAAGGGGAACACTAAAGGGACTCGGGTTCATCTCGGTTGCGGTGGGCCGCCCCCCAAGGACTCCAAGACTCTCGTAGAGGTCTCGTGTCCCAAGTGTAGCCGTCGTTATAATCAAGATGTCAATACAGCACGCCATTTGTGGTCTCAGGTTGAACCTGAAGATGGTGTGCGAGTGGCGTAGTGATGTGAAAACCCCTGGAACCTCTCGCAAGTCTATTTTATCCGGTGTATAGTAGGTCTGGGCCGGGATATGAGAGCCCCCTAAAGTCTCCTACAAGGACCACTTTAGGAGACCTCTCGCAAAACGACCTTCAAGTTCTTTGAAAACCAGGGCTTTTTACAAAAGCCGTAGCAAGAGCATCCTACCGCTTCTAAGAGTAGGACCCGTGCCCATGTTCTCCCAAACCTTGGGGTTCT
>Ga0299906_10002271_pt1 | contig 16024 bp, 13 predicted proteins | sample RVTome_14_FD_200259 | JGI IMG/M metagenome (GOLD analysis project Ga0299906, IMG submission 200259) | Soil microbial communities from uranium-contaminated site in the Upper Colorado River Basin, Wyoming, United States - RVT145D125 (version 2) ... | reverse complement strand
ACGGGCGAGGAAATCCCCGTCGAGCCGCGCAGCGGCGGAAGCGAAGGCGATCGCAGTGGCGGCCGGAGGCCGCCCCGCCGCGACCGTGACCGCAATCGCGCGGCACAGTAAGGCGGCGACCTTTCGAGGCAAGCAAGACCGTAGCGGGCGCCGGGAAACCGGCGCCCGTTTCAATTCGGCGTTCAGTCTTCCAGCAGGTTCAGCATGCCGATGACGTTGTAACCGGCGTCGACGTAGAGGACTTCGCCGGTCACGCCGGCCGACAGGTCGGATAGCAGATAGACGCCGGCCCCGCCGACATCGGCCGCGGTGATGTTGCGCCGCAGCGGCGAATTCTCGCCCTGCCATTTGTAGACGATCCGCGCGCTCGAGATCGCCGATCCCGCCAAGGTCCGCATCGGGCCTGCGGAAATCGCGTTGACCCGAATCCCCCGCCCGCCGAGGTCGCCTGCCAGATAGCGCACGCTCGCTTCAAGCGCCGCCTTGGCGACGCCCATGACGTTGTAGTTGGGCATCACGCGCTCGGAGCCGGAATAGGTCAGGGTCACGAGGCTGCCGCCGCTCGCCATCAGCGGCGCCGCCCGCTGCGCCACGGCGGTGAAAGAATAGCAGGATATATCCAACGTTTTCAGGAAGTTCTCACGGCTCGTCTCGATATAGCCGCCGCGCAGCTCGGCCTTGTCCGAATAGGCGATCGCGTGCAGCACGAAGTCGAGCCCGCCCCAGGCGGCGCCGATCTTGTCGAAGACCGCGTCCAGGCTGTCCCCGTCGCCGACATCGCACGGCATGATCAGCGTCGCCCCGACCGATTCGGCGAGCGGTTCGACCCGTCGCGCGAAAGCCGCGCCTTGATGCGTGAAGGCGAGCGTCGCGCCGTGCTTATGCGCGGCCTCGGCGACGGCCCAGGCGATGGAATGATCGTTGGCGACGCCCATGATCAGCCCTCGGCGACCCGCCATAAGTCCTGCCGCGGGTCCCGTTCCGGACGCTCCGCTCACCGATTACCGGCCCGGACGGCCACATGCGCCATGTCGCCTCTCTGTTGCCTAGAGCAACCTGCGTCCGATAGGACGCAGGTTGCTCTAATTTATTAGACCAGATCAAATTTCCTGCAATCAGGGGATTTCACCTGATTGCAGATCGATCTGGGCAGCGGGTCAGGCGTCGTGACGCTTGAAGACGAGCGTCGCGTTCGTGCCGCCGAAGCCGAAACTGTTGGAAATGACGCAATCGAGCGCCACGTTATCCTTGCGCTCCCGGACGATCGGGAAGCCGGTGGCCCCGGGGTCGAGCTCATCGATGTTCGCGCTCGCCGCAATGAAATTGTGCTTCATCATGAGCAGGGAATAGATCGTCTCGTGCACGCCGGTGGCGCCGAGCGAGTGGCCGGTCAGCGACTTGGTCGAGCTGAGCGGCGGGATATGGTCGCCGAACACCGCGCGGATCGCCTCCAACTCCCGGATATCGCCGACCGGCGTCGAGGTGCCGTGGACATTGATATAGCCGACCGGCATGTTGAGGCCGTCGAGCGCCTGACGCATGCAGCGCGCGGCGCCTTCGCCCGATGGCTGGACCATGTCGAACCCGTCGGATGTCGCGCCGTAACCGGCGAGCTCGGCGTAAATCTTCGCGCCGCGCGCCTTGGCGTGCTCTAGCTCTTCCAGAACCACGACGCCGCCGCCGCCGGCAATGACGAAACCGTCGCGCTTGGCGTCATAAGGTCGGCTGGCCCGCGCCGGCGTCGCGTTGTAGGACGACGACAGCGCCGGCATCGCGTCGAACAGAACCGTCATCGTCCAATGCAGCTCTTCCCCGCCGCCGGCGAAGACGATGTCCTGCTTGCCCCACTGGATCATCTCCGCGCCGTTGCCGATGCAATGCGCGCTGGTCGAACAGGCGGAGCTGATCGAGTAATTGACACCCTTGATATGGAAGGGGGTGGCGAGCGTCGCGGAGTTCGTGCTCGACATGGTCCGCGGCACCATGTACGGCCCGACGCGCTTCGCGCCCTTGTCCTGGGCGGTCTGCCAGGCCAGCAGCAGGTTGGAGGTCGACGGACCGCCCGAGCCCATGATCATGCCCGTGCGTTCGTTCGATATCTCGGCTTCCGTCAGGCCGGCGTCGGCGATCGCCTGCGCCATGGCGATATAGTTATAGGCAGCGCCGTCGCCCATGAAGCGGCGGACCTTGCGGTCGATATGGGCGTCGATGTCGATGTCGACGGCACCGTGGACATGGCTGCGAAAGCCGCGGTCCGCATATTCCTGGCAGAACTTGATCCCCGATCTGCCTTCCTTCAGCGAACGGAGAACTTCATCCTGGTTGTTGCCAATGCTGGACACGATGCCCAGCCCGGTAACCGCAACACGCCGCATATTACCCTCGCGAGAACCGAGTCGGTTCAGGAGCCTTCCTGGAACAAGCCGACCCGCATGTCCTTTACGTCATAGATCGGCTGGCCGTCGGACTTCAAAATGCCGTCTGCGATGCCCATGACCAGTTTCCGCATGATGACGCGCTTCATGTTGATCTGATAAGTGATTTTCTTTGCCGTTTCGAGAACCTGGCCGCTGAACTTGACCTCGCCGACGCCCAGCGCGCGGCCGCGGCCGATGCCGTTCAGCCAGCCGAGAAAGAACCCGACGAGCTGCCACATCGCATCCAGGCCGAGGCAGCCCGGCATCACCGGATCGCCCTCGAAATGGCAGCGGAAGAACCAAAGCTCCGGTTTCACGTCGAGCTCGGCGATGATTTCGCCCTTGCCGTGCACCCCGCCGGTATCGGAAATGTGAATGATCCGGTCGAGCATGAGCATCGGCGGCAGCGGGAGCTGGGCATTGCCCGGCCCGAACAGGCGGCCGTGTCCACACTCGATCAATTCTTCGAAGCTGTAGCTGTTCTTCCTGACGAACGTCAAAGCGAGCGTACCCCCCGACCCCCGGTATCGATTGTCATATCGATTGTCGCGTTACCAATATCGCAGGTCATACCCTAACACAATGATATCGCACCCGCGCCCACGCCACCCGCGGCGCTTGGCTTCCCGCGATCCGATCGGCTTTACGCCTCGGTCCCTATCGGACCGTAAGGCTGCCTGCGTTGTCAAAGGTTTTCTCATGAAACCCGCGATTCGGGGAGGGGTGCTCCGGCCAGCTAGACGTCGAGATTGGCGACTTTCAGTGCATTCGACTGGATAAAATCCCGGCGTGGCTCGACCAGGTCGCCCATCAGCGTGGAAAAGACCTCTTCGGCGTCGTCCGCGTGGCTGATCTTCACCTGATGCAGGACCCGGGCCTCGGCGTCCATCGTCGTCTCCCAGAGCTGCTCGGGGTTCATCTCGCCCAGCCCCTTGTAGCGCTGGATGCTGAGCCCACGCCGGCCCGTCTCCATGATGCGCTCGACCAGCTGAACCGGCCCGGCGATCCGCGTTTCGCCGTCCTTCGACGCCAGGGTCGGGGGGTGGCCGTAATATTCCTGGAAATCTCCCGCCATCGCATCGAGCCGCCGGGCATCGGCGCTGCGCACCAGGTCGCTGTCGATGGTATAGCGCTGCGTCACGCCGCGGAGCGTGCGCGAAAAGGCCAGGCCGCCGGTCTTGTTCGGCGCGCCGGCCCAGCCGCGCTCGAGCGGATCGGCCAGGTTGTCGAGCCGCTTGGCGATGTAGCTGGCCGCCTGGGCGGCGCGCTCCGGATCGGACAGGATGTCGGCGTTCAGCGCGCCGGCGATGGCCGACTGCTCGACCACGTCGCGATAGCCCACCTTCTGCGCCATCGTTTCCAGCAGGTGCTTGGCGTTTCGCGCGGCGTCGATGACCCGCCACAGATCCTCGCCGGCAAGCTGGGCGCCGTCGGCAAGCCTCAAAGCGAGGTCGCCCATGCCTTCGCGCAGGAGATAGTCTTCGAGCGCCGGGTCGTTCTTGACGTAGACTTCGGAATTGCCCCGCTTGACGCGATAGAGCGGCGGTTGCGCGATATAGAGATAGCCGCGCTCGATCAGTTCCGGCATCTGCCGGTAGAACAGCGTCAGCAGCAGGGTGCGGATATGGCTGCCGTCGACATCGGCGTCGGTCATGATGATGATCTTGTGGTAGCGCACCTTCGCCGCGTCGAAATCCTCCTTGCCGATGCCGGTGCCCAGCGCCGCGATCAGAGTGCCGATCTCCGCCGAGCCGATCATCTTGTCGAAGCGGGCGCGCTCGACGTTGAGTATCTTGCCGCGCAGCGGAAGGATCGCCTGATGGCGGCGATCGCGCGCCTGCTTGGCGGAGCCGCCGGCAGAATCGCCCTCGACGATGAACAGCTCGCATTCCTTCGGGTCGCGCGACTGGCAATCGGCGAGCTTGCCCGGAAGCGTCGTGATGTCGAGCGCGCCCTTGCGTCGCGTCAGCTCTCGCGCCTTGCGCGCCGCCTCGCGGGCCGCCGCCGCCTCATAGACCTTCTGGACGATGCGCTTCGCCTCGCCCGGGTTCTCCTCGAACCACTGGCCCAGCTTCTCGTTGACCACCGATTCGACCGCCGGCCGGACCTCGGAGGAGACGAGCTTCTCCTTGGTCTGGCTCGAGAATTTAGGATCCGGCGCTTTGACCGAAAGGACGCAGGTCAGGCCTTCCCGGGCATCGTCGCCGGTCACCGTTATCTTCTCGCGCTTGGCGATGCCCGAATTGGATGCGTAGGTGTTGATCTGGCGGGTCAGCGCGGCGCGGAAGCCGGCCAGATGGGTGCCGCCGTCGCGCTGCGGGATGTTGTTGGTGAAACACAGCATCGTCTCGTGGTAGCTGTCGTTCCATTGCATCGCGATCTCGACCGCGACCCCGTCCTTCTCGGACGAGATGCTGATCGGCTTGCCGATCAGCGCCGTTTTCGAGCGGTCGAGATATTTGACGAAGGCTTCGATGCCGCCTTCGTAATGCAGCGTCACCACCTTCGGCTCCGGCAGCCTTGCATCGGTGAAAATGATGCGTATGCCGGTGTTGAGGAAGGCCAGCTCGCGCAGCCGGTGCTCCAGCGTCGCCGCGTCGAAGTCCGTGCTGGTAAATGTTTCCGTCGACGGCGTGAAGGTCACGGTCGTGCCCTTCGCCGCGACGTCGCATTCGCCGGTGACGGCGAGGGGCTTCTCCGGGTCGCCGTCGCGAAAGCGCATGAAGTAGATCTTGCCGTCGCGCCGGATGGTAAGGTCGAGTATCGACGACAGCGCGTTGACGACCGACACTCCGACGCCGTGCAGGCCGCCGGATACCTTGTAGGAGTTCTGGTCGAACTTCCCGCCGGCATGCAGCTGGGTCATGATGACCTCGGCAGCGGAGACGCCTTCCTCCTCATGGATGTCCACGGGGATGCCGCGGCCATTGTCGGAAACCGTCACCGAGCCGTCGCCGTTCAGCGTCACCTCGATGCGGTCGCAATATCCGGCCATCGCCTCGTCGATCGCGTTGTCTACGACCTCGAAGACCATGTGATGCAGGCCGGTGCCGTCGTCGGTGTCGCCGATATACATGCCCGGCCGCTTGCGCACGGCGTCGAGCCCGCGCAGGACCTTGATGGAATCGGCGCTGTATCCGTGCCCGGCGTTTTCGACGGTATCGCTCATCTGAGTCGTCTCTGTCGTGGCGTCAAAAAGCGTCCCGGCCCATCATCGCGCTGGGGGCCGAAGGGGTCCGTTGGCTGTCGCTACGAGCCGGCCTTCTGGATATGGCGGCCGGCTGGCACCGGCCGTCGCGCTCGAGCTGGCCGGCGCGGACGACGACGAATTGCGCGCGGCTGCCCAAGAAATCGAAGACCGACCGGTCGGTGCCGGTGAACCAGGCCTGCGCGCCGAGGGAAAGCAGCTCGCCGAACAGGGCCTCGCGGCGGACGGCGTCGAGATGCGCCGCCACCTCGTCCAGCAGCAGCAGCGGAACGGAGCCGCGCTCTGCGGTCTGCAGCCGGGCATTGGCGAGCACGATGGCGATCAGCAGCGCCTTCTGCTCGCCGGTCGAGCACAGCGCCGCCGGCATGCCGTGTGCGAGATGGCGGACCGCAAGGTCGCTCCGGTGCGGCCCGACCGCCGCACCCCCGGCGGCAGCGTCTTGCGGCCGGCTGTCGCGCAGCGCAGCCCGCAGGCGGTCTTCGGCGGCAAGCGCCGGCCCTTGGTCGAGCCATTCCTCGACATGGCCGGTGACGGCGATCTCGGCGCCCGGAAAGGGCCCGTCCGGCGCCGCGCAGAGCCGGCAGAGGCGTGCGGTGAGCTCGCGCCTCGCGGCCGCGATGGCGACGCCGCGCTCGGCCATGTCGCCTTCCAGAGTATCGAGCCAGACGGCATCGCCGCCGTCGCGCAGCAGCCGCGCCCGTTCGCGCAGCGTATGTTCGTAGGCGCTGACGCGCCCGGCATGCGCCGCATCGAAGCCGAAGACGAGGCGGTCGAGGAATCGTCGCCGCCCCGATGCGCCCTCCGCGAACAGGCGGTCCATCGCCGGCGTCAGCCAGATGGCGCTGACATGGTCGGACAGGTTGGTCTGGCTCCGGCTCTGCTTGCCGTCGATCTGGACGATACGCCGGTTCACCGTTTCCGGCCGGTGGCCGGTGCCGATTTCGACCACGCCGGCTGGCGTCGCGAGCGAAGCGGCGACCGTCCAGCCCTCGCCTGATCCATCGCCTGCCGTTTCGGATCGCGGAGGATCGCGCCGGTCCATTTCCTCGAGTCGCGCGCCGCGCAGGCCCCGGCCCGGCGCCAGCAGCGAGATCGCCTCCAGCAGGTTGGTCTTGCCGGCGCCGTTGGGCCCGGTCAGCACGACCGGCCGCGCGTCGAGATCGAGCTGCGCGTGCGCATAACAGCGGAAGCCGGTCAGCCGGAGCCGAAGGACCGCTAACGCCACCGGACCCGGCGCAGCGGAATGTTGCGCAGAAGCGAGAATCTCCGAACCTCCGCAGCTAGACGCGCATCGGCATCAGCACGTAGAGCGCGCTGGGATCATCGGTGTCGCGGATGACGGTCGGCGATGCGGCGTCCGCCATGCTGAACTGCGCCGTTTCGCCTTCGATCTGCTGTGCAATGTCCAGGAGATAGCGCGCGTTGAAACCGATCTCGATTGGTTCCTGTCTGTAGCTCACCTCGAGCTCTTCGCTCGCGGTTCCGCTTTCCGGGCTGGAGGCGGTCAGCGTGACGATGCCATTCTCGACGCGCAACTTGACCGCGCGCGACTTCTCGGTGGAGATCGTCGCCACCCGGTCGACCGCCGCGGCGAAATCGCTGCAATCGACTTCAAGCGCCTTGTCGTTGCCGGTCGGGATCACCCGGTCGTAATCGGGGAAGGTGCCGTCGATCAGCTTCGAGATCAGCTCGACGTCGTTGAAGGCAAAGCGGATCTTCGCGTCGGAGAGCGCGATCTCCACGTCCTCGCCGGTCTCCTCGATCAGCTTGCGCAACTCGTTGATCGTCTTGCGCGGGACGATGACGCCCGGGATCCCAGCCGCGCCCTGCGGCAGCGGCAGCTCGACCCGCGCCAGCCGGTGGCCGTCGGTCGCCACGGCGCGCAGCATCTCGAGATCGTCCTTCTTCGCCATGTGGAGATAAATGCCGTTCAGGTAGTAGCGGGTCTCCTCCGTCGAGATGGCGAAGCGCGTGCGGTCGATCAGGCTGCGCAGCTCGGAAGCCGGGAGCTTGAAGCGGTGCGGCAGCTCGCCGCTGCTCATCTGCGGGAAGTCCCCGGTCGGCAGCGTCTGCAGCGTGAAGCGGGACCGGCCCGAGCGCAGCAGCAGCTGCTCGGCGTCGCCCGATGCGTCGAGCTCGACCTGCGCGCCCTCGGGCAGCTTGCGGACGATGTCGTAGAGCGTGTGCGCGGGCGCTGTTGTCGTGCCGTCCAGCTCGACGGTCGCGGCGACCGACTCGACCACGGCCAAGTCCATGTCCGTCGCGGTGAGCCGCAGCTTGCCGCCCGATGCCTCCATCTGCACGTTGGACAAGATCGGGATCGTGTTGCGCCGCTCGACCACACTCTGCACATGATTGAGCGAACGGAGGAGTTCGGCACGTTCGATGGTGAGCTTCATGTTGTTCTGCGTTTCATTTTCAAAACAGAATAAGGGCGATCCGTCCCTTCGGTTGCCGGCTCAGGGCCGGCCCGTTCTGAAGCGATAGACCAACATGACGAGGCGTTTCGCGAACGGGAACAAAATATAGCACAGCGCAACGCGGGGCGCATCACTTTTGGCGCAAATCAGGGCGGCGCATCTCCGCCATATGCAGTTGATTTAAAACGATATTTTCTATCTGAAAATGGGCATCGGCAGCCCATCCCCGGCGATCATAGATTTAGTTCTCCAACATGCGCCTCAGGAGCTCGATATCCTCCGCAAATCCGCGGTCGGTGGAACGCAGCTCGTCGACCTTGCGCACCGCATGCATGACGGTCGTGTGGTCGCGGCCGCCGAACTTTCGGCCGATCTCCGGCAGCGACCGCGCGGTCAGCTGCTTGGCGAGATACATGGCCACCTGGCGCGGGCGGGCGACCGCCCGGGCGCGCCGCGCGGAATACATCTCCGACAGTCGGATGTTGTAGTGCTCGGCGACGCGCTTCTGGATCTCCTCGATGGTGACCCGCCGGTCGTTCGCCCGGAGAATGTCGTGCAGCACGTCCTGCGTGTTCTCCAGCGTCACCGGCCGGCCCACCAGCCTCGCGTAGGCGCCGATGCGGTTCAGCGCTCCCTCGAGCTCGCGGACGTTGGAGGTGATCTTGTGAGCCAGGAATTCGAGCACCTTCTGAGGGATCGGCACCTCGATCTGCTCGGCCTTGGCTTGCAGGATGCTCAGTCTCAGCTCGTAGGTGGTCGGGTGGATGTCGGCGACGAGGCCCCAGCCGAGCCGGGACTTCATCCGTTCCTCCATGCCCTCCAGATCGTTCGGCGACTTGTCGGCCGAGATGATCACCTGGTGGTTCTGGTCCACCAGCGCGTTGAAGGTATGGAAAAACTCCTCCTGCGTATTGTCCTTGCCGGCGATGAACTGCACGTCGTCGATCATCAGCATGTCGACGGAGCGGAACTGCTCCTTGAACGCCATCGTGTCCTTGTAGCGAAGCGCGCGGATGAACTGATACATGAACTTTTCCGCCGACAGGTAGATGACGCGCCGGTCGGGGCGAGTTTCCCGGATATGCCAGGCGATCGCATGCATCAGATGCGTCTTGCCCAGCCCGACCCCGCCATACAGAAACAGCGGATTGAACGGCACCGCGCTCGCTTCCGCGACGCGGCGGGCGGCGGCGAACGCAAGCTCGTTGGGCTTGCCGACGATGAAATTCGCAAATGTGAAGCGCGGGTCGAGCGGCGCGCCGATGTCGCCGGGGACGGCGGCCGCCCTCGCAAGGGCCGGGGCCTCGACGGCCTCGGATGCGACCGGCATGCCGCCTTCAAGGATGATATCGACGCCTTCGATCCCCTCGAGCTCAGACTTCCACAGGCGCGCGAGTCGGACGCCATACTGCGAATCCACCCAATCGCGCATGAAACGGGTGGGTGCGGACAACTTGACGCGGTTGTCTGAAAACCCACGTAACGTCAATGGCTTAAGCCAGCTGCGATAGGCAGCTTCCCCATATTCCGCCCGCAAACGCCCCCGAATCCTCGTCCACTCCGCCGACAAAGACTTGTCCATCAGCAACCTGTACCCCCTCCGTCACGCCGCGAGCGCTTGCACGATCACAGACGGCAGTCCCCCGATCGGGCAGGACCGCCAACACCCCACCTCCGGCGGCTGCCGTCGCGGTATCCGTCGACGCTTTGCGGCAGTCGCCTGTTGTCTGGAAGCTCTGTGCCAGCGCTGGTGTGTGAGGAAATGGCAGGACATCACCGCGCGCATGACAAACGCCCGGAACTGAAGATCCCCCCAAATGCGCCGCGACCTCATCTTGGCGCTCGACCAAACACACGTACCGGTTGCGTTACCGGTCTAAGAGAGCGCGAAGCCGTTTTGCCATCGGCTATTCCTTCGCTCCCTGCGGAACCTTATCTCGGATCGGTTCCACGCGACAGTTGTTGGCACGGTTCTCCCTGACAGCTGAGGGAGTAAATGTATCGACGCCCCCGGATGTCTTCAACGGCTTTCAAGCCCGTTTCGCGGCGTTGCCGGCAAATAAATCGATTGACACCATCGCGACCGAATCGACCGTCGGCGGGAAGTCCCGAAGACTTCGGGAGAAATAAAAAAACCGCGCCAGAATGGCGCGGCGGCGAATGTTTCACTTTTGCAACAGCGCACGCGCAACGCGCGCGCCGATATTCACAGGGACTTGATACGCGCAGAAAGGCGGGAAAGCTTCCGCGCTGCCGTGTTCTTGTGCAGCAGGCCCTTCGAGACGCCCTTGTGCATCTCCGGCATCATCGCCTGGAAGGCGGCTTCGGCCGACTTCTTGTCGCCCGTGCCGACGGCCTCCTCGACCTTTCGCACGAAGGTGCGGATGCGACTCGTGCGCGCCTTGTTGCGGAGCGCCCGACTCTCGCCCTGCCGTATCCGTTTCTTGGCGCTGATCGTATGTGCCATGGCGCTAAACCCTTACTGCTATACTACGCTGTAATTGTCGGAGTTTTCCGGAGCGATCACGCCGGCTCGCGACAGCCGGCAGAGTCCGGAAGCTGCGGCTTATAATAGCCGACCGGCGGCACGTCAAGCGCCGAAATCCGCGGCGACTCGGCGTCGGCCGGCGTTCCCGCCCCGGCGGCGCCTCACCGGTTCTTGAACTTCGGCTTCCGCTTCTCGGCGAAGGCCGCCATCCCTTCCCCCTGATCCTCCGTCGCGAACAGGGCGTGGAACGCCCGGCGCTCGAATCGGATGCCCTCGGCCAGGGTGGTCTCGTACGCCCGATTGACCGCCTCCTTGGCCATGAAGACGGACGGGCGGGACAGCGACGCAATCTTTGCCGCCGTCTTGACGGCATCCTGGAGCAGCTCGGCGGCCGGGACGACACGGCTGACGAGGCCGCAGCGCTCGGCCTCCGCCGCGTCCATCATGCGGCCGGTCAGGCACATCTCCATCGCCTTCGACTTGCCGACGAAGCGGGTCAGGCGCTGCGTGCCCCCGGCGCCCGGGATGACGCCTAGGTTGATTTCCGGCTGGCCGAATTTGGCCGTGTCGGCGGCGATGATGAAGTCGCACATCATCGCCATCTCGCAGCCGCCGCCGAGCGCGTAGCCCGCCACCGCGGCGATGATCGGCTTGCGGCACTGAGCGACGCGCTCCCAGCCCTTGGTGATGAAATCCTCAAGGTAGCAGTCCATGTAGCTCTTCGGCTGCATCTCCTTGATGTCGGCGCCTGCGGCGAAGGCCTTCTCCGAGCCCGTCAGAACGATTGCGCCGATCCCATCGTCCGCCTCGAAGGCGTCGAGCGCCTCGCCGAGCTCCTCGATCAGCGGCGTGCAAAGCGCGTTGAGCGCGTCCGGCCGGTTCAGCGTGATGAGGCCGACTGCATCGCGGCGGTCGACAAGGATATGGTCGTATGCCATGGGTCAGGACTCCCGTGTCGGTTCGTGATTGTGCGCCGGGGCCCGGCCCGGCGTTCCGTCTTCCGTCCGTTTGTTCGGGCCTTAGCCGCCGCGTCCGGCGTTCTTGCCGGGCGACAGCGTGAAGCGGACGGTGAGCGCCCGTTCCGCGCCTTTGAAATCGATCGTCAGATGCTCGCCCTCGCGGCGGAACTCGTTCTTCGCGACCGGCTTCCAGCCGAGCTGCGGCAGCGTCTTGTCGTAGAAGCGGCGCACCGAGTCCGCAGTCACCGCGCCTGCGGCGTAGCCTTCGATAATGCGGCCTGCCGGCGTGTCGAACACGATCCCGGCACCCTCGACCGCACTCAAGCCAGGCATAACCGGAAGGTCGTCGAAACCGGCGAGAAAATCTCCGGCCGCCGCAAGGGATGCGCCCATGAGCAGCCAGACGGCGACGATGCTGCAACCGAGTCGGGACATCACGCTGTTACTCTGCTCACCTCTGGTGCCTTCCGCAATAGAAAGTGGACCGGCCGGACTGCGTGATCCGGCGGATCTGGCCGTCGCAGGCGCGGTTCGGCCCGCCCGGGGCGCTGCCGTGGCCGCAGGGCTCGCCTTCGCGCCCGTAGACCTGCCAGCGGTGCTGGAAATAGCCGAGCTCGCCGGAGGCCTGGACGTAGTCGCGCAGGCTCGACCCGCCCGCGGCGATCGCCTCTTCGAGCACCTCGCGGATGACCGGCACCAGCTTCTGGGTCCGTACGCCCGGTACGGTATGCGCGCTTCTGCGCGGTGACACGCCGGCCCGGAACATCGCCTCGCAGACATAGATATTGCCGAGCCCGGCAACGATCTTCTGGTCGAGCAGCGCGGCCTTGATCGGCGTGCGCCGGCCGGCCAGCGCGCGGTCGAGATAGGCCGGCGAAAAATCTGCGGACAGGGGCTCCGGCCCGAGGTCGCGCAGCATGCGGTGGCTGCCGAGCGCATCCGCGGTGGTGAGATCGAGCAGGCCGAAGCGGCGCGGGTCGCAGAAGCGGATCGTGCAGCCTGCATCGGTCACGAACTCCACATGGTCGTGCGGCCCGGCGGGTGGCGGCGGACCGTCGTACATGATCATGCGGCCGGACATGCCGAGATGGGCGATCAGCACGGTGGCGTCGTCGAGCGTGGCAAGGATGAACTTGGCGCGCCGGCCGAGGCTGACGACGCGGCGGCCGCACAGTCGGCCGACGAAATCGGGCGGAATCGGAAAGCGCAGGTCCGGGCGACGCTGCGTCACCCCGGTGAGCACGTGACCCTCCAGTTTCGGCCGCAGCCCGCGGCAGACCGTCTCGACTTCCGGCAGTTCAGGCATGGGCGCAACTTCTAGCAAAGAATTAACGCCTGCGCTATCGTCCCCGCCATGTCAGCCAACGACAGCAAGCCGCCCGCCGCCGGCGAACCCGCCGGTGAGGCGCGCACCCATTTCGGCTTCCGGGAGGTCGGGGAAAGCGCCAAGGCGGGCCTCGTGCGCCAGGTCTTCGACAGCGTCGCCGGGCGTTACGACCTGATGAACGACCTCATGTCCGGGGGCGTGCACCGGCTGTGGAAGGCGGCGTTGATCGATATGCTGCGTCCGCGGCCCGACATGCGGCTGCTCGACGTGGCGGGCGGCACGGGCGACATCGCCCGCCGCTTCCTCGATGCCGGCGGCGGTCATGCCACGGTCTGCGACATCAACGAGGCGATGGTGACTGTCGGGCGCGACCGGGCGATCGACCGCGGCGTGCTCGGCGCCGTCGACTGGCTGGTGGCCGATGCGGAGGCGCTGCCGCTCGAAGACGCCTCGGTCGGCGCCTACACGATCGCCTTCGGCCTGCGCAACGTGACGCACATCGAGCGGGCGCTGGGCGAGGCGCGGCGCGTGCTGCGGCCGGGCGGCCGCTTCCTCTGTCTCGAGTTCAGCCATGTCGTAGGGCCCTGGCTGCAGGCAGCCTACGACCGCTATTCCTTCTCCGTCCTGCCGGCGCTGGGCGCCGTGGTGGCCGGCGACCGCGAAGCCTACCGCTATCTCGTGGAAAGCATTCGCCGTTTTCCGCCGCAGGAGGAACTGTCCGGGATGCTCCGCGACGCCGGCCTCGACCTCGTCAGCTACCGCAACCTGAGCGGCGGGATCGCGGCAATCCATTCCGCCTGGCGCCTCTGATCGCCGCCGCGGCTTCGTTATGATCAACACGCTGCATAACCTGGCCCGGCTCGTCGCGATCGCCCGCACGCTTGCGCGGCACGACGCGCTGTTCCCGCTGGAGCAGGCCGGCGCGTCGGCGGCCTTGCTCTGGCTCCTGCGCCGTTTCGTCCGGGTGCGCGCGGCGGGCCGCCCGGGCGAGCGGCTGGCGGCGGCGATGATCGATCTCGGGCCGAGTTTCATCAAGTTCGGCCAGTCGCTGGCCGTGCGGTCGGATCTGGTCGGCGAAGACGTGGCCACCGACCTGTCCGCGCTGCACGCCCGCATGCCGCCCTTCCCGTCCGACCAGGCCGTCGCCACGATCGAGCGCGCGCTCGAGGCGCCGCTCGCCGCGCTTTACAGCGACTTCGAGATGACGCCGGTGGCCGCCGCGTCGATCGCCCAGGTCCATTTCGCGGTTACCGCCGACGGCAAGGAAGTCGCCGTCAAAGTGCTGCGCCCCGGAATCGAGGCGCAGTTCGCCCGCGACATCGACCTGTTCCGCTGGCTCGCCGGCCTGGTCGAATGGCTGTTTCCCAAGCTCCGTCGGCTGCGGCCCGTCGACGCCGTGGAGGCGTTTGCGGACTGGGTGGCGGACGAGCTCGATCTTCGCATGGAGGCCGCCGCCGCCTCGGAGCTGGCCGACAACATGGCCGGCGATCCGTTCTTCCGCGTGCCGCGCGTCGACTGGCGGCACACCTCGCGCCGCGTGCTGACGCTGGAGCGCGTCGACGGCATCCCGATCAACGAGGTCGAGCGGCTGGCCGCCGCCGGCGTCGACCCTAGGGAAGTATTGGCGCGTTCCGCCCGCGCCTTCTTCCGCCAGGTCTTTGAGCACGGCTTCTTCCACGCGGACATGCATCCGGGGAACATGTTCGTCGGCGCCGACGGCACGCTGCTGCCGGTCGACTTCGGCATCATGGGGCGGCTCGACCGCAAGACGCGGCACTATCTCGCCGACATGCTGTTCGGTTTTCTCAACGGCGACTACGCCCAGGTCGCCGACGTGCATTTCGCCGCCGGCTATGTCCCCCGCGACCAGTCGCGCGAGGCCTTCATGCAGGCCTGCCGGGCGATCGGCGAGCCGATCAAGGACCTGCCGCTGCACGAAATTTCGGTCGCGCGGCTGCTGGCGCAGCTGTTCGAGGTCACCGAGCGTTTTGCGATGGAGACCCAACCGCAGCTCCTGCTGCTGCAGAAGACCATGCTGGTGGCGGAAGGCGTCGGGCGGCGGCTCGATCCCGACACCAACATGTGGGTCGTCGCCCAGCCGCTGATCGAGGCCTGGATGGTCGAGAACCGCGGACCCCAGGCACGCCTCCGACAGATGGCGGAGGACGTCGCGCTGGCTGTGGGAAGCCTGCCGGAGCTTGCCCGGGTCGCGAGCCGGGTCTCGCTCGCGATTACCGAAGACGGCCTGCGCCTCCATCCGGATTCCGTCCGGGCGCTCAGGCGGCAGAACGGCGGCGGGGGTGCCGGATGGCTTCTCCTGCTGGCCGGAATCGGAGTCGGCGTGATTCTCGGCCTTCTGCTGTGATGTGACGGCGTCAGGGTTAACGGCCGATTCACTGGTTTCCGGCCAATAATAGGGCCGTCCGGGAGCCGGGCTTGCCGTGCGCGGTCCCAGGCATTAGGTATTATTCACAGCCGTCCGATGTGAAAAGCGGCGCCTCATCGCTTCAATGCCTCACAGGGGTGGACAACTCCGATGCTTCAAGGGAAGCGCATTCTCCTCATCGTCTCCGGCGGGATCGCGGCTTATAAGACGCTGGATCTCGTCCGTCGGCTGCGCGAGCGCGGCGCCGCCGTGCGGTGCCTGCTGACCGCGGGGGGCGCGCAGTTCGTCACGCCGTTGTCGCTGGCCGCGCTGTCCGAGGACAAGGTCTACACCGAACTCTTCTCGCTGACCGACGAATCGGAGATGGGCCACATCCGCCTCTCGCGCGAGGCCGATCTTCTGGTCGTCGCGCCCGCCAGCGCGGACATCCTGGCGAAGATGGCGGCGGGCCTGGCCGACGATCTCGCGACCACGGCGCTGCTCGCCACCGACAAGCCGGTCATGATCGTGCCGGCGATGAATGTGCGGATGTGGGAGCATGCCGCAACCCGCGCCAACATCGCGACGCTGGAAACACGCGGCGTGCTGCGCGCCGGCCCGACCTCGGGCGACATGGCCTGCGGCGAATACGGCGAAGGCCGGATGATCGAGGCGTTGGAGATCGTCGACGCGATCGCCCGCTACTTCGCGACGCCAGCCGCCGGCCGCCCGCTCGCCGGGCGCCGGGCGCTGGTCACCAGCGGCCCGACCCGCGAGCCGATCGACCCGGTCCGCTTCATCGCCAACCATTCCTCGGGCAAGCAGGGCCATGCGATCGCC
>Ga0299906_10002270_pt1 | contig 16027 bp, 11 predicted proteins | sample RVTome_14_FD_200259 | JGI IMG/M metagenome (GOLD analysis project Ga0299906, IMG submission 200259) | Soil microbial communities from uranium-contaminated site in the Upper Colorado River Basin, Wyoming, United States - RVT145D125 (version 2) ... | reverse complement strand
CGCCGACTACCCCCGCCCCGCCGCCGCCGCGTTAAACGCCCAACCCGGCACCCCAGCAGCACCGATCATGCCGGGGATACAGACTTCGAACGATCCGGTAATCAAGGCCCAAGTCGATGCCCAGATCAAGCAGAACGTCACCGAATTTGAGCGAGGCGAAGGCGTCAATGCTCGTAAAGCGATGCGGGAAAATGCCGACGAGTTCGGCATCAAGATCAATAGCTGAGCAAACGTGTCATCAGTTCACCCACCGCCCAGTTTACAACGAACCTGTCCCGCTCTTTCAGAGAGGAAATAAGGATGTTGGTATCAAGATCCCTGGTAGGTGACGAAGAACGGGCTTACCCAGGCCATTTCGGGATCGCCCTTGGGGACCTCGACGTCGCGCTGAATGATGCGCAGATAGTAGTACGTGGATTTGTCCGCTCTCGGCTCGGGGTCGACCCATTCGAATTGATCGCTTCGGTCGTTCGGCTCGCGAGTATAGACGACCTTGCCTTGCCGGATCACGTCGATGCGCAGGATGTCGTTGTTGGCTGAGAGGCGCACCTTCAGCTTGGGCTTGTCGCCGCGGAGTGTGAACGCCTCGCCGATCATGTGGCCGTTCATGGTCGCGTCGATCAGGATGTTGTCGCTGGCGGCGTAGGTCCGCCGGGCCCACAACGCCTCGAGCACCGACTCGCGATCCAGCCCTTTGACGTAGAGGTACGCGTAGCTGTTGTGCGTGCTGGCGTGATCCGACGACGAGATGAAGCCGTAATGAAAACCCCGGTCCAGGGCGTCTTTGGCGAAGTACGGTCCTTTCGTCGTGGCGCTGTTCCCGCGGCGCAGGCCGACCGGGGTGGCGGCCGCTTCGTAACTGCTGCGAGCGCCCTGGTAGATCTCGAGCACGGGCTCGAACGCCGGCGGCTCTGAGTTCCATCGGGCGCTGCCTTCCGCGCCTTCGGCGATCGTGTGCGGAATGATCGCGACGCGTTGGCGATTTCGCGTCACCCAGGCCCACAGGTTCGGTGGCTGGTTGTCTTCGGGGATGCCGCTGCGATAGGCCGGCCGCATCTTGCCGCCGCGCTCGGCGAAGATGAGGTTCCGGTGGCCCGACGGCGTCCGGAGCGAGTGCTCGTAGGCGTACATGGCGATGAACGTCGGCGGGTAGTGGTACCAGTCGGCGGCTTTTTGCGAGAACGACCACTGGTAATCGCGCAGCCCGTCGACCCAAGTGCCGCCGTCGACCTGGTTGTGATCGGTGATGCCCATGAAGTCGAGCTGGGCGGCGTCGATGGCGTAGCGATAGGTATCCAGAATGCTCGCGTCGACGGCGCCGTGGCCGCGAATGTCGGTGTGACGGTGCAAATCGCCGGCAATCAACGTGTATTCCTGCCCGCCGGCGGTCACTTTCCAACGTGTCGGTTTAGGCGGCACGGCCGGGCGGTCCTTCACCTCGACCTCGATCAGCGGAATCTTGCTCGCGTCGTCGGCCGGGTCGGACTCCGGTAGCACCGCGTACTGCACCGTATAAGGCATGGCCGGGTTGTACCCGAACGGGCGATTGCGCCCGCGCCCGTCGCCGGCATACACGACGCGCACACGCCCGTCTTCTCCGACGGTCGTGCCCACACGCTGCGAGTTGCGTCCTTCACTGTTTTCGAGCAGATACGGCTTGCTCCAGCCGTCGCGCGTCAGTCGACTGGCATAGAGCACGTACACCTCGGTCGGCTTGCGTAGCTTCCAGTGCCGTACGATCATCCAAAGGTTGCCCTTGCCGTCGACGACCAGGTGCGGCAGTTCGGAAAACATCGCCAACCCGCCGACGTGCAACGTGTCGATACCAGGCTCGGAACGATGCACCTTGCCGTCGTGGTAGACCCGAACGTCGACGGTGCGCTTCGCGTGCAAGCCTCGACTGCCGACGGCGGCAGTTCCACTGCCCGGCGCGAAGTCCTTGCCCCAGTTGATGCTGTCGACATCGTAGGCGACCCACACGCGACCGCCTCGACCGATGGCGACAGACGCATGAAACTCCGCCTGCGGGGAGTCTGTGATCTGAATTGGAATCTCTTGTTGGCCACGCCACCCTGTGCGCAACATCACGTCGTAATTGCCGGCCGAATAGGTGTCCCAGGCATTTGCATATAATCCGCCGTAGCTCGTGATGGTGGGCGACCATGCATTGGCATGCGAATCTGAAATACATTCGACGTCGGACCAATCGTTCAGCCCATTCTTCAATTCTCTTACGTAGATCCCGCTCACGCCGTTACGGAAGCTTTGCCACGTCAATTGAATGATTTCCTGTTCCGAATCACCGTCCTTGGTTGGGGGGCCGATTATCGTGGCGGATGGCTCGATGTCCGGAGCGGGATCATCGGTTACGCGTTCAGTTGTGATCAGATGCAACTGTGTATCGAGTGTGGTTGCGTAAATGTCCCAATTCTCTTGTGCGCGACCGGCGAAAACGACCATGTAGCGAGCGTTGTGTACTGGATTTGAAATGTTCTGCCACTGCCGGACGATCCGCGGCCGGTGGTAGGCGGGTAGTTCGTCGTGAACGGTCTGGGCCGGCCCGGGGGCGCCGTCGGGTTCGATGCGGCAGGCGACGACGCGTTCCCGGCCGCGATGGTCCTCGACCCAGACGGCGATGTGGGTGCCGTCGCGGGCGGTGGTGATGTCGGGGAACTCGCTTTGCACGTCGGAGGCTGAGAGCTGTCGTGACGGGATGGTTCCGGCGGTCGGGACGGGCGGGATCTCCGGCCGAACCAGGTAGCGTAAACCGGGCTTGAAAGCCTGGCCGGTCGCGGGTCGGGCGTCATCGCTCTGGGCGGCGAGCGGCTGCGGTACCGTCAAGCCGCAACCCACCCACGCGACGACGCCGACGAGGATGTGCAGGTCAGAAAGCAAACCCGTTGTCGTCCTTTTCGTCTTTGTCGTCCTTGTCCTCGTCGTCGGCATCGTCAATGGTTTCGACGTCACCAGTGAGCCGATCCGTGATCCGTTTTTCGGGCGGTATCCGCACCGATTCACGCATGGTCGGCGGCGCAATGGCGGCGGGCTTCGGTTCGGTGGCGCGGAACCCGGCCAGGATCAGGCCCACGACGACCATCGTCAGCGTCCCCACCGGCCCGGCCATCAGACCGTCCCACTTGCACGCGCAATGATTTAGCGAGTCCGGCCACATCGCATCGATGCGCGACAGCATGACCCATGCGATCATCAGCACGCCGGCGATGGCTGAGATCAGCACCGACATGCCGCCCAATCGTCGCACCAGCACCGCGAGCAGAAACAGACCCAGAAACGGTCCACCCAGAATGCCCGCGATTATCCACCAGATGTCAATTGCCGCTTCGGCCTTGAACAGAATCACTCCAATGCCGGCCAACGTGCCCACGATCCCGAAGATCAACGTGAACCACCGCACCATCCTTAGCGATTCGTCGTCGGTTGCATCGGGGCGGATTTTGCGCTTGTAAAAATCCTGCATGCACACGGTGGACGCCGAGTTGAGCGACGTCGAGACCGTGCTCATGGCCGCGGCGAAGACGGCGGCCACCAACAGTCCTCGTAATCCGACCGGTAAGCGTTTCTGAATGAAATACGGAAAGACCTTGTCCCCTTTTTGAATGTCCTCCGGAAGTAGATTCGCGTTGGCTTCGATTGTCTGACTGGCGACCGGTGCGCCGGTCACTGCGGTCGGCGTATCAGCATGTTTGTAGAGCACGAACAAGCCCGTGCCGATCAGGAAGAAAATCAGCGATAGCGGAATGTACATGAGCGAACCAAGCCACAGCGACCGTCCCGCTTCGCGGGTCGATTTGGCGGCGACGAACCGTTGGATGTAGTTCTGGTCGACGCCGAAGTTCTTGATGTTCTCGAACACGCCGTAGATGACGACGGTCAGGATGGTCGCCATCATGATCGGCTTGCCGAACGGTCGGTAGTCCGATTCCTGCGGCTCGATGCTCCAATCCGCCGGCGTCAAGCTGAATTTGCCTGCGTCCGACGCGGACGACATCGCCGCGGAAACGCCGCCTTCGATCTCGAAAAAGTAGAGCTGGCCCAAGCAGAGCAGGGCGCCGCCGATCAGCACGAAAACCTGCACGACATCGGTCCAGATTACTGCCTCGAACCCGCCGATCATGCAGTAGAGTGTGACGAACGCGCCGGTGGCGAGCACCAGGTGCCAGAGTTTCCAATCCGCCATAGGTTCGAGCGCGATGGCGACGAGATAGAGAATTACGCCGGAGCGCACCACCTGAAGCAGCACGAAACATGCGGCGGCATAAGCGCGACCACCGTAGCCGAGTCGTTCTTCGAGAAACTCATAGGCGGACACCAGCCCCTCGCGGCGATAGATCGGTAGAAAAAAGACGACGGCGATCAGGGCCGCGACCGGCAGGGTGAGGGTGAAAACGAAATAGCTCCAGTTGGTGTCGAACGCTTTGCCCGGCAGGGCGAGAAACGAAATGCTGCTGATGTAGGTGCCGAGAATCGACATGCCGATCGCCCAACCCGGCATGTTCCGGCTGCCGACGGTGAAGCCTTCGGTGGTCTTGGCCTTTCGCGAGACGATCACCGCCACCAGGGCGATGCCGAGGACGTAGGCGCACAGGACGGTCAGATCAATCGGGTTGATCCCGCCGATGCCGGTCTGGGCCTGGGCTAAAAATGGCTGAGCCAGCCATGACCGGGATAAGTGCAGTTGAGCAAACAGCATGATGCGTCGATGACCCCTTTCCGCCGATGTTCAGAAATCCGCCGCCGGCGCCGTGCGGAACACGAGGTCCTATCCTAGCGGGAAGAGCCGATGGAACCAATGCGGAGTGCGGAATGCGGAGTGCGGCATCCGAGCCACGGTCTGCTCTTCACTCCGCACTCCGCATTCCGCATTCAGATCCTCACCGTCCCGGGCTGGGGCGGCGCGGGTCGGCCGGCGGGGGCGTCGGTGGGCAGCTTGACGCGGAACTCCTTGCCGTCGCGGAGGTAGCGGATGCGCGCGCCGTTGCCGGGCTTGATCCGGCTGAGGACCTCGAAGAACTCCATCGGCGACGTCAACGTGCGCTCGTTGACCTGGAGAATGAAGTCGCCGCGTTGCATGCCGCGCTCGCGAGCCACACCCGAGACGTGCGTGACGAGCACCCCGTCGGCGCCGTCGGGCAGGTTGAATTCCTTCTTGTGGGCCTCGGTCGGCTTGACCACGGTGAGCCCGACCGCGTGCACCACCTGTTGGCTTTCATTGGGGGGGATGAAATCGTATTCGGGCGTAGCTTCGAGAATTTTGTCGGCGACGTGAATCGACGCTCCGGTCCGCAGCGCGAGCGCGAGTCCGTCCGACGGTCGGGTGTCGACGATGCGCAGCTTCTTCTCGTCGCCGACGCGGATCTTGAGCTTGCCGTGGTAGGTGTGGTCCTTCAAATCATCGACGATCACCGCTTCGAGCGTGGCGTCGAGTTCGCCGAGCAGGGACGTCATGAGGTCGTGGGTCATCGGTCGTTTCGGCGTGAATCCGGTCAGGGCCCAGGCGATGGCGCGGGCCTCGCCGGTGCCGACCCAGATCGGCACCACCTTGCCGTTCTTCGGTTCACGCAGCAGCACGATCGGGGCCTGGGCGTGCATGTCGAACCCGACCGTGACCAACTCGACCTCGTGCAATCCTTCGCCGTCGACCGCGATCTCGGGCGCCGGCGGCTTGTCGGCGGGCACGTCCGCTCCGCCGACGGCGACCAGCAGGACCGTCATGGTGAGCGAAGTCGATATGACGAACGTACGAGAACGGTGACGGCTTAAACCTTCGAGCATGGTTCGCCTCCTACGAACGAGGAACGAGCGCGGCCCACACGGTTATTGTACCCGTCGGCGAGGGGGTAATGCTAGCGTCGGCGTACTGTGGTGGCCGGCAACTCCTTCGGCAGCTTGATGATCTGTCCGGCGCGCAGGTTGCGTCCGTCGCCGTCGACGGTATCGCGGTTGAGCTTCGCGAGTTCGCGCCAACGCGGTCCCGATCCGTAATATTTTTCGGCCAGGTCATAAAGCGTGTCGCCCGGACGGATGCGGTAGGTACCCGAGGCCAAAGCCTGCGCAGTGCTGAGGCCGGTCTGGGACTTGCTGTCAGTCTGGGACTTGCTGTCGGCCGGAGTCGCGCGTCGTGCCGCCGGGGTCTTGGTCGCCTGGATCACTTGCGCTTCGGGCGGGATCCGAATCTTCATGCCCACGAAGATGCGGTCGGGGTTCTTGATTTCCGGGTTGGCGGCCAGGATGGCGCCCACGTGCCCCTGGTTGCCGTAGTACACCTCCGACAGGATCGACAGCGAGTCACCCGACTTGATGACGTAGACCTTCTCGGGTGTGGTTTGGGCTGCGGGTGCAGGTGTCGCTTGGGTACTCGTCGCCGCGGCGGTACGGGGTGTTCCGGTCGACGGGTTCGACTTGGCCGGCTCACTCGGCGTCGCGCCCATCAAGGTTCGCAGGTCGAGCGAGGCATCGTCGGCCGACGTGACACGGTCGTGGGCGACGGCCACGGATTCCGACGGAGTCACCGCAGTCGAACCAACGGCCACCGGCTCGGGTATCGGCATCACCGACGGTTCGTCGCGGGCGGCTTCGCTCAGGTCCAGGCGACGGTTCGTCACCGGCAGGTCGGGCAGGACAGGCGCATCCGAGATGTCCGGCGTTTCCGTGCCATCTGCGATGACTCCCGTGTCATCGGTCGTTGGCGTGTCTTCTGCCGGCAAGGTCACCTCATCGACCGATCCGGCCGGCTCCTCCTCGATCACCAGTCCCGCGTCGGTCGTCACGACGGCCGGGTCGACGGCCTCGAACGGCCGAGCGACCTCGTCGACAATCGGGTCCACGGCGGCCAATGCATCGAGATCGGTCACGGCCGCGAGGTCGGCTGTTCCATCGATCGCGACGGCCGTTCCATCGATATCGGTCGACAGCATCGGCACATCGACGTCACCCTGGCGGTTGATGAAATACCAGGAAGCGCCGACCACGATGGCCGCTCCCACCACGACTCCGATCTTCAGGTCCGTCCGCATGATCGGCTCCTCAGCCATAGTTGTCGGAGGGAAGGGCAGATTCGCGTCGCCGTGACCACCAGCGCCTCCGTACGCTGTGGCCTCAGAATCTGTGGCCGCGATGCATGACATGCCGAGCCATATCCGCCGTCCACGGCGGTGACCGCGTCAACCCGCGCATGGTACGGCGCGCGGCATCACGGGTCAACTGAAAATGATGCGTATTCTTCGGCTGGTCCGCGCGCCGACTTCGAGTCGCGAGCGCCGGCGAGCGGGTTCTCACCGAGCCGAGGCCGCCCGGCGACGGCGGATCACCACCCCGGCCGATGCGGTCAGCAGCAGCGCCGCAACGAGCAAGCCCCGAGGCGATAGTGCCGGAACCGTTGCCGCCCCCGCCAAGGCAAGCATGATCATCCTGCCGTTGAACGTACGAATGAGTTGTGCCGCCTTCCCGGAAATGGACGGAGCCGTCCGACGGGCCCTGCTTGTTTCATGCTATGTCAAATGATGCCGTATCCGCAAGGGTACAATCGTACATCTCCTCGAGCAGGTTTACGGCATGATCCCGGCGTGCGAAGGTCCCCGTGCTCGCGCATCGGGCGCGTATCGGTCAACCTTCCGTCGACATTGTCGGCGTGTTCGGTACCGGCTAGAATCCGCTCGCTGCGAGATATATGTTTAGCGCACTGGATCATTTAGCCGCCGAGCTTGCTCGGCGTTTTTCACGATGATGCCGTAGCGCCGAGCAAGCTCGGCGGCTAAATACCCCGGTTACGGAACGATAGACGCTAAACACGTACGCAGCGAGAGCAAGCGAACGTCAACCAGGAGCAGAAGCCATGACGCAATCATCCTCCGGCGACAATCCCGTTTTTCGTCTTCCCGAGCGGTTGTTGCTCGGTCCGGGGCCGTCTCCGGTGCCGGCGCGGGTGCTCAAAGCGATGGCGACGCCGCCGATCGGCTATCTCGATCCGGCCTGGTTCGAGGTGATGGCGCACGCCCAGGGCCAGCTTCGGCGCATCTACAACACGAACAACGCTCGCACGTTGCCAATCTCCGGGACCGGCACCATGGGCATGCAGGCTTGTGTGGCGGCGTTAGTCGAGGAGGGCGACAACGTCGTGGTCGGCGTGAACGGCTATTTCGGCAACCGGCTGGTCGACATGGCCGAGCGACTGGGCGCGAACGTCACGCAGGTCGAAAACGTCTGGGGCCGGGCCATCGACGCGGGGGCGCTGGAAGCGGCGATCAAGAAGGTGAATCCCAAGGTGGTCATGCTGGTCCATGCCGAGACCTCGACCGGGGTGCGGCAGCCGATGGACGACGTTACCCGCATCGTGCGTGACGCCGGCGTCATGCTGCTGACCGATTGCGTCACCTCGCTGGGCGGGGTGGCGGTCCAGCTCGACGACTGGGGCGTCGACGCGGCCTATTCGTGCACGCAGAAGTGTCTGGGGGCGCCGCCCGGACTGGCCCCGGTGAGTTTTTCCCGGCGCGCGGTCCGGGCGGTGGCGGAGCGCAAGTCCAAGATTCACAGCTTCAACGTCGACATCGACTTGATCGACGGCTACTGGACCAACCATGCGTATCACCACACCCCGCCGAACAACATGCTGTATGCCCTGGTCGAGGCGATGACGATCATCGAGGAAGAGGGGCTCGATAACCGCATCGCCCGACATCAACAGAACCACCTCGCCCTGGTGGCCGGTCTCGAGGCGATGGGGCTGAGCATGAACGTGCCGGCGGGCGAGCGGCTGCCCTCGCTCAACGCGGTCGGCATCCCCGAGGGCGCCGATGATGGTGCGGTGCGGGGTGAGCTGCTCGGGCGGTTCGGCATCGAAATGGGAGCCGGTCTCGGCGCGGGCAAGGGGAAGGTGTGGCGCATCGGGCTGATGGGGCACGGCTCGCAGCGGCGGAACGTGCTGACGATTCTCGCGGCCCTGGGGACGGTTCTGAACCATCAGGGTATTGCCTGCGACGCGTCCGGCGCGATGACCGCGGCCGAGTCGGCCTACGGGTAGGCGGGCACACATCCGAGCCCCAAGCGCGAGCGCGGGGGTTCGGTTTCGTTCGATGCTGGAGAACCCGCTCGCTTACGCTCGCGACTCGGATCCCTTGTGCCTTGGTACTCATCTTGCTCGCTCGCGCGATACAATGCCTGCCTCAGTTTCTGTTTGTCCTTGCGCTTCTCGAGAAATGAGGACCTATCACCATGCTTGGCGCGGTTTGGGTTCATTTGATCGGCTCGGGCGGGCCCGGATGGTTCCATGCCGGCCCGGACGTTGCGACCGCGGTTGCGTGCATCCTGATCGCCGGTGGACTGGGCTGGTTTCTGGTCCGGCGACACGACGTGCAAATGCCGCGGCGCTCGTGGTTGTTTTGCGGCATGCTGTTCGCGGTGGGTGCGACCCACGTGATCGACGCCGAGCTGTTCGGAGCATCGGCGACGTGGCTGGTCACGGTGAGCAAGAGCGTCAAGGCGGCGGCGGCGTGGACGGCCGTGGTCGCGCTGATCGGCCTGATGCCGCGAGCGATGAAGCTCCCGACCGCCGCCGAACTCGAATCCGCCGACCGGCGACACCAGCAGGAGGCCGTGCATCGCAAACGGGCCGAGGACGAACTGGCCCGCGAGCGCGATCTGCTCCATCTGCTGATGGACGCCTTGCCCGACTACATCTACTTCAAGAACCGCAACTCGATCATCGTGCGCACGAACAAGGCCCACGCCGCGTTGCTCGGGCGGAGTGATCCGGAGAACGCGCGGGGGTTGAACGACTTCGACTTCTTTCCCGAGGAGATGGCCCGCGGCTATTACGAGGACGAGCAGAAGATCATGCAGACGGGCGAGTCGTTGATCGCCAAGGAGGAGCAGGTGCGGCTGCCCAACGGCAACCTGTCGTGGCTGTCGACGACCAAGGTGGCCACCCGCGACCCGAACGGCGAGATCAACGGCATCGTCGGTATCTCGCGGATCATCGACGACCGCAAGAAGGCCGAGGAGGCGGTCAAGAACTCCGAGGCGCTGTATTCCTCACTGGTCGAGACCCTGCCGTTGAGTGTGTTTCGTTGCGACCTCGAGGGCCGACACATCTTCGGCAACAAGGCCTACTGCGAATCGCACAATCGTCCGCTCGAGGAGATCGTGGGCAAGACGGACTACGATTTTTTCCCGCGCGAGATGGCGGAAAAATATCGGCGTGACGATCAGCGCGTCATCGACACCGGCGAGGTGCTCGAGGATGTCGAAGCCCACTTGAGCCCTTCGGGAGAGATGATGTACGTCCAGGTGGTCAAGGCGCCGGTGTACGACTACCGGGGCGAGGTGGTGGGCACGCAGGGGTTCTTCTGGGACGTGACCGCGCGGAAGTTCGCCGAGGAGCGCCTGAAGGAAACGGCGGCGGAGCTGGCCCGGTCGAACGAGGAATTGGAGCGGTTCGCATCGGTGGCGTCGCACGATCTGCAGGAGCCGTTGCGGAAGATTCAGGCTTTCGGCGATCGTCTGCGGGCCAAATGCGGCGACCAACTCACCGAGCAGGGGGCCGACTACCTGGAACGCATGCTCAACGCCGCGGATAGAATGCGGACCCTGATCAATGATTTGCTCACCTTTTCGCGGGTGACCACCCGTGGACAGCCCTTCGTGCCGGTGAATCTGTCCGAATTGGTGGGTGAGATCCTCTCCGACCTCGAAGTGCGGATCGAGCAGACCGCGGCCCGGGTCGAGGTCGACGACCTGCCGACCCTTGACGCCGACCCCACCCAGATGCGACAATTGTTCCAGAACCTGGTCGGCAACGCGCTCAAGTTTCACCGCGAGGGCGTCGCGCCGCACATCCGTATTCAGGTCGATCGGCGAGTTCAGGTCGAACGGGAAGAATCTGCCGCGCGGGGGAGTGCGGCATGCCACATCACGGTGCGAGACAACGGGATCGGTTTCGATGAGAAGTATACCGGTCGCATTTTCAACGTCTTCCAGCGGCTTCACGGCCGCGGCGAGTATGAGGGCACCGGGATCGGGCTGGCGGTCTGCGAAAAGATCGTGAAGCGCCATGGCGGGAGCATCACGGCCAAGAGCCGCCCGGGCGAGGGGGCTGCGTTCATCGTGACGCTGCCGGTGAGCCACGCGACGGAAGAGGAAACGTCATGAACGAAAACGGCCGGTCCATCACGATCCTGATGGCCGAGGATGACACGGAAGACACCATGCTGGTTCAGGACGCCCTGGCCGAAGCGCGATTGAGCAACGAGTTGCGGTTCGTTTCCGACGGCGAAGAACTGGTCGATTATCTCCGGCGCCGCGGCAAATACGACGACCCGTCCAGTTCGCCCCGGCCGGGCTTGATCCTGCTCGACCTCAACATGCCGCGCAAGGACGGGCGCGAGGCGCTCGAGGAAATCAAATCCGACCCCGACCTGCGAACGATCCCGATCGTAGTACTGACGACCTCCAAGGCCGACGAGGACATCATTCGCAGTTACGGGAACGGCGCGAACTCGTACATCACCAAACCGGTGACGTTCGACAAACTCGTGGAGATCATGAAAGTGCTCGGCCGATATTGGTTCGAGATCGTCGACCTGCCCAAGCACGGGACGTGACCGGAGGTCGCTAGCCGCCGAGTACGGGAGCGAGAACCCATGTCGAGACATCAATGGCGAATACTTCTCGTCGAGGACGATGCCGACGACATCGCCCTGATGCGCGAGACGGTGCATGACATGGACGCGTCGTCGAAGCTGGACACCGCCGGTACGCTCGACAAGGCGATCGACACCCTGGCCGGCGAACGGTTCGATGCTTGTCTGGTCGACTACTGGCTCGGCGAGCGCGACGGGCTCGAGTTCATGACCGAGGCTCGGAACCGCGGGTACGACGGCCCGATGATCCTGCTCACCGGGGTGGGCGACCGGTTCGTGGACATCGAGGCGATGCGGTCCGGCGCCACCGATTACGTCGAGAAGGATCGGGTCAATCCGGCCCTACTGGAACGGTTGATTCGCTATGCCATCGAACGGCAGCGGTGTCGCAGCGACCTCGCTCAATCCAACGCCGACCTGCGGGCGTTCGCGGACATCGTCACCGAGGATCTCAAGAGTCCATTGCGCATGGTAACGGTGCTCCTGGAGAACCTGCGGGAACAGAGTAAGGCCAATCTCGATCAGGACACCGAAGCGTCGCTCACCCAAGCGCTGAGCGCGGCCGAGAAAATGAAGCACGTGGTCGACACGTTGGCGGCCTCGTCGCGACAGACTGCCATCGGGTGAACGTAGATGTTACAGTCATCCGCGTAACGCACGAACCGGCATCCGCGTAACGCACGAACCGGCATCCGCGTAACGCACGAACCGGCATTCGCGTAACGCACGAACCGGTGGCCCCTTCGCTCAAGTTCGCGGTCGAGATCGTCGAGCACGAGGTTACTCAGCCCACTCCTTGCGAACCTCTATCTCCACCATGTGTTCGACTTGTGAGCCGACCAGTGGAGACGGCGATAGGCCCACGGTGACGTGATCATCGTGCATACGGATCACACTTCATTCCGCATTCCGCATTCCGAATTCACTGGGGGCGTTGTGACCGCACCCGCGCATCGTATAATGGCAGCAGGTTCGGGCATCGTGACGAAGGGTGCTCGGGGGTAGGTGTTCTGTGGACCGGGCGATTCTCCACGCGAGTTGTGTCGGTATTCTCATGGTGGGGCTGTCTGTGTGCGCGGCCCGAGCCGACCGGGTTCATTTGCACGACGGGTCGGCGCTGGACGGGCTGATCGTCGAACAGACGCCGACGCACCTGGTGATCGCCACCACCGAGGCCGGCGTGGTGCTGCCGCGGCGGATCCTGCGCATGGATGTCGAGCGCGTGGTGTGGGGGGCCGAGCCGGTGCCCGCCGAACGGATCATCTCGACCGAAGAAGAACTGGCCCGAAGACGACGCATCGCCGAACTCACCGGCACCGGGCAGGCTTATTTCGATTTCGGCGCCTGGTGTGCCGACAAAAAACTCCACACCGAAGCCGCCGCCGCCCTCGAAATCGCCGCCCAGGCCGATCCGAAACTCGCCGAGCAGGCGCTCCTGTTGGCCGTCAGCTCGCTGGTGGCCGAGGACCACATCGAGCGGGCGAAACACGTCCTGACCGAGTTGGTTCGGGCGAACCCGAGCAACTTGCGCGCCGCCCTCGAACTCGGTCGGCTGGAGGCGGACAACGCCTCGCGCGTGGCGCGCCAGGTGTCGCTGGCTCTCGAGCGGTTTCAGCGCGGCGAGTACACTCGGTCGATCTCGACCCTGGTGCGGCTGGCCAATCTCAAAGATCCCGCGATTCTCGCCGACGCCGCGAGCCAGGTGCGGACCCATACCGGCATGTCGATCCCCGAGCTGATCGCCGAATGTCGATTTCGCACTACGTGCATGACGTGCAGCAAGAAGCTCCGCACCGGCCTGGTGAGCTGTCCGACCTGCAAAGGACGGGGCAGCCTGACCCACGCGCGCGGACGGGACGCGTCGGCCGATCCGATCTGCACGACCTGCCGCGGCTTCACCTACATCATCTGTCCCACGTGCGGCGGTGCGGGACATGACTTCGGCGACATCGGCACGGTCGAACGCGAGGCCATGCTGGCCCGGCTACGCGCCGAGGTCGATCGCGGCTGGCTGCGTGACGTGAAACCGTGGCTCGATCCCGAAACCGAGTTGTCTGCGTCGGCGGCGGAAGGTATTCTGCTTGCATGCAGGAGGTTGCGATATTTCCTCGGATACTTCGAAGCCCACACCGACCGGCTCGGGTCCGAACCTGAGACGCTGATGCACAGCCGGATGACGACCCTCGACGCGCTGATCGAGCGCGTCAACGAGGTGTATGCGGGACGTCGCCTGGAATCGGCAATCACCAGCGACCGGATCGAGCTCGATAGGCTCCTGTTCGAGGACGAAGCGATTCTCCGTGAGATAGTGGGGGAACCGTCCGGCGCGACCCGCCGCGAACCGCCCGCCGACGAACCACGGACAACCGTCTCGCCGCCGAAGCGTTAGCGCCGTTGAGCCGGCCCGACATGAGCCACGCCGACCAAGCCATCCCGTTTGACCCGAAACTCGCCGCCTCGGCCGAGGACGCCCAGGCTGCGCCGACTTATGACCCCGACACGCAACTCATGCTCGAGTTCCGTGACGGCCGACGCGAAGCGTTTGACGACCTGGTCCGCCGAAACCACGGCAAGGTCTATTCCCTCCTTTACCGGTTCCTGGGCAACGCCGCGGAATGCGATGATCTGGCCCAGGAGGTCTTCATGCGGGTGCTCCGCAGTGCCGACCGCTACGTGCCGACCGCGAAATTCAACACCTGGCTCTACCGGATCGCCGCCAACGCCGCCCTGAACCAGATCCGGTCGCGGAGCCGGGGTCGGCCGGTATCGCTCGAAATCGACGCCGGCGGGACGGGCGACGAATTCAAACGCGAGATTTCGGACCCTAGGCTCGGCGAGCCGAACGACCGAATGGACCGCGGCGAATTGGCCGACCAGGTGGCGACCGCTGTTGCGCAACTCCCTGAGAAACAACGAATTGCAATCGTACTCAACAAATACGAGGGGCTCTGTTACGAGGACATCGCCCAGGTGCTGGACTGCACCACCATGGCGGTCAAAAGCCTCCTCTCGCGAGCCCGGGGTAATCTGCGGGACCGGTTGGCCCGATATGTCGACGGAGGACATGCGGTCGACCCTCCCGACGAGCCGGGATAGAAAAATGGTTGCCACAAACGGCCTTCTAAGCGAAACTTGCCGATTTTTCCGGGGTTTGCATAATAGCTGCGACCACCCCGGGGCATCCGGATCGGCCAGCGGGTATGCACGACTCGACAAAGGCGCGTGGATCAAAGTGGCCCGGTAACACGAAAGTTCCACTGGCATGGATCATCTGACCACCGATCTCCTGGTTCCGTTGCTCGACGGCGAGTTGCCGGCGGATGAGGCGCGTCGGTGCCGGGAGCATCTGGCCGCGTGCGAGACGTGCCGGCTCGAATCCGAGCAACTCGGCGGCGCCTGTCAGCCCGGTGGCGTCTGGGACCTGCTGGATGCGGCCCCCACCCCGGTCGTACCGCAAGGCTTGGCGGATGCGATCTTGGACCGTGCGACGAAAGAAGTATCCACCGTTGCTCATGAAGGGCATCGGCTGACGACGGGCCGACGATGGCTTCGGCTGGGCGTGCCCCTCGCCGCCGCCGCGGCAATCATTCTCGTTGTCTTGTTGCAGCCGGCGCCGCTGAACGATCGGATTACCAATGAGCCGGTCGTGCAGATCCCGGCGAACGACGTTGAGCGCATTCTCGAACTCCAGGAATCGCTTGATGTCATGAACGAATACGGTGACCTGATCGAATACTACGATGTGTTGAAACACCTGGATCGCATAGTGCAAGATGAAAACATCACGTTGTAACAACTGGACTGTATCGGCACGGCGATTGATCGTTCGTCGCGGCTGCGGGTGGTTGGCGCTCGCTGCGGTGTCCTCCGTTTTCACGTTCTCCACCTTCGGCCAACCGCGCGAGGATGCCGAGAAGCCCGCCGTCTCGCCGCCGAACAAAACGCAAGACCCCGAGACGCTTCGTGCGACGCCGGACGATCAAGCGATATCGGCTGATCGTGCGATACCGGCTGATCGTGCGATACCGGCTGATCGCGACGCAAATACACGACGCACTACAACGACCAAGTCAACCCTCAACGACGACGTGAACCTGCCGGAGCTCGGCACGAAGCTCTTGCCCACCACCTGGGACCGTTGGCAGAGCTTCAAGCCCGGTCAGCAGAAGCAGTACATCGAAACCCTTCGCCGTTATTCGCATGCGTCAGCCGACCAGCGACGGGTCATTGACGAGATGAAGGAAACGAAAGCCAAATCTCCTGAGACCCTGGACCGATTGCGTGAATTGTTGCCGAAGGTGCAGGCGTTCACGCGTTCGCTCTCCCCGTCGGATGTGGCCCGGCTCAAAGCCATGACGCCCCAAGAGCGCGCC
>Ga0299906_10002268_pt1 | contig 16040 bp, 12 predicted proteins | sample RVTome_14_FD_200259 | JGI IMG/M metagenome (GOLD analysis project Ga0299906, IMG submission 200259) | Soil microbial communities from uranium-contaminated site in the Upper Colorado River Basin, Wyoming, United States - RVT145D125 (version 2) ... | reverse complement strand
ACATGCCACGTTGCTGCTGGTCGGTGGTGGTCTTTTGCATGGACGGATCGAAACCGGCGACGAGGAGGTCGTGCGGATCGTGCCCGAGGACATCGAACCGATCACGGTGCCGCTGTCCGACGTGGTCGGCTTCCTGACGCCGGCCGGTCGGGCGTTGTCCGACTGGCGCGAGCGGCAACGCCTGCCTGAAGCGACCGGCAACGACGACATGTTGTTGTTGGCCAACGGCGACCGGATGACCGGCGCGGTGGTCGAGATCACCGCCGACGGCGTGACTTTCGAGGCACGTGATCAGATCACGACCGTGCCGCACGATCGTTTGCTCAGCGCGGTGCTGCGTCCGACCTCGGCCGGTTCACGGCGATCGGCCGGGGGACTTCGGGCCCGGGTGTTCCTGACCGACGGATCCCGACTCGAAGCACGGGCGTTGTCGTGGACGCCCAAGCGGGTCACGATGCGGCTGTACACCGAAGCGGAAATCGCATTGCCGGGCGAAGCGGTGGTTCGCGTCGAAGTCGTCGGCGGACGGTGGACCTGGCTGTCGCAGCTCGAGCCGGTCAGCTTCGAGCACACGCCCTATTTGTCGCTGAGCTGGCCGTGGCATCGCGACCGGTCGGTGCTCGGTGGACCGTTGCGGATCGGCGGCGTCACGTTCGTACGCGGCGTGGGTGTGCACAGTCAATCCCGGCTGGTGTACGAAATCGGCGACGGCTTCCGCGAGTTTTTCAGCCATATCGGGCTCGACGACACCGCCGGGCCGCTGGGCGACGTGGACATCGCGGTCCGTGTGGACGGCGAGACGCGCTACCGCAAGCAGCACATCGGTATATCCGCACCGGGCGCGGCGGCCGAGCCGATCCGCGTTCCGCTCGACGGGGGCAATCGCCTCGAGTTGCTGGTCACCTTCGGACGCCACGGTGACGTGCAGGACCGTTTCAATTGGGCCGGCGCGGCCCTGATTCGGTAATGCGGTATTGATTGGCTGGTCCATTTACCGCCAGCGTTTCGATCGGCGATCTCGCTGCTGTTGGTGGTCTCGGCCGCGGTCATGCTGCGTTGTCGGGTGTGGAGTCGCGGGAAAGGATTCCCGTAGGGTTGGGTGCGAGAAAGGATTCTCGCACCAGCATGCACCGTCAGCTTCGTTTCAGCATGGTGCGAGCGGCGTTGTAGCCGGCGGCGCCGATGACACCGCCTCCGGGATGGGCGGCTGAACCGCAGAGGTAGAGGCCGTCGATCGGGGTGCGATATTGGCACCAGCCCGGCACCGGGCGACGCGAGAAGAGCTGCGCGGGTGACATGGCCCCCTGAAAAATGTTGCCGCCGGTCAGGCCGAAGGTACGCTCCAGATCCACCGGCGTGAGCACCTGCCGGTCGATGACCGCGTTGCGGAAGTTGGGCGCGTACTCGGTGAGCAGGTCGATGCAGGTGTCGGCGAACGCGTCTCGTTGCTGGTCCCAGGTGGACTCGGCCAATTCATAGGGCGCGTACTGAACAAACATGGACATTAGATGCCGCCCCGGCGGAGTGAGCGAATCGTCGACGACCGACGGGATCGTGCATTCGAGGATGGGGCGTCGTGAAGGCTTGCCCCACTTGGCGTCGTCGTAGGCGCGCTCGATCTCGTCGATGGTCGGCGCGATGTGGATCGTTCCGCGATGTTGCGGCCCCGGTTCCCGGCCGGGTAAGGCGCGGAAATCGGGCGGCTCGGCCAGCGTAAGATTGATCTTGGCCGCGGCGCTGCCGTAGTCGATGTGGTCGATCGCCGCGCGGAAATCGTCAGGGAGCGTTGCCGGGTCGATGAGCCGGGTGAAGGTCTGCGCGGCGTCGATGCAGGAAGCCACGACCGACGCACGGACCTCGCGACCGTCGGCGAGCACAACGCCTTGCACACGACCGTCCGCGACGCGGATCGCGGTCACCGGCGCTTCGCACGCGATGTCGACCGACAGGTCGCGCGCGGCTGAGGCCAAGGCTTCGGTCAGCGCACCCATCCCGCCGCGGACATAACCCCACACGCCGCGCTTGCCGCCGGTCTCGCCCATGACGTGGTGAAAGAGCACGTACGCGGTCCCGGGATGCGACGGCGGCGCGAACGCCCCGATGATCGCATCGGTGGCGAGGGTCGCCCGAAGCGGCTCGGATTCGAACCAACGATCGAGCATGCGGGTGGCCGGCTCGAGGAAGATCTCGCTCAGACGCATGGCGTCGCCGCGCGCGCCGTACAGCCGGCGGGCGAGCTTGACGCCTTGCCAGAGATCCGCAACCCGTGCGTTCACCGGGTCCGGCGGTGTTTCAAGGGTCAAGGGCTCGATCAGTTCCGCCAAGCGGGTCAGCATGGCTTCGTAGCGTGGGTAGCTTTCGGCGTCGCGCGACGAGAATTTTGCGATCTCGCGACGGTTCTCCTCGGCGTCGTGTCCGAGCATGAGGTAACGATCGTCCGGCGTGGGGGTGAAAGACGACGGTTGCCGTTCGAGCATGGCGAAGCCGTACTCGCCGAGTCGCAGGTCACGGATGATCTCTTTGCGGAACAGGGAGTTGACGTAGGCGGCGGTCGAAACCTTGAATCCGCTGAAAACTTCTTCGGTCACACACGCGCCGCCGACGAGGTGACGTCGTTCCAGCACGAGCACGCGCCGCCCGGCCCGAGCGAGGTAACACGCGGCCACCAGTCCGTTGTGGCCGGCCCCGATGATGACGACGTCGTAGGCGGTTTGCATGTATATGTATATATGTATGGGTCGCTGACGGGTCAGCCGATGAACTCGAGGTCGCCGATCTCGGGGACGATGCCCGCCTGGTGACCGCGGCGCAGCATCTCTTCGACGGCGCGGCGACCGTCGTCGCCGTAATCGAGCGTCCATTGGTTGACGTACATGCCGATGAACTCGTCGGCGAGGTCGCGGGTCATGTCACGGGCGTACTGAAGCGCGTAGGCGACCGCCTCATCGCGGTGTTTGAGCGAGTATTCTATCGAGGCCTTGAGTATGCCGCCGATTTCGTGCATCGCTTCGGCCCCCAAGTCCCGGCGAATGACGTTGCCACCCAGCGGCATGGGCAGGCCAGTCTGCTCGAACCACCATTCGCCGAGGTCGACGACCTTGTGCAGCTTCTGCTGCCCGTAGGTCAGTTGGCCTTCATGAATGATCAGACCGGCATCGGCCTTACCCTGGGCGACCTGCTCGAGGATTTCGTCGAACATCACCACGCGATGGGAGAACGTGTCCCGCCCGAGCAGCAGGTTGAGGGTGAGAAACGCGGTGGTCATCTCGCCGGGGACGGCGATGGTCTTGCCCTTGAGATCGTTGATCGACATCTGCTCGCGGGCGACGACGAGCGGGCCGTACTTGTCGCCCATGCTCGCGCCGCAGGCCAGTAGCGCGTACCGCTCCTGCACGTAGGGATAGGCGTGCAGCGAAATCGCGGTGATGTGCAGTTCGCCCTTGAGCGCGCGCTCGTTGAGCGTCTGGATATCCTGAAGGATGTGCTGAAATCGCCAAGGCCCCGACGCGATTTTGTTGTGGGCCAGCGCGTAGAACATGAAGGCGTCATCAGGGTCGGGGCTGTGACCCAGCAGTAAATCATGGCCAGGCATCGTGTCTCCTATAATCACCGCGATGCGGGGCGACGATTATAGACGCTCCCCTGATCGCATGCACGTCGGGCGTCGGTTTCAATGAATTCACCGGGGTTGTGAAGTGATGGCGGTTCCCTGTTCGTCGCGCTGCCAATCGGCGGCGTCGCCGTGAGATTCGGTGTAGTCGTTCCACAGCTCCCACCAATAAGCGAGAAAAGCGTAGGGCTGCCAGGTTCGGTAGTGGGCTTCAATGGCACGGACGGTGTGATGCCGCCGCGGATAGTGCGTCTTCCAGAACCGCAGCATTTCGGTATCGGCGGCGAGTCGGTCATACCGGCCGAGGAGCATGCAGAGGTTGCCGGCGGCATAGTCGCCGACGCCGTGGAGTTTGCGTTTTAGATTCTTGAAGAGCTCCGTCGTTTCGCGGTCCGGGTCCTCGAACGCGGTCAGGTCGATGGTGCCGTCCTGTACGGATCGGGCCAGACGTGAAATCGAGACGGCGCGATAGCCGACGCGCGCGGTCGCTTTGAGTTCGTTTTCAGGAACGCCGGCCAATTGCTCGGCGGTGGGAAACGCATGGACGTCTGTATGATTGCCGGCCGGGGTGCCGTAGTGTCGGACGAGGGCGTCGACCATGCCTGTGGTCTGCTTCCAGGTCACGTTGCACGTGCAGATGATTTTAACGATATCCTCGAACAGTGTAGCCGAGCGCAGCAGTCGGCCGAACCGGCGACGGGCGGCGACGCGATGGCTCGCGTACTTTGCGCATTGCGTGTGAAAAGCGGTTAAATCCTCATCGAGCCGGAGAATACGACCGACCGCGTCGGTAATACACGAACGGGTCGCATTCGGCAGCCGGCGCACGCGCGGCACGTCGACGCGGACCGTGGCATCGTCGGCGCTGAGTTCCACGTCGTACGCGCCGCCACGGTCGACTGATATGACGGTGCGCAGCACGCGCTGCTCACCGTCCCAGCGGTTGGGCGCTAGCACGAAAAAACCGTGCGAACAGACGGCGCTGACGAAGTCGAAATCGTCCGGGAACGGTAGGGTCCAACGCACCGCAGCGACTCGTTCGGTACCGTTTTTACCGCAGCAACCAGCGCAGGATTTGCTCAGAGTCGGTCGCAAGTCGGATCGCGTCCGGCTTGCCGGCGGCGCGCGCGGCGGCAGCGGCCAGCGCGGGCACCGCGGACGATTCGCCGACCAACATCACCTCGTCCGGGACGCACAGCGCCAGAAACGCACCCATGCCGCCGTACTTGAGCGCTCCGGGCAGGAACATCGGGTCGGTCACCGAGTAGACCTGGTCGAAGTCGAACCCGTCCAGGTCGGCGAGGGTACGCGTCACCGCGTCGCCGGCCAGGGCCTTGGCGAGAATGACGATCGGCCCGCTGGAACGCATGCCCGCCAGATGGATCGTGTCGGTCTGCGGATACTGCTGCACGTAGGCGATGGTGGTGAGGATGTCGTGAACGCGGTTGCCGAGAATCGTCCGGTTGTAGCCGAACGTGTAGCCGGCGTAGCCGGCGTCGATCTTGGCGTACGTCGGCGCGGTTTCGCCGTCGTTGTACTCCCCGGTCAGGAACACGTCGGGGGCGACGATGGCCACGCCCTCAGTGAGCAGCCTGCGGGCCGGCGCGACCGGCTCGCCGTCGTCGCCGAAGAGCATGCGCTTGCCCTCGGGCAACACCGACACGATCGCGGTGCCTTTGAAATCCTCGGGGACGAGGACCACGATCGGTACCTGCTCGCCGCTGTCGCGACGCGAGAGGGTCTCCTTCCACATCGTAAACCCGTCGCCCGCCACTTCGTCGACCCGTACGCTTTCGACATCGCCGGGTTCAGGCAGCGAAGTCGCGGTGACGGCGGCCAGGGCCGGGCCGACCAACGCCTTGAACGCGGCGAGACTCGCAGCGTCATGTGGGCGGAGCTTGGCGAGCTGCGCGTCGGAGATGTAGGTCATGTAGTCGCGTAGCTGGTCGACCTCGATCGCGTCGATCGGCAGCTTGTGCTCGTCGTCGAATACGTGCAAATCTTCGGGCGCGATCGGCTCGAACGGCTGCTCGACGATCGGGATCGGGTGGCCGAGGTTCAGGTGCTCGTTCATGAAGTTGTACATGACTTCGCGGCTGACCTGGTTGTAGTTGTGTCCGAATTGGGTGAAGGCGGCGATGGTCAGCCGGTCTTCGATCCCCAGCATCTTGTAGTGCCGACGCAACTCGGGCCCGCCCTTGGTCTCGATCTCGCGGGTCCAGTCGTCGGCCCCGGTGAGCCCGAGCGGGCGGGGAGAAGCCAGAGCGGCGATCTCGATGTTGCCGGTGGCTACACGGAGTAAGCTGGCGTTTTCACAAATGCATCCACCCTGCATCCCGGTCGAGACCATCACGGCCGGGAAACAAGCGGCCGGGCGGTCGTCGATGCCGCACAGCATGAACGTCTGTGTCCCGCCGCCGCTCGCTCCGGTGACCGCGATGCGCTTCGGATCGACGTCCTCGAGGCCGGCGAGAAAGTCGAAGGCCCGGACCGCGTTGTAGGTTTGCAGCCCGAGGAAGTTCTGCATCCGCAACTCGGCTTCGACATCGCGAAAGCCGTGGGTGTGGCCGACTTGCTTGCTGTCGGCGTATCCGACCATGTCGTAGTGAAAGACGACGCAGCCCATGCGAGCAAGCTGCGCGCAGCGGGCTTGGAGCGGATAGCGTGCCGCGGGCATGGTCTTGGCCGCACCCGACTCGATCTCTTTCTTACCCTTTTCTTCCCCCAGATCGACGAGCCGTCCGTCGGCCCAGTGACCGTGCGGCGAGAGGACCGCCGGGCCGGGGTCGGTGCGATCCTTGGGACGGTAGAGGTTGCCGGTGACGTAGTGGCCGGGGAAGCTGGCGAAGAAGACCTTCTCGACCGTGTAGTCGCCGCGGTCGATCTTACCGTGGATGGTGGCTTTGGCGGGTGTCTTGGGCGGCATGGGCCAGAGCCCGGTGGCGACGCGCATTTGCGTGCGAAGTTCCGTCTTGCGCGCTTCCCAGGACGACCGGCTGGCGTACGGGGTCCAGGGATGGTAGCTGCGCAGGGTGCGCCCTTCTCCGAGCCGGCTGTCGGCCGGGGTTTCGTTGGCGCCGAGGACCCGCGTCGGTCCGTCGGCGTTAACCGGCAGAGCGCCGGCAAGCCCACATAGCAACGCCACACCGGTTGCGATTTTCGTTCTTATCATCGTTCACCTCAGTTGGGGATTGGATGTTGCGACTCCCCCTGTCCGATCAGGTGGCTACTGTAGAGCACGTCGACCGGAAAGGGAAGAGAACGCTGATGGACGGTTTTTTAACCAGCCCGAAGCGCGAGCGAGGGTGTTTCTCTTCGTACCTCTAGAAGAACAAAACATCCTCGTTCGCGCTTCGGGCTGGTACGTCACGCCGCACTGACGAATCGCCTATTCCGTAACCGTAAATCCCAGCGCGTCGAGCTTGCGGATGAGTCCGGGCGAAGCCCCCTGCGCTCGGACCGACGTGGCGACGAATTCCCGGCGAACGGGGTAATCGGCTCTTAGGCGGTCGAAGTAGGCGGCACGCTGGTCGGGAGCGGCATCGGCGATCTTACGCAGGTTCGCGTCGTCGGCTTTGATGTCGTACGACGCCAGGACCACGTCGCGGAGCACGTCCTCGTCGCCCCGGCCGGTCGCATCGACGGCGTGCGTCGGCGTCGGTGGAGGCGGCATGGTCGGCCAGGGATCCCACGGAGGGTCGAGGTTGAAGTGATCGCAGAGCGCGGTGCGGATCATCTCGGCGCCGCGGACCTTGCCGTCGTACGAATGGCCGGCGATGTGCGCGGTGGCGACGGCGACATTCGGCACGAGGTCGGCGTCGATTCCCGGCTCACCTTCCCAGACGTCGAGTAGGGCGTCGGCGACGTGCCCGCGGTCGAGCGCGTCGGCCAGCGCCCGCGTGTCGGTCACCCCGCCTCGGGCCGCGTTGACGAAGAGCACGCCGGGTTTGAGGCGTTCGAAAAACGCGGCGTCGGCCAGATGACGTGTCGCGTCGTCACCGGTCCGGGTGAGCGGTGTGTGCAGGGTGATGATGTCCGCGTCGAATAATTCGTCGATCGGCCGATAGATCGCGTCCCCGGTGGCGCGAGCGCGGGGGGGGTCGTTGCGTAGCACGCGCATGCCCAGTGCGTCGCACAACCGAGCCACGCGCCCGCCGACGTTGCCGACGCCGATGACGCCGATCGTCTTGTCCCCAAGCCGCCAGCCGCGCCGACCGGCGGTCAACAGGACCGCGGCCGCGAACCACTCGCGCACCGAAACCGCGTTCGAGCCCGGCGCGGATGTGTGGGCGATGCCGCGGTCGTTGAGGTACTCGAGGTCCATGTGGTCGGTGCCGACGACCGTCGCACCGACGAACCGTACCCGCGAGCCGTCAAGCAGCTCCGCGTTGACCCGCGTGGTGGAACGAATGACCAGAGCGTCGGCGTCGCGCACGTCGTCGGCGTTGATGCTGCGACCCGGACGTAGCACGAGGTCGCCCAGGTCGCCGTAGGCTTCTCGAACGCGAGCAATGGATGAATCCGCGACAATCCGCAAGAGTTAGGGCTCCTTGATTCGGGCCGGATCTTAGCGGATCGCGAGCCATCGCACGAGATGGCCTGACCGTAAGGGGGCGATGGGTTTACCGCAGCCAAGCCAGGGGGCTCCTGGGTCGACTGATCCGCGGGCTCGTCTCGGGCGTGATGTGACGGGGCGTGGCTTCGGGCTTGCTGATGCACTCGGTGAATTCCACGCCGACGATGAAGCCGCCGAGCGTTTCGGTGCAATGGCGAACGATGCCGGTCGCGCCGTCGTCATGACCGGAAAGGTAGATGCCGATGCAAGCCCCGACGCTGATCGCCTTACGCACGGTGAGTGACAAACCACCGGCGGAGATGTCGCGGGCAGTCGCATAGACGAACGTACCCTCGCCATGGCCGGTGAGGACGTGCACGTCGAGCATGGCCAGCCAGGCGCGTCGCAGTTCTTGCCTTTTTCCGCGGTGGATATCGACCGAACCGCCTTGACGCTGCGCGGCTGAGATCCATTCGTGGATGGTCCGGGTTTCGTTGTTTTGACTCTCCGTCGCGACCATGGTTGCATCCTTTCCGTAACGTCCGTGATGGTTGGGTGCCCATTGCACCGTCTCTGAACCAACAGGACACCTGGCGTGCCAGTCGCCGGCGGCGTGAATAACGCGGGACGTGGGAAGCGGTTGCCCGACTTTGGGTAATGCGGTCCCCACCACCGGGCCGCGGAATCGGCGCAGATGATACGATCTGCAGTCCGTTGCCGCCGCGCTCTAGCGGTCGGCCGCTTTCTTCGCGGTGGTTTTCGGACCAATCACGCGCAGGCGGACGTTGCGGTAGGAGGATGTGTGCGAATGCGCCGACAGCCCGATGAAACCGCTGCGGGCACGATCTTTGAGTTTCTCATGGTCCTTCATCTTGGTATCGACGACTTTCTTGCCGTTGATCGTGACGCTGACGCGCTCGCCGTGGCAGAGGATGGCCATGTCGTTCCACTGGCCGGCGGGTTTGGATGCGCGCTCGCTCGGAGCCACCACCTGGTAGATCGCGCCGGTTTCCCCCGCGTTGGGCGGACCGGAACGGTCGTGATCGTCGAGGATCTGAATCTCCATGCCGCGGCGGGAGGTACGTCCATCGTAGTCGGGCACACGAATGAACACGCCGGTGTTGCCGCCCTTGGGGATGCGGTACTGAAGTCGGAGCTCGAAATCGCGGTACTTCTCGGTCGTGCTGAGCCAATAGGACGTGCGGTTCGGTTTCTCGCCCCGGTTGCCGTTGATGACGCCGTCGACAATCTCGAAGGACCCGGGCGGTCCCTGGACTTCCCGCCAGCCTTCGAGGCTGTGGCCGTTGAAGAGCGGATGGAAGCCCAAGCGCACTTCCTCGGGCGACAGCTTGAGATCATGGGGGGTCGCATCGGCGGCGAGGGCCGGTGAGGCCGCGATCGCGGCGGCAAGGATCATTGCGGTTCGATTGCCCAACATCATGGCGTTAGCTCCTGACGGTGACGGTTCATCCAATCCGGCGCATTATAGGCGATGGCCCGCGTCGCACCCAAGTCACCGGTCACGACGGCTTGGACCACAGTGCGATCCCCGCGCCCACCGCGGCCATGAGTATGCCAATAAAGAATATGGGTTTCGGGGTCGTGGCGGGCGGATGCCAGACCATGCTCACCAAGGTGTTGATCATTGGGGCACCGGCAAAAATGAGTGGGGCGACGATAACGGGTTTGCCGCCCTTCAGGATCGCGAAGGCGACGCAGAGTGCGCCGGCCGCACCGGCTACTCCCGCCACGAGTGAGAACCCCGCCCCCTTCATGTTGAACGTCAGCGGCTCGGCCTTGAACCCCCACAGCAGAATCCCCGGCAACAGTACCGCGGTCAGAAAGTAGGCGATACCGACGAACAGAAACGCCCGCAGCGCACTGGGACGACCCAGTTCCTGCTGCCCCTGGTGGAGTAATGGGACGTAGGTCCCCCAAGCAAACGCCGCGCCGACGACAAAGATCAACCACCATTTCATGCGTCAGGTCTCCTTTTGAAAGTCCATGTGGGCGACGAAGGTACCGGATCATCGCAAGAACGGAAAGCAGCATCCGAGCCGCGAGCGCCGGCGAGCGGGTTCTTGACGCTCCCTGCTCAATTGGACGCACCGACAACGAGCCGCCATACTGGTCCAAGATGGCGAGAGCCCATTGGAACAAGACGAAGATCTGGAACATCGCATGTGCAAACAGTTGCGCCGTCATGGCATCATCAGTTTGACGTTGGGCTTCAACGTCCTCGTTTCCCTGCCTACTATCGCGGCGTCTCGTACGTTCCCGATCGTCATCGAGACCGGGCAAGCGGCAAGACGGAACCGTCCGGTGACCGTGACCCTGCCGGAACGCGTCGCACGTTCGGTGACCGATCAGACGATCCGCAACGGAGGAACGATCTCCGGTCGCATCAACGGCGCGTCGGTGACCTTCCCGGCCTGCATTGAGCGGACCGTCGACGGGCCCCGGCTACACTTCGTGCTCGGTCGCGCTGAAGCCGGTGAATCGCATGCGATGACTCTCACGCTCGACTCCAAACCGGCCGAGGCCGACGCGTCGTTTCGGTTCGTTGACAAGCCGGGCGAATATCAGGACTGCATGCTGGGCCAATCGAACGTACTGCGCTACATGTATGCGCGTGATGAGAGTAACCACCTGGAGACCTACAAGGTTTTCCATCACATTTACGGGTACCATGGCGAACCGTTCATCACCAAGGGCGCGGGGGGCACCTACACGCATCATCGCGGCATGTTCATCGGGTTCAACAAGACGCGCGTCGGCGACAAGCAGTACGACTTCTGGCACATGAAGCCGATGGGGACGATTCAGAAACACCTCGGTTTCGCCGACACAGCTCTGGCCAATCCGATCGTCGGTCGGCAGACGGCCCAGATCGGCTGGATCACGCCGGACGGGAACAAGGTGATTGAGGAGGATCGCACCCTCGCCGCCTACTGGCAGCCGCCCGGGCAGAGCCTCTTCGACATCGACATCACGCTGCGCTCCAAGGCGGGCACGATCCGCCTCGACGGCGACCTGCAACACGCCGGCTTTCAGGTACGGGCGGCGCAGGAGATCCATGACAACCGAGCGAAGTCCGTATACTACATCCCGACCGGCAGCACCCGCGGCAAGGACGACGACGTGAAGGGTGCATGGGCGGCGTGCACGTTCAAGCTCGCCGGTCATCCGTACGTGGTCATGTATCTGACGCATCCGGCCAATCCGCACCGCGACACCGCCGTGCTGTCGACACGCGACTATGCGCGGCTGGGCGAGTTCTTCCCGACCGATCTCGTCGAGAAGCAACCGTTGCGCATGCGTTACCGGGTGATCGTGATGGATACCGATCGCCACGGCAAAGTTTCGGCCGAACGGGTCCAGGGTAAATACGACGATTACACACAGCCGGTGAATGTCACCTTCGGCGACTGATCATTCTTGTAAGAACACCATGACCCAAGCCAACGAATCAGCGAATCGCATCGACGCGACTTTTGCGCGGCTTTCGCAAGCCGGACGCAAGGGGCTGTGGCCCTACGTGACTGCCGGCTATCCCGATCTCGACACCACAATCGGACTGCTGAAGGCTTTGGACCAGGCGGGCGTGGCCGGCGTCGAGTTGGGGTTTCCGTACTCCGACCCGGTCGCCGACGGACCGGTGATCCAGACGTCGTTCTCACGGGCCTTGGCAAGCGGGTTTCGGGTCGGCGAGGTCTTCGAGCGCATCGGAGCCGTTCGCGGCGAGCTGTCGATGCCGCTGTTGGCAATGGTGTCGTTTTCCATCGTCCACCGCATCGGACCCTCCACCTTCATCGAACGTGCAGCCCGGTCCGGCTTCGACGGGCTGATCATCCCGGACCTGTCGCTCGAGGAGGCCGCCGACACCGCGCGCCAGGTGACCGACGCCGGGCTGCGGCTGGTCATGCTGGTGAGTCCGACCACGTCGCCCGAGCGTCGCGAGCGCATCGCCAAACTGTCGAGCGGGTTCGTCTATTACCTGTCGGTGGCGGGGATCACGGGCGAGCGTGACCAATTGCCGCCGGACCTGCCCGAGAACGTCGCGCGGCTGCGCACCGTCTCCGGCCGACCGGTGTGCGTCGGCTTCGGCATCTCCCAGCCCCGACACGTCGAGGCGGTCTGCGCGGTCGCCGACGGCGCGATTGTCGGTTCGGCCATTGTACGCCGGATCAACGGTTGCGTCGATCGCCAAGCGACCGGCGCGGAGATCATTCAAGACGTGAGCGATTTCGTGGCGGCGTTACAGGCCCCGCTCACATAAGCATGAACTTGCCCGTCCGAGCCGCGTACGCAAGCGAGCGGGTTCCGGATCCCGCGCCGGCGTTTGGAGCTCGGATTGATGGAAACCGCGATTGGTTTGGACACTCCATGGCGTCATAGGCGGCTTACGCACGGAGGGGGTCCATCATACGTCCTTTGCACTTGCGGCAGTGTCGGATGCGACGGATCGCGGTAAGTTCTTTGCGGTCGCAGGACACACATTGCACGATACGTGGTTCGGTTCGATCAAGTGTGCCCGGCCCGGCGCCGCACCGGGGGCAGAAGGCGCCGGAGCCGCGGTTCCGATCGGGGCGAGGTGTGAAATGGGCGCCGCAAGCGACGCAGTTCAGATCCGTTAGCGTCCCCAATGATCTGCTGAACGCGGTACGCATGGATGTGTCGCCTCACCGGGCCGAACCCTCACGGATACGTCCGATCATGTAATGGTATGCCGCTGCCGCCGTGTTTCCACAGGATCACGAAAAACCCGGAAGCACCCGCGCGGCGGAAGGGGAAAGGGGCGGTGAACACACGGACCGCGTACGATGTATAATGATTGGCCAATGTTCGGAAATACCGTCGGTTGCGACATGGTTGTAGGGTCTGTCGGGGACAACATGGCAGGAAACGGGACGATGGTGCGAACGATGCAACGATTATTACTCGCAATGACGATGCTGCTGGCCGGTCCGGCGACGGGGCTGGCGCAGATTCAGCTCGGCGGCGGGTTGGGGGGATCGGGCAAGCCGGACCCCACGCCGCACGTCGATCTCGAGGTCGTCGCCGATGCCGAGGGTATTCCCGCGGGCGGCAAGGTGACGCTGGGGTTGCACTTCAAACTCGACGACAAATGGCACATCTACTGGCGGAACCACGGCGCGAGCGGCATGCCTCCGCGGGTCGATTGGCAACTGCCGGACGGCTTCAAAGCCGGCCCGCTGCTCCACCCGGCTCCGGAGACGTACACCGTCGAAGGGGTGGGCACGACCTACGTGCATCACGGCGAGCCGGTGTTGCTGGCCGAGATCACCGCGCCGGCCGACGCACCGGTCGGACAAACGATCGAACTCTCGGGTACCGCGTCCTGGCTGGTTTGCGAAAAGTCGTGCCTGCCCGGCGAGCAGAAGTTCACCATCTCGTTGCCGGTCATTTCGGCCGGCGAGAAGGTCAAGCCGGCCCACGAAGACTTGTTCACGGTCGCGCGGTTGCAACTTCCCAAGCCGACGGGCAAGGCGAAATATGCGAAGATCGACGCGAAGCTTTCAGTCGACCGGGTCAGACCCAAGGACAAATTCACCGCGGCGCTGGTGCTCGATGTCGCCAAGGGTCACCACATCCAGTCGAACAAGCCGCTGAGCGAGTTCCTGATCGCGACGCAGGTGTTCCTCGACAGCGGTGGCGGACTGTTTCTCTCCGACCCGGTATTTCCGAAGCACAAGGTGCGTACCGTGTCGGGCATGAAGCTGGCGGAGTTCGACGGCCTGGTCGTGATCCGTATTCCCGCCGAAGCCGACGGTGTGCTCGAAACCCCGTCGAGCAAGATCTCCGGCGTGGTGACTTACCAGGCTTGCACCGACGACGGAACCTGCTTTCCGCCCGAAACCGTCGAGTGGTCGGTCGCCGTGCCCTTCGCCAAGGCCGGGGAGACGGTAAGCAGCGCCAACGGAAGCTTGTTCGGTCTTGCTCAGAGCCCGGATGGCGCCGATGGGGCCTCGAAGAAGCAGGGCGGCTTTACACTCGAAGGCGAAGTCGCGCTCCAGGAGTCAAGCACGGAGCATCCGCTGTGGTTGTACATCCTCATGGCTTTGGCCGGCGGGTTGTTCCTGAACATCACGCCATGCGTGTTGCCGGTGATCGGCATCAAGATTCTCAGCTTCGTGCAGCAGGCCGGGGAGGATCCGCGCCGGGTTCGGACGATCAACTTGGTATTCTCGGCCGGTCTCATCTCTGTGTTCATCATTCTAGCAACGCTAGCAGTCTTCCTTGGTTACGGGTGGGGTGCGCTTTTTCATTTCGCGTCGTTCAACATTGTCATGGCCGCGATCGTGTTTGCCATGGGCCTGTCGTTTTTCGGCGTGTTCGAGATCCCCGTGCCGGGCTGGGTGAATCGGGCGGGCGGTGTGGAGCGTGAGGGGCTACCCGGAACATTCATCAAGGGCGTCCTGGCAACGTTTTTGGCCACGCCCTGCGCTGGTCCCCTGATGGGTGTCATGCTCGCTTGGTCGGTCGCCCAATCCGCACCCGTAACCTACATCGTTTGGACTACGATCGGCGTGGGTATGGCCTTGCCGTATCTGCTCGCTGCAGTCAGCCCCGGCGTCGTCAAGTGGCTGCCCAAGCCGGGTATCTGGATGGAGCGCGTCAAGCAGTTCATGGGCTTTATCCTGATGGCAACAACCGTTTATTTCCTGAAGATTCTTCCGGACACCTATGTGATCTGGACCGCGTTCTTCCTCGTCGGCTTGGCGCTGGCGTGTTGGATGATCGGTCAGCTCGTAACGATCAACTCCACGGTGTCGCGTAAGCTCGTAGTTCGATCGTTCGCCGCACTAATCGTCTTGGCCATGGGCGTCGTCTCCTTCCGATACATGATCCCGGCGACTGTCGCCGAACACGCGACGAAGTTGCGGATTCAGCTCGACCAGGCGCGCAGCGAGGGTGGCAGCGACAACGACGTTGAAGCGACAGCTTTGGCAGGAACCAACGAGCAAAACAATCATTTGCCCTGGATTCCTTTCAGCATCAAACGGCTGGAGGAATACACCGCTCAAGGGCGAACCGTGCTCGTGGACTTCACAGCCGAGTGGTGCCTGAACTGTAAGCTTAACGAGATCAATGCCCTCAACACCGAGGCCACGAAGACTCTGGTCTTAAAGAACAACGTGGTTTGCTTACTTGCGGACTACACCGAGCAGTCCCCGGAGATCAAAGCTGTGCTGAACAAGCTCGGGTCGATCTCCGTGCCGTTGACCGCGATCTTCCCCGCCGGCCGGCCGAACGAAGTGATTCCATTGCGTGAGTTGTACACGCAAGGCGCTTTGCTCGAAGCGCTGGAAAAAGCCGGCCCATCCCTGACCAAGATGGCCGACGCCGGATCTCATGGGGGAAGTAGATGATGAGTCCACGAAGTGAAACGCCAGCCAGCAAGGGCTCGTTCATTGACGAAGTTCGTGCGGTCCGCGAGGCAATCAGTGATCGCGCCGGCGATGATTTCGACAAGCTGGGTGAGTACCTGCGCGAGGTCGGGCATAAGTACCGTACGAAGACGGGGTGTTTTCAGCAGAAGGCATCGGGGCCCACCGCGTCCAATCGGTCCTGAGCAGACATTCATATCAATCAGTTCAGGACGATGCCCAAGGACTTACCGGATCTACCCAAGATTACGGGGCCGTGACGCACGAGGAAGTCGTCCTCTGTACTCTCGGCAACCACTTGCCCTACCCCGTCGTACAACCGTCCCTGAAGAACACAGATTCCCTTGTTGACCTGAATGCCCAACAGCGGCTCACCCGATGGGCTCACGATTCGATAGCCGTCCGTGGTCAACTGATGTTCACCGCCGGTCTTGGTGGGAAAATTATCTTTCACCTCGCAGAC
>Ga0299906_10002267_pt1 | contig 16045 bp, 18 predicted proteins | sample RVTome_14_FD_200259 | JGI IMG/M metagenome (GOLD analysis project Ga0299906, IMG submission 200259) | Soil microbial communities from uranium-contaminated site in the Upper Colorado River Basin, Wyoming, United States - RVT145D125 (version 2) ... | reverse complement strand
CGGGGTGACGCCCTACGACGCCGGCGTGCTGGTGGCCGAGCAGGAGAACGCGCATTTCTTCGAAGCGCTGCTCGTGGGCCCCAAGGGACGTCGCGACACCAAGCTGGCGGTGAGCTGGATGACCGGCGACTTCTTCGCGTTCCTGAACAAGTCGGGCCGGGCGTTGGCCGAGGCGCCGGTCGACGCGGCGAAGCTCGGCGGCCTGCTCGATCTGGTCGCCGACGGCACGATCTCCGGCCGGCAGGCCAAGGAGGTCTTCGAGGCGATGTGGGAGACCGGCGCGCCCGCCGCCGCCATCGTCGAGCAGAAGGGCCTGAAGCAGCTCTCCGACGAGGGTGCGATCGCCGCCATCGTCGCCGGGATCGTCGAAGCCAATCCTGGCCAGGTGGAGCAGGTGAAGGCCGGCAATCAGAAGGTCGTCGGCTGGTTCGTCGGCCAGGTGATGAAGGCCACGCAGGGCAAGGCCAACCCCGGCGTGGTGAACAGGCTGCTGAAGGAGAAGCTCGGCCTCTGAGCGCGCTCAGACGGCTGGCCCCTCGCTGCGCTCCAGCAAGGCAAGGTAGAGGCGGCGTGCCTCCTCGGTGATGGTGCCCGGCAAGGGGCCCGGCATCGGCCGGCCGTCCACCGCGGCGACGGCGGTGACGCCCCCGAAGGTGCCGGTGACGAAGGCTTCCTCCGCATCGTAGACCTCGGCCAGGGTGAAATCGCCTACCTCGACGGCCATGCCCGCCTCCCGGCAGGCCCCGAGAACCTTCCCGCGCGTGATGCCCTTGAAGTTGCAGCGGCCGGTCGAGGTGCAGACCCGGCCGCGCTTCACGAAGAAGAAGTTGGTCGAGTTGCAGCTCGCGACGAAGCCGAAGGGGTCCAGCATCAGCGCCTCGTCGGCGCCTGCCTTGATTGCCTGGATCAGCGCCTGGATGAAGTTGAGGCGGCTGTGCGAGTTCAGGCGCAGGTCGAAGACGTCGGGCGTGCTGCAGCGGAAGGTCGAGGTGAAGAGCTTCAGGCCCCGCTGCTGGATCGCGGGATCGGGCACCTTGTGCTCGGCGACGATGACCACGGTCGGCCGCCCCAGCGCGTTGCGCGGGTCCTGGTTCGGCGTCGCCTTGGGCCCGCGCGTGACCATCAGGCGGATGTGCACGCCGTCGGTCATGGCGTTCGCGCGGCAGGTTTCGACGAGCGCGGCTTCGATCGCGGCCGCATCCATGCCGATCTCGAGATCGATCGCCTTGGCGCCGGCGAGCAGCCGCTCGACATGGTCGCGCGCGAAGACAATGCGGCCCTTCAGCAGTCGAAAACCCTCCCAAACGCCATCGCCCAGCACGAAGCCGGCGTCGAAGATCGACACCTGCGCCTCGGCGCGCGGCACGAGCTTGCCGTTCAGGTAGACCAGCACGGCATCGTTGCGCGGGTCGTGCTTGGGCGTCTGGGCGCCGGCGATCGGTTGCGGCATCTCTTCTCCCTGCCTGTGCCTCGGGTTCCTTGCGCTCGTCTCTGCGGGCATCATAGATCACCGCTGCCGCAGCACCGGAATCCTCCCCGCCCATGCAGATCGCAGAGCTCCGCGTCTACGTCGCCACGAAGGACCTGGCCGGCAAGGTCTGGAATCCGAAGATCCGCTGGCTCGAGAAGCATTCCGTCTTCGTCGAGGTGCAGAGCGACGACGGGCTCGTCGGCCTGGGCGAGGCCTGGTGCTTCGACCGCTCGCCCGAGCCGCTGGTGGCGTTCCTCGCGAGCGAGGTGGCGCCGCGCCTCCAGGGTCTGGAGGCCGATCCCGACCTCGTCGCGCGCTTGCTGAACGACACCACCTCGCTCAGCGCGCGGCACGGCATCATGGCCTCGGCGCTGAGCGCCGTGGACATCGCGCTGTGGGACCTGGCCGCGCAGGCGCGGGGCTTGCCGCTCTGGCGGCATCTTGGCGGCTCCAGGGGGGAGGCGCCGGTCTATGCCAGCGGCGGCCTCTATGGCCTGAACAAGACCGCCGAGCGCCTGGCGGACGAGCTGGCCGGCTATATCGCCCGCGGCTTCCGTGCCGTGAAGATGAAGGTCGGTGCGCTGCCTCCGGAGGAGGATGCGACGCGCGTGCGAAAGGTGCGGGAGGTCCTCGGTCCAGAGACCGACCTGCTGATCGACGGCGTCTACAGCCTGACCCCGGCCGGCGCGCGACAGTTCTGGGACCTCGTCAGTCCCTGCCGCATCGCCGCCTTCCAGTCGCCGATCCCCGCCGACGACTTCGACGGCATGGCGGCGCTGACCGCCGCCGGTCTGCCGCTGATGGGCCTGGAGGCGGAGTACCGGCCGGATCTGGTGCGCCACCTCGTCGAAAGACCGGCGGTCGCGATCCTGCAGCTGGCTCTGGTCGCCTGCGGCGGCATCAGTGCCGCGCGCCGGTTCATCGCGCTTGCCGGCGCTCGCGGCTTGCCCTGCTCCCTGGAGGTCTCCTCGTCCGCCGTCGCGGAGCTTGCGGCCCTGCACCTCGCCGCGGCGCACGCCCAGGTGATCTCGGTCGAGATGCACCAGGTGCACGACCTGCTCTTCGATCTGGTGCCGTCCCTTGCTGCGCCGCGTCCTCCCGGCTTTGTGCGGCTGCCGGATGCCCCCGGGCTAGGCATGACGCTACCGGGGGAGCGCGCGACGCGGCGGCTCTGAACGGCCCCTGCGAGGTTGCCGGGCCCCCTCTTGCCGACCTAGGCTTTCCGGCGGCGGCCGCGGCGGCGGTCCCCGGCATCGTCGATCACCCAACCGGAGGGGAAGCCATGGCCAGGCTCCATCGCCACCTGTTCCTGCTCGCCGCCGCGACCTTCGCGGTTCTGACCACGCACGCCGAAGCACGCACGCTGGACGAGATCATCGCCGATGGCACGGTGCGCATCGGTGTGCATCCGAACCTGCCGCCGCTCAGCTACCAGGACGCCAGCGGCGAGTGGCAAGGTTACGACGCCGACCTGGGCCGCATGATCGCCGAGAAGATGGGGGCGACGCCGGAGTTCGTCGCCACCGAGTTCAATGCGCGCGTGCCTGGCCTGGTCAGCGATCTGATCGACTTCTCCATGGCGGCGCTGACCCGCAATTCGGAGCGCATGAAGGTCATCGACTTCACCTTCCCGGTCTACACCGAGAACCTGGCCGTGCTGACCACCGACAAGGTAGGCGCGGTGACGAGCTGGCAGGATCTCAACAAGTCGGGTCTCACGATGGTCGGCTGCCGCGGCTGCTATCCCGTGCAGTGGATGGAAGAGAACATGCCGAACGTCGAGATCCTGGTGGTGGAATCGGGATCCGACATGGTCCGCACCATCGCGCAAGGCCGGGCCGACGGCATGGTCGCCAACCTCGAATGGCACAAGCAGTTCACCGACAACCACCCCGAGGTGAAGTGGGTGATCATCGAGGATGTGATCCGTACGGCCTACTGCGCTTTGGGCGTGAAGAAGGGCAATGAGTCGCTGCGCAGCTATCTCAATGCGGCGATCTACGAGTTGCAGACTTCCGGTACCACCAGCGCGCTCTGGCAGAAGCACTGGGGTGCGCCGCCGCTGGTTGAGGTCGTGCCGAACCCTTACTGGTAGCCTCCGCTGAGCAGGCCGCTCCGGCCAAGGCCGGGGCGGCGGCTGCGGCCGCCGGCGCATGGACTACACCTTTCAGTGGGGCGTCGCCTTCGGCTACCTGCCGGAGCTGCTGCAGGGCGCCTGGGTTACCTTCCACCTGACCTTCATCGGCTTCTGGTCGGGGCTGGCGATCGCCGTGTTCCTGGCGGTCGGGCAGCTCTACGGCGGACGGCTGCTGCGCCGCTCGATCTCCGTCTACGTCGTCTTCTTCACCAACACGCCGAGCCTGGTGACGGCCTTCTTCATCTACTACGGCCTGCCGGAGGTCGGGATCCTCTGGTCGCCCTACGTCTGCATCCTGGTGAACCTGGTCCTGAAGGCCTCGGCTTTCCTGACCGATGCGATCCGCGGCGGCGTTGCCTCCGTGCGCGTGTCGGAGATGGAGGCGGCGGAGACGCTCGGTTTCTCCATGCTGCAGAAGATCCGCTACGTGATCGTCCCGCACGTGGCCAAGACGCTCTACGCGCCGATCTCCAACCTCTACATCGTGTTCATCCTGGGCTCGGCGCTGGCCGCGATCTTCGGCGTCGAGGAGCTGACCGGCACAGCCTTCAATATCGCCGCCGAGACCTTCCGCACCATCGAGATCTACAGCATCGCCGCCGGCATCTACGTGCTGATGACCGTGGCCGCGAGCGCCCTGCTGGCGCTGGTCGGGCGCTGGGCCTTCCGGGTGCGGGCGAGGATCTTCTGATGTTCGAGAACGTCCTGCGTCAGGCCGACGTGTTCTTCACCTGGGAGAACGCCTTGCTCTGGCTGCGCGCCCTTGGCACGACCCTCTCGATGGCCGTGATCGGCTGCTGCCTCGGCTTCATTCTGGCCTGCGTGCTGGTCTACTTCCGCAGCTCGCCGCATCGCGCTCTCTTGCCGCTGCGCCTGCTGCTGATCCTCTATGTCGAGATCTTCCGGCGCATTCCCTTCCTGGTGCTGATCTTCCTCGTGCTGTTCCTGACCCGCGCGCTCGGCTTCCGCCTGCCGCTCTACTGGGTTGCCTGCATCACCGTCACGATCAGCGCCACCGCCTTCATCGCCGAGATCGTGCGCGCCGGCTATGAGTCGGTGCATCGCACGCAGTGGGATGCCGCCGAGGTGATGAATTTCGGCCGCTTCCGTACGGTCTGGCTGGTGGTGATGCCGCAGGCCTGGACCGTCATCATCCCGCCCGCCTTCTCCTACTTCGTCATGTTCGTAAAGGAGACTTCGCTTGCCTCCCAGGTGGGCGTCTACGAGCTGATGCAGACAGCCAAGTACTTCAATAACATCGGCATCTCGCCCTTCCTCGCCTTCGGCACCTGCCTCGCGCTCTACTTCATGGTGAGCTATCCCCTGACCCGCTTCGGCTGGCGCATCGAGCGCCGGCTGCGGGAACGCTTCCGGCGCGAAGAGGGGGCGGAGCCGCTCGTGCCGGCGCTGCGGCCGCTTCCCGGCCTATGACTGTGGCCGAGAACCGCGAGGTGCAGCTGGAGCTGCGCGAGGTTTCCGCCGCCTATCCGCGCGGTGGCCCGGTGCTGCGTGACGTCTCGCTGCAGGTGCGCAAGGGCGAGATCCTGAGCGTGATCGGGCCTTCGGGCTCGGGGAAGTCGTCGCTGCTGCGGGTGCTGATCGGTCTGCTGCCGCCGAGTGCGGGCCAGATCGTGCTCGACGGCGAGCCCATCGACTACGCCAGCCGCCGGCACAGGCAGCGTGTGCGGGACCGTCTCGCCATCGTCTTCCAGCAGTTCAACCTGTTCCAGAACATGACGGCGCTGCGCAACGTCACGGTGACGCCAGTGAAGATTCGCGGCGAGGCACGGGCCAAGGCGCAGGCGCGCGCCGAGGCGCTGCTGCGCCGCGTGGGGCTCGCCGACAAGTTCAATTCCTACCCGGACGAGCTTTCCGGCGGGCAGCAGCAGCGCGTGGCGATCGCCCGCGCCCTTGCGCTGGAGCCGGAGATCCTGTTGCTGGACGAGGTCACCTCGGCGCTGGACCCGGAGATGGTGAACGAGGTGCTGGACGCGATCCGCGCCCTGTCGCACGACGGCATCACCATGATCATCGTCTCGCACGAGATGGCCTTCGTGCGCGAGGTCGCGGATCGCGTGGTGATGATGGCCGAGGGCGCGGTGGTCGAGGCGGGGCCACCGCAGCAGATCTTCGATGCGCCGCAGACCCAGCGCTGCCGCGAGTTCGTCAGCAAGATCCTGCGGCACTAGGGCAAGGCTTGGCGGAGCGCCACCTTGCACCTAGTCTCCGCTCCGGGCGGTTAGCTCAGCGGTAGAGCATCTCGTTTACACCGAGGAGGTCGGCGGTTCGATCCCGTCACCGCCCACCAGAAGTTAAGCGCTCACGATCCCGCCATGCTTGCCAGGCATCGCAGCCGCAACTCGGCCGAGGTTTGCGGGGCGCGCGGTTCGCCCTTCTCGCTTCGACTTGAAACGATCACATCCTAGGTGCCTTCGGCGCGGGTCCTCTCGGACGGCCGTCGGCTGCCGCGCAGCGCCAGCTGGATCACCAGGTCGATCACGAACCAGGTTGCCAGGAAGGCGAGGCATTCGAGCGTGAAGCTGTGGAACTTGTAGAACAGTTCGGCGATCACCCAGGCGGCAGCGATGGCCGGAAGCTGTTCATAGCCGAGCCGCTTCAACGACAGCGAACTTAGCAGTGTGTACATCACGCGCCTCCTCGGGAGATGCCGGCACGCCGGCCTGGCGGGACTACTTGATCACGGGCTCCTTGGTGCAGCCGTCGATCAGCGGGTGAATGCGCCAGAGGTTTTCGGGGTCGCGCTGGGCGGCCTTGACCGCGGGATCGGTGCCTTCCGCAACGCGGAAGCACCAGGGATCCAGCACCTCCTTCTTGAACTCGGCCACCAGCGCGGCATCGGCTTTGTTCATGGCGCGGAAGCGCGGGTCGACGACATCTGTCAGTTTCTGCACGTGGGTGATCGGATGGACCTCATTCCAGCCCGAGTGGCCGGCGTCGAAGACCCAGTCGCCGCGCACCAGGATCACATCGCCGCCCTCGCCGGTTTTCGGGTCGGCCGCGGTGAGTTCTCCGGCGGCCGGGTCATAGACGTCGTTGATGTTGCCGACGTGCGTCGCCGCCCACGCGATCGCCACGGCGGCAGCTGTTATGGCCAGCCAGATCGCCGCGGCGATCGCGCAGACCACCCACCCGATCAGCGGGATCGAGCAGATCGCTCCGATGACGGGGGCCCCGAAAGAGAGCGCCTTCAGCACCGCGCAGACGTCATGCACGCGGCAGCCTTTCACCTCGACATGATAGACTTCGGTGTCGTGCGGGATGTCCTCGAACTTCACCGAGACGCCGGCAAAGCCCAGGCCGTGCGCTGCCGATGCCGGCTGCTCGACGAGAAAGGGTCCTTGATTGGGGTCGCTCGCCGTCATCTCCGCCACGACCTCCACCGGCGAGTGGGGCGACGGCAGGATGTTCATGGTGAAGTCGTCGTCCATCTTCTCGAAGCCGGACTTGTCTTGCCCCACCGGGATGATCTCCAACAGCCGTCCGATGGTGCAGGAGGCGTCTTGGATGCAGATCAGCTTGCCGCCGTGCAGGAATGCGCAGAGCTCGAAGATGGCTATGACGAAAGCCACGCCGGCGACGATCCCCAATCCGGGAATGGCGGCGCCCGTGATGACGGCGACGACGATGTCGATGATGGTCATCGCGCCCGCCAGGATTCCCAGCGCGATCACGCTCGTCAGTCCCACAAAGGCGCTGGAGGGGACGCATTTGAAGTGCTTGCCGCAGTTAGCCATTGCTCCGGCTCCTTCTGAAAGGCGCGGTATGGCCAGGGTTGCGAAGGGAAGTCATGGTCAACGCTTGACGGTGAGCGTGACGCCGCCGAGCAGTGCCGTGCCGTACAACGCATTGACGTTGAACGGCCGCTCGCCACGGAAGCTGTCCGGCGGCGTAATGGTGACCGTCACCGGCTCGCTGGCGCCGGGATCGAGCTCGAACCCCAGCGGGCTGATCTCGACCGACCATCCAGCCGGTATCGGAAAGGCCTCCGGGCCATGGCGGACCCTGGCGAGAGTCCAGTCGGCGGCCTCTTCAAGCGGTGGCACGAAAACGTTGGCGCGCATCCTTTCCGGATGCTGCTTGTCGCTTTGCTTCTTGGTCGGGCGCTCGTTGCAGGGCATGCGCGGCGGGATCGCGTAGGCATCGACCGTCATTCGGATGCGCTTGCGGATCGTATCTTCGTTGCGCACAGGGAAGTGAAAGACGGCAGGCGAGGCAGCGACGCCGACGTTGGTGTTTTCTTGGCCGATGTTGTTCTTTGGGTTGGCATCGTCAGGCCAGATCAGGCGCACGAGCAGGCAGTAGTGGCCAGCGAGCTGGGGCGTGGTCCACGGATGCCTCGCCTTGGCCGGATGGTCCGGTGCGCCCTTCACAGGCAGGTCGATCGCGGTGGTGCCGACGTGAGTCAGAGTCGCGCCGACGCCAAAGCTCCGAACCCAGAACTCCACCGGCAGACCAACGGCTGGAGCATCGCTCGAGTTGTTGTGGATCGTGGCCTCGATGTCGTAGGGCTTGCCGGCTTCAAGCTGCGAAGAGGAGACGGGAACGCCGCCTTCGTAGAGCTGGACGTCGGGGTTGTCCCAGGTGACGGCCAAGCCCTGCTCCATCAGGTAAGCTTGAGAGTAGATGAGCGGATCGGCTCGTTTGTAGACGTCGGGACGCACGACCGCGCACCGGGGCGCGCAACGCAGCGGCCGCCCGCGGCGCACGTGGCGCAAGGTCTTCTCCCGCCGCTTCAGTCCGCACATGCGGCACAGCCAGGCGATGATCTCGGTCAGGAAGCGGAGCGTGAAGATGTAGAGGGCAACGCGCAGCAGGCTGAGCGGAAGCTGGGCCAGCGATCTGGTCAGATGTCTCATCGGTCGTCCTCGACTCGCAAACTGGTCACGCGGGGAGGGCCTCAGAAGGCCTTCCCACCGGCGCGCTCCAGCCGAAGCGAGGACTCAGCGTTCCTCTAACGCACCCGAACCGAAGGGGTCAGCGAGTTGCCGCAGCACGCGGAGCCATCTGTCCTCCCCGGAAACGCTTGCGGAGGTCGATGCTTCGCGCGGTCACTCCCTGATCCCTGCGCTAACCACTGAGCTCGGATCTCCCTGGCGGCCCTGCGCAGTTCGCGCTGCGCCACCCGGAGACCGATCACCTTGCCGACAGTACTGGTGATGCAAAGCACCGCTATGCCGATCCACAGCTCCAGACTACCGGGATCGCCCCAACCCCCAGGACGCAAGACCAAGTACAGAAGATAACCGGCGAGGCCGACCAGCAGCCCCAAGCCCCCCTGTTGGCACCCGCAGGCGCCTTGCAACCGCGCCAGACGCTGCTCCCAGGCGCGAACACGCTCGGATGCCGTGCCGCTGGCTTCGATCGCAATCGGGCCGGGGGCGCGCCAGGAGAATAGGTGACGAACGGCAAGCCCGGAGAGCTGCGAAGGGTGTCGAATGCGACGGGGCTGGCTCACCACGGCACGCCTCATCAAGGCCGCTCGCTTGCCAATGCCCCCACGGCCGCACAGGCGCCGCATCGCTCGCAGGCGAACTATTGCATTTTGCGGGAACTACAACAATACGAATCCCACTATGGGTCATCTTCGACGATGGCGACGGTTGCGCCGGGGAAGGGCGCCGGCAAGGTTAGGGTCCGGCGCGGTCGGGGAGGATGCTGGTGCAGACGATCGTGTGCATGCGTTGGGGCGAGCGCTACGGGGTGACCTACGTCAACCGGCTCTGGTCGATGATCCAGCGCCGCACGCGCCGGCCGACGCGGCTCGTCTGCTACACCGACAGCGCGCTTGGCGCCGATCCGGCGATCGAGTGCCACCCGCTGCCGCCGATCGAGCTGCCCGAGCGGCTCCGCTTCCTGCCCTGGCGCAAGCTCTCGCTCTGGCGGCCGACGCTGGAGGGCCTCGGCGGCGAGGCGCTCTACCTCGACCTCGACATCGTCGTCACCGGTCCGCTCGACGACTTCTTCGACCACGAGCCGGGCAAGTTCTGCATCATCCGCAACTGGACGCGCTCGCACGGCGGCACCGGCAACACGACGGCCTACCGCTTCACGGTCGGCTCGGCGCCGCACCTCTTCGAACGGATGGAGCGGGAGCCCGAGGTCGTCTACCGCGAGTTCGGCAACTCGCAGACCTTCGTCTCGCGCGCGGTCGGCCTGCCGACGGCCTACTGGCCGGCGGACTGGTGCGTCAGCTTCAAGCACAGCCTGCTCCCGCCTTGGCCGCTGAACTTCCTGCGCGCTCCCCGGCTGCCGCAAAACGCCCGCATCGTCGCTTTCACCGGGCATCCCGACCCGGACGAGGCGCTGGAAGGCCGCTGGCCGGCGCCAGGCTGGAAAAAGCTCTACAAGCACGTCCGGCCGACGCCCTGGATCGCCCAGCACTGGCGCTGAGGCCCTTTACCGATGGCTGCAGAAGGGTCCACCATTGCACGCCGCTGCAGGGAGGGACCCATGGCATCGTCGCGCGTTGAGCTTCTGACGCAGGCCTACCAGGCCTGGGAGGACAGCAAGGGCCACAGCGCCGACGCCTGGCTGGCGCTGCTCGACGACAACGTCGACTTCCAGTCGATCGCCGACGACCTGCCGCTGGCGCCCTTCGCCAAGCCCTACAAGACCCGCGAGGAGGTGCGCGAGTACCTGAACGGCCTGATCGGCGAATGGGAGATGATCGACTACGTCATCGACCGTTTCGTCGAGCAGGGCGACGACGTGGTGATGATCGGCCACACCTCCTGGCGCAACCGGCGCACCGGCAAGGTGGTCAACACCCGCAAGGTCGACCTCTGGCAGTTCAAGGGCGACAAGGTGGTCAGCTTCTACGAGATGCTCGACACCTGGAAGATCGCCAGCTGCTGCATGGCGGATTGACGCCGGCGCCCCTTGAACCGGCCCTCTTGAACCGGTGGGCCGGACCGGCCATCAATCGCGGCCGCATTCCTTCGCCGGGGCAGGATTCCTTGGTCGCCGAGATCGCCTCCATCATCGCGCCCGTCTTCATCGTGGCGCTGGTCGGCTTCCTCTGGGCACGTGCCGGCGGGCGTTTCGACGGCGCCATGATCACCGCCGTGGTCATGGCGGTGGGCACCCCCTCGCTGATCATCGACACCTTTCTGCGCGTCCGGCCATCGACCGAAGCCTTCGGCGAGATCCTGCTGGCCGGGGTGGTGCTCTTTGCCGGCTTTGCGCTGGTATCCTTCGTCTTCCTGAAGCTCGTCGGCTGGCCGCTGCGCGACTATCTGGGCGGGCTCATGTTCCCCAACTGCGGCAACATGGGGCTGCCGCTCTCGCTCTTCGCGTTCGGCGAGCAGGGGCTGGCGCTCGCCATCGTCATCTTCGCGGTTTCCGCCATCGGCAACTTCACCATCGGCACCTCGATCGCCGCCGGCACGGTCGATCCCAAGGCGATCGCGCGCATGCCGATCATCTACGCGGTGCTGGCCTCACTGCTGATCATCCTGACCGACTTCCACGCGCCGGAGTGGCTCGGCAACACGTTGAAGCTGCTGGGCGGGCTCACGATCCCGCTGATGCTGCTGGCGCTCGGCGTCTCGCTGTCGCGGCTGCGGCCCGAGCACCTCTGGAAATCCCTGGTGCTGGCGCTGGTGCGCATCATCGGCGGCTTCAGCGTCGGCCTGCTGGTCGCCTGGGCCTTCGCGCTGGACGAGGCGGCGCGCGGCGTCATCATCATGCAGGCAGCGATGCCGAGCGCCGTGTTCAACTACCTCTTCGCCGAGCGCTACGGGCGCGATGCGCCGGGCGTGGCCGGTCTCGTGCTGGTCTCCACGCTCCTGTCCTTCGCCACGCTGCCGGCGCTGCTCTGGTTCCTGCTCTGAGGGGAAGTCCATGCATTTCGTCGAACGGGCCGCCGCCGAGCGCGTCATCGATCCCCTGGCGCTGGTCGATCACCTCGAGCGCTGCCACCGCCAGGGGCGCGCCGCGGCGGGCGACATCTTGCTGCTGGATCCGGAGGAGGGGAGCGGCGCCTCCTTCCTCTGCCGCGCCGCCTGGCGCTCGGGTCGCGCGCTCGGCATCAAGTTCGGTCCGATCATGCCGGCCAACGCGGCCAAGGGCCTGCCGACGGTGATCACCCTCGTCGCGCTTTTCGAAGGCGAGACCGGCCAGCCGGTGGCGCTGATCGACGGCCATCCGGTCACCAACTGGAAGACTGCGGCCGACTCGGCCCTGGCGCAGCGCCATCTGGCGCGCGAAGGCGCCCGGCGGCTCCTGGTGATCGGCGCCGGCACGCTGGCGCCCTATCTGGTCAAGGGGCATCTTGCCGTGAGGCCGAGCCTGGACGAGGTGACAGTCTGGAACCGCTCGGCATTGCGCGGCCGTGCAATGGTTGATGAGCTGATTGGTCAAGGCATCGACGCATGGTTCGAAGATGATCTGGAAATGGCTGTTCGTGCGGCCGACATCGTCTCCACCGCGACCATGAGCGAGGCGCCGCTGGTCAAGGGTGCCTGGCTCAAGCCCGGCCAGCACCTCGACCTGGTCGGCTCCTTCCTGCCGCACATGCGCGAGGCCGATCGCGCCGCGGTCACCGCCGGACGGCTCTTCGTCGACACGCGCGACGGCACGGTCGGCCGCTGCGGCGAGATCATCGACGCCGGCGAAGCGGCGATCGAGGGGGATCTCTACGAGCTCTGCGAGGGCCGCGGCCGACGCGACGCCGCGGAGATCACCGTGTTCAAGAACGCCGGCGGCGGCCACCTCGACCTGATGACCGCCGAGTTCATCGCGCAGCGGCTGGGGCTGATGACCTGACGCCTGTGCGTGTGGCCCATCCTTCGAGACGCCCGGCTTCGCCGGTCTCCTCAGGATGAGGTCTGTGAGTTTGTCGACAAACCAAACGACCTCATCCTGAGGAGCGATGCGCAGCATCGCGTCTCGAAGGATAGGCCAAGGGGCTCAGCGCTCCAGGTTCTCGTCCTTCAGGTCCCGGCGCTTCTCGACGTTGAAGCGGCCGTCGTAGATCGGCCGGCCGCCGGTGGTCGGCCCCGGGTACTGCACGAAGAACATGAGCCCGCCGGTCTTGGTCGCCAAGTCGTGCTCGAAGTGCGGATCGGGATGGAAGACCACCGTGCCGGGACCGTAGGTCTCGCCGCCGATGGTGAACTCGCCCTCGAGGATGTGCCAGACCTGTGCGAAGTCGTGGCGGTGGAAGGGATGGTGCGCGCCCGGCTCGTAGCGCACGAAGCCGGCATTGGGCTCGGTCGGATTCTCCGGGCGCGGATGGAACACCATCTTGCTGTGCTGGCCCGGGAACCGCAGCGTCTCCCAGCCGACCGCGTTGCTGTCGACGTAGACCGGCGCCTGGTGGCTTTCCTTGCGGGCGGGTTCGGGCATCGCTGGTCTCCTCTCTACGGGCCGGGCCGCGGGCCGCCGAGGTGGAACAGGCAGTCGCCGCGCATCACGCGGGCCGGCACCCTCATACATATGAGCTCGCCGTCGGAAGGAAAGGCGAGCGCCTCGGGCTCGCGCCCCGGCGTCTCCGGGTGATGGATCAGGCAGGCGGGCTGCCCCGCCTCCACCCTGTCGCCCAGCTCCGCCAGCGGCTCGAAGAGGCCGGCCTCGCTGGCGTAGAGGAAGTGCTCGTTCTTCACGTCGTAGTAGCGCGTGGCGTCGGCGGCCGGCAGGACCTCGCCCTTGTAGCTGCCGAAAGCCTGCAGCGCGCGCAGCAGGTTGCCCTCGATCAGCCGCCGCACCTTCGTCGTCACCTGGCCGCCGCCGGCGGCCTCGATGGCGAAGTTCATCAGGCCGGCGCGCTCGGCCGCGGCCTGCGAGTGGGCGCCCTTGGGGTTGGTCTCGACCACCAGGCTGCAGGGCATCGCCAGGGTCTCGATCAGCCGCTCCATGGTCTTCCGCCTGGCAGCGTCGTGCGGCCAGGAGACATAGACCGAGGGCTTGTAGAACAGCGAGGAGCCGCCGGCGTGCAGGTCGATGTAGAGGTCGTGGCGCGGCATCAGCACGGTCTCGACGTAGTGCGCAATGGTCCAGGTGAGCCCGCGCAGCGGCTGGCCGACGAAGGCGCGGTTCAAGTTGCCCTCGTCGATCGGAGAGACGCGCAAGCCCGCCTCGGCCGCCGGGAAGTTCAGCATCGGCAGGATGGTGAGCCGGCCCTGCACGTCCTTCGGCTCCAGGCGCCGCAGCAGCGTGGAGAGGATCACCTGACCCTCGTACTCGTCGCCGTGGTTGCCGGCGGAGAGCAGCACGCGCGGCCCCTCGCCGTTGACGATCTGTCCGATCGGTATCGGCAGGAAGCCGTAGGCGGAGCGGTGCACCGAATGGGGCAGCCTGAGGTAGCCGAGCTGCTTGCCGGGCCGGTCGAAGTCGATGTCGCTGCTGATGTTGATCTCGGTCATGGCGCGGAACCCTAGCAGCAAAGGCGCGTTGGCTGGCAAGGTGGCCCGGCTCCGGCCAGCCATGGTAGGCGAAGGCGATGGCCCAAACCCTAAGCACCATCCTGGTTCTGTTGGCGCAGCTGAATGCACCTGGCAATGATCCGGCGCCTTTGCCCCCGGCGGACGCCGGCATCAGCTGTCAGCTGCGCGACCACAAGCTCGTCGAGATGAACAGGATCTGCATCTATCGCTGCGGCGAAGATGAGGTCCAGGTGAGCCTGGACCAGTCCGAGCAATGCCCGGAGGAGATTCAGCGCTAGGCCCGCGGAACTCCTTCGCGGGTGCGATCCTTGACAGCCGCAGGGGCCCAGAGTAGGTACCCGGCCTTCCTTTGCGCGGGCGTAGCTCAGTTGGTTAGAGCGCCGGCCTGTCACGCCGGAGGCCGCGGGTTCAAGTCCCGTCGCTCGCGCCATTTCCTGCCTTGCGAGGCCCCTTGAAGGCCCGCCGCATCGTCATCCTGACGCATCAGCAGCAAGGGCTGCCGGCCGGCAACGCGCTGGGGCGCCTGGCCTTCGGCGTCTGGCAGCCGGCCGGGCACCGCGTCCTGGTGCAGCAGGGCCTGAAGGACCCGCCCGAGGCCGATCTCGCCTTCCTGCACGTCGACCTGTCGGTCGTTCCCGAACCCTACATGGAGCTGGCCCGGCGTTATCCGCGCTGCGTCAACGTCGGCACCCGCGACATCCGCAAGCGGTGCGTCAGCCGTGACCTCCTGAGCGAGAGCGACGACTACGACGGCCCGGTCATCGTGAAGACCGACCTGAACCACCGCGGCCTGCCGGAACGAGACCTGGCGCTGGCGCTGGGCGGTTGGCGGGCGCGGCTCAGGGAGGCGGCCGGCCACTGGCTGCCGAAGGCCTGGACCGGCCGATTGCCGGGCGGCGAGAGCTACCCCGTCTTCGAGCGCCGCTCGCAGGTTCCGCGCTGGGTCTGGCACCGGCCCGAGCTGGTGGTCGAACGCTTCTTCGTCGAGCGCCACGGCGACCTCTATGCGCTGAACCAGTGGCATTTCCTGGGCTCGGGCTCAATCGGCATCACGGTGCTGGCGCCGCGTCCCGTGGTGAAGTTCCGCGACCAGGTGGCCCGCCTGCCGTTCCATGACGACATCCCGGCGGAGATCCGCCGCCGGCGCGAGGAGCTGGGCTTCGATTACGCCAAGTTCGACTATCTGGTGACCGAGCAGGGAGCGAAGCTGCTGGACGCCAATCGCACGCCCTGGATGGAGATGCCGGTGGAGGAGCCGCGCATGGCCACCATGGCACGCGGACTCGCTGCGTTTCTCGACTGAGCCATGCATCAAAGCCGCGCATCCCGCTTTGCAGCATGGGGGCGGCACTCTATATTCGCGCGCGACGGCGCCCGGCCCCCCGACGCGCCCTTTCGGCACGCGAAGAAGAGGGGGCGGAGCCCAGGAAGGGAGATCGGATGCCCGAGGGCATTTTGAGCGAATACCTGCCGATCCTGCTGTTCGTGGGGATCGCCGGCGGGCTCGCGCTGATCATGGTGCTGGCCTCCTACATCGTTGCCCGGCAGCGCCCCGACTCGGAGAAGGTTTCGGCCTACGAGTGCGGCTTCGAGGCCTTCGACGACGCGCGCTCGAAGTTCGACGTGCGGTTCTATCTGGTCGCCATCCTCTTCATCATCTTCGACCTGGAGGTGGCCTTCCTCTTCCCCTGGGCGGTGGGCCTGGCGGAGATCGGCGCCTTCGGCTTCTGGTCGATGATGGTCTTCCTGGCGCTGCTCACCATCGGCTTCGCCTACGAGTGGAAGAAGGGGGCGCTGGAATGGGAGTGACCCAGACCGAGCTCGGCCCCCTGCCGCCCGGCCCGCAGCAGGACGCCGCCCTGGCCCGCGCCACCGCGGAGATCGGCAAGAAGGGCTTCGTGGTGGCACAGCTCGACAAGCTCGCCGCCTGGGCGCAGACCGGCTCGCTCTGGCCGATGACCTTCGGGCTCGCCTGCTGCGCGGTGGAAATGATGCACACCGCCTGCAGCCGCTACGACCTCGACCGCTTCG
>Ga0299906_10002266_pt1 | contig 16051 bp, 9 predicted proteins | sample RVTome_14_FD_200259 | JGI IMG/M metagenome (GOLD analysis project Ga0299906, IMG submission 200259) | Soil microbial communities from uranium-contaminated site in the Upper Colorado River Basin, Wyoming, United States - RVT145D125 (version 2) ... | reverse complement strand
CCCTGGCGCCTCGCGACAATGGCATCGGCGATGACGGTGAAAACGCGCAGGTAACGGGCGGTGAGGGCCTGACCGACTTCGCGGTAAACGATGAACAGGCCGCTGCCGATAATAGTGAGCGCGCCAATGACAACCCAGCGATCCGGCACTTCATTCCAGATCCAGTAGCCGGCCGCGGCGGCACCAATCAGCGCGGTATATTCCAGCGGCGCGAGTAACGCCGGTGGCGCCCTGCGGTAACCACCGACGATGCCGATCCACGCGCCTGCCGAACACAGGCCTGCAAGTACGAACAACAGCCAGCCGGCAGCATCCGGTGTCGTGTAGTCGCCGGCGATGGTAAACATCGATGCGAGCAGCGGTCCCGCCAGCACGTACACCGACAATGCGAAACTGCTTTCCGTTCCCGCGAGCTTCCGTGCGGTAATTGCAAGGCCGGCGTAACAGACTGCCGATCCGAGAACCATGACAGCGGCGAAATTGAACTGGCCGGTGCCTGGCCGCAGTATGATCAGCACGCCGGCGAATCCGATAATCACCGCGAGCCAGCGTCGCCAGCCGACATGCTCGCCGAGGAACGGCACCGACAGGGCGGTGACGATCAGCGGCGCAGTGAAAGCCAGCGTCAGGGCATTCACCAGCGGCATGTACATCAGCCCATAGAAGAAGCCGAACATCGAACCGGTCGCCAGCACGGTGCGCAGTGCGTGCCAGCGCCATCGTGACGAGCGCAGACTCGAAAACCCGCCATACCATCGGGCGATGACAAGGAAAAACAGCAGCCCGACGATGCTGCGCAGAAGAACAAACTGCTCGAGCGAGTAGTCATTCAGCAGCGCTTTTGCACACATATCCAGCGCAAGGCCGCAAGCGACGCCAAATAGCAGCAGCGCAACGGCCGCTCCCAGTGAATCGTGTGATGTCGTGACTTTCATCGGTAAATAAAGGCTCCGGGAATGCAGCAGAACTCTCGCTGCGGCGGACCCGTTCAGTTTCGGTTCAGATTTCGCGGAAAAAATTCAGCTTCGATTCATCGTCGCTGATCTTAAATAGGGGCAAGCAAGGTGATTGTGCGGGAGAGGTGATCGACATGTCTACAAGTACCCGGAACAGGAAAACCGACTGGCTGCGCATGCTGGCGTCGCTCGTCGTCCTGCTGGCAATGACGGTTTCGCTGCCCGCTTTGGCGGAGCCGGAGGAGTCCGCAACGGACGAGGCACGGACCTCAAAGTCACTGCACGTTCGACAGGGCGGCCGTGCCAATCGCGACAGCGGTACAGAAACCGTCGACAGTTACGAGGGCCTTGAGTTATCCGGGCCTCGCGTCAAACCCTCCGCCAGCACAAAGGCCGGGGCGGGCACGCCGCTCGCAGAAAGTTCCGCTTACGATTTCTGGATTTACGAAGCCGACTTGATCCTGTTCGGCGACGATGACCGGGACGGTTACTTCCATGGCATCGACCTGCTGATCGATGCGGACACGATTTACGCCGTGGCGGATGTGTATGCCGCCGTTTACCTCAGCCTGGATGGCGGTCCGTGGAACGAATACGCAGTAACGGAAGATTTCACGATTTACGGAGCCAGCGGGGACGACTCGTACGTGCTGGTGACCGAGCTGATGTCGGGCTATCCCAGTGGCAGCTACGACCTGCTGGTCGAACTATTCGACGCCTGGGACGGAAGTTACCTCGCAAGCCTGGGGCCGGAGGACAGTTCCGAACTCGCCTACCTGCCGCTGGAGGACTTCGACCGGGATGCTCCGCGGGTCACGATCAGCCACGGACACGGTGGTGGCGGCGCAACCGGCGCAGGGTCATTGCTGGCGTTAGCATTGCTGGCATTCGCCCGTCGATTGCGAAGAACTGCATAAGCACCTGCTTTGCCCGCAAGGACGATTGTCTATACGATCCCCCGAACTCCGGGGGATTTTTTTTCATGACCATCAGCAAACGCGAATTCCTGAAGCTGTCCGGCGCAACAGCCGGCGCCGGCATGTTGTTGTCGGCGTGCAAGGACGCAGCAATACAAAAGGCGGCAGTTTCCGTCGATCGCATTACCGACGATGCGGTACCGATAGCGGTCGGAGAAAGGCTGTCCCGCATCGCCAAAGCGCAGTCACTGATGGCGGAGAACGACATTGCCGCGATCATTGTCGAACCCGGGTCCGCCATGTTGTATTTCAGTGGCATAGGCTGGAGACGCAGCGAAAGGCTGACGGCGCTCATCGTCCCGCGCGAAGGCGAAATCGCCGTGGTTACTCCGTATTTCGAGGAACCGAGTGTCCGCGAATCGATGACTTTCGGTAACGAGGTGCGCAGCTGGCACGAACACGAGGACCCGTTCGAACTGGTGGCTGGAATCCTGAAAGACAGGCAGCTCAACGGCGGGCGTGTCGGACTCGAGGAAACGGTTCGTTATTTTGTCGTCGAGGGCATGCGAAATGCAGCGCCGCAGCAAGAGCTTGTGAGCGCTGCGGCCGTAACCCGCGGCTGCAGAATGATCAAGTCGACAAACGAAATTGCGCTGATGAAAAAAGCCAGCGAAGTGACCCTGCGCGCGTACGGTCATGTGTTTGGAAATCTCGAGGCCGGCATGAGGCCATCGGATGTCACCGCGCTAATGCGCGATGCGCAAGCTGCCCTCGGCGGTGTCGATATCTGGAACATGGCGCTGTTCGGGCAGGCCAGCGCTTACCCGCATGGCACCAGCCAGCCGCAACAGATCGAGGAAGGACAGATCGTGCTGATGGACTGCGGTTGCGCCGTACACGGTTACCAATCGGATATCTCGCGCACCTTTGTTTTTGGCGAACCGTCGGCAAGACAGCGCGAGATCTGGGAGACGGTCCGCAAGGGACAGCAGATCGCGTTCGAGACAGCGTTGCCCGGCACGCCAGCAGGCAAAGTGGATGACGCCGTCCGCGCTTACTACGAGTCGCTGGGGTACGGTCCGGGGTATGCAACGCCGGGCTTGAGTCACCGGACCGGGCACGGCATCGGCATGGACGGTCACGAGAGTGTCAACTTCGTACACGGCGAGACCACGCCGCTCGCAACCGGCATGTGTTTCTCCAACGAACCCGGCATCTATGTTTTCGATGAGTTCGGCGTGCGGCTGGAAGACTGCATTTACATGATGGAAGACGGACCGGCCTGGTTTACCGTGCCGCCGGACAGCCTGGACAATCCCATCGGAAAGCCCGGCTGAGCTGCCAGCCGCGGCGCGGGCAGGTCAGAGAGCCGTGTGGGTAGCGCCGCCCAGGTTGCCCTTTGCCCTTGCCGTGCGCATGACCTTTCTGCCCCAGGCGGCCAGCGTATCGAAGTAGGCATAAAGCGCGGGCACAACCAGCAGCGAAACCAGCGTGGAAAACGCCAGTCCGCCGATGATGGCACGAGCCATGGGGAAATAGGGGGGGCCGTCGCCGCCGACCTGCGTGGCGCTCATCGCAAGCGGTGCCAGCCCGACGATGGTCGTTGCGACCGTCATCAGAATCGGGCGCAAGCGGTCACGACCGGCCTCGACGATCGCTTTGTTCCTCGGCATGCCGGCAAGGCGCAGGTTGTTGACGTGATCGATCAGGACGATGCCATTGTTAACGACCACGCCGATGAGAATCATGATGCCAATCGATGCCATGAACGAAAAAGTCGTGCCGGTAGCCGCAAACAGCAGGAACACACCGAACACGGAAAATACGATCGAACCCAGAATGATCGAGAATGGAAACAGCAGTGACTCGAATAATGCTGCCATGACCAGGAAGATGCAGGCAATGCCGAGCAGTATATTGGTCAACATCATCTGTTGCGTTTCGTCCTGGCGCTCGAAACCACGGCCGAATTTCCAGCTGTAGCCCGGCGGCAGCTGAAATTCGTTCATCATTTTTTCGACGTCGGGCTGCACTTTCTCGAGACTGAAATCGTCCTCCAGGTTGGCAGTGAGAACGACGGCGGTCTGGCGGTCCGTGCGCCGGATGGTATCGGGCGAATGGCCGACCGAAAAACCGGCGACAGCTCCCAACGTTATTCTTCGTCCGTCAGGCGTATACAGGGGCAGATCGGCCAGTTGTTCGATGCTTTGCTTGTCGTTTTCGCGAAATGCCAGCCTGACGCCGACTTCGCCTGTTTCTCCGCGGAATTCGCGCAGGTTCTGCCCGCGCATCGCGATCGCGATCGAACCGGCGATCTCCTCGGTTGTCAGGCCGACAGCGGCCGCGCGGCTGCGATCGATGCTTACCTGCACTTCGCGTTCGCCGAGCTCCGCGTCCGACCGGACATCTTTCAGCCCGGGAACGGCTGACAAAATGCGCACCACATCGATGCCGAGCTCGTTGAGCCGAGAAGTGGAATCGCCCGAAATCTGCACGCTGAATCCGTCGCCACCGCCTTCCTGGTCAAACTCGAAGCTCGGTTTGCCGATGGCGATGACCGGCAGTTTCTCTTCGATCCGCGTGATGATCTCCTTGGTGGATAACGTAATGTTCTCGTCTTCGGTCAGCAGGATGACCGATTCAGCGCGTCCCTTCTCGTAGTAGCTGTAGACGGAGCGGATATCGAACTCCTGCTGGTTTTCGAACAGGAAATTCTCGATCTGGAATACCGTTTTCTCGACCAGTTCCAGCGGATGCTGTCCTTCGATGTTGTAAGGCATGTAAAGGCGCCTGCCCGATTCCTGGGGAAAAGCATCGAATTTCACCAGTTGCAGCATTAGCGGCAGTACACCGATGACGCAGGTCAGCAGGATGCCTAGCGCTGTCCACCACGGGTGGCGAAGTATCCACTCGAGGCTCTTTGTATACCGTGCCGTAAGGCGCGAAAGATATGCGCCTTCCTTCTGCTCCGGCAGCATCGGCACGCGCGCCGCCAGCATCGGCACGAGGGTCTGGGCGATGAACAAGGAAGCCACCAGCGCGACAATGATAGTGACGGCAACGTGCGTCATGAAAACCGAGATGTCGGTCTTGGTACCGAACATGATCGGAACAAAAACGATGATCGTTGTCGCCGTGCCCGCAATGACGGCCATGCCGACTTCCCGGACACCGGTCATGGTCGCTTTGTACGGTTCCGACGGATTCATGGCCCTGTGGCGGAATACGCTCTCGATGACCACAACCGCATTGTCGACCAGCATGCCCACGGCCAGCATGAGTCCCATCATCGTCAGCATGTTGAGACTGAGGCCAGCGAAGTACAGGGCGCCGAGCGTGATGGTCAGGGAGAAGGGTACCGCGGCGGTGACAATCAGCGTTGTCGTCATCTGTCGCAGGAACGCGTACAGGACAACGATGGCCAGCAATGCGCCGATGAGTCCGGCCTGCAACAGGTCCGCCAGCGATTTGCGGACGCTGTCTCCCTGGTTCTCCAGGTCGAAAATGTTGATGCCCTGCATCTGCGGCAACTTGCCGATCTTTTCGACTTCGTCCATGACCCGGTCGGTCACTTCCACCAAGTTCGCGCCGGTCGATTTGCTGATCTGCACACCGATGGCATACGAGCGATCCAGGTGACGCCCGTACTCGCGGTCCGGGCTTCGCAACTCGACGCTTGCGACATCCCGCAGTCGCAGGTTGGCGTCGTCGATCACCAGGTTGCGGATCTGCTCGATGGAAGTGAACTCGCCTTTCGGCCGGACACTGAAACGCTGGTTGCTGTCGGTGATCCGACCGGCACTGACGGCGAAATTGCTGCGATCGAGGAGGTGCCGCAATTCCTCGAGATCGACTCCGTGTGCGGCGATGCGGTCGGAGTCCAGCAGGATCCTTATTTCCCGGGGATCGACGCCGTGCAGTTCGACCTTTGATACGCCTTCGACGCGTTCTATTCGCCGCTTCATCAGCCGATCGAGCATGTCGTAGCTGTCGGACAGGTCGCGGTCGCTGGAAATTCTCAGCTGCAGAATAGGCTGATCGGAAAGCGATCCGGTGAAAATGAAAATACGCCGAATGTCGGCCGGCAATTCGTGGCGGACGCCGTCGACCTTGGCACGGGCCTCGATGCCCTTGGCGCCCATGCTCTGGTCCCAGCCGAACTGCAGAAACACCTGCGCTTGGCTTTCGGTCGACGACGAGAACATTTGCTCGACGCCGGACAACGTTGCCAACGCTTCCTCGACTGGGCGGGTGATGAGGCGCTCGATCTCTTCCGGCGTCGATCCTTCATACGGAATCTGGATGAAAATTCCTGGAAACTCGATATCCGGGAACTTCTCGAGCGGCAGAAGCCGCGACGCAATCAAACCGACGAGTGCGAGCGCGACGAAAACGACGACAGTTGTAACAGGCCGGTGCAGTGCAAGTTCGGTGTGTTTCATGGGCGTCAGCCGCGCGCCGGTTGAGGAAAGCCAGTCAGGGCCTCTTCGGCAACAGCCCATTTCTTTCGATCGAGCAACGAGTAGACGACCGGGATGACCACCAGGGTCAGCAATGTCGAAACCAGCAGGCCACCGATAACCGTAATGGCCATCGGTGTGCGAACTTCGGTGCCCTCGCCAAAACTGATTGCCATCGGCAACAGGCCGAGTACCGTCGTCATCGTCGTCATCATGATGGGGCGCAACCGGGTCCGGCCGGCTTCCATGATCGCCGCAGTCTTTTCCATGCCCCTGGATCGCAACTGGTTGATCATGTCGACCAGGATGATGGCGTTATTGACGACGATGCCCGCCAGCATGATGACGCCGATGAACGCAACGACGTTAATGGTGGTGCCTGTCACGAACAGGGCGAGCACGGCACCGACGAGAGCCAGTGGAATGGTAAACAGGATGACGAAAGGATGTATGAGTGATTCAAATTGCGACGCCATTACGAGATAGACGAGAAAAACGGCAAGCGCCAGCGCGAACTGCATCGAACGGAATGAATCCTGCATTTCCTCGTTTTGCCCGGAAACCATCGCCGTAATTCCGGAGGGCATCGGTGTTGCGTCAATGATCGACTGCACCTCCAGCACTGCGGCTCCGAGGTCCCCGTAATTGAGATTCGCGGAGATGATCGCGACACGCTCCTGGGCGACGCGACGAATTTCGGCAGGCCCCCGCGCCACAACGATTTCCGCCACGGCTTCCAGGGTTACCGGGCGAGCCGCCGCAGGGTTGACGATCAGCTTTCGAATCTCGTCGATGCTCGCTTTCTGCGTATCCACACTGCGGACCAGTACGTCGATTTTTTTATCTCGCCAGGTGTATCGGGTGGCCAGCTCACCGCGGACGTTGGCAACCACACGGTCGGCAATGTCGCGTACCGCAAGCCCGAGAGCCGCAGCCCGTTCCTGGTCGAAAATAATCTGAATTTCGGGGTTGCCCATTTCAATGGTCGTTCGGATATCGGTAAAGCGACCGGATTTCGACAGCTCGCGAACGAGAACCTGGTTGACCGAGTCCAGCCTCTCGAGCTCAAAACCAGCGACCTCAATCTGTATCGGGCTTGCAAAAGTCATCAGGGACGGCCTGCTGAACTCGTACTGAACACCGGCCAGTTGCGCGAGCACTGCACGCATGCTGTTCATGGTGCTGTTTTCCGCTGCTCGTCCGGAACCGGGTTTGAGCGTGATACTCAGAGTGCCGGTGTTCTCGCCGGAATCGACCGGATTCGCATCAAGCCGGTTGCCCGTGCCGGCTACCGAGTAGCTGATATCGACATCGTCGATCTGCGCGGCCGCCGCCTGGGCGACCTGAATCGCGCGATCGGTTTCGGACAGCGGCGCACCCGGGGCCAGGCGCAGGTCCAGGTTGAACTCACCTTGTGAAAGCTGCGGGATAAGCTCGGTGCCCAGCCGCGGCACAAGAAGCATGCTGGAGAAAAAAATAGCTGCGGCGCCGACAACGACAGTCAGCCGGTGCGCCAGAGACCACTTCAACAGTGGTTCATAACGCCGGGCAACTGCTGTGTACAGGTTCTGCATCAGCCGGCTTGGGACCCACAGAAGGACCCAGAATGCCCACTGAAGTTTTCGGAACAACCATGCGAACGAACGAATGATTGTCGCAACTCCGCGGGTGAACCAGCCGGCTGGTGATTGCTCGCCTGTATCCTCATAGCGGGATCCGCTGCCGAGCGCGGCCAGCATTGGTATCAACGTTAATGCGACGATAAGGGAAAAAACGAGCGCAAACGTGACGGTCAATGCCTGGTCGCGGAATAACTGGCCGGCGATTCCGCTAATGAACACCATCGGGAAAAATACCGCGATGGTTGTCAGCGTCGCAGCAATAACGGCGGTTGAGACTTCCGCTGTTCCTTTTCTCGCTGCTTCAAGAACACCAAGTCCTTCCTCGCGTTTCCTTACGATATTTTCAAGCACAACAATGGCATTGTCGACCAGCATGCCAACTGCCAGTGCGATGCCGCCAAGGGACATGATGTTCAGAGATACGTCATTCGTGTACATCAGCAGGAAAGTACCGATGACCGATACCGGGATTGCTATGGCAATGATTGTGGTGGCGCGCGCCTCGCGGAGAAACCCGTACAACACGATTATGGCGAGGATGCCGCCGAATATGGCCGCGGAGGTGACGTCACTTATTGCCGACTTGATGAAAGTCGACTGATCGTACACCTTGACGAGTTCGAGGTTGTCCGGCAGGGACTTGCGGACGCTTTCCAGTCGCCGGTCGACGCGGTTTGCAACCTGCACCGTGTTCGCGTCCCCCTCCTTGTAAACGGCAAGTTCAACGGATTCCCTGCCATTGACCCGTGTAATTGCTTCGCGCTCTTTGTATCCGCGCGTGACGGTGGCGACATCCCGCAGGTAGACGGGCCGCTCGGCAACGTTCGCAACGATGGCATCGGCGAATTCCTCGACCGTCTGAAATTCATTGATCGTGCGGACCAGGAACCGCTGGCTGCCTTCCTCGAGACGGCCGCCGGAAAGGTTGACGTTCTCAGCGCGAATTCTTTGCGCTATTGCCTCAATGCTGAGACCGAGCTGCGCAAGCTTCTGCTGGTCGACCTGAATCTGCACTTCATCTTCGAGCCCTCCGCTGACTTTGACGGCGGCAGTGCCTTCCTCGGCTTCGAGATCGTTCTTGATCCTGTCTTCGGCGAGGCGCCGCAACGCCTTGAGATCGCCTTCTGTGGCAATAGCGGATGCCGCAATGTCTTCGCCAGCCTTGCTCAACAGGCCGAGGCGCATGATCGGTTCGGATGACGGATCGAATCGGAGCAACAGCGGCCGATTCGCTTCGAGCGGCAACACGATGATATCGACTTTTTCCCTGACGTCGACGCCGGCGATGTCCATGTCGGTGCCCCACAGGAATTCGAGTGTCACGTCGGATTGCCCGGAACGCGAAACCGATCGGACCAGGCGCACGTTTCTGACGACGCCTACGGCTTCCTCGATCGGCTTGGTCAGAAGATTTTCCACCTCGATCGGTGCAGCGCCGGTCAGTTCAGTGCGGATGGTAATCGTCGGGTAGGAAATGTCCGGCAGCAAATTGACATTGAGGCGCGCGAGCGAAACCATGCCGAATAGCACAATCGCAATCGTAAACATCACGATAGTGACACGGCGTTCCGTTGCGATTTCAATCAAGCGATGCATCTGGCTGATCCTGTATTGCGAAATTGTCTATTCAGACGTCGGTGAGTTAGTGGCCGAGCTCTGGCCCTCGCTTACCGCATTCAGCACGGAAACCATTGCGCCTTCCTTGAGACCGGCATGGCCGACGGTGACGATGCTTTCCCCGTCGTTCAGCCCGTCGATGATCTCGACGAATCCGTTCTGCGAATACCCGGTATGCACGACCCTGCGGTGTGCTACGTCGCCGTCAACGACAAACAGCGTCGTTTCGCCGGCCTCATCCACGATGGCATTTCGTGGCACCTGCAATGCTTTCGCATGCATGTCATACACAATGCTTATGCGGCCGAACATGCCGGGTTTGAGGCGCAGGCTCGGGTCCGTCACTTCGACCGTGATCTTGAATGTGCCGGTCTGCGGATCGATGACCGGACTGACCCGCGCGACCGTTGCCGGAAAGTCCGAGCCCGGAATCGCATCGACGTGGATGGTCGCCGACTGCCCGCTTTCGATTCGCCTGTATTCGCGCTCTGGCACGTGCAGATAGGCAATGAGCGGTTCGAGGCTGGTCACCTGGAATGTCGGTGCATTGACATCGATGGTATTGCCGACTTTGATGAATCGCTCGGAAACCGTGCCGGTGATCGGGGCTCTGATTTCGGTGTAACTGTATTCGAGGCTGGCAAGATTGTAGGCGGCTTCGAGCGCATCCATTTCGTATTTTATCTTCTCGAAGTCGCCGGCACTGATCAGGCCTCGCTCGTTAAGGTCCACGTTACGCTGGAAATCGCGTTGCAGTTTGTGCAGATTGGCTTCGGCCTGTTTTTGTTCGAGCCTCAGTCTGTCGCCATCCAGTCTCGCCATAACTTGCCCGGATTTCACGATGTCGCCTTCCTCGACAAAAATCTGGCGGACTTCGCCGCCGACTTTTGCAACGACTACGGCATCGGCAAATGCTTCGATCGGCGCCGTGCCGGAATACATCGCATAGACGTCGCTCCGGGTTGGGACAGCGGTTTCGACCGGAATGGCCGGAGTGTCCTTTTCTGTGGTTTCTTCCTTGTTCTCCGTCGTCGCATTCTCGCTGTCCTGGCAGGCGGTCAGCGCAAAACTCGCGATCAGGATTCCAGGCCAAAGCCGCCCAGTACTCATGCTATTCCCCTTATGCTTTCCAGGCCCCACGCTCGCCGGAGCCTTTGTTACGGTGCGGTATTCAGCCGCTTACTCGCTCCAGCTGCCCGGCACTGGCAAGGACCTTGCTGCCGTCGCGAAGGCCTGTCTGACCGGAAATGATTACTTGCTCGTCCGGTGTCAGTCCTTCAAGGATTTCAATCATGTCGGACGACTCGATACCCGTGGTTACCGGACGCCGCAATGCAGCACCGTTCTCTACGACGTATACAACCTTTTCGTTGTCCTCCGAAACAATCGCGTCCTTCGGGACCAGCAACGCAGCGCTGTGCTTTTCGTAGGCAACGCTGAATCTGCCGAACATGCCCGGCGCGAGATCGCGATTTGCGTTATCGATGTACACCGTCGCCCGAAACGTGCCGGTGCGCGGATCAATCGTCGGGCTGATGCGGGCGATCTGAGCGTCGAAAGTCACGTCCGGCATGTAATCGACGCGCACGCTGGCGCGATGTCCCGCGGAGAACTTGCTCAGTTCGGTTTGCGGAATCTTGAGGTGTGCAACGAGTCTTTCCGTGTTGGCAATACTGAATACGGCGTCGTTCATTTTGACGTGCGCACCGCTCTTGACATCGCGCGATGCAACGACTCCGGCTATCGGCGCTTTGATCATTGTATATTCGTAGTCGAGCCGCCGAAGATCGTAAGTGGCCTGCAGCGATGCAACCTCGTATTGCAGGGTTTCGAGCGACGCGGCGCTGACCAGGCCACGCTCACGCAGACTGGTCTGACGCTCGTGTTCCCGCGTTGCTTTCTCGAGGTTGATCTTTGCCTGAATCATTTGCAGCCGCGACCGGTCTCCGTCGAGCCGCGCAAGCAGCTGGCCTGCCGATACCAGGTCGCCTTCCTCCACCACGATCTCGACAATCTGCCCCTCGGCACGAGCGATCACCGGTGCTTCGGCATCCGCGGCAATCTTTGCCGTCGATTCATAAGTCGCGAAAATGTCCGCAACGCTGGGCGTTGCAACCTCCACCGGCAGGGGCGTGGCTGCAAGCAGCTCCTGCTCGCTCGAAACGCTGGCCGCGCCGGTCCCGCACGCGCTCAGAAACAAAAAGAGCAAGGGCACACATGCCACTATGCCTGTCTGGTACTTCATTGGATTTTGGCTCCGAAAGCCCGGGGTCAGGCTGATTGGTGTTGTAGTGGAGTATAACACTAGATAACCTTTGCGCAATACTGCTCAATGATTCAGCACGTGCGTAACAAAACTTTTAAAAACAATGACATGTCCGACTCTGCGGAGCCCCGCCTACTGCGATGGGGACCGGGAGGCCGGTCGTTCTACAGGCCGGAACGGCCGTTCGATGCGTTAACAGGCTGTCATTGCCGGCTGTCGATAATAGGATGCCCGGCCGGGCCATTTGGATTGCCTGCGCGGAAAAAAAGCCCGGATATGTCGTGCATCCCGGCAATGCGCCGAGGGAGTCAGTTCGGCCTGACCGCTCGTATGCAGATCATGCCGTGGTCGTCAAAGGGGAGATCGACCTGCATGCCGAGGTCCTGCAGCAGCCTGACCAGGCGGCGATAGTCCAGCCGAAGTTTACGGTAGCGGCTGACTTGCATGCGCCATTCGTCGCCGTCCCTGGTTTGCAGGATGTCGTGTACATCGACGGTGTCGACGCCGTATTGCAGAAAACAGGTGAAAATCCTCTCCGTACTGCTCCTCACGGGCACGAACCGGTCGGGGCCCTCCGGCGGAATTGTGCTGTAGTCGCGCAACGAGGCAACGAAGGTACCACCGGGCAACAGGCTTTCCGCCACGTCGGTGACGAGCGCCTGCACGTCGTCCCATTCCGGCAGATGCACCAGCGTATCACCCATGCACACGATGACTTCCGGTCGTTCATCGATATGAATTCTGAATCTGCGGATATCGTCACGCACTGTCCGGATCGGCAGGCGGCCGGCATGTTGCTGCAATTCAATCAGCAGGTCGGCGCAAAAGTCTATGGCGGTGACGCGGAAGCCGGCTTCCGCGAGCGGGATCGAATGACAGCCCGGGCCACAGCCAAGGTCAATCGCGAGTGCATTTTCCCCGGACCGGAGTCCGAGGGAAGAAAGGAGTGACGCATTCCGCCGGCAGACCACGGCGAGATCGCCAATGATCCAGGAATAGACAGGGCCAAGCATCCGGTCGTAGTGAGCCCTGACGGATTGTGTGTCCAACGCAGTTTCTGACATCTGCGAATGATACTGCGCCGGCAACGGCGATACCCGTCGAGTGCCGATGCGTGGCCCGGCCAGTACTGCAACAGTGGCGGTGCCTCTACAGAAAATACTGCGAGAGGAACGGATTCATGAGGCGGTTGTCGGGGTCGAGCTGGCGCCTGATCTTGCGGAAGAAAGCGAGCCTGGTGCCAAAAACGTTACTCGCGTGTTCTGCAATCAGCCCGCGTGTCTGGTTGAAGAATGCGCCGCCACCCCAGTGCTGCGAAAATTCCGCGAAGTCGATGACAAAGTCCTCCCAGCCCTTCGACTGCGTGGAAACCGCGGTCAGTGCAAACATGGGTTCGTCAAATGCCGGCGACAGCAAGGCGCTGTTGTCGCGACAGAGGCGGTAACCGACGGTTGGCATGTCGCAGCGGAAATTGTTTTCGCGATGCACTTTCGTACAGAAGTCGATATACGCCTGGACGACTATGGCGAAGTCGGTGGCGGGAAAAATCCATGTGGAGTAATTCAGCTGCTTCACTTTTGCACCGGATTGGCCGCCGTTGGCAACTGCGTTGCTGCCAGAGGATACCAGCCGGTTGTTGACTATTCCCTGCGTCAGGTTGCTGATCTCGTCAATCATCCGGTAGCGAATCCCCGGAATCGGCACCATTTTGTTCAGCGACTTGAAAACGCTTGGAAGTACGGTGCTCTCGCTCCAGTCCTTTATTTTCCATGGAATGGACCGCGCTGCACCGGCATCCGCACTGTAACGGCGCAAATCGAGGTATACGCGGTCGCGAAACGGCAGCAGGTAGAACTTGATACCAATGTCGGTACGCGAAAGGCTTTCCACGGCTTTCGAAAACTGGTGTACGGTGCAACGACGATGAGTGACAGAGAACGGCATCACCGGACGCACACGCAATACTGCTTCATAGATTATGCCGAGCATGCCGTAACTGAGCCGCACGGCATTCATCAGATTTTTCTGGTCGTGGTTGACTTGCATCAGTCTTCCGTCCGCAGTGACCAGCCTGACGCTCAGAACCTGGGAGGCAAAATACGCGCCGTCATTGGCGATACCGGGGCCGGTGCATCCGCCTGCAATGGCTCCGCCGACGGTTCGATTGAGCAGGTCGTGGCATCCGGTGAGTTCCAGCCCGTGCTCTGCCAGAGCTTTCGAGAGCTGTCCGATTCGTACACCGGCCTGGACGGTCACAGTGTCATTGTATGCATCGATATTGAGGATTTGATCAAATGCGGTCATGTCGATGACCGTACCGAGTGCGGCCGTCGTGCATTCTGTAGACGAACTACCGGCTCCGCGTGGCCGGAAGGGTCGTGCATACGGCGATGATGCGTCCAGGCTTTTCCGAAGTTCCGCCAAAGTGGGAGGACAAACGACCGTCGCTACTGTGGATCGACGTAGCTGGTACCGTCCGGAGCGCCGGAGACTTTCCGCTGTAACTGACATCGATGCCTCCAAACTGCAGAGCCATGCCGGTCAATGTTTGCGAGGGAAAGGAGACGCGCGGATGTCAGGCAGTCAGCCCAGCTCAGGACGCAGCTGTTGTGCAGGCCGATCGTACTGGCAACCCCGCTGTCATAGGTTTCCCATTAGACCGGTGGCTTTGCGGCCCTTTCTTTCGAAAGGTGTGCCTTTTTCAAAACGAGTCCCGATCGTTGCACAGGTCGAAACTGACTGTCAATTGCGACAGGCCAGGACACGAGGATTTTGTCAAATGCGATTCGCCGAGCAGCGGAATCCCTGGTGCCGGAAGAACTGTGCAGGTGTGTCCGGCGCAGAATTACCGTCGGTGACCGGCGTGAAAACGGCAAAGCGAATCGGCGGGGATTTGGCGTACAATTTGACAATATCACCCGGTCGACGGAAGGAAAGCATACACATGAAGATGCGTTTTATGCCGCTGCTCATGGCCGTTGCTGCATCGAGTCCCGCAGCACACGCCGGTGCAGTCCTTGAATTGCTCACAACCGAGTATTCACAGGATCCGCCAGTCATCGGCACAGTCGAGATCTCTACCGACGGCAGGGAATCCCGTATCGAAATCACATCCGTCAGCAGCAATGAGTCCGGTGGCATGATCTATCGGAGCGGCAAAAAGGAGATGATCGCCATCGACCATGCGGCGCGCGAATACTACGTTATCGACCAGGCGACCATGGACCGAATGGCGGCGCAAGTTCGCGCGGCGATGGAGCAGACGGAAGCCGCCCTGAAATCCATGTCCCCGGAAGAGCGCGCACTGGCCGAGCAGATGATTCAACGACCGGTGGCGTCGGATTCGCAGCCACCTGCCGAATACGAGCTGGTCGCCAGCGGCAAGTGCGACCAAATCGCCGGATTTGACTGCCGCTACTACAACGTTGTGCAGGAAGGCCGGAAAATTCGCGACCTGTGCGTTACGCCGTGGCGCGAGATCGCGGAAGGAAAACAGGCGGCCGAGGCAATGATGGAGCTCGGCGATTTTTTCGAGAATATGCGCGAGGCATTCTCCGGCGCCGGCGGGCTGGAAGCGATGGACCGGCAGCAGGAGATGTTCGCGTATATGAAAGAGCTTGGCGGGTATCCTGTGCTTTCTCGTGACTACGACATCAATGGGCGCGTGGAAAGCGAATCCCGACTGCAAGCGGCCCGCAGTGAAAAAATCAGCTCCGCGCTTTTTGAGCCGCCACCCGGTTATCAACAACTCGCACTCGAGTAATTCCGGACATTTTCCTCGAGTTCATGCGGTACTGGACAGAATAGCCTATGCGTTGGCGCAGCGACCGACACAGCAGGAACGTCATAGACCGGCGCAGCAGCGGCGCCGGCCGGCGGGTGGTGGGCGGCGGCATCGGAACGCTGGTCGTCGTGCTTGCGGCCATGTACTTCGGCATCGACCCGACGTTTCTGCTCGAGGGCATGCAGTCAGCGTCGGTATCCGGCAGTGGGTCCGGTACCACGCCGCAGGCGGAGGACCTCACCAACGACCCGCTCGCAGACCGGGTATCGCGGGTAATGGCCGACACCGAAGAAGTATGGCAGGCCCTGTTCGCCGAGCGCGGCAGTCGTTATGAAGAACCCCGCCTCGTGTTATTCCGCGATGCCACACGGTCGGCCTGCGGGCTCGGCCAGGCAGCCATGGGGCCGTTCTATTGCCCGGCAGACCGGA